>Ga0247845_1000017_pt1 | contig 30668 bp, 23 predicted proteins | sample PFST25metaG_2_FD_186008 | JGI IMG/M metagenome (GOLD analysis project Ga0247845, IMG submission 186008) | Peat soil microbial communities from Stordalen Mire, Sweden - P.F.S.T-25 | ecosystem: Environmental > Terrestrial > Soil > Wetlands > Peat | place: Sweden: Norrbotten County, Stordalen Mire...
CCCTGGCCCAACGACCGCTTTCGCGTCACCACCCAAGGCAAGAGCCCAGTGCGGTAGTCCCGCACGCTGGGATCTGTGCGGGGGGCGGCCCAAGTCCGCAAGGGCGAGGGCCGTCCCTACCGCGACCAGGACACCCCAACCAACGTGTAGGTCTTGGCCCGGGGCGGGCCCGCCGAATCGAGCAGTCTCTTGCGCAGAAGCTCCTGGATCTTCAGCGGGCCTTCCAGCTCTACTGGAGGCCAGCGTGAAACGCGCGCTCGACACCGAGTGGAGCGATCCAGGCGCCAAGGATGAGGCGCTCAACACTTTGGTGCAGCAACTGAACTCCCTCAATGCGTGGCTGCGAAAGAAGCTGCCCGAGGAATTGGAAAAGCCGCCGCTGAAGGAACACCTCGATACGCTGGCTCAGATTCGCACCCCAAACGCCGTTCCGATCTCCGCTTCCGACCTTGTCCATGTGCAGCAGAAACGATATCACTGCGGGCCACTAGATTCCATGGCTCCTGCCATGGCCAATCAGCGTGGCTCGCGAAACCGCCATTCCCGTTGTTGGCCCAAGATCCGAGGAATCGTCCTCGATCGACTCTTCAGCCAGGTGGCGATGCTCAAACGATCCGAGCAATGAGCGGGTCAGCAGTTCTCTGCTTCGGCGCCGGCTTGAGCGTGATCGATCTGGCGACGGCACTGGCAGGTAGCTGGCCCGACGGAGTTGAGGGTGTCGGGTATCTGCCCAACCTGACTGCCAGACCCCAATTCAAGTGGATAGTGACAGCAGCCGCTGATACCACTCGCGATCAGGATCCTGGCGCGGGGGCAAGAAGTTTCCTCGCGTTCTGAGATTCCGGGCCAACTTGACCAAGCCTTCTTGGTCGACTCCGATGGCTTCACTTCCTTTGCGCACCAGAGCCAGCGTGCCGACCAGCTCCAGATTCGCTGCCTCTCTGGCCGCAACTCCTCGTGCCAGCCCGTCGTCAGTTGCTAGCGCGACCCCGAAACTGACGGCGAGCGCAATGCCTGAGGCGTCGGCGTCGTGCAGCTCTGCGGCGCAGCGGACGTAGAGGTCCAGCGCAGCTTGTGGGACACCTCTCACCTCAAGAAGGCCATGTGCCGTGAGTTCGGCCAAATCGACCGTCTGACGGGTTGGGCGCCCCTCCTCATCGGGGGTGCCGGCTAGATACTTGACCTCCGCCGCAGCCAGAGGTGTCGCGATCAGCGAGGTATCCAAGGCTCGCAGAAGGTCGCCTGCTCGTCCCGTGGCGAGCAGGTTGAGGAGTACACAGGCGTCCGCTGCCACTACCTTCGAAGCCACGGTCAACTACCCCGCAAGGCTAAGCACGTCCAAGCCGATGTCCGTGTCGACGTCATGGTCTTCGACTCGCACGTGACGTCGCTGCAGATAGATCCCGCGAGCCGAAACGCGGTCGGTCATCAGGTATTCGGCGAGGCTCCCCTCAGATATTTTCTCGGCCTCGTAGGCCGCAAGGGCTAGGTTGATGTATCGCTCGGGAAGCGTAGCAATCTCTCCTCGATGGCCAGCGAGACCAAGTTGCGCCTCAGTCTCGCGTACCTTGAACTTCTGCTGTTTCAACCGGTCATAAGTACCGGTTGGCAACAAGTCGAGCTCTTCCAGCCTCATGCACATTGCCTGGAAGGAAACCCCGTAGGTGTGGGCGAGCGACAAGATATCCGCGATCGTGAAACGCGCCCCGTTCGCCCGAAACACCTCTCCGAACCTGCGTGCCAGCCCAGTTTGCGGCAGCAGGAACTCCTTCGCGAAAGTGTCTGCGAACATTTCCGACGCGTCCATCCTTTCCGGACCAAGGGTCGGCAACACATCGCCTGCTTCGCGGTCGCGCAGGAAATGTCCGGTCTCGTGCAGAAGCGACCACAAACGTCGCTCCGGCGGGTGGCGCCGGTTCACCGCGACGCAGGCGCCGATTTCGTCTCCCCAGATGAAGACACCAGCGACCGGAGACGGCAAATCCAAATGGAAGAGGCGGATGCCGGCCTCAGTCTCCAACCGGGGCGCGACATCCGGAGCAGGGGCATCCCCAAGGCCCAGGGCACCCCTCACGGTCCTAGCCGCGTCCTCGGCCGCAAGCCTAGATCTACGTCCGTCGCCCGGGGTGGTCCGATACGTCTCGAGGGATTCCAGGGGCGCCTTCACCCGGACAATGCCGAGGAGGGATTCGAGCTCGACATAGCGGCGACCAAGTTGTTCAAGCTTTTCGACTACCCCTCGCAGCTCGACATCAGATGCCCCACGTCCGCCAAAGCGAAAGCGCGGTGAGACCTCTCCGGCTGCCCTGTGTTCCTTGAGGAGGTCATGGAGAGATACCTGCAGAGCCTCCGCAATCTTCACAAGCTCTTCAGCGTTGGGGCGCCGCTCGCCCTTTTCGATGCCGATATACGTCGGTCGGGACAGGCCGAGCTTCGCAGCGACATCAGCCTGAGTCAGGTCGCGACGCCTCCGCTCCTGACTGATGCGTTCACCGAGCTGCTGAGAAGAGATCACGAGAACCTCCGTGGAGTTTCTTGGTATGGGTTCGTTTTGCGAGAGCAATCGGGTGACAGGCGTCGTAGAAACTCAGGATCTCGTCGGCCTGGTGTCCGAAGAGATCGAGGAGCTTCCGTCGGCACTCCTGAGAACCGATGCCCAGGCGCGCATGGTACGCCTCTGCGTGCCGAAGGGCAGGGTCGATCGTCAGCAGGTCGGACCACCGCGAGAGGTTGTCTTTCAGACGGAGCGCCTGCTGGTGGAATGCGGCGAGGTCGTAGTCCCCGTGTTTACCCGTCCGATGCTCTGAATACAAGGTTGGGTCACCGCTGCCGATTGCTGCGTAGATGGCGGCGCGCCGGAGAATGCAGGACGTACAAAGTCCGCAGTGCTCATACCTGTTGGGCTTGGCTCGCTCGCCTTCGTCACACGAAATGGCCCGTTGGGCGAGCACGCGCAGCTCTTCGCCGGCGGCCCGGCAAATCTCGCCTTTGGTGTGGAAAACGAACGGCATGCGGAGCTCGGGCGCAACGTTCAGTGTCTTGCTGAATAGCTGCTCCAGCCGAAGTAGCGTTCCAGGATGCTTTGCGCGAGTGTTCTGCGCACCCACCTGTGCTTCGTTCATGGGGAGATTGATGGCGCCTGGGCCAGATTCGTAGGTGTTCACGGAAGCCAGGCGAAGGGTACTGGATACCGCCTCGCCAACGCAGTAGAAAAGGAACCCGCGCGTTCGCTGCGAATTCTCGGGCTTCTTCCCGCCAGCTAGGTGTTGCTGCAGAACGACCCAACGTACATCTGCCCCTAGCTCCTGCAGGGACTCTATCGAGCAGCGTTGAACATCTCGACGGATCGGGTTGCCACTAACCGAGACGGCGACGAACGTACGTTTCTCCTGCCGATTTCGAGCCCAGAGGCCAGCCATGGAGTCGAGGCCGCCACTGAACAAGGCGAGCTCGGCGCCATCAGGAACCGGCTCAGGGAACAGGGATCGCTGATACGGCGGCCGACGGCTTGGACACCTGAAGCTGATGTGCCACGTGTCGTCCGTGAGAAACCATAGAAGCTCTGCCAGTTGATCGGCGACAGCCTGCCAACGGGCCGTGTCCTCCAACTCGACCACCAGATCGATGTTTCTAGGCCAAGCGAGATCACGATCCAACTCTCGCGAGCCCGGAAGTATCCGCGGGGACAACCGGTCCGCTTGAAACACCGCCATTGCTACTCGCAAGAGATCACGCGTGTCGATCGCAAACGGATCTAGCCAGCCGACAGGCTGCACGAGGCCCGGTGCCTCGATGTGGCCCACTTGGCGCGAGGGCTCTTCCGTCTCCCTGACATGGCCATCGATTCCCACCGACCACCTACTTTGACACCTGGTGCTCATCGCTGTTTCCCGAGGGTGAGAAGGTTGTCGTGGGGCCCGATCTGCTTTCCGAGTCGGCGCGAGATTCTTAGAGTCCGAGCGTTCGGGTGGCGCGCCCACTGCTCCGAGGCGCACTTCGCCACTGACTCGACAAACGAACGCAGGCGAGCGCGTCCAGCGTGGAGTTCCTTGGCATTGGACGTGTCGAGCAGAGCGCCCCGGGCGTCAAAAACAAAGTGTTCGAGGATGGCGTGGGCGAAAGCGGAAAGAAAACGACCCCGGCCCAGATCACCTTTGATGAGCTGTCGTTGCGCTACTCTGGATGCCAGCTGGTCGAGTCGCGTCTGGCCCCGCTTCTGAGCGATTCGGTCGACGCGGTCGAGTTCAGCATCGTGCTGAATCGGGAGGAGCACCTGCGAGCTATCGGCCGAGTCCGGAAAGACGGCCAGCAGCGCAGGTAGAACGGGAACGCCTCCGGCCCTGGCCACCAACTGCTCCAGCCCCAGCGCGAGAGGATAGGGATCGCAGAGGCCAGATCGCAGCCCATCCCGGAGAGCATGGCACGCACCCCTGAAGACCCGTGGCAGACGGGCAAACACGTCCTCGTCCGGCATGCGAACAATCATAGGATCGCGATTTTACAAAGTCAACCACTAACCATCAGGGCAGCAAATTTGTCTTTACATTAGCAAGTAACGTTAGCGTCATCCCGTGTTGTCTGTCCAAGAAACGCCCTCCGCCCGACCAGTGGGATCGATTCTCCGTCGCTCTCGCTTACGCGCGAGTACAGCAGATCCAGGAAAGTGGTATTGTGCTACTGTATTGCGTCGTGTCGCGCCGGTGCCGTCGTCACCCTTGTCTTTTCAGCTCTTACGCTGCTGAACCGCGGGTCGAGGACGTCCGGAAAGTGGCTGGGGCTTGGATGAGTGAACGGACCGGTGACGTCCGGTCAGCTCCCGAGGTGCAGGGGGAAACGTCCTTGTCGACCGACGTGGGGAGTGGTCGACCTGGGCCGGGTCTCTTCTCCCGGGTCCGCGAACCGCCTAGCACCGCGCGCTCAAGGTTCGAGTTTGGCGACGACAGGCAGGCCGCTGACTTCGTATCCACATCCCAAGCCCGACTTGCAGCATCGCATCCGCCATCACCCTCCTCGCACAACCTCCGTCGCGCCCGCCGCGTCGGTCAGGACGTCGGCCATGTAGGCGGCGGCCAGGCGGTCGGGGAGGCACGGTTCGAACTTGGACAGGCGGCCTCGGGCGCAGCTCTCGGCGAAACGGAGGGCGTCGTCCTGGTTGGGGCGATTCTGCTCGCGGAGCGCGTCCAGCGCCTGACGGATGGCCACTTCGCTCGCGCCCGCCTGTGCCCGAAAGCGGACGTATAGGTTGCTGGTCGTGACCTTTTCGCCCAGGACGCTCTCAAGGACCTTGGCCAACAGGTTGTTCGCGCGGCCACCGGCGAAGGTCCAGAGACGATAGCCGCCGCCCTCGGCTTGCAAGAAGAGTCCGTCAGCAGGCAGCTCGGCGTTTTCCTGGCGGACTAAGGCCATGCGGGCGCGGGCGCGTTGGCTCCAGGCTGGGTCGTCGGAATCGGGATCCAAGACCTGCCGCATGGCCTGGCACAACTGAGGGCCATAGAGATGCCCGCTGCCTTGCCAACGGGCAAGGCCACCATCCTCAACGGGTTCGACGTGGACCACGCCATTGGACCAATCGATGCCGATCGCGCGCCACGCACGCGCGGCCAGCGTGAAGCTCAGGTGGCCAAGCTGCTCCTGCTCCACAAAGAGAGCGTCGATGGTACAGCGACCAAAGACAGGTTTTCCGGCATCGATTTCTCGGGCCTTTCCGGCGTTTTCAAGATCACGGCTGATGGGGGAGACCGGGTCTTCTACGTCAACCGCGTCCGATGGGACGCGATGAGGGATGGTGGATTCGGTGCGAGTTGTGAAGACCTGTAGCCGCCGCTGACAGCAGATGAAGCCTACAACAGCACCTCCCGTATATCCCCCAGCAGCTCGCGCAAATGGCTAGTGAAGCGCGCGGCTTGCGCGCCGTCGTTGGCGCGATGGTCGTAGGAGAGCGAGAAGGGCAGGATCAGGCGGGGGACGAATTGGCCGTCGCGATACACCGGCCGCAGTGAGGCGCGCGAGAAGCCCAGGATGCCGACCTCGGGCGCGTTGACGATGGGGGAGAACGCGGTGCCGCCGATGCCGCCCAGGCTGGAGATGGTGAAGCTGGCGCCCTGCACGTCTGCGGGGGTCAGCTTCTGCTCTCGCGCGCGCTGGCTGAGCGCGGTCAGCTCGCCCGCCAGCTCCCAGATGCCTTTGCGATCCACGTCGCGCACCACCGGCACCACCAGTCCCTCGGGCGTGTCCACCGCGATGCCAAGATGGGTGTAGCGCTTGAGCACCAGGTTCTCACCGCTGGCGTCCAGCGAGGCATTGAAGCTGGGGTGCTCTTTGAGCGCTGCTGCTGTAGCCTTCATGAAGAAAGCGAGCAGGGTGAGGCGCACGCCCCGCTGTTTGGCTGGTTCGGTCTCGGCCTTGCGAAACGCCTCCAGGTCGGTGATGTCGGCTTCGTCGTACTGGGTGACATGGGGAACCAGTCGCCACGAGCGTTGCACGCTGGCCGCGGTGGCGCGCCGAATACGGCCCAGGGGCCGCAACTCGATGGGGCCGAACCGGGAGAAGTCCACCGCCGGCAGCTCGGACACGCTGGCCCCCGAGGGCGTCCGATCCATTGTGGCCTTGATGGTGCGGCGCAGGTCTTCTTCTACGATACGGCCGTTGCGGCCGGTACCCGTTATCTCGGAAAGCGCCACGCCCATCTCGCGCGCCAGACGCCGCACCGCCGGCGCCGCGTAGTGTTTGGCCTTGGCTTCGTCCAGCACCAACGGGATGCTGGCAGTGGGAGAGGGCCGCACCCCGCCACGGGCGCTGTCGGCCACAGGCACGTCCTGCACAATCACCCCCGACGCCACGGGCACCTGTCCCCGCGCTGCGGGTGGTGTCGGCTCACTGTCCGAAGCTAGCGGCGCCGGCGTCTCAGGCTGCCAGGGGCCCGGTGGGGTCGGCTTGGGTGATGGGGTCGCCGGCCCGGTGTCGCTGGGAGGAATCGACGTCGTGTCGTCAGCGAGCACCAGGGTGGCGAGCCGTGCGCCTGCCGACACCTTGTCGCCCACCTTGACCAGAACCTGCTCGACCCGGCCGGCATGGGGTGAGGGCACGTCCATAGAGGCCTTGTCACTTTCCAAGACTGCGACCGGGTCGTCGCGCTTGATGGACGCTCCTGGCGAAACCAGAACCTCGATGACGGCGACGTCGTGAAAATCGCCGATATCAGGGACCAACAGGTCAACCGTTTTGCTCACGTTCCTTCTCCTTGCCTGATCACACGCGGGTCGGATCTGGTTTTTCGGGATCAATTTCGAGCTTGCGCATGGCCGCGCTGACCTCTCCGGCAGGGATCGTGCCCTCGTCGGCCAGGGCCTTCAGCGCCGCAAGCGCGATGAAACGGCGGTCGACCTCGAAGAAGTGGCGCAGTTGGCTGCGCCGGTCGCTGCGACCAAAACCGTCCGTGCCCAGGACGACGTAGCGCCGAGAGACAAGGGGGCGGATCTGGTCGGCATAGAGGCGCACGTAGTCGGTCGCCGCCACTACCGGACCTTTGCGATTGGCCAGGCACGTCTCGACGAAGCTAGGCTTGCGCGCCTCTTCGGGGTGCAGCAGCGACCAGCGCTCCGCAGCCAGGCCCTCGCGCCGCAACTCGGTGAAGCTGGGGACGCTCCACACGTCAGCGCCAACGCCAAAGTCGCCTTGCAAGAGGTCGGCCGCGGCCAGCACCTCGCGCAAGATCGCGCCTGAGCCGAAAAGCTGCACCCGAGGCCTGTCCGCGCCGATGCGACTGTCGCGTAGCAAATACAGGCCCTTCAAGATTCCCGGCGCCGCGCCGTCGGGCAGGGCCGGGTGGGTATAGTTCTCGTTCATCATGGTGATGTAGTAGAAAACATCCTCCTGCCGCTCGACCATCCGGCGCAGCCCGTCCTGGACGATGACCGCCATTTCGTACGCGAAGGTCGGATCGTACGCCACGCAGTTCGGAATGCTGGCGGCCAGCAGGTGGCTCTGCCCGTCCTGGTGTTGCAGGCCCTCGCCCGCCAGGGTGGTGCGACCGGCGGTGCCGCCCATCAGAAAGCCGCGCATGCGCATGTCCGCGCCGGCCCAAGCGAAGTCGCCGGTGCGCTGGAACCCGAACATGGAATAGAAGCAGTAGAATGGGATCAAGTTGATGCCGTGGTTGGCATAGGCCGTGCCGGCCGCGATGAACGACGACATGGCCCCTGCCTCATTGATGCCTTCTTCGAGGATCTGGCCGTCCTTGGCCTCGCGGTACGACATGAGCTGCTCGGCATCCACTGGTTCGTAGAGTTGCCCCACCGAGGAGTAGATACCGAGCTGACGGAATAGACCTTCCATCCCGAAGGTGCGGGCTTCGTCGGGCACGATGGGTACGACGTGGCGGCCGATGGTGGGATCGTGGGTAAGCTTGGCCAGCATGCGCACAAACGCCATGGTGGTGGAGTATTCGCGTTCGCCGCTGCCCTGGAGGAGGAAGTCGAAGGATTCCAGCGGCGGTACCGCCAGCGGCGAGGCGATGGGTCGGCGCACCGGCAGCGGACCACCCAGGGCTTGGCGTCGTTCGCGCAAATACCGTATCTCGGGGCTGTCTTCGGGCGGCCGGTAAAAGGGTGCCTTGCCGATTTCTTCGTCGCTGATGGGAATGTCGAAGCGATCGCGGAAGGCGCGCAGGGCTTCCTCGCCCATCTTTTTCTGCTGGTGGGTGATGTTCTGGCCCTCGCCGGCCTCGCCCATGCCGTAGCCCTTGACCGTCTTGGCCAGCACCAGCGTCGGTTGTCCCTGGGTCGATACCGCCGCAGCGTAGGCGGCGAAGACCTTGTGCGGATCGTGGCCACCGCGGTTGAGCCGCCAGATGTCCTCGTCGCTCAGGCTGGCCACCATCGCGCGCAGCTCGGGATACTTGCCGAAGAACTTCTCGCGTGTGTAGGCGCCGCCCTTGGCCTTGAAGGCTTGGTATTCCCCGTCGACACATTCCAGGAAACGCTTGCGCAGCAGGCCCTGCCGATCGAGCTGCAACAGGGGATCCCAATACGAGCCCCACACCACCTTGATGACGTTCCAGCCGGCGCCGCGGAAAAGGGCCTCCAGCTCCTGAATGATGTTGCCATTGCCGCGCACCGGTCCGTCCAGGCGCTGCAGGTTGCAGTTGATCACGAAGATCAGGTTGTCGAGCCTTTCGCGCGCGGCCAGCGTGATGGCGCCCAGGGACTCGGCCTCGTCCATCTCGCCGTCGCCCAAGAAAGCCCACACCTTGCGATCCTGCGCCCCCTGCAGGCCCCGGTTGTGCAGGTACTTCATCAGGCGCGCCTGGTAGATGGCCAGCATGGACGAAAGCCCCATGCTGACGGTCGAGAACTGCCAGAAATCAGGCATCAGCCAGGGATGTGGATAGGATGAGAGGCCCTGGCCGCCAACCTCCTGGCGGAAGTTGTTGAGCTGGTCCTCGTTCAGGCGGCCTTCGAGAAAGGCGCGCGCATAGATCCCGGGCGCCGAGTGTCCCTGGATGTAGACCAGATCGCCGCCGTGCTGGTCGGTGGGGGCGCGGAAGAAATGGTTAAAGCCCACGTCGTACAGGGTGGCGGCGGAGGCGAAGCTGGCAATGTGGCCACCCAACTCCGCGCTGCGCCGGTTGGCGTGGACCACCATGGCCAGCGCGTTCCAGCGGATGAGCGAGCGGATGCGGCGCTCGAGGGCTGGATCGCCGGGTGCAGAAACCTGCCGCGAGCGTGGGATGGTGTTGATGTAAGCGGTGGTGGCGTCAAACGGCAGGTGCGCACCCGCACGGCGCGCGCGATCCACCAGTTGCTGAAGCAGAAAATGGGCGCGTTCGACGCCGGCATGGGCGAGGGTGGATTCCAGGGCGTCGATCCACTCCTGCGTCTCCTGCGGATCGGTGTCACGCGTTTCTTGCTTTGCGTTGTCGTGCGCCTCTCGGTCGGCCGGTTCCCCTTGAGTCATCGGTGCCACTCCCGGTTCTGCCGGCCGAAGGCCGGAACCCGGGAGCCTAGCGCGAAAAGGGCGAAGGGAAAGCTGCGCAGTGTTCGGGGGCTAATTGCTCAAGCAAGCAATGTGCCGCGTCTCTGGTAAGGTAGCCCTGCCAGCCGTGATACGGGCGCGTAACCTATGCAAGACCTACCGGGTGCATCGCCGGCCGCCAGGCCTGCTGGCGGCCCTGCGCTCGGTCATCCATCGTCGCTACGAGGAGGTGCGGGCCGTGGTCGACGTGACCTTCGACATCGCACCGGGTGAGCGGGTGGGTTTTCTCGGCCCCAACGGCGCAGGCAAAACCACGGCGCTCAAGATTCTCTCGGGGTTGCTCTACCCGACCAGCGGGTCCGTAACGGTGGGCGGCTTCGTGCCGCAGGAACGGCGCACTGAATTTCTGCATCTGATCACGCTGGTCATGGGGCAGAAGCAGCAGCTCCTCTGGGATCTGCCCCCGGCTGAGACGTTCGCGATGAATCGAGCCCTGTTCGACCTGCCCCGGCGCGAGGCGGACGACACCCAGCAAGAGCTCGTGAATCTGCTTGAGATTGGCCCGCTTATCGGCAAGCCGACCCGGCAACTGTCGTTGGGCGAGCGCATGAAATGCGAGCTAGTGGCCGCCCTTCTTCACCGGCCGAAGGTGCTTTTTCTCGACGAGCCCACCATTGGCCTGGACGTGTCCATGCAGGCGCGGGTGCGTGATTTCATTCGCCGCTACAACGAATCCACCGGCGCGTCCGTGCTGCTCACCAGCCATTACATGGAGGACGTCGCGGCCCTGTGTCCGCGGGTCATCGTGATCGACAAGGGCCACCTGATCTACGACGGCGATCTGCGGACGCTGGCCCGCCGGATTCGTCCTGAGAAGCGCATCACCATGCATTTCTCGTCGGTGCCACCGCCGGGGGAGCTGGATAGGCTGGGCAACTGCGTGGCCCGTTCGGAACTGCAGGCCACCCTGGCCGTGCCGGCAGCCCAGGTGACCGAGGCGGTGCGGGCGGCTCTCGGCCGGCTCCCCATCTCCGATATCTCGGTCGAGGATCCGCCGCTGGAAGAGATCATGCAGGAGTTCTTGGGCGGCCAGTCCGTCAATGGAGGCGAGAGGTCGGCGTGAGTCTGCGCTTCAGCGGGGAAGGGTTGCGGACTGCGCGGCATATGCTGCGGGCGTACCCGGCGCTTCTGCGGGTGGGGTTTGCCGACATGTTTGCCTACCGCGCCGAGCTGGTGGTCTGGCTCCTCACCATGAACATGCCTCTGGTGATGATGGCATTGTGGACGGCGGTGGCTGCGTCCGGGCCGGTGGGTCGCTTTGGGCAGCGCGAGTTCGTGGCCTACTACCTGGGCATGCTCCTGGTGCGCATCCTGACTGGCTCGTGGCTGGTGTGGGAATTGACCATGGAGATTCGGCAGGGGACGTTGGCGCCGCGCCTTCTACGACCCATCCATCCGCTGTGGGCGCACAGTGCAATGCAAGTGGCGGCCGTGCCTCTGCGGGCGCTCTTAGTATCGCCGTTGGTGCTTGTTCTCTACTGGGCCGCGGGTGAGCGGCTACCGTTGCACGAGCCAGCGCGTCTGGCCATCGCAGTGGCAGCGATCGCCGGGGCGTGGGTCCTCCTGTTCCTGATTATGGCCATCATTGGCACGCTGGCGGCCTATGTGGAAAGTGCGCTCTCGATCTTCGATGTCTGGTTGGGCGCGCAGGCAATCCTGTCCGGCTTCCTAGTGCCTCTGGAACTGCTGCCGCCCTGGGTGGCGCAGGCCGCGCGCTATCTGCCCTTCCGCTACATCCTGGGCTTCCCGGTCGAGACCCTGATTGGACTGGAGAGTACCACCAACGCCCTGCGCGATCTAGGCGTGCAGGCACTCTTCATCGCGGGCTCGCTGGTCGCCGCCCTGGCGTTGTGGCGCGCCGCCTTGAAACGCTTCGCGGCCTTCGGGGGCTAGCCGAGCATGCGTTCGCTCCGCCACTATGCTCGTCTGCTCGCCGTGCAGATGCGAACTTCGTTGACCTTGGCGGTTCAGTATCGCTTCGATTTCTTCCTGGAGGGCGCGCTGGCCCTGTTCTGGCTGGCCATTACGTTGATTCCCCTCCTGGTGGTCTATTCGCGCCGGGAGTCGGTGGCGGGCTGGAGCTTCCCTGAGGCCTTGGTGGTGGTGGGCTGGTTCTCTGTGCTCAAGGCGGTGCTCGACGGAGGCGTGACCCCCAGCCTCAACTTCGTCGTGGAGGGGGTGCGCAAGGGGACACTGGACTTCGTTTTGCTCAAGCCGGCGGACGCCCAGTTTCTGGTGTCTACCGCGCGCTTCGAGCCTTGGCGCATCCTCGATTTTCTCGGCAGCATAGCGGTCCTGGTCTATGCCTTTCATCGTCTGGGCCGCGCGCCCGGCGTCGGCGACCTGATGGTGGGGCTGGCGCTCTTCGCGGTGGCGCTGATCCTTCTCTATTCGCTGTGGATCCTGGTGGTCGCGGTTTCTTTTCGCGTGGTCAAGGTCGACAATCTCTCCTATCTGTTCATTTCCATCTTCGACGCTGGCCGCTGGCCCATCGACGTGTTCAGGGGGGCGCTGCGCCTGATCTTCACCGTGGTCTTTCCGCTGGCGCTCATGACCACCTATCCGGCGCAGGCCCTGCTCGGCAAGCTCACCTCTGCGCATGCGCTGTTGGCCGGGACAGGCGGGCTCGCATTTGCGGCGATCGCGCGTTTTGTGTGGAAACGGGCACTTCGCGCCTACTCGTCGGCAAGCTCGTGACGCGCGTCGGTCTGGCAAACGCGTTTATGTGAGCTACGGCCCGGGGGGAGATCATGGCCGTGGAGTCCGCCAACCCTCAGAATTCTGAGGATATTCTCAGAACACTGATGGATTGCAGCCAAGATCTGGCGTGCTCTCCGGCAGAAAAACGGCCTTCCCCCTGGCCTCGAACTTGCTGATACCCTGACCACTCGATCCGGAGGCAGCCATGACTCGTTCGATACCAGCCAGGACCTGCGTAATCGTTCCCCTGATTGGCATCCTTGTCACAGCGTGCAAGACGAACGATCATTCCGTCCGTATGGGCGACGCTGGCACCTGTGCAGTCGCCTTCGACCAAGAGGTCGTCACGCCAGAGCGAAGCTGTGCGGTATCCAGCGACTGTCGGCTCATCACGGTGTCAGACTGTTGTGGCAACACACGCTTGCTCGGCCTTGCGAAGGAGTCCACGTGCGTGGCGAGCGCTAGCCTAGGATGTGACCCTTACACGTGCCCCCCACCCACCGGTCCCACAGAACCTGAAACGGCTGACGATGGCACGACGGATGGAGATGGAACGCTCGTCATCGAGTGCACGTCTGGGATATGCCAGACCAGTTTCAAGGGGGAGTCATCCGACGGTGGGCAGCAAACCATCTCGGATGATATGCCAATTTGTTGGGATCCAGTGCTCCAGAGTTATAGTGTTAGTTATAGTGTTCCTGTGAAGACGTGTACTACCGCCAACGATTGTACATTGCGGAGGGGGTTCGAGGGATGCGGCCCTGGAGGAGGTCCAGTCGTCGGTCTGAACAAGTACGCTGAGTGCGGCAGTCCGCCAAGCCTGCCATGCACCCCGGTCCTTCCTGGTCAGTCTCAGCCGTCCACGCCGGTGTGGACTACCGACAGCGGCGAATCTACGACTGATTTTGGGAGCATCGGAGTTCGTTGCCTAGCTGGTGCTTGCCGGACGTATGTCGAGTCCAATGCTGATGGCGGAAACACAGGTGCATAGGCATCATGGAAGTATGGCGTCCACGAGCAGGTCGCGGTTTCGGAGAATAGCCGCCGGCCGGCAAGTGGAAGCCCGAGATCATCGTCTTCCTCTGTAGGCCGCGCGGCTGCGCGGATCTTGCAGTCCCATCGGGCCCCGAGCACGCGCCAGGCTTGTCTGCGCTATACTCGTCGTATGTCGCGCACCAACGTCTCAGACGTGGAAAGGCGCCGTCTGGCACGTGCGGCTTGGCCTGTGGTCGTGCGCCCGCTTGACGGCACCACGGACGACGACCTTTCCGCTGTCACGGATCCCGCCCAGCGCATACGGATGATGTGGCCGCTGGCGGTCGAGGCGTGGCAGCTCGCGGGGCTTCCCTTGCCTACCTATGCTCGGGCCAACACCCCCTCGCGCGTGTTCCGCGCTGGCGACCTACGCCCAGGCGACGATGAATCTCGATAGCGAGAAGCCTGATTTGGTCTACCAGATTGGACTCGCGCCTCGTCGGATTGATCTGCTGACATCGATTTCGGGCGTGAGCTTCGACGAGGCGTGGGGCTCCCGCGTGCCCGCCAAAGTGGGCGGGCGGGATGTGCATTTCATTGGCCGCGAAATGTTCTTACGCAACAAGCACGCCGCGGGCCGCCCCAAGGATCTCGCGGACGCCGCCCGGCTCACCAAAGCGCGGAAGTAGATCTGAACCGCTTGCTGTGCGGCAAGCTCGTGACGCGCGTTCGTCTGGCAGGAGAGTCTGCAGGCCGGGCGGCGACTGATCGCATTGACGCCCTATCCACATCCGGGCATCGCCTCAGAAATCTGAGACCATGCTGTCATCTTGGTCATGGAGAGGACCGGGACTTGCCCTGCTTACCTGCTAAAATAGATGGCTGGCTGTGCCCTGAAGGCTGGGAAGCCATGGCATGACACTTGCTGCAGTCTGAGACGGACAGTCGCCGGTACTCAATCGGTAGCACAACGCGCAAGGAGCCGACCATGAAAGAGAAAGACATTCGAGAGCGCATCCACACTTTCCTAAGGGACACGGTTCGGTATGTGGTGGTGCCCGCCTCGATGGGGCTCGGGCTTGCGCTGTTGGGGGGCTGCCCAGATTCTTCCTCGCTCGACTCCAACCCGGACGGCTCGGCGGACTCTTCATCCACCCTGCCTGGTGCTGGTGGCTCCGGTGGGACGAACTCCTCTGCCGCGGGCGGCGCGGTGGCCCTCTACATGGCCATGGCGGGCATGCAGGGTTCGGGCGGGGCGACGGGGAATGGCGGAGCGACAGGTGCGGGCGGAGTGACGGGTTCTGGCGGAGCAACGGGAACGGGCGGAGTGACGGGGACTGCTGCTACTCTGTACATGGCGATCATGCCGGACGCGGGTGCAGTGACGGGGACGGGAGGAGTGACCGGGACGGGTGGGGCGAAAGGGACAGGCGGAGTGACGGGCACGGGTGGAATGACGGGGATTACTCCTCTGTACATGGCGGGCTTTCCGGACGCGGGGCCTCTCGTGAAGTACATGGCGGTGATGCCGGATGCCGGGCAGAAAGACACCGGTGGTGCCGTGGCTCTCTACATGGCGATGATGCCCGACGGTGGGGCTATCCTGAGGTACATGGCGGTGATGCCGCCGGAAGCGGGCGTTGCTCAGCCGGACTACATGGCCGTGCTGCCCGTGGAACCGCGTCGCGACGCAGGTGTTGGGCCCGTGCTCCTGTACATGGCGCCCATGCCGACCAAGAACTAGTCAGGTAGACTTCCCTCGTGATTGAAGTCCTGCGGCGAGTCGGGTTCTTCCCGCGCGCTTGCGTGTGGGAGCTGACCCTGGCGTGCAACCTGCGTTGCAAGCATTGCGGATCCATCGCGGGCAGCAAGCGTGCGGACGAGCTGTCGCTCGATGAGTGCCTGCGCGTGGCTGGCGAATTGGTGGGGCTCGGGTGCCGGCGCATCACTCTCAGCGGCGGCGAGCCGACGATGTACCCGGGCTGGAACGAGGTGGGACGGCGGTTGGTGGAATTGGGCGCGCGGGTCAACCTGATTTCGAACGGCCTCACCTGGATGGCCAAGCACATCGAGCAGGCGCAGAAGGCCGGGCTGTGCGGCGTGGCCTTCAGCATCGACGGCTTCGAGAAGGAGCATGACGAATTCCGGGCCCCGGGCTCGTTCGTGCGGGTGGTGCGCGCCATCGACCTCAGCGTGGCGGCGGGCATACCGGTGGCAGTGAACACCACCATCAACCGACTCAATCAGGGCCTGCTCAAGTCGTTGCGGCAGTTCTTGATGGATCACCGCGTGTTTGCCTGGCAACTGCAGTTCGCCACTGCCACCGGCAACATGGGCGCGCACCGCGATTTGGTTTCGCCGCCGGAAGATCTGTTGTGGCTGGTGCCCCAGATCGCGGAGTTGTGTCGGATCAACAGCCCTGAATTCAAGGTCTATCCCAGCGACGACATTGGCTACTTCGGCAATCCAGAGCCGGACCTGCGCGATTCCGACACCGCGCTGCCCTTCTGGCTGGGCTGCCGCGCTGGCTGCCAAGTGATAGGGATCGAGAGCGGCGGAAACGTAAAGGGGTGTCTTTCCTTGCCCTCGTCGATGCACGGCGAGGCGCGTTTTGTCGAGGGCAACGTGCGGCAGAAGAGCCTGCGCGACATCTGGAGCCGCGCGGACGCTTTCGCGTACAACCGGCTCTTCAAGGAGGCGCAGCTCGGCGGGTTCTGCCGCGTCTGTCGCTTTCGCGATATCTGCCGTGGCGGCTGTTCCTGGGCCACCTATGCCCAGGGCGGAACCGGGAACGAGAATTGTTTTTATCACCAGGCCGTCAAGCACAGGCGCTTCGACCTGCTCGCCGAGGAGCCGACCGAAGACGAGGTCCGCTACTTTGACGGCCGCGCGGCGGGCGCCACCTCGATCGCTGGGGGCCAACCATGATCGGCGAGCAGCCGGCAGGCGGTGGCTCCGAGACAGTCGGTGCCTCGACCGGTCCGGCAGTCGACGCCATCATCGAGCAGACCCGCGCCGCCATCAACGAGCACGGGTTGGGCGAGGCGCGGGAGAGAATCAAGGAGGGGCTGGCCCTGGCGCCCGACAACCTGACTTTGCTCGATCTGGGGGGCTTCGTGTGCTTCTTCCTGGGCGACTACGTCGCCACGGAGTCGTATTGCCGTCGCGCGCTCGCGATCAAGTCCGACCACGCCTATGCCTGCAAAGGGCTCGGCCTGGCGCTGGCGCGACAGGGCCGAGTGGATGAGGGCGTCCAGAGCCTCGAACGCGCCATTGCGCTTGCGCCGGAATGGGTGGACTCGTACTGGGATCTGGCTGTGGCGTTGCTGGAAGCGGGGCGCCCCGATGAGGCGCTGCAGACGGTTGAGCGGGGTGAGAGGGCCGTGCCCGCCGAAGCCAAGCGCCTGCGTGCTCTTGCCCAGACCATACGCACCCGCGGCCGCCGGTAGCGAAGTTACCTCTTCCACACAGAGAGGCACAGAGCCGCCTGACGGTCGCAACCACAGCGGGCGAGGTCAGCCATCTCGTCAGCCACCAACTTAGAGAGGGCATCGGAGAAGGAAGGGGCTTGGCTCTCTTCCGGTCCGACCCACCTTCTTCCTCAGCTACCTGCAGGAGGGGCATGTCACCAACCTGGTGGTTTGGCTCTCTTCCGGTCCGAACCCCCTTCCTCTTCTCCTCCTACTCCTCCGACCTCCGCGCTCTCTGTGTGGAATAGCTGACTTCCGTCTCTCGCGCTTGCGACGCAGGGTCGAGATGTCGCTCGCGTATCTTTCTTGTTTCTGCAATGTAAACACCCGTTGCGCGAGGAGGCGAAAATCGCGTCGCGGTGACGGCGATTGTTTCTATTGAGTAACCGATAAGTGAATGGAGAGTAAATCTTGTCACCCCGCGGGCGCGGTACAAGCGAAGTCACTCGAAAATGCGAAAGAGCCGCCCAGACTCTGTGGACACGCGATGGTGCTTTCGTCTACCTTGCCCGTCACTCGCAACCGCGTGGCTGCAATGAGGACACACTCAACCCAGCGAAACACGACGGCCCGTGGGCCAGGGTGGTGGACCGTACCCGCGACTGTCACCATTCCGGTGCCCCGTGCCGTTGGCCGCGATGAGCGAACGGGACCAGGAGGCGATTTCCGTGGCTGAAATGGCGACAGGGTGGGCAGGCACCAGTTCGGCCGTGGCGGCTCCTCGCATGTTTGTGGTCTTCGTCTGCGAGAACAGCGCACGCGCGGGCCGCACGCCCACTTCGGGCAAGCGCCATCGTCCTGAGACGCCGGACTTCGGCTGGCCATTTCCAGTGCAGGAAGTCGTGGTGCCTTGCGCAGGCCGGCTGCAGCCGGAACACTTTCTCAAGGCGTTCGAAGCGGGCGCGGATTCGGTTGGCGTCGTCTGCTGCGAAGAGGGCAACTGCCACCATCAGGAAGGGAGCAAGCGTTGCCGTCGGCGGATTGAGGCGGTTACCGCGCTGCTGGGGGAAGTCGGCCTCGGCAAGGAGCGGTTGATGCTCTTCCACCTGCCTGGCTCGGCGGTGCAGGACATGGCCCTGGGCGCTGGGGCGGCCGCACCGGCCACTGCGGATCAGCCGCTTGGGCAGAAAGTTGCGGCAGTGCGCGATGAGTTTGTCTCTCGCGTGGCCACACTGGCGCCGAACCCGCTGCGCACGACGGGCCTGTCAGAGGACGTTCCGCACCAACTGGAAAGTGAAGATGACAGCGATTAGCAAGTTGTCCGAGAAACTGGGCAGCGGGAAGCCGGTCGTGACCGCGGCCTGTCTTCCCCCGCATGGAACCGACCCGACCGCAGTGAAGAAGCTGGCGGCGTGCTTCCCTCCATCGCTCGACGGCGTGATCGTCGGGGACCACGCCGAGCAAGCGCACGGCTCGGCCTTGGCCTGCGCGGTGCTGCTGGCGGCGGAGAAGGTCGAACCGGTGCTCAGCCTGTGCACCCGAGATCGCAACCGCGTGGCGCTGGAATCCGACGTGCTGGGCGCCTTCGCTCTCGGTGTGAAGACGTTCTTCTGTATGTCGGGCACGCATCAGGCATTGGGCGGTTTCCCCCAGGCGGCGGGCGCCTACGACATGGATTCCGTACAGTTGACCCAGGCCTTGGCCAGGATGGCGAGTGCAGGACTGGATTTCAGCGGGGCGAAACTCACGGCGACTCCGTCGCTGACCGTGGCGGCAGCTGTTCACCCGTACCTGCGGCCAATCGAAATGGCCCTGGCCCAAACAAGAAAGAAGATCGGCGCGGGCGCGCAGATCCTGTTGACCGATCCGATTTTCGACCTGGCCGGCTTTGAAGAATGGCTGAAAGCAGTGCGGGCCGTGGGCCTGGACAAGCGGGCCGCCATTATCGCCAGCGTGCTGCCGCTGACCAGCGTGGCGCAAGCCGAGGAGCTGCGCACCCGGCCCGGCAGCCCCATCAGCGACGACATCATCAAGCGGCTGCGCGGCGGCGATGCGGCTCAAGCCGGCGTGGCCATCGCGGCCGAGATCGCACTCAAAGCAAAAGCCATGCCCGGGGTGCGTGGCATCCACATTCACAGCGCGGGCTGCGAGCCACTGGCCGCATCCGTCATCAAAGAAGCCCGTCTGGCCTAGAGCGCACGATGTCTGAGAAGTACCACATCAAGCCAGTGCCAACCCAGGGGCGCTTTCGCCACGTCGGCAAGTACGGGAGCGTGGACTGGCGCGAGGATTGTGCCCGTTGCAGCAACTGCGTGAAGCCCCGTTGCGTGTTCGACACCTACCGCAAAGAAGCGGCCTACAACCGTGACCCGCAGACATCGATCGTTCCGCTGAGCGAGTGTCGCGCTTGCCTGTCCTGCGTGCAGGGTTGCACCAAAGGCATTCTGGCCATCTCGATCAATCCCGAATATTTGGCCATGGGCGACGAGTACTGGAAGCCCGACATCATGGCCACCACGTGGAACCAGGCCGACGCCGGCCGTGTTCCCGTCTCGGGTGCCGGCTACCGGGGTCGCTTTCACGGCTTTGGCTTCGATTCGATTTGGACCGACATGTCCGAGATCGTGCGTCCCACCCGCGACGGGATCCACGGCCGCGAATACATCAGCACCAGTGTGGACATCGGGCCCAAGCCGATGCGGCTCTCATTTTCCAATGACGGCAAGCTGCTGGGTGAGCCGTCGAGCCTGATTGACCTGCCCCTCCCGCTCATTCTGGACGTTCCGGCCTGGCAGGTGGGAGGCCAGGGGCTGGCGCGCGTTCGTCTGACCACTGCGGCCAAACTGAAGACCCTGGCGGTGGCGCGCGCCGCTGACGTGACTGGTGCGCCAGCCGCGGAGATGCCATTCTTGATCCCGCTGGTGGGTGGCGAGGGTCTGGGTAGCATCGAGAAGCTCCTGCCGCAGGTGCGGATGGTCGAGTTCGAGGATGGCGCAGAGGTGTCGGCCCTGGCTTCCCAGGCGAAGGCGACAAATCCCAAGCTGGTCATCGCGGTCCGTCTGCCGATGCAAGGGGCGGCGGCCGAGCGCATTTTGCAGCTCAGCCAGGCGGGGGTGAAGGTGTTTCATCTTTGCGCTGACCTGCACGGCTGCGAGGTCGGGGTGGACAAGCCTCGGCACATCAAGGACGCCATGCGCGAGATCCACGGCCGATTGGTCAAGGCGGGCGTCCGCGACACAATCACGCTGATCGTTGGCGGCGGAATCGCCCTGCCTGAACACATGGCCAAGGCCATCCTCTGCGGCGCCGATCTGGTGGCCGTGGACACCGCCCTGCTGGTGGCACTTGGTTGCCGCGTCTGTCGCGGGGTGCAGGACGCAGACCACCAAGAGCATTGTCCGGCCGAGGCCCCGAAGCTCGAGAGCGCCTATGCCGTCCAGCGCATGGTGAATCTCATGGCGGCCTGGCATTCGCAGCTTCTCGAGGTTTTGGGCGCCATGGGTATTCGCGAGGTGCGGCGTTTGCGCGGCGAGGTGGGGCGCGCGATTTTCAAGGAAGACGTCGAACGGGAGGCATTTGGTGACCTTCTCTCTCGCTAGCTCCCCAGTCCAGCCCGCGGCCGTCCCGGCACAGTCCGTCTCCGCCGATGCCGAGCCGGATATCGTGGTCAGCCGCCAGGTGCGACCGGCACCCGACCGCTACCGCAATGCCCTGGGCAAGTACAAGATCAATCGCTCAGCGGACTGCGTGGCCTGCGGCGAGTGCGCCAGGTTGTGCCCGCAGGGCGTGCACGTGAAGCCCGACGGCTACACCTTCACCCTGCGGCCTCTCGATCACCTTTGCATCGGCCCGGATTGCGCCAAGACCGACCACTTCTGCGTGGCCAAGTGCAAGCAGAAGGCGCTCTCGCTGATGCGCAACCCCAGCGTGGACGCCATGGGCGATCCGCGCTGGACCGCGGATCTGATCCTTTCCACCTGGCACATGGCGGCCACCGGTCACGTACCCAGCGCGGGCCTGGAGTACCGGCACGGTGAATCGGGCGGCGGCTTCGATCGCATGGACTTCAATTTCCCGGCTGCACCGACCAAGGTGGACCCCGCCAAGGTCGACACCACCCTGGCGCTGAACCGTCGCAACGATGGCCGGCCGCAGGTCAACATCGATCTGCCGGTGTACGGCGGCGGCATGTCGTTCGGTTCGGTCAGTATCCACACCATCGTGGCCAAGGCGCGCGCGGCCACGGCCTGGAACACCTTCACCTGCACAGGCGAGGGCGGCTATCCCGATCGTCTCAAGCCCTATGACGAACACGTCATCACCCAGGTCGCGACTGGCCTGTTCGGCGTGCGCGAGGACACCATCCAGCGTGTGCGCATCGTCGAGTTCAAGTACGCCCAGGGCGCCAAGCCTGGTCTAGGCGGCCACCTCCTGGGCGATAAGAACACGCCCGCGGTGGCGCGTATGCGCGAGGCCATCGCCGGCAATGCGCTGTTCTCGCCCTTCCCGTTCCACAGCGTGTACAGCGTGGAAGACCACAAGAAGCACCTCGACTGGATCAAAGAGGTGAATTCACGCGCGCTGGTCTCGGTCAAGGTTTCCACGCCCACCGACGTGGACATGGTGGCAGTGGGCAGCTACTACGCCGGCGCGCACATCATCCACCTGGACGGTAGCTACGGCGGCACAGGCGCGGCGCCCGACATCGCGAAGAAGAACATCGCGATGCCCATCGAATACGCCATCGCCAAGGTGCACAAGTTCCTGGTGGCCGAAGGCATCCGCGACTCGGTCACGCTGATCGTCAGCGGCGGCCTGCGTACCGCCGACGACGTGATGAAGTCCGTCGCGCTGGGCGCCGACGGCGTGGTCATCGGCACCGCCGATATGGTGGCGCTGGGCTGCGTGCGCTGTGCCCTGTGCGAGAGCGGCCGCGGCTGCCCGCGCGGGATCGCTAGCACCGACCCTGAACTCATGATGCTGATGAGCCTGGAATGGGCTACCCAGCGCCTCATCAACATGCTGAACGCGTGGCGCGAACGAATGGTGGAAGTCATGGTGCGCCTGGGCGTCCCCAGCGTGAAGGATCTGCGCGGCCGCAGCGACCTTCTGACCTACGCCCGAGCGGAGGACGCGCTATGAGCGACCATGCCGATCGTCTTCTGGCCACGCGCAGCCAGATCTATCGCGACGGCGAGCCGGTGGCGAGTGAGCGCGCCGAGGAGGGTGGCTGTGGCGTCACCGGCTTTGCCTGCACCATTCCCGTGCGCGGCAAGTTCATCTATGAGCCGTCGATCCAGATGCAGAACCGTGGCAACGGCAAGGGCGGTGGCATTGCATCCACCGGCCTGGTGCCGGAGCAGATCGGCGTGTCGCGCGAGGTCCTGGATTCGCACTACCTCTTGCAGGTGGCGCTGCTCGACCCGACGGTGCACCCCGAGATGGAGCGGCAGTTTGTGCTGCCCCACTTCGACGTGGCGCTGTCCACGCGGCAGGATCACATTGGCGATCACCGCGACATCCCCGGCCTCGAAGTGCGGCCGCCCGACGTGCACCGCTATGTCGTTCGGGTCAAGCCTGCGGTGCTCAAGGCGTTTGCGGAGTCCACCGGGTTGCAGGCGCTGTCGCCGCGCGAGCTGGAAGATGAGTTTGTTTGGCGCAATTCCTATCGCCTGAACGACACCTTCTATGCGTCTCTCGGTGACAAGCGCGCCTTCGTGCTGTCGCACGGCCGCGACCAGCTTGTCTTCAAGATCGTCGGGTACGCCGAGCAGAACGTCGAGTACTACAAACTGCAAGATTTTCGCGCCCACGTGTGGATCGCGCACCAGCGCTATCCCACCAAGGGCCGCGTGTGGCACCCGGGCGGCGCGCACCCGTTCGTGGGGCTGAACGAGGCCCTGGTGCACAACGGCGACTTCGCCAACTACCATTCGGTGTGCGAGTACCTGCGCCAGCGCAATATCAAGCAGCAGTTTCTCACCGATACCGAGGTGTCGGTGCAGCTCTTCGATCTATGGGACCGCGTGTACAAGTACCCGCTGGAATACATCATCGAGGCGCTGGCCCCGACCACGGAGCTGGACTTCGACCAGTTGCCCGAGGACAAGCAGCGCATCTACCGCCAGATCCAGGCCACCCACATCCATGCCTCGCCCGACGGCCCCTGGTTCTTCATCATCGCGCGCAACCACCCCGACCAGAAGCGGATGCAGCTTCTGGGAATCACCGACACCGCCATGCTGCGGCCGCAGGTGTTCGCGTTGGCAGACAGCGGCGACGTGCAGATCGGCCTCATCTGCTCGGAGAAGCAGGCCATCGACGCCACCCTGCGCAGCCTGTCGCGCGAGGATGCGCGCTTCTGTCCGGTCGCCGACAAGTACTGGAACGCGCGCGGCGGCAGCAGCACCGACGGCGGCTCCTTCGTCTTCACCATCAATGACGACAACGGAAAGAAGAAGCTCACCTGCGCCGACAAGTTCGGCCGTCAGGTCAAGCTGGACGTGGGTGCCGTGCGCTGCGACCAGGTCAAGCGCGAGGCGCCCATTGAGCTTGTCGCCGCGGGCATGCGCAAGGCGGTGCTGGAAGCGCTCAAGCAAGGGCGGGCCCAGGATCTCTTCACCCATGTCGTGCAGAACCTGCCCGGCTGGCCGGCCAGTGGCCTGCGCGACCTGTGCGATCGCATCGTCGAGTCCTGCGACAACGGTCGCAGCAAGGCCACGGCCATCGAGGCCTTGACCCTGCTTTACGACCGGCGCTTCGACACCGGCGACAAGCGACGCAGCACCGTGCTGCCGGTCCTGGAAGAAACCCTCTACCGGCTTTTTGACGCCAGCCCGCTGCTGGGCGATCCCGGCGAGGGCAGCTTCCGGCGCCTGGACTGGTCGAGTCGCAAGAAGATCGTGGGACCGCAGCCAGGCGAGGAAGTTCTGGTCATCGACGCGGAGAAGTTCCCGCCGGAAGGCGACGACTGCGATGCCGTGTATCTGCGCCAGGCCGATGTGGCCGGCTGGCGGCGTTTCATCGTGTACCGCCTGCGCGGCCAGCGCTTCACGGGCGTGGGTCTGGGCCCCGGCACCGACGGCGTGCGCATCGACACCTACGGCTCTAGCGGCGACTATCTGGCCAGCGGCATGGATGGCGAGGAGATCCGTGTGCACGGCAACGCGCAGGATCAAGTGGGTCAGATCGCCAAACGGGGCAAGCTGGTGATCTTCGGCGACGTGGGCCAGACGTTCATGTACGGCGCCAAGGGCGGCGAAATGTACATCATGGGCAACGGCGCCGGCCGGCCCCTGATCAACGCCGTGGGTCGGCCGCGGGTGGTCATCAACGGAACGTGTCTCGACTTCTTGGCCGAGTCGTTCATGGCCGGTGATCCGCTCAACGGCGGCGGCTTCGTCATCCTCAACGGCATGGAATTCGACCGCCGCGGCAAACTGGTTGAGCAGGCGGTTCCCTACCCGGGCGGCAATCTCTTCTCGCTGGCCTCGGGCGGCGCCATCTACATCCGCGATCCGCGCAGGAAGGTGGTCGAGCAGCAGCTCAACGGCGGCGTGTTCGGCCCGGTTACCGACGCCGACTGGCGCGTGATCCGACCGTACCTGGAAGAGAACGAGCGGTTGTTTGGCATCGCGATCGACGATCTTCTCACGGTGGCCGGCAGGCGCCTGCCGCCCGCCGAGGTCTATCGCAAGGTCAGCGCCGTGTCGCTCGCGGTGCTGGCGTCCGCGACGGAGAAGAAGACATGAACGCGTCCCTGGCCACCACCTTTCCAACCGGCGGCTTCTTGGCGGAAGTCGAAAAGCAGAGCCAAGGAAACCTGTCGGCTTGCCTGCAGTGCAAGAAGTGCACGTCGGGCTGCCCGGTCGCTGGCTGGGCGGACATCAAGCCCCACGCGCTGGTGCGGCTGGCCCAGCTTGGGCTCAAGGATGAACTGCTCGGCAGCCGTATGATTTGGGAATGCACCTCGTGCCAGACTTGCTTCACTCGCTGCCCGCAGAAGGTGGACATCGCCTCGCTCAACGATGCGCTTCGCCGCATGAGCCGGCGTGAGAACGCGGTGTATGGCAAGACCACCGTGCCGGCGTTCAACGACATCTTCCTGCGCACCCTGAAGAAGCGCGGCCGCATGTTCGAGGCCGGGCTCATGGCCTCATTCAAGCTGCGCACCATGCAGCTCTTCTCCGACATGGGCAAGCTGCCCATGATGCTGTGGAAGGGCAAGATGCCGCTGTGGTCGGCAAAGGTGAAGGGGCGCAAGCAACGCGAAGAGATCTTCCGCCGCGCGCGTGAGATGGACGGAGGTTCCTCGTGAGCTACGCGTTTTTCCCCGGTTGTTCCATGGAGGGAACCGCCCACGACTATCAATCTTCCACACTGGCCATCAGCCAGACCCTGGGCCTGCAAATGCCCGAGGTTCCGGGGTGGACTTGCTGCGGCTCCACCGCGGCCCACCAGACCGATCCGCTGCTGGCCCTGGCCCTGCCGGCTAAGAACCTTCTTGCCGCCGCGGGCGCGACCGTCGCTGTGGGCTGTGCTGCCTGCTACAACCGCCTGAAGACCGCCAACCACCACATTGCCCGCGACAAGGAAGCACGCAACCAGGTGGCCGCTGTCCTGGGCGCGGATTACGACGGCCAGACGCAGGTGTTGCACCTGCTCGAGATCTTGGCGCGCGACGTAGGGGTGGCGAAGATCGCGGAACACGTCAAGCATCCCTTGCGCGGCCTGAAGGTGGTGCCCTACTACGGATGCCTGCTGGCGCGCCCGCCAGAAGTGACCCAGTTCGACGATCCCGAGAACCCGACCCTGATGGACCAGGTTCTGCAGGCGGCGGGCGCCACTGTGGTCACCTGGCCGCACAAGACCGAGTGCTGCGGGGCCGGCTATTCCATCACTGATGCCAGCGTGGTGCGGCGACTGACGCGCGAGATCTTGGTCATGGCCAAGGCCGTGGGCGCGGACTGCATCGCCACTGCGTGCCCGCTGTGCCAGTTGAACCTGGACCTGCGACAGAAGGACACTGAAAAGGAGGCCGGCGAACACTTCGGCCTGCCGGTTTTCTACTTCACCCAACTTCTCGGCCTGGCCTTCGGAATCCCGCGCAAGAAGCTCGGGCTGCGTAGCCTGGTGGTCAGCCCGAGCAAGCTGCTGGCCGACCGAGGTATTCCCGCCTAGGGCACGACCATGAGCGAGCAGTTCAAGCCAAACAATGGAAAGTCGGCCGAGCCCGTCGGCGCGGTATTGGTGTGTGGCGCAGGCATCGCCGGCATCCAGTCTTCACTCGACCTGGCCAATTCTGGGTTCAAGGTTTACCTGGTCGAGTCGTCGCCCGCCATCGGCGGCAGGATGGCCCAGCTCGATAAGACCTTTCCCACTGGCGACTGCGCCATGTGCACGCTGTCGCCCAAGCTGGTCGAGTGTGCGCGCAACAAGAACGTCACGATCATCACCCTGGCCGACATCGAGAAGGTCAGCGGCGAGCCGGGGCGTTTCCAGGTCGAGATCCGCAAGCGGCCCCGCTACGTGGACCTCAAGAAATGCAACGCCTGCGGCGAGTGCTCCATCGCTTGCCCGGTTTCGCTGCCCAGCGAGTTCGATCGCGCTCTGGGCACGCGCAAGGCAATCTTCCGCCCCTATCCGCAGGCCATCCCCAACGTCTACGGCATTTCCAAGGCCGTGGGGCGCGCCCCGTGCAAGGCGTCTTGCCCCGCCGGCGTGAACGTGCAGGGCTACGTCGCGCTCCTCGCCCAGGGCAAGATCAAGGAAGCCTACGACGTGGTTCGCGAGCGGTGTCCCTTGCCTGCGGTGTGCGGCCGCGTGTGCCAGCACCCCTGCGAGACCAAGTGCAACCGCAACGACATCGACGAGCCGGTGGCGGCGCGCGACCTGAAGCGCTTCGCGGCCGACTACGTCTATGCCCACCGGGATGAGTTGAAGGATGTTCCGCCAGCACCGCAGATGCAGCAGAAGGAGCGCATCGCCGTCGTGGGCGGCGGCCCGGCCGGACTGACCGCCGCGACCGATCTGCGCGCCAAGGGCTACGGCGTGACCATATTCGATGCCATGCCGCGGCTGGGCGGCATGCTCCGCTATGGCATTCCCCGCTACCGGCTGCCCGGCGACGTGCTCGATCACGAGATCCAGTACCTTCTCGACATGGGCATCGAGGCCCGGACCAGCATCCGGGTTGCGGATCCCACGGAACTCTTGAAACCCCGCCCGACCGACGGCAAGCCAGCCGGCAAGCCTGCGCCGGGCGCCCCTGCACCGGGCGAGTTCGACGCCGTGTTCGTGGCGACCGGCGCCTGGGTGAGCCGGAAGCTCGGCGTCCCGGGCGAAGATGCCAAGGACGTGTGGCCGGGCCTGACCTTCCTGCGCGAAGTGAACGCGGGCCGCCGGCCTGCCATCGGACCGAAAGTGCTGGTCATAGGCGGAGGCGACGTGGCCATGGACGTTGCCCGGTGCGCCCGCCGGCTGCCGGGCGTCACCAGTGTCGATCTGGCCTGCCTGGAGAAACGCGAGGAGATGCCCGCCCATTCCTGGGAAGCCGGCGAGGCGCTGGAGGAAGGCGTGGTCTTCCACACCAGCCTTGGTCCCACCAAGATCCTCACGCGGAATGGGAAGGTTTCGGGCGTCTCGTTCCGCGCATGCACACGCGTGTTCGACGACAAGCGCCGGTTCGCTCCCGAATTCGACGACGCCCAGGTGACCAGCCTGGACGCTGACACGGTGATCGTGACCATCGGCCAGGGTATCGAAGCCATGGCTCCGCTGGCGGCAGGCCCTGGCGGCCGCATCGTCTCTGACCGCGAGACCCTGGCGACCAGCGTTCCCGGTGTCTTTGCCGGCGGAGACGCGGTGCTGGGACCGGCTTCCTTGGTCGATGCCATGGCCCAGGGCCACCGCGCGGCCACTGCGATCGACAGCTTCCTGCGCGGGACCTTGGCGGAAAAGGGCGCCGCAGTCGAGGACGCGACCAGCAAGACTGAAGAACTGGCGCCCACCCCCGACACGGACGCACCGCCGGTCGAGCGACGCAAGATGAAGCAGGCCGCTCCGGAAGAGCGCGTGCGCGGGTTCGGCGAGATTGATGTCGGCTACTCGTACGAGGATGCCATCGCCGAGGCTAAGCGCTGCCTGGCCTGCGGCCTTTGCAGCGAGTGCGGCCAGTGCGTGAAGGCGTGCTCCGCTGGTGCCATCGTGCACGACATGCTGCCGGTCACCGAGACCCTGAATGTCGGAGCCATCCTGCTCACGCCCGGGTTCGAGGAATTTGATCCCGCGCTGCGCGGCGAGTTTGGCCACGGTCGCTACAGCAACGTCATGTCCAACGTCCAGTTCGAGCGCTTGTTGAGCGCCGCCGGCCCCACCAGCGGCGATGTGCTGCGGCCCTCTGACGGCAAGCACCCCAAGCGCATCGCCTTCATCCAGTGCGTGGGCTCGCGCGACACCGCACGCGGCAACGGTTACTGCTCTTCGATTTGTTGCATGGCCGCTGCCAAGGAAGCGATGGTGGCCATCGAGCATGTGCCCGGCCTGGATGTGTCCGTGTTCTGCATGGACGTACGTGCCTTCGGCAAGGAGTTCGACCAGTACATCAACCGGGCGCGCGACGAGCAGAAGGTCAAGTTCATTCGCGCCATCCCGTCGCGCCTGGTCGAAATGCCCGACACCAAGAACCTGCGTATCCGCTATTTCGACGACAACGGCGAGGAGCAGCGGCCCGAGTTCGACCTGGTGGTTCTGTCGGCCGGCCTGCGGCCCAATGCCGGGGTCAAGGAATTGGCCGAGCGTCTCGGCCTGGAACTCAACCAGTTCGGCTTCTGCCGCACGGATCGCCTGACCCCGGTGGCGTCCTCGCGTCCTGGCATCTTCGTCGCGGGCGCTTTCCAGGAACCCAAGGACATCCCCGAGTCGGTGGCACAGGCCACCGGCGCCGCATCCATGGCCATGGAGGGCCTGACGGCTGCACGGGGCACCATGATCCAGCGGCAAGAGTACCCATGGGAACGCGATGTAACCGACGAGAAGCCGCGCGTGGGCGTCTTCATTTGCCACTGCGGCCACAACATCGCCTCGGTGGTCGACGTCAACCAGGTGGCGGAGCGTGCGGGCAAGATGCCCGGCGTGGCGCACGCCGAGGCGAGCCTGTACACCTGCTCCGATACCAACCAGCAGCACATCAAGGACATGATCCGCGAGCATCGGCTGAACCGGCTGGTGGTGGCTTCTTGCTCGCCGCGCACCCACGAGATTCTGTTCCAGGAAACCCTGCGCGACTCGGCGCTGAACCCGTACCTGTTCGCGATGACCAACATCCGTGATCAGTGCTCGTGGGTCCATCGCGACGACCCGGTGGCCGCCACCGACAAGGCCATCGATCTTATGCGCATGGCCGTGGGGCGAGCCCGGCGCCTGAAGGCGCTGGAAACCGGACAGCAGGCGGTCACGCAGACAGCGCTGGTTCTGGGCGGCGGCCTGGCGGGCATGACTGCGGCGCTGGGCCTGGCTGACCAGGGCTTTGCGGTTCACTTGATCGAGAAAGAGGCGGACCTGGGCGGCCAGTTGCGCAAGATCCGCTACACCCTCGAGCGTTCGGATGTGGCCGGCTTCCTGACCGAGCTGGTTCGGAAGGTTGAAGGGCATTCCAAGATCACCGTGCACCGGCGCACGAAAGTCGTGGAGTTCGCCGGCCACGTCGGAAAGTTCCACACCATCATTGAGGAGGCCGGCAGCAAGAAGACACTGGATCATGGTGTGGTGGTGCTGGCCACGGGCGGCAGCGAGCGCGCCACCGAGTCCTACCTTTACGGCAAGCACCCCGCGGTGCTGACCCAGCGCCAATTGGAAGACAAGTTGGCCCAGGGTGTTCTGCCCCAGGGGGCAGAGCCGCACGTGGTGATGATCCAGTGCGTGGACAGCCGCAACGAAAAGAATCCCTATTGCAGCCGCGTGTGCTGTTCCGAGGCGGTGAAGAACGCGTTGGAACTCAAGCGGAGGAAGCCAGGCGCGCGCGTGGTGGTGCTCTACCGGGACATTCGCACCTACGGGTTCCGCGAGGTCTACTATCAGAAGGCGCGCGAGGCCGGCGTACTCTTTGTGCGCTTCCCAGAGGGCCAGGAGCCGCAGGTCAGCGACGCGGGCGGTTTGCAGGTCAAGGTGACTGACGCCGGCACTGGTCGCGAGCTCAACCTCAAGCCCGACTGGCTGGTGCTGTCGACCGGCATCGCCCCGGGCGCAGACAACCCGGTTTTCTCGGGCCTGCTGCGCACCACGCTCACGGCCGACGGGTTCTTCCTTGAGGCACATCCCAAGCTGCGTCCGGTGGATCTGGCCAACGAGGGCGAGTACCTGGCTGGTCTGGCCCACTCGCCGCGTTTCATCGACGAGACCATCGCACAGGCCAAGGCCGTGGCCGGGCGAGCCGCCACAGTGCTTTCGCGGGCCAAGCTCGACATCGCGGGACAGGTGGCCAAGGTCGATCCCCAAGGCTGCGTCGCCTGCGCGACCTGCGTCAAGATATGCCCGTATGGGGCACCCATGACC
>Ga0247845_1000022_pt1 | contig 27373 bp, 26 predicted proteins | sample PFST25metaG_2_FD_186008 | JGI IMG/M metagenome (GOLD analysis project Ga0247845, IMG submission 186008) | Peat soil microbial communities from Stordalen Mire, Sweden - P.F.S.T-25 | ecosystem: Environmental > Terrestrial > Soil > Wetlands > Peat | place: Sweden: Norrbotten County, Stordalen Mire...
CTCATCGATCAATCCCAGCTCCGCCAACGCCAGCGGGAGCTTCACGCCCCCCACGAACAGTCCCTTACCCGACTCCAGCTTGAGCTGTTGAACGGCCTTCCCCAGATCCCCGCGGATGATCTCAGCGTTCCAATCGACCCGGTCCAAGGTGCTCGACACGACGTACTTCTTTGCCGCGTCGATCGTCCGGGCGAAGGGTTCCATCCAGGGTGGCATCCAATCAGGCCTCGCTCCCGTCCGCGCCGGCAGCCGCCACGCTGCCTCCATCATTTCGTAAGTCACCCGGCCAAAGAGAAGGGCATCGGCCTGGGCGAGGTTCTCGACCGCGTGACGATGCAACTCTTCGTCCGCGGGAATTGCACGATGATCGCAGCACCCGTCCAATGTGACGTTGATGGAATACCGAAGAGGTCGCATGATTGAGGAGGATCGCCGATGGGGCAATACTACACCGGGCGCCGGAGTCCCCCGTTAGTTCTTGTCTTCTGAGCAGATTCACGCGGGCTCCGTCGGTCAGCTGCGACGGCGCTATGGGCGGCCAGAGACACAACCACTACCGTCTCACGAAAGGGATGGGCTGGAACCGCGGTGCTGATGGAGGTTCCTGATATGAATGCTCTCAAGACCGCGATGAGCACCCCGGGTGCCGCCGAGGCGATGGCGCACGATGGAGTGCTGGCCGAGACACTGGTGCTGCTCGTCGAGGCGTAGCTGGGCATGATCTCCCTCTATCTCGACATGCTCGGCAAGGAGAACGACTTCAGCAGCCTGTTGGCGCTGGTCGACTAGAACGCCACGACTGGCGCCGCCGACATTGTTTGGCGCGTTGATCGGCCTATCTAATCTGCTTACGCCCCGACCTCTGCTGTCGCGCGATCCAGCAGATCGGTCAACGCCAGGCGGACGGCCCAGTCGCGCAGGTAGGCCAGGTTCAGGCTGCCCTGTTGCGCGCGTAGTACGCCCAGGATGTCGCGCCACTGTCGATCCGAGACCTCGCCGCCTTCACGAAACCAGAGCATCTTGCGCAAGATGGTGTCTTCGGGTGCCTTGACCATGAGGGTACGGCCAGCACGAACCACGACCGGCCGGCGGCGCGAGAACTCGGATTCGTCGTAGGGGCCGTGGGGGTGCCCGAAGAAGTCGATCTTCAGCACCAGCGGCAGATAGAAGATGTTTGCGGATCTGCCGTGCAGGATGGCGCCTCGTAGCATGTCGCCGTCGACTTCAAAGTCCGCGCCAAGCAGTTCACTGAGCTCGCGTACTTTCCCGACGGCCATGTCGATGACGAAGTCGATGTCGTTGGTCGCGCGCGGTTCGCCATCGATCGAACTGGCCAGACTTCCGCCGACGAAATAGGACGCGCCAACCTTCCCCAGCGCCTCCGCGACCCGCAATGCGATGTCGACGACGTCTTCAAGCCTGTCGCTCATCCCGGGCGCCCCGCGAACACGCGCCGAGCTACCTCGGCACCATAAAGGCGTTCGGCGAGTTTCTCGCGAAGCTCGTCGTCCGCGAGTGTGCGGTCGGGATGCGCCTGTTTGATGCCGGCGATGGCAAGCTCTCGCGTGGCTCGCGACAGGCCGAGGCAGATCGCGAGTCGTCTTTCGGGCCCTGCTTGGCGCAAGAGCTCGAAGTATCTGGCGTTTGCCTTGGGCGAGGTGTCGCTCACGAAGGTCAATTTACCACGCGCGATGCTGCTTGCGCGGCGTGCCTCAAGGTTTCTTCTGGTCCATCGGCATCTTTTCGTCCTTGCTCCAAGGCGGGACGATCTTGTTTGCGCGAGCATAGGCAACTTCTTGCCCAAGGTGCTCGTTCAGGTGGCCAACGAGAATGATCAGTACGGATCGGACCGACATGTCGTGGCCAAAGAAAGTCACCATCTTATCCAAGTCAGTATCGGGCAGCGAGCTGATCACCTCGTGCACATGCCCAAAGGACTTCTCGAGGATCTTCTTGATCTCCGCCTTGTCCGTCGTCTTCTTGTCCCACTTGGCCGGATTCATTTCCCAACCGGCATCGGCCGGAGGCTCCTTGCCCGTCGCCGCCTTGGTCAGGCCGTAGTTGGCGAAAGCGATGTGCAAGTACGCCTCGGCGATCGAGCGAACTCCCGGTGCTGGACGCCAATTGAACTTGCTCTGTGGGACGGCCTCCTCCAGTTGCAGCACTTGTTTCTCGTTGTAGCTGTACACACCGAGCAGGTCGCGCTGAAACGCCCCCTTCGCGGACGGAGCCGCGGAGGGAGCGGGAGTCGGTGCCGCGTGTGCCGCAGCGCCAAGCAAGCCAACCATGACTCCAAATATCGAAGTGGAACGGATGACATTCTTCATCGCAGTCTCCTTATTGGGTTGTCGGGGCGTCATAACGCAGGCAACTCCGCCCTCTCTAATCTGAGATGCCGAAGTGAGCCAGGCGTTACTCCATCTTCGTCGGACGAAAGTAAGCCGGGTATAGGGCCTGGCTGGAAACGACGGTCAACGTCCGAATGGCCGCCGCAGTCCGATCCTGAGTTCGTTGATCTGGCTCAGGAAGTCTCGAGTCTGGACTACCGGTGGTGCCCTCGCTTGAACACGGTGACGCGCGAGAAGTCGGCCTTGCGGAACTGGTTCACGCAAAGGCCGAAGAACGTCGCTCCGATGGCCAGGATGATCAGCACCCCGTCGCGGGGCTGCACCACGAACCCGTGGATGTCGAAAGCCACGCCCGCCTTGACCAGCTCAGGCATGGTCATGGATTCCATGTGGAGCGTGGTGTAGCGGAACATGGAGGTGGCGTAGGTCAGGGGGTTCAAAAAGACGATCGGTCGCAGCACGGCCGGGAGCACCGTGGTGGGAATGTAGGCGCCCGACAGGAACGTGAGAGGCATGGTCACTACCGAGATCATGATCTGGAATGTGGTGGATTCCTTGGACAGCGCCGCGAGGAAGAGTCCCAGGGAACTGAAGGTGACCCCCACCAGCAGCATGAGACACACCATCAGGACGAAGTGAACCGGATCCAGGTCCAGGCCCATGAAGACCCCCACCACCAGGACGATGATGCCTTGTAGGACCGCCAGGACCGCGGAAGACAGGACCTGTCCGACGGCGATCTGCCACCTGGCGATGGGCGCAACCAGGATCTCCTTCATGAAGCCGGTGGAGATGTCTTCCAGGATGCTCATGGAATTGTTCAGTGCCGTCTGAAACACGGTCATGATGATGATGCCCGAGACCAGGTAGCTCATGGGGTGCGCCACACCAGCGACAGCGGACTTCATCACGAACGAGAAGGTGAAGAGCAGGAACCCGCTCATGAACAGCGTGAAGAAGAACCGCATCTTGTCGCGGAAGAACTTGATCAGGTTCCTTGCCAGGATCGCTCGTATCGCGCGCATCAGTTCTTGATCTTCTTGCCCGTCAGGGAAATGAAGACGTCGTCGAGCTTCCCCTTGTTGATCTCGATGTCCTGGATGGAACCCTTGAAGAGGGAGATGAGCTCCATCACCGCGCCGATGTCCGAGGATGTGATCGAGAGCCCCTCGCCGTCACCGACGACGGGAAGCGACTTCTCGGCGCAATAGCGGAGCAGGGGATCCGCGTCGGAAGTCTTGATCCTGGTCGTGGTCCGGGTGTGCTGCTTCTTGAGGTTGTACGGAGTGTCGTGCGCCACGATCCTCCCGTGATCGATGATGGCCACCTGGTCGCAGATCTCCGCCTCTTCCAGATAGTGGGTCGTGAGGAAGATGGTGATGTTCTTCTGCTTCTGGAGCTTGTTGATGTAGTCCCAGACATTGGCACGGGTCTGGGGATCGAGGCCCGTGGTGGGCTCGTCCAGGAACAAGACCTTGGGGAAGTGGACCAATCCCCGCGCGATTTCCGCGCGCCGCTTCAGTCCCCCGGACAGGGCGCTGACCGGCGCGTTCCGCCACTCCTCGATGTCCACGAGCCCCAGGACGAACTGGATCCTCTCCTTGATCTCCGATTTGGGCACGGCGTAGAAGTCGCAATGGAGCTTCAAGTTTTCGCGCACCGTGAGCTTGGTGTCCAGGGTGCATTCCTGGAACACGATCCCGATGTCCTTCCGGACCTTGGCCTGTTCCGTGGTCACGTCGTTCCCGTTGATGCGCAAGGTCCCGCGCGTCTTTTCCTGGATTGTGCAAAGGGTATTGATGGTCGTGCTCTTTCCCGCGCCGTTGGGCCCCAGGAAGGCGAAGATGGACCCCTCTTCCACGCTGAAGGAAATATCGTCGACGGCCCGGAATTCGCCGTAGAGCTTGCTGAAATTCTCCACCTCGATGCTGCTTCTCATTGCGGAATCGTTCTCCTTAAGTGGGAGTCGACTTCGAAGTCCGCGCCAAGCAGTTCGCCAAACGTATCTGGCGTTTGCCTTGGGCGAGGTCTCGCTCACGAGGGTCAATTTACCACGCGCGGTGCTGCTTGCGTCTGCGCCTGGTCCGATGTCTTTCGAGAGCCACCGCCAGCACCGACCAAAGCCAGGGCACCCGGATGGCTCCCTGGCAAGGGACGGGGCCGTGATACCGTGGAAGGATGGTTTCAAAGTCCTGCGCCGTTGCCGCGGTTGCACTTATCGCGCTCACCACCCCTGCCGCATGCGGCGGCGGAGGATCGCCGTCGTCCGGCGCAACCAAGACGCCGCCAACGAACCCGCAAGACGGACCACCCGCTGGTTACCCGGATGGAAACGCGGTCATTCCCGCCGAGGGGCAAGCCGAAGACGTGTCGTCGCCCACCACCGTCATTGGAACGGGAACCCCCGCGAACTGCACCGGCGACGCGTTTGTGGCGGCGGTCGCGAACGGCGGCATCATCACATTCAACTGCGGGGCCGATCCGGTGACCATCGTTCTCACTTTGACCGCGAAAGTCTTTAACGACAAGGGGACCAAGCTCGTGATTGACGGCGGCAACAAGGTCACGTTGAGCGGTGGCGGCACGACGCGCATCCTCTATATGGCCACCTGCGACAAGGCGCAGGTTTACCCGCCGGGACCGGGCGACTGCAACACCAACCCGGGCGTCCAGCTTGTCGTGCAGAACATCACCTTCGTCGACGGTAGCGCGAAAGGCATTGCCGAAGGCGCGAACAATGACGGGGGCGGCGGCGCGATCCACGCGCAGGGCGGAAGCCTCAAGGTCGTCAACTCGCGCTTTTTCAACAACGTGTGCGACGACCTCGGATCCGATGTCGGAGGCGGCGCGATTCGCAAGCTCGACTACCTGATTGCGGCGGGCGCCGGCCCGAAACGCCCGGTGTGGATCGTCAACAGCACGTTCGGTGGCAAGGCGGGCCTGGGTAACTCCTGTGCCAATGGTGGCGCGCTCAGCAGCATCGGCGTGTCGTGGAACATCATCAACACGCTGCTTTCGGAGAACACTGCCGTCGGCCACGGCGCGAACAGCGGCCAGGGCGGCAATGGCGGCGCCATTTACAACGACGGCGACGAGATCGTGCTCAATGTCACCAGCAGCCTGATCGAGAGCAACATGGCAAACGAAGGTGGCAGCGCGATTTTCTTCGTCAGTAACAACCAAACCGGGTCAATCACCATCACAGACTCGATCACCCGCAACAACCCCCGCGGCACTTTCGAGACCCCCGATCTTCCCGGCTTCTACGTCATCGCCAAGAGTCCCGCCCAGGTCATCAACTCGCAGATCCTGCGCTAGCTGGGTGTCCACGAAAGCGGATCAAGTCCAGCGTCCTACTTCGCTCGCTTGACGCTGACACGGAAGCTCGGGCCCTCGGGCGTGATGGACAGAATCTCGTGGCCCTGCTCGGTGAAGCTGACGGGCACGTTCTCGGTCGGGGCGCCACCGTCGAGCAGCACATCCAGCGTCTCGCCCACAGCGACCTTCTCCAGCGCGATCTTGGCTTTCACGAAGTTCATCGGGCAGGCCACGCCGCGTAGGTCGGCGACCGGGGCTGCTGGCGTCCGTGCCGCCCTTGGCGCCGGTTTGGCGATCGGGACCAGGCGAAACTGGAGATTGGCGTCCAGGGAAGCGAACAGGTCAAGCACCCGCTGGTGGAAGACGCGGGCTCTTTCCAGCAAATCGTCCAGATCGTCCCGGTCGCCGAGGCGCCAGTCGAGGGCGGCGGCGAGCAGTTGTTCGGTATCAGGGGCGACCCATCCTGGCGTGATCAGGTGCTGCGAGACAGCGGCGGAGACCTCGCGGTCCTTGCGCGCCTCGATGCCAAAGAGCGGCAGCAGGGCGCGAGCGGTTGCGGTGATGGCGCGGTGGACGTTGGAACTGCGGTCAGAACCAGTCGCGGCTCGCTCGGCCTGGGCCAGGGCATCGGCCGCGTCTTCCAGGTCGACACGGACCACGTCAAGAACGCCGGCACCGCACTCACCGGGTCCGCGACCAGCTAGCGAAAAGGGTTCGCTACCTCCCACGTCGACGTAGAGATTTTCGGGCGCATGGTCTGGCACCTGGGCGAAACCCTGAACCAGGAGTCCCAACGCCTCAACGCTGGCAATACCCTGAGCGTAGATTTCGGCCACAAGCTCGGGAACCCGCCTGGCGGGGACTGCGCCCAGGCGTTCGCCGAACTTGACGTGGCCTTCCTCTGGGCGTCCGTCAGCCAGGACTTCGTAAAGCGGCATCAGTCGGCCGTTGTGTCGCCTGGCGCGCCCTTCGAAGCCGAGAGCCGCAATGACGTGATTGCCGCAAGCATTCGGGCAGCCACTGAGGCGAATGACTTCGGGACCCGCAGCGGTTTCGACGGAACCAAGACGTTGCTCCAGGGCATCGGCAAGCGCGGGCGAGAGGCAAAGCCCCAACTTGCAGGTGGAGGCGCCGGCACAGGCGACGATCTTCGGCTTTCGGGGTGTGGCAGGGATATCGAGCGCGGCGATGGCCGCGCGAGCCGCTGCCACGCGCTGGGCCGAGATGCCGAATACCAGCAAATCCTGTTGCTGGGTCGCCGCCACGAGGCCGGCGCCCAGGTCGCGTGCGATGTGGGCGACCTTGGTGAGATCCGCTCCAGGAATTCGTCCATTCTGTAGCTGCACGTGCAGCGTGAAGCGCGTTGGATCTCGTTCCACCAGAAAGCCCCGGGGCACTGGTGCGTCGATTACGCCGGGAGCTCCGGTGAACGACGCCGGAAGCGGTCGCAGCACGGGAACAGCTTCGGCCAAACCTTCGCGCTCGACGGCGGCGCGTTCCTTGCGGTACTCGTCGACAAACGCCTCGCGGCCCAGCCTGCGCAGCACGTGGCGTAGGCGAGCCTGGTGCCGGTTGGCGCGATCGCCCAGGCGATCGAAGAGGCGCTCCACGGCCTCGGCCACCAGGAACACCTGCGCTGGTTCGATGAATTGCTCGATCAAGACGCCTGCGGCTGCCTGTGGCCCCAGCCCGCCGCCCGCATAGGCGGAAAAGCCTGGTCGGCCATCGCGCTCGTGGGCGAAGAAACCCAAATCGTTCACCGACGCGAAGGCGCAGTCGTCGCTGCAGCCCGAGAAGGCGATTTTGTACTTGCGAGGCAGACTGAACGAGCGAGGGATCTGCAGCAGGTACTCGGCTGTGGCGATGGCGTGCGGGGCCACGTCGAACACGGCCTTGGGGCAGACCGAGGCACGCGGGCACGCGGTGACGTTGCGAACCGTGTTGCCGCCGCCGCCACGCGCGCTGAGGCCGACTTCGAGCAATTTTTCCTGCACCGCCACAGTGGATTCCAGCGCCAGATCGTGAATCTGGATGTCCTGGCGAGTGGTGACGTGCAGGACGCCGTTGCCGTACTGACCGCCCAATCGGGCGATGCGCTCAAGCTGGTGGGGCAGGGCCAGGCCGGCGCCCAGGCGCACGCGCACCATGAAGCGGCCTGCCTCGCGATGCTCGTACACTCCCATGGGCACGCGGAAGGCGCGAAAGGATGCGGCGTTGATCTCGCCACGCTGGAAGCGCGCCACCTCGGCGCCAAAGCCAGCCACGTCCTGGCGGACGCGCGCGGGGAGGCGAAGAAGAGTTTCGGTTTCCACGTTCAATTGCTTTCCTGAGGACGGTCTTCGAGAAATTGCACGGCCTGCGCAACCAGCGCCGTCCGGCGGGCCGGAGTGTCCAGCGCCGAGCGAATAAGGTGGCGTTCTCGGCGGAGCGCTGTCAGGTCGCCATCCCGAGATTCGGGCAGGAGCTGGCGCAGCACTTGGGCAAGCAGACCCGCCAGCGCAGGCGAGGCGCCGCTCGTGGAGATCGCCAACCGCACCGGCCCTCGGTCCACCACAGCGCCGAGGTGAAAGTCGGCGTCATCGGGTGAGGTGGAGCCTGCCACCCAAACTTTCGCGTCCCGGGCCGCGACGCTGAGCCGCTCATTCAACTCGCGATCGTCGGTGAGCGGGAAGAACAACGCATAATCCGAGGTCACATCTTGCACTCGCGCGCACCGCCGCAGCAACTCACCATTCGGTGAGGTGTGCAACAGGCGGCGCACCGATTCGAGTACCTCGGGCGCGATCAGGGTGACCACCGCGCCGGCGTCGAGCAAGGCAGGCAACTTGCGTTCCGCGGCCCGGCCACCACCCACCACCAGCACTCGGCGACCAGCGAGGTTCACGAACAGGGGCAGGCGCGTGTTCATGCCGCCGCCTCGACCGCTTGGCGCGCCGACGCCTGTGCGAGAGCGACAGCGGCGCCCACATAGATAATCCCCGGGCCATCGGTTCGTGGCACCAGCTCGCCGGCAGCCGCACGGGCCAGCGTGGCCACCGCCACGTGTTCATCCGCCAAGGTCGCGTTTTCGACCAGGACAATGGGCAGCTCGGGTGAGGCGCCGACGCCAATCAATCCAGCGGCCAGCCTCTCGACTTGGCGCGAGCCCATGAGCACAACCGTGGTGCCTTGGTGGGCGAGCAACGGACGGAAATCGAAATCGTCGTGGCGAAGTGCGTGTCCGTCGAAGACCACCAGCCGATTGGAAAGGCCCCGGTGGGTGGGCGAGAAAAGCGCCGCGGCGGCCCCGGCAAGCAGCGAGCTGACGCCCGGAACGATTTCAAAGGGGATGCCGGCTGCGCGCAGGGCGAGAATTTCCTCGCCACCCCGGCTGAACAGCCCCGGATCCCCGCCCTTCAAGCGCACCACGCGCTTGCCCCGTTGGGCTCCCTCCACCAGCAAAGCGCAGATCTCTTCCTGGCTGGTGCTGTGCTTTCCGCAGCGCTTGCCCACGAAATGGATTTCCGAATCTGCGGGGAAGAGCGCCCGAAATTCGTCCGAGATCAGGGCGTCGTACACGATCACCTCCGCCTGGCTGAGCACGCGGGCACCCTTCACAGTCAGATAGTCGGGATGCCCGGGACCGGCGCCCACCAGACTGACGAAGCCGCTGGTCATGTTGGCGACTCCTCTGCGATGATGAGTCCGGCGGCCACGGTTCCGTTGCTGGCTTCGTCGACCAGTACGAAGGCGCCGGTAGCGCGCTCCTCGGCGTAGGTATCGAAGGCCAGCGTCCGGGCGGTCTTGACGCGCACCTTGCCGATCTCGTTCAAGGCAAGCTCGGCCGGTCCGGGCAGGTCCGTGAAGCTGTGGATGTCCACCACTGATTCAATGGCGGTGACGATGCCAGGAACGGAGGCGGTGGCGTGTCGCACAAGTAGCCGAGTGCGCGGGACAAGTGGCCGCTCCGCCATCCAGCACAGGCGCGCCGCGAACTCTTGCGAGACTCTCGGCGGGCGCTTGGCCGAGGCAATCACCTCGCCACGGCCCACGTCCACGTCGTCGCGTAGGCGAATGGCCACGGACATCGGCGCGAAGGCTTCGTCTACTGGCTCGCCGTAGCGATCGATTCCGGCGATAGTTGTGTGAATGTTTGAAGGCAGCACGACCACCGCATCTCCTGGACGAAACACGCCTGAGGTCACCTCGCCTGCGTAGGCGCGGTAGTCCTGCAGTGCCGGATCCCTCGGACGCAGCACCAACTGCACGGGAAATCGGCCGCGTTCGGGACCGCTGGGACGGTCAGCCTCCAAATCCTCAAGGTAGCGCAACAGGGTCGGACCGTCGTAGTACGGGGTGCGCGTCGACGACTCGACCACGTTGTCGCCCTCAAGCGCGCTGACCGGGATGGCGTGCACATCGGTGAAGCCAGAGGCACGGGTGAGCGCCACGAACTCGTCGCGGATGCGCTGGTAGACGTCTCGCGACCAGTCGACAGCGTCCATTTTGTTCACCGCCAGCACCACATGCGGAATGCGCAGCAGCCCCGCCAGATAGGCGTGTCGGCGCGTTTGCTCCAAGACGCCCTGACGCGCGTCGACCAATAGCACCGCCAGATCCGCCGTGGAGGCCCCGGTGACCATGTTGCGGGTGTACTGCAGGTGCCCGGGAGTGTCCGCAATGATGAACTTGCGGCGGGGCGTGGCGAAATACTTGTAGGCCACGTCGATTGTGATCCCTTGCTCGCGCTCGGCGCGCAGGCCATCGGTGAGCAGCGCCAGGTTCAGCCCGTTGCCACCCTTGGCGCTCGATCGTTCCAGGGCAGCGACCTGATCGCGCAGCAATGTCTTGCTGTCGTACAGGAGCCGGCCGATGAGCGTGCTCTTGCCATCGTCCACGCTGCCGCAGGTGATGAATCTCAGCAGCTCCATCAAAAGTACCCCTCGCGTTTGCGATCTTCCATGGCGGCGTCGGAACGCTGGTCATCCAGCCGCGAGCCCCGCTCGGTCAGATCCGAGGCGCGCAGCTCGTCGATGATGCCGTCCACGTCGCGAACCTCCGAGGGAAAGGCCGCGGTGCAGGTCATGTCGCCCACGGTGCGGAAGCGGATTTGCTTTTCTTGCACATCATCGGCGGGATCGATGCGTACGAAGGGCGATATGGGGAACAGTAGGCCGTCGCGCACGACGCAGGCACGCTGGTGCGCGAAGTACAGCTTGGGCAGGGGAATGTGCTCGGCGCGGATGTACTGCCACACGTCCAGCTCGGTCCAGTTGCTGAGCGGAAACGCCCGCACGTTCTCGCCGACGTGAATGCGGCCGTTGAGCAGATTCCACAGCTCGGGCCGTTGCAGGCGAGGCTCCCAGCCGCCGAACTCGTCGCGCACCGAGAAGATACGCTCCTTGGCGCGCGCCTTCTCCTCGTCGCGCCGCCCGCCGCCAATGCAGGCATCCAGCTTCAGCTCGGCAATGGCGTCCACCAAGGTGACGGCCTGCTGCCGGTTGCGGCTGGGAAATTTGCCCTTTTCTTCAGCCGCGCGGCCCTGCCGGATGCTGTCTTCGACCAAACGAACGATCAGCTTGGCGCCCATCTGGGCCGCGAATTGGTCGCGAAAGGCCAGGGTTTCGGGAAAATTGTGGCCGGTATCGATGTGCAGATAGGGGAACGGGGACAGCGCGGGCCGAAAGGCTTTGGCCGCCAGGTGGGCCAGAATGATGGAGTCCTTGCCACCCGAAAACATGAGCACAGGCCTCTCGAACTGGGCCGCAGTTTCGCGCAGGATGAAGATGGCCTCAGCTTCCAGTCGGTCGAGGTGGGACAACAGACTCACGAATCGCTCTCCTTTCGCCGGACCAACTTGCCGTTCTGCAAGTGCAATCCGCATTCCTTTTTGGCATCGTCTTCCCACCACCAGCGGCCGCGCCGAGCCGGGTCACCAGGCGCCACCGCACGGGTGCAGGGGGCGCACCCAATGCTGGGATAGCCCTTGTCGTGTAACGGGTTGTAGGGGACGTCGTGCAAGCTGACGTAGTGGCGCAGTTCCGTTTCGCTCAGATCCAGCAGCGGATGGTACTTGAGCAACCCGTGCTTCTCGTCCCACTCGAGCCGCGCAAGCTGCGCACGTTCCTCGGACTGCTCGCGCCGGATGCCAGTGATCCACAGCTTCGCCCCAGCCAAGGCCAGACCCAGCGGTTCCACCTTGCGCACGCGGCAGCACTCGCGACGGTTCTCGAAGGAGTCGTAGAAACCGTTGGGTCCGCGCTCGGCGATCAAGCGGCGTAGCGCGGCCGGCTCGGGAAAGAAGACGTCGATGGGGATGTTGTAGCGCTTGCGCGTCTGGGCGTGCAGAGCGTGTGTTTCCTCGAACAGACGTCCCGTGTCCAGGGTCGCCACGCGCACGGCAAGGCCGGCCTGAGCAATGGCGTGCAGGATCGCCTGGTCTTCGAGGCCGAAGCTGGTACTGAAGACCGCGGCGTCTGGGAACCGGCCACACACTGCCGCCAGAGCGGCCGGCCAGTCCTGGCTGTGGATGAGCGCCCGCAGTCGGGCGATGTCTGGCTCAGATGACATAGTCCTCCACGAACACGCGGGCACTTTCCAGGTCGACCAGCACCGATTCCCCGGCCACCAATCCCAGACCGTCGTATTCGCGCCGGGCAACGTGCACGGTTACCGCATCGCCGGTTGTCAGGGCCAGATCCAACTTCACGTGCGCACCCAGGTTCACCATGCGGGAAATGCGTCCGGCGGCGGTTCGTCTGCTGCAGACACCATTCCCATTCCCAGCCCGCTCGATGCGAATGTCGTGTGGCCGGACAATGGCGCGTACGGCGGTTCCGTCGGGTGTGTTTGCAGGCACATCCAGCGACAGCGATGCCACCTGGGCGTGTCCCGCAGACACTCGGCCGCTCAGCACATTGGCAGAACCAATGAACGATGCCACGAAGGGCGTGGACGGAGATTGATAGATCTCGTTGGGCGAACCCACCTGCTGGATGCGCCCGGCATCCATCACCACGATACGATCGGAGAGGTCCAGCGCCTCTTCCTGATCGTGCGTGACCAGGATGGTGGTCAGGTGCGTGGCCTCGTGAAGCAGACGCAGCCATTCGCGCAGTTCAAGGCGCACGCGCGTGTCGAGCGCGCCAAAGGGTTCGTCCAAGAGCAAGAGCCTGGGCCGAGGCGCCAGTGCTCGTGCGAAGCCCACCCGCTGTCGCTGTCCGCCCGACAGTTGGCCGGGATACCGGTCGCCGTGGCCTTCCAGTTGGACCAATTTGAGCAACTCGGCTACACGAGCATCGATCTGATCCTTGGGCGCCCGCTGCGTTCGCAACCCAAACGCGACGTTCTCGCGCACTGTCATGTGCCCAAACAGGGCGAAACTTTGAAACACCAAACCGAAGCCGCGTTTCTGCACCGGAACCGGCGTGATGTCCTCGCCAGCCACCAGCACGCGGCCCGCGTCCGCCGACTCGAGTCCCGCGATGATTCGCAAAATGGTGGTCTTGCCCGAACCCGACGGGCCGAGCAGGGTGGTGATGCCGCCGGAAGGAGCCTCGAAGTTGGCCTGGAATACGGTCGGGGCAGCCTTGGTTGAAAAGCTCTTGGTCAGATCTTCAACTTGGACACTCATCGCAAGCCCTCCGCACTTCGTGCGCCCTGAAATCTCTCGGCCACTTTCTTGACCACCAGGGTGGCGAGGGCGACCAGGGTCAGCAGCGACGCCACGGCGAACGCTCCGACGAAGTCGTATTCGTTGTACAGGATCTCGACCTGCAGCGGAACCGTGTTGGTCACCCCGCGGATATGCCCGGATACCACTGAAACGGCGCCGAATTCACCCATGGCGCGCGCATTGCACAAGATGATGCCGTAGATGAGAGCCCAGCGAATCTTGGGCAGGGTGACCCGGAAGAACAGGCGCCAGCCGCTCGCGCCCAAGACCAGGGCCGCCTCTTCCTCGGCATTACCCGCCGCCTGCAGTGCTGGCAAGACCTCGCGCGCGACGAAGGGGAAGGTGACAAAGGCGGTGGCCAGCACGATGCCCGGCGTGGCGAAGACGATCTTGATGTCGTGGTCGGAAAGCCACTGCCCGCAGAGACCTTGGCTTCCGAACAGAAGAACGAAAATCAGGCCCGAGATAACCGGCGACACAGAGAAAGGCAGATCGATGAGCGTGATGAGAAGGTTGCGTCCGGGAAAGCGGTATTTCGCAATCAACCAGGCCGCAGCCACGCCGAATACTGTGTTGAGCGGAACAACCAGCAGCGCAGTCAACAGCGTGAGTCGGATGGCCGCCATGGTTTCTGGCTGGCGGATCGCCCGCAGGTAGGCGCCCAGCCCCTTTTCCAGGGCCTGGGCGAACACGGCAGCCAGGGGCAGCAGCACCATCAGTGCCAGAAACGCCAGTGCCAGCGCGATCAAGGAGATGCGCACTGACAATGATCCGCGCAGTGCGGGCCGGTTGCCCGCCTTCGTCTTCACCCGCCGAGTGGGCAAGGTATCCAACTCTGCCAGCGGCAGGCGGGGTGCCGGTTGCGCCTGCGCCAGCTCAGGCATGCCCAGTCCACCTCCGGTTCCACGCCTGCAACAGGTTCACGGCCAGAAGCGTGACCAGCGATCCCGCCAGCATCACCACGGCCAGGGCAGTGGCCTGTTGGTACTGGAACTGCTCTAGCTTGGTGACAATCAGAAGCGGAACAATCTCCGTGTGGTTCGGCATGTTCCCTGAAATGAAGACGATGGAACCGTACTCACCCACGGCGCGGGCAAAGGCGAGCGCGAAACCCGTCAGAAGAGGCGGAGCCAGCAAGGGCAAGATCACGCGCAGGAACGTCCGCAGCCGCGACGCCCCGAGCACGGCCGCTGCTTCTTCCAGCTCCGGTCCCAGCTCCATCAGCACCGGCTGCACCGAGCGCACCGCAAAGGGCAACCCGACAAAGACCATGGCCAGCACCACGCCCACCCAGGTGAACGCCACCTGGACGCCGTGTCTTTCGAGAAAGCCGCCCACCGTGCCGGTGGGGGCATAGATCGCGGTGAGGGCAATCCCGGCCACCGCGGTGGGCAGGGCCAGCGGCAGATCGATGATCGCGTCCACCACGTCGCGGCCCGGAAAGCGATAGCGCACCAGCACCCAGGACAGCAGCAGACCTGCCACGGTGTTGATTCCCCCCGCCAGCAAGGCCCCGCCGAAGCTCAGCTTGTACGCGGCCAGCGCGCGCGACGAGGTGACAGTGGCCCAGAATGCGCCCCAGCTTAGCCCCGCGCTCTTGCACACCAGGGCGGCAAGCGGCAACAGGACCACCAGGCTGAGGTACAGCAGGGTGAATCCTAACGTCGGCCGAAAGCCAGGCAGCGGCCCGGGCCGCCAGCCCGGGCGCGCAGCGATGTGTGCCGCAGTCGCCACCTACTTCCCGCTGGAGTAGATCTGGTCGAAAGTGCCGTTGTCCGCGAAGTGGGTCTTTTGTGCTTTCTGCCAGCCACCGAAATCCCCGTCGACGGTCAGCAGGCGCAGCTTGGGGAAATGCGCAGCGTGCCTGGCTGCCACCTTTGGATCGCGCGGTCGGTAGTGGTTCTTCGCGATGATCTGCTGGCCCTCCTCGGTGTAGAGGTATTCGAGATAAGCGCGGGCCAAGGCAGTGGTGCCGTGCTTGCTGGCGTTCTTCTCCACCACGGCCACTGGCGGCTCGGCCAGGATGCTCTGCGCAGGTGCCACGATCTCGAACTTGTCCTTGCCCAGCTCGTCGACCAACAGGAAGGCCTCATTTTCCCAGGCGATGAGCACATCCCCGATTCCCCGTTGGGCAAAGGTGGTGGTCGAGCCGCGCGCGCCCGAGTCGAGCACAGGCACGTTCTTGTAGAGTCGCGTGACGAAGTCGCGAATCTTGCCCTCGTCCCCGCCGAACTTGGTCTGCGCGAAGCCCCAGGCGGCCAAATAGTTCCAGCGCGCCCCGCCCGAGGTCTTTGGATTCGGGGTAATGACCTTGGTGCCGGGGAGGACCAGGTCGTCCCAGTTCTTGATGCCCTTGGGGTTACCCTTGCGCACCACAAACACGATGGTCGAGGTGTAGGGTGAAGCATTCGCGGGCAGTTGTTTCTGCCAGTCCTTGGGCAGCTTGCCCGTTGCCTCGGCGATGGCATCAATATCGTAGGCCAGAGCCAGAGTGACCACGTCGGCCTCCAGGCCGTCGATGACCGCGCGGGCCTGCTTACCCGAGCCACCATGCGACTGGTTCACCTTGACGTCGTCGCCGGTCTTGGCCTTCCAGTGCTTGGCGAAAGCGGCGTTGAAGTTTGCGTAGAGTTCGCGCGTGGGATCGTAGGAGACATTGAGCAGGGTGACGTCCTTGGCATTGGCCGCGCCGGAGGACAGCAACCCGGCCAGGACGAAGGTTGCAGCGCGAATGTATTTCATGGGCGTGATTCCTTGGTCATGATGGAGACAGTGTTGGGGGCACTCTTCGCGTTGTCAAGACTGAAGTTTCGCAAAGCAGACGCGGCGCCGCGCTGTAACTCGGGGCATTCCGTGCTGCCAGCGGCGCAACTTCTGCGGAAATCCTGGGCATGGCGGTCGACACACCGGCCGCATGCAGCGTGAACGGTTATGGCAGTCTAGCAAAGTGGACACGCCGTGTGCTACGCTCATGGCATGTTCGTCACTTTCGGGAGCCCTGCGATCGAGACCTTGGCCATCCACGCCGGGCAGCCTGCCGACCCCACGCATGGGGCGGTCATGCAGCCCATCGTGCTGGCTTCCACCTTTGCCCAGCCCGAGCCGGCCAAGCCACTGCGCTTTGACTATTCCCGCAGCGGGAATCCCACCCGGGCTGCGCTGGAAGAATGCCTGGCCGCCCTGGAAGGTGGAAGCGCAGGCTTTGCATTCGCCAGTGGGTGCGCGGCTGCCACTACGCTGCTGCACACCCTGCGTCCCGGGGATCACGTGCTCAGCGGCGACGATGTCTACGGCGGCACGTTCCGCATCTTCGACAAGGTGATGGGGCCGCTGGGAATCGCGGCCAGCTTCGTGGACTTGCGTCAGCCAGAGCGGCTGCAGGCTGCGCTGACCCCGCGCACGCGCCTGGTCTGGCTGGAAACGCCCACAAATCCGCTGCTGCGCTTGGTGGATCTGCGGGCCATTGCGGAGGTGTGCAGGGGGCGCGGAATCGCGCTAGCCGTGGACAACACCTTCGCGTCGCCGATGCTGCAGCGGCCATTGGAACTGGGCGCCACCGTGGTCGTGCACTCGACCACGAAGTACATCAACGGCCATTCCGACGTGGTCGGTGGCGCTCTCATCACCAGTGACCCGGCTCTGGCCGAACGATTGAAGTTCTTGCAGAACGCCATCGGCGCCGTGCCGAGCCCCATGGACTGCTACCTGGTCTTGCGGGGAATCAAGACCCTGCCCCTGCGCATGCGCCAGCACGTTGCTGCAGCGACCGATCTGGCGGGGCGGTTGGAGGGCGCCAGGGGTGTGCGCCGCGTGCACTATCCCGGGCTGCCCAGCCACGCACAGCACGAATTGTCTCTGCGGCAGATGTCGGGTGGCGGCGGGATCATCACGGTGGAGCTAGACGGTGGACTGGAAGAGGCCAGGCGTTTTCTGACGAGTCTGCGCATCTTCACCCTGGCCGAGAGCCTGGGAGGCGTGGAATCGCTGGCCGAGCATCCAGGCCTGATGACCCATGCGTCTATTCCGGCGAACAGGCGGGCCGAGCTGGGGATCACTGACGGGCTGGTTCGGCTGTCGGTGGGCCTGGAGAATGTCGAGGATCTGTGGGGCGACCTACAGGGCGCGCTGGCAGCTGCGAGGGGAGTGTCGTGAGCGCCCGTCCCGGCGTGCTGGCGCTCATCGGCAACACGCCGCTGGTTGCGCTGCGCAGCTTCGACACCGGGTCGTGCGAACTCTTCGTGAAGCTGGAGAACCAGAATCCCGGCGGCTCCATCAAAGATCGCATTGGTCTGTCTATGATCGAGGCGGCCGAGGAGAGCGGCGCTATCAAGCCTGGCGCCACCTTGGTGGAAGCCACAGCGGGCAATACGGGACTCGGCCTGGCCCTGGTGGCCGCGCTCAAGGGCTATCACCTGCTGCTGGTGATCCCTGACAAGATGAGCCTGGAGAAGGTGGTTCACCTGCGCGCCTTGGGCGTGGAGGTGCGCATGACCCGTTCCGACGTGGGCAAGGGCCATCCCGAGTACTACCAGGACATGGCTCAACGAATCGCGGGCGAAGTGGGCGGTTATTACGTCAACCAGTTTGGCAATCTTGCGAACCCGCGCGCGCACGAAACCACAACGGGTCCCGAGATCTGGCAACAGATGGACCATCGGATGGACGCCATGGTGTGCGGCGTGGGTTCGGGTGGCACCATCACGGGGCTGGGCCGCTTCTTCGCGCGCCACGCGCCCAGCGTGGAGATGGTCCTGGCCGACCCTGCGGGCTCGGTGCTGGCGGAACATGTGCGCAGCGGGAAGATGTTGGAGGCGGGATCTTGGCTGGTGGAGGGCATCGGCGAAGACTTCCTGCCGCCCATCTGCGATTTGTCGCCGGTGCGCCACGCCTTCACCGTGTCCGACGAGGAAAGCCTGCTTACAGCACGGGCCTTGCTGCGCCAGGAAGGAATTCTTGCCGGTTCGTCCTCGGGAACCCTGGTGGCTGCAGCCCTGCACTACTGCCGCGAACAGAAGACCGCCAAGCGCGTGGTCACGTTGATCTGCGATAGCGGCAGCAAGTACTTGTCCAAGATGTTCAACGACTTCTGGATGCAGGACCACGGCTTTTTGCGTGACCGGCCTACTGGCGATCTGCGCGATGTGATCGCCCGTCGTCCTGATCAGGGCGAGGTGGTGGTGGTCTCACCCGCGGACACGCTGCAGACCGCGCACGCGCGCATGAAGATATCGGAGATATCGCAGCTTCCCGTCCTCGACGGCGCGCGCATCGTTGGCCTGCTGGACGAGTCGGACCTGCTGCGCGCTGTGACCGCCGCGCCCTCTGCGTTCGGCCAACCGGTGCGCAACTTCATGACCACTCAGCTGGTCACCGTCAGTCCCGATGCGCCACTCGATTCTCTCTTCACGCTCTTCGATCGCGGTCTGGTGGCCATCGTCTGCGAGGGGGAGAAGTTCCTCGGCCTCATCACCCGCATCGACGTAATCAACCATTTGCGTCGGGTGCACGGGTGAATGCGGCAGAGCGGAATCTTCAGCGGCTGTCGGCAAGAGCAGATCTGTCAGGGCCCCACCTGGGTCGGCAGGCCGGCATTCACCCACGCGCCCATGCCGCCAGCGACGCTCTTCACGATCTGATAGCCCTGGGCCTTGAGCAACAGCAGGCCGTAGAGGGAGCGCTGGCCACGAGCGCAGATCGTGATAATTGGCGCCTGGCGGTCAGCGGGCAGGCCGTCCTTCGCGCCCTTGGACAGCGCGGGCAACGGTAGGTTGCGGGCTTCGGCGATTCGTTCTTGCGCGAATTCGTCGGGGTTGCGCACATCGAGAACCGGCACGCCCGCGTCGAGCATCTTCTTCGCCTCGTGCACGTCGATGACGTCGGGACCCTTTTCGGCGAACGCGAACGCCGCCCGGAGGTGCTGAGCAAAGGGATCGCTGGGAGCGGCGGCAGGCGCCTTGGCGTCCTGCTTGGGGAAAAGCTGGGGCAAGTGCTTCTGAAAGGACGAGACGTATTTGAAGGCATTGTCAGGGAAGATCACGACGACCAGATTGCCCGGCTCGTCGGGGATAGTGCGGAACGCGCCGGCCAGGGCCAGCCCGCTACTCGGGCCGGCGATGATGCTCTCCTCTCGATTGAGGCGAAGACAGAGCCCGTACGCCTCCTGATCACTGATCTCGACCACGCCATCGTACTCTTCGGGCTTGAAGAAGTCAGTCAGGCGCAAAGCCCTGCGGCTGCGTACGCCGGGGATGTCGTGACCCTCGGTCGGGTGCACGCCAATCACCTTCACCCCCGGATTCTGCGCCTTGAGGAATCGTCCCGTCCCAGTGATGGTGCCGCAGGTACCAAGCGACGCCACGAAGTGGGTGATCTTGCCGCGCGTCTGCTTCCAGAGCTCGGGTCCAGTCGTGCGGAAGTGCGCATCGGGATTGGCCGGATTCTTGTACTGATTGAGTTGTTTCCAACCCGGTCGCGCGGCCAGCTCGGTGGCCTTGGCCATGGCGCCTTCGGGCTGGCCGGGCATGGGGCACAGTGTGTCCTCGAGTTCGTAGAGATCCGTGCCGAAGAAGCGCAGCACGGCGCGCTTCTCCGCGGGAATCTCTTTGGACATGGTGGCCGCGAACTTGTAGCCCTTCGCGTTCGACAGCATGGCCAGACCCATGCCGGTGTTGCCCGAGGTCGGCTCGACCAGGTGCTCGAGCTTCTCGCCCCGCTCCTCGGCGTCGCGCACCAGATTCGCAGCCACCCGGTCCTTGACGGCGCCGAACGGGTTGTACCATTCGAGCTTGGCGAAAACCTGCGTGTGTTTGTACGGCGTGATGTGCAGCAGGCGGACAATTGGGGTTGGGTTCTCAACGCTGGAGAGCATGTCCAGGATTGAGTCGTAGGCGCGTAGAGCGTGGTCGGACATCGAGAACTCCTCTGAATTCGGCCGGTGAAGGCTATTGGTAGGCTACCAAATCAGCCACCCGAAGTGGGCTTCTGGCAACCGGCATGCTACGCGTTGACTGTGCCCAGTGGCGATTCCTCCGCTCACTCCTACAAGTGTCAAATATAGCGGAGGAAAACGCAGGTGATCGGCGATGCGACCTTGCCCATGCCTGAGGCTAGATGTAGGGATCGGCTCACTTTTTGGAAACCGCTCGATTTTCTCGGAGGGAGCCCCAATGCCGAATGCCGTTGATGCCAGCACTCTTTTGAACGACGCAGCCGCCAGGCAACTTGCGAACACCACCAAGACGCCCCCGCAGTGGGTGGGTGCGACGCCGCGTTGGTTTGTGCAGCTTCTGCCGTGGACGCCGGTCGAAGCTGGCGTGTACCGGGTCAATCGGGTGATTGACAACAAGTTCGCGGTGCAATGCTCGCCTGAACTGGGAGGCCAGTTGCCGACGGCCTTCATCGACTACGAACCCAAGCCGCGCGAGTATCTGCTGAACACGGTGTCCACTACCATTCAAGTGTCCACGCGGATCTCGGACCTGTACCGCAGCCCGATGGACCAGGTGAAGGAACAGCTTCGTATCGCGGTGGAGCAGCTGAAGGAAAAGCAGGAGGAAGAGCTCATCAACAACGGCGCCTACGGGTTGATCAACAACGTGCACGAATCGATGAGGGTGAAGCCGCGCAATGGACGACCGATGCCTGACGATCTGGATGAATTGTTGGCACGGGTATGGAAAGAGCCGGCGTTCTTCCTGGCCCATCCCAGGGCCATCGCGGCGTTCGGTCGTGAATGCACCCGGCGTGGTGTGCCTCCGGCTACCGTCACCATGTTCGGCTCTCCCTTCATCACCTGGCGTGGCGTGCCTCTGATCCCCTGCGACAAGTTGCACCTGGCTGGCAACAAGACCGACATCCTCCTGCTTCGCACCGGCGAACAGCGTCGTGGTGTGATTGGTCTGTTTCAACCCGGGTTACCCGGCGAGGTTAGCCCAAGTTTGTCGGTGCGTTTGATGGGCATCGATCAACGGGGCGTGGCTTCGTACTTGGTGTCGCTGTATTGCTCGGCTGCCGTATTGACCGAGGACGCGCTCGGCGCCCTCGAAAGTGTCGAGGTCGACCTCTACTATGACTACAAGTGATTCTGCTGGGAGCCCGTCGGAAACGGCGCCGGCCGTGTCGGGCCTAGCATCGGCTCCGGTCGGCAGCGTGCCCGCGCCTGTGTCGCCGCTGGCATCAATGGCTGGCGTGGCCCCGGCGCAGGCGCCGTCGTTGGCAGGGTGGGATCTGTCCATTCTGGCGCAGGCCATGATGGACGTGGTCAGGGATCCGAACGCGCAAGTCTTTCCCGCGGCCAAGGCAGGGGTGACGCCCACGCTTTCGCCGTCGTCGGGTTCCGAGCCAGCTATCGTGGCTGGCACACCGGGCGTATCCCCATCCGCTGCGCCCACCAAAAGCGACGTACCCACGCAGGTGCCCGGTGTGCCTGCCACGCCGGCAGCCGCGCCCAGCGCGGGCGCCATCGACGCGCTTGCCTTGGCCGAACCCAGCGCAGACTTCTTTCGCATTCCCCTGCTGGGCGAAGCCGTTCCGGTGGCGACGTCCTATTTCCTGGTCCAGACCGGCGCACCAAATCCCGATTCACCCTCCGACATCTCGCTAGTGGAGACCAAGGAACTCACGCCTGTGTCCCCGGCGTTGAACAGGCCGCTGCGGCAGGCGGGCTTTGACCCCTACGCGGTTCGCCGCGAGTTCCCGATCTTGAATGAACGGGTTCATGGCCGTCGCCTGGTATGGCTGGACAACGCCGCCACCACCCAGAAACCGCAGACCGTCATCGACCGGGTGTCCTATTTCTACGCCCACGAGAACTCCAACATTCACCGGGCGGCCCACACCCTGGCGGCGCGCGCGACGGATGCCTATGAAAATGCACGCGCAACCGTGGCCCGCTTTCTGGGCGCGTCCAGTGCACGAAACATCGTGTTCGTGCGCGGGGCCACCGAGGCCATCAATCTGGTGGCGCAGGCCTGGGGCGCACAATTCGTGTCTGCTGGCGACGAGATCGTCATCACCCATCTCGAACACCACGCCAACATCGTGCCCTGGCAGCAACTTTGCGCCAAGACGGGTGCGCGGTTGTTGGTCGCGCCGGTCAACGATCGGGGCGAGGTAATCCTCGAGGCGTACGGGAAGCTGCTCTGTCCCCGCACCAAGATGGTGGCCTTGACCCAGGTGTCGAACGCCCTGGGCACGATCACGCCCGCGCAGCAGATGGTGGCCATGGCTCATGCCGTGGGGGCATGCACGCTGGTTGACGGCGCGCAGGCTGTTGCCCATTTCCCCGTGAATGTCAGGGCGCTCGACAGCGATTTCTACGTGTTCTCCGGACACAAAATATACGCGCCAACCGGCATCGGGGCGTTGTATGGCAAACCCGAGATGCTGGACTCAATGCCGCCGTGGCAAGGCGGCGGCAACATGATCAAGGACGTTACCTTCGAGCGGACCACGTACCATCCCGCGCCGGCGCGGTTCGAGGCCGGGACCGGCAACATTGCAGACGCGGTCGGGCTGGGCGCCGCGCTCGACTGGCTGGATAACCTGGGCCACGAGCGGGCGGCGGCATACGAGCATGAGCTTCTGAACTACGCGACCGCCGAGTTGTCCAAGATCCCCGGCCTGACCATCATCGGCACCTCGCCCAACAAGGCGGGAGTGATTTCCTTCGTGCTGGCAGGGCACAAGACCGAGGAGCTGGGATCTGCCCTTGATCGCGAGGGGATCGCGGTGCGTTCGGGCCACCACTGCGCCCAGCCCATCCTGCGCCGATTTGGCCTTGAGGCCACGGTGCGCGCCTCGCTGGCGCCCTACAATGTTTGCGAGGACATCGATACCTTGGTGGCGGCCCTGAAACGACTAGGCTCGCACGGCTGACCCGGTCACGCCTCTTCGTGACGCGGGCTGCGTTGCCGCAGAAAAATGATCTTGCGCTCCGGATGTGTGTCTCCTATCCTAGACACATGGTCCAGACACTGACTCCGCAAGAGATGAAAGCCTTGCTGGCCGACGGCGAGGTTGACGTGGTGGACATTCGCGACACGCAGGAATGGGCGGATGGCCATATTCCCGGCGCCCGGGTGGTTCCCTTGGATGATCTGCGGGCCGACCCGGCGAGAACGCTGCCCAGGTCGAATATTGTTTTCGTCTGTGGTCAGGGCCTGCGCAGCTTGACCGCGGCCAAGCTGGCTGACCGTCTGGGTATCGGCAAGGTCTACAGCCTGGACGGGGGGATCTCCAACTGGACCCGCGCGGGTCTGGAACTGGTGCACGGTTAGTCGAGACGCGGTGTCTACGATAGGAAACAGCCATGCCGTTAGCAAGCAGCAGAGGGTGCACGAAGCCAGAGCCACAGTACCTGGCCATCACGGAACTGGTGACGTCGCTGGTGGAAAGCTATCAGCGCGAGCAACGCATTACCCACGTCAGCACAGCGCCCCTTCCTAGTCGCGATGCGGTGATCGCGATTCTGAAGCTGCTGCGTGAGATTCTGTTCCCTGGCTACTTCGGCCGGCAGGGACTCAAGCTGGAAACTCTTGCGTACCACGTGGGCGAGAACGTCACGACTCTGCACGAAAGGTTGTCGGAACAGGTCGACAATGCCTTTCGGCACCAGGCCGTTCGTGGGGGCCAGGACGTCGATGGCATCAGCGAACGCGCTGAGACGGCGACCAATGGATTCCTGATGAGCCTGCCCCACGTGCGCGGCCTGTTGGCCACAGATGTGCAGGCCACCTTTGAGGGCGATCCCGCGGCCACGAGTCTGGACGAGATCATCTTCTCCTATCCGGGCTTGTGGGGCGTGATGATCTACCGGCTAGCACACGAGCTGCACATTCGCGAGGTGCCGCTTATTCCGCGCATCATGGGCGAGTTCGCACACAGTCGGACCGGCATCGATATCCACCCCGGTGCCACGGTCGGCGAGGCGTTCTTCATCGATCACGGGACCGGAGTCGTGATTGGCGAGACCAGCATCATCGGTGACCACGTCAAGATTTACCAAGGCGTCACCCTGGGCGCGCTTTCTACGCGCGGCGGCCAGGCGCTGCGTGGGGTGAAACGCCATCCCACCATTCAAGATTACGTGACCATCTATTCTGGCGCATCGGTGCTGGGGGGCGAGACCGTGATTGGCGAGGGTGCGGTGATCAACAGCAACGTCTTCGTCACGCAGTCGGTTCCACCTCACACTCGGGTGAGCACCAAGAATCCCGAGTTGCAGTACCGGGACAGGAAGCCGGCTGAGTTCAGACAAGAGCAGGCCTGGGACTACAGCATCTGAGCCTGGATGGGCCGGTTTCTCGGACGGCAGGCACGCGAGACCTCCTGATGATGGCTAGTAGACGAGTGGTTGAATCGCTCCCACGCAAGCCGCCTCTCTTGGTTGCGACGCCAAGCCCGACCAAGCGTGCAGCGGGCGAGGACGAGGCATTCTTGCCAGCCGTCGGAGCCAATCTGCGCCGTCTGCGCACGCGCCGCGGGCTGTCCTTGGAGCGGTTGGCTCGGCAATCCGGTGTCAGCCGCGCCATGCTGTCCCAGGTTGAACTGGGACACAGCGCCCCGACCATCAACGTGCTGTGGAAGATTGCGCGCGCCCTCGGGGTGACGTTTTCTGCGCTGGTCAGCCTGACTCCGGAGGCGGGGCCGTTGCTGTTGCGGGAATCCGCTGCCAAGCGACTGGCCAGCCAGGACGGATCATTCATTTCGCGGGCGCTGTTCCCGTTCGACAAGCCCCGCCGGGTTGAGTTCTACGAGCTGCGCCTCAAACCCCACGCCCTGGAGGAAGCGGAACCCCATCCGCCAGGTACGGCCGAGAACATTGTGGTGAGCTCGGGAGCGGTCACGATCACGGTTGGAACTGCGGTGCATGAACTCAGCCAGGGAGACGCGATCCTGTTCGTGGCCGATGTGGCGCACGCCTACCACAACCGCAGCGACCGCGATGTCCTGATGTACTTGGTGATGACCTACCCGGAAACGCTTGGATGAGATCGTGCGGGCGAGCCTGGCGGCGATGGGAGCGTCCGTGAGTTCCGCGGAGGCTTTGGGGGAAATCGAGGCGCCGATCTTTCAGACGGCGGCCTTTGGCTACGCCAGCGCCGAGGAGATGGCTGATGTATTTGCGGGGCGTGCGCCAGGCCATGTCTACACGCGCCTGTCCAACCCAACCACCCTGGCGCTGGAACGCCGCCTGACCGCAGCCGAAGATGGGATCGGGGCGCTGGCCACGGCGAGCGGCATGGCTGCGATCGCGGCGACAACCTTGGGCTTGCTCAGGCCGGGGGATGAGATCGTCGCTGCCAAGGGCATCTTCGGCGGAGCGGTTTCATTCTTTCGCAACGTCTTGGGCCGGCTGAACATTCGCGCGGTCTTCGTTGATGGCGCGGACACGGCCCTGGTGGAGGCGTCCGTAACAGTTAGGACGCGCGCCATATTTGTCGAGACCATCGGCAATCCGGGTATGGACGTGCCCGACTTGCCCGCTTTGGGAAGGCTGGCGCGCGCCCGCAACATTCCCCTCATCGTCGACAGCACGCTCACCACGCCAGAATTGGTCAGGCCAGGCGAGCATGGCGCGGCCCTGGTGGTCCATTCGACCAGCAAGTTCATCAACGGGCACGGCACAGCCATCGGGGGCGCCGTGATCGACACGGGACGGTTCGATTGGTCTCGTGGTCCGTTCGAGGATGTGGCGGCAATCGCGCGCAGGGCGGGAGCCCATGCCTTTCTGGCCCATCTGCGCTTGGTGATCGCCCGTGATCTGGGCGGTTGCCCGGCGCCGCAATCGTCCTTCCTGATGTTGCAGGGCCTCGACACCTTGTCCCTGCGTCTGAAGGTTCATTGCGAGAACGCGCTGGCGCTGGCGCGGGCGCTTACGGATGACCCGCGCGTGGCCGCCGTGGGGTACCCGGGTTTGGCCAGTTCGCCCCATTTCGAACGGGCACAGCGCTTGTTTGGCGGGCGAGCCGGTGCGGTTTTGACTCTGCGACTGGGAAGCCTTGCCAGGGCGTTCGCCTTCATCAACGCGCTCAGGAGCGCCCGCCGCGTGGCCAATCTGGGCGAGACCCACACCCTGGTGATTCACCCGGCCTCGACGATCTTTCGCGAATACCAACCCGAGGACCGCCTGTCGCTGGGAGTTTCTGACGATCTGGTTCGCGTGTCAGTGGGACTGGAACCATTTCCCGTCATCCTGGCAGATTTTCAACAGGCCCTGGCGTCCGCCGAAAAGGAGTGAGAATGAAACTGGTTGTGAACGGAGCGGACGTCCAGGTCAGTGATGGTATCAATGTCAGTCAGCTTCTGGTCGAGCGCAAGGTCCGCCTGCCGGACATGGTTTCAGTGGAATTGAACGAAACCGTGTTGCGGCGGGCAGAATTCGAGACCACGCTGCTACACGAAGGCGATCGTGTCGAGTTGCTCTATTTCATGGGAGGCGGCCGTGGAACTCACGCTGTCTGATGAACAGATCGAACGGTACAGCCGCCACATCGTCCTGGAGAACGTGGGGGTCAATGGTCAGGAGAAACTGCTCGCATCCAAGGTGCTGATTATCGGTGCTGGCGGCCTGGGCGCGCCCGCCTCGCTGTATCTGGCCGCTGCGGGCGTCGGAACCTTGGGCCTGGTGGACGCCGATCAGGTGGACATCAGCAATCTGCAACGTCAGGTGATCCACCACACCGACGACGTTGGGCGCGACAAGGTGACGTCTGCCGCCAACAAGTTGCGCGCCATCAATCCCGACGTGACGGTGAAGGAATTCCACCTGCGGGCCGAGGCCAGCAATGTTCTGGATCTAATCAAGGACTACGACTTTGTGGTCGACGGCACCGATAACTTTGCGGCGAAGTTCCTCATCAACGACGCCTGCGTCCTGGGAAGGAAACCCTTCTCCCATGCCGGCATCTTGCGCTTCGATGGCCAGCTGATGACTGTGCGGCCTGGCGCCAGCGCATGCTATCGGTGTGTTTTCAACGAGCCTCCGCCGCCTCGGGCTGTGCCCTCTTGTTCGCAGGCGGGGGTCTTGGGCGCCGTGGCAGGGGTGGTGGGG
>Ga0247845_1000025_pt1 | contig 26288 bp, 22 predicted proteins | sample PFST25metaG_2_FD_186008 | JGI IMG/M metagenome (GOLD analysis project Ga0247845, IMG submission 186008) | Peat soil microbial communities from Stordalen Mire, Sweden - P.F.S.T-25 | ecosystem: Environmental > Terrestrial > Soil > Wetlands > Peat | place: Sweden: Norrbotten County, Stordalen Mire...
TCCGCGTGGGTCGCGATATTCAACAGGGCGGGCCTCACCGACATCGAGGCCCTGCCGGTCGTCAACGAAGCAGCGGTCGTGCGAGGAACCAAACCCAAACCGCTGAGCACCGGCGGCGGCGCTATGAACTAGCCAGTGTCGCCACTAGCTCGGGGACGAACTTGGCCGCATCGACCGTGCCAACTCCCGATGCGAGGTCGTAGCCTCGCAAGGTCGGGAAGCCCTTCACCATCTGCAGCTTGCGGTCCTGCGTGAACGAGACCGTGGTAGTGCCCCTGGTGATGTCCATGATGCCTGGTGCCCGCTCTGCCGACATGGCATACAGGGCCGGGTTGATGAGCCCGAGTGGGTAGCCGGCCTCCTGGTCGGCCAGTGCGACGACACCCGCGAACAGCGGCGTGGCTTCGCTCGTGCCGCAAGTCGGGTACCAGCCCGGGCTCTGTCCGGCGAAGCTCTGGTAGATGTCGACCGCTCCGTTGCAGGCTGCGCTCATGGAGATGTCGGGCACGCCTCGATGCTGGCCCACTACTGACGCCACCCCGTTCTGATAGGCAGGCCGCTCGAAGATGATCGACTTGCCACCGCCCCCGGCTAGGGGACTCGGGCCGGCGCTTCCGCCGATGTACTCGTTGGCGGCGACGTCGTAGGTGTCGTTCCAGACGTTGTCGGGACCTGTGCGACCGCCCTTGGCGTCGAGATGGAGCTGTGTGCCGCCGACTGCCGTCACGAGAGGGTCGCTGTCCGGCCAGGAAGTGACCGGGAAGTCGTAGTACGTCGATCCGTCAGGTCCGACATCGGCCGCGCCGGAGTCACCCGAAGCGGCGAGCACGGTCACGTTGTTGGTGGACTCGGCGGCGTCGATGTACGCATTCCGCAGCGCCAGCAGTGCTTGCGCAGTGGGGAAAGTCTGTTCGGTAGCGCTGAAGCTCTGGCTGATGACACCGCCCAGATGGTGGTTGATGACGTACAGCTCCGCCGCGACAATCTGGGGGAACCCGCTCGTTCCTTCGTCTTCCGAAGTCGGAGTCTCAACCAGGAGAATATTCGCGCCCGGTGCCATGGTGTGTGCGTACTCGACGTCGAGGGTTGTCTCACCGGCCCAGCCCTCGCGGTCATCGGACTTCCTGTACGGCGGGACCATCCCGGCAGGCTGGATCACCTTCAAGGAAGGGGGGGCAGCCAGCTTGAAAGCCCTGTCGAAGACGGTCAGGTCGTGGCCGATCGTAGGTGAGCCGAAGGAGTCGACGATGACGATCGTCTGTCCAGCGCCGTCAATACCCTCCTTGAACAACGGCCATAGGTTGTAGGCCTGTTGTATCTGAGCAGGCTCGTAGCAAGCGATCCGCAGACTCTTCTCACACGTGGAGGTGCTGGGCGGGCTCGACAAGGCCACACCAACGTGAACTGCTCCAGGGTGGACGATGACGGCGTTCGGCGAGATGGAGAGAGCTTGGGCGGCCGTACCGACGGCCATGGCAGTCCTCCCTGCCGAGTTGCTGGCCGCCCCGATCGCGATCGCAGCTGTTCCGCCCAAGATGGCGGCCGCGATGGCAAGGATCACTGCGGTGCCACGAAGTCTCGATCGGTTCATCAGTCTCCCCTTGGCGTTGGCGCTCTTCGTCGTCCGGTGCCGATCGTAATTCACCACAGCCGTCGCCCTGGCCTGAGCCGAAGAACGGACGGAGAACAAGACGATCGAAGTGCATGTAGAGCTCGACGAATCATCTTGGCAACGCCACGGGGAACGAGGCGGGATGTCAAACGCAGAGAGCAGACTCGGGTGGGACCTCTCATGGCGACAAGGTTGGCGCGAGCATCTCATCGCGGGTGGTCGTGCTCACATTCTTGCGTGCTCGGCTCCATCGCACCTTGCTGAAGCAAAGTCAGTACTCATGCAAGAACCTGTCGGACAACCTCACTGATCGGTCGTCTTGCTCGGCTGGGCCCCTCAGCTCAACCAGACATCCTCCAAACGGTATGCACCACCTGGGTTCACGGCGAATCCGTGCAACGTCGGCAACCAGGCATAGATGTTAGGTGGGTAGTCGAGCGCGATATACGGAGCGTCCTGCGCGACGATCGCCTGGATCTGGGCGTAGAGCGCGGCGCGTCTCGCGCTGTCGAGCTCGGCCTCGGCCTCGCGAACAAGCGCGATCGCCGTCGAGTCGTCGTAGTAGGTCCAAAACGAGTGCGAGCCACCGTTCTCGACATCGACCTGAAATGACGCCATCTCAGCGGGGTCGCTGATGTCGTTGACGGCGAAGTTGATCATCGCCTCGTAGTTGAAGCTCGTGAACGCCTTGGTGTAGGCGGTGTCGTCGAGCGACCGGATCGAGACGTCGATGTTGAGCGGCTCAAGCTCCGACTGGACGACAGTCGCCGCGTCGACATCATGGGTGTTGCCGCTCCGCACGAGGATCGAAGTTGAAAAGCCGTGCGGGTAGGCCGACCTTGCCAGCTCGGCCTTCGCTGTGGCGAGGTCGTGGCCGAGCGTCGGGACCTTCTTGTAGTACTGCAGGCTCGGCGGGAAGAAGGAGTTCCCGGGCTCGGCGGTCCCAAAGGTTGTCACCTTGGCGAGCAGCGGGATGTTGATGGCGTGGTTGATCGCCCGGCGAACGTGGCGGTCCTTGTACTGCGGCACGCTCTCGTTGAACAAGAGCAGGTCGACGGCCCAGGAGCCGAACTCCTTGAGAACCACCGACGGGTCCGTCTTCAACCCGGAAACCATGGCGGGCGGGACCGCCGAGATCACCTCGACCTCGCCCCCCTTGAGCTGAGCGACGCGCTGGTTGTCCTCGGGGATGTAGCTGAAGCTGACCCCGTCGAGGTACGGCTTGCCGGGTTGCCAGTAGTTCTTGTTTCTCGCCAGCACGACGCCGGCGCCCTTCTCGAATGACTTGAGCACGAAGGGCCCAGTGCCGATCGGGTTGGCAAAGAAGGCGGATTCGCTCTTGCCACCGAAGTCCTTCGGCAAGATCGAGTTGGCAAAGACCGAGATGTCCGACAAGAAGGGGGCCCACGACTGGGACAGCTGGAATCTGACGGTACTCGAGTCGGTGGCTGTGAGTGACTTGACCGCAGAGTCCAAGAAGCTGAGTGGCCCAGCTGCATCCGTGGCGGCGCGGTGGATCGAGAAGACGACGTCCTCTGCGGTCACGGGCCTGCCGTCGGAGAACCTCACGCCCGGCCGGAGCGCGAAGGTCCAGGTCTTCCCATCCGAGCTCATCGTGTGGCCCCGAGCGAGCCACGGCGTGAGCATCCCCGAGGGGCTCGTCACGTACAGTGGCTCGAAGATCTTGTCGAGCGTGTAGACGTCACCAGCGACGATGGAGTTCGCCGGGTCCAGTTGAGTCGGGCCTGTGTCACGGCCAAAGTTCAACGTACCGCCGCGCCTGTGCTTGCCGATGCCCACCGCGCCGGACGTGGTCGGCGAGGACGTAGTCGAGCTGCACGCGGCCAGCAGCGGGCCCGCGCCGAGCACGCCTGCACCGATGACACTGAAGCGGAGCATCTCGCGCCGGGTGTAGCGGCGCCGATACCCGTTCATGGTCGCTCGGTCACCTACGTCCTCCCGGTCTGTCACGTCCCACTTCCTTCGTCGCTGTGCTCGGTCCATGTTGGACGGGTTGATCGCCATAATCCTACAACTCCGATGAGATTGCTCAGCTTAACCCGTGACCACGGCAATACCGCAAATTGAGCGTGCTCGGTGTCCCGCGGAGCGCGTCTTGGGCGCGCCGTGCTGTTGACCCGGCTCGCCCGTCACCGGCGTTCACGTGTGGAGCAGCACCTCGGCGGCCTCGGTGAGAACCGCAATGTGGTCGTCCACACCCCCCAGGCCGGCGCCCATCGTGTTGAGCGAAAGGTGGCTCGCGCGAACGTTGCGCCACGACTCAGCCTGCTGCACTAGGTGAACGAGCTCGCGACTGCTCACGCTGACGCGCCCCTCCATCCCGATCGTCGCGGGGTCGCGCCCGGCATCGAGGGCTGCCCCTTTCACGACGGCGAGTGCCCCGTCGAGCTGCGGTCCGGGGACCACTTGGGGAAACCAGCCATCTGCCAACTGACCAGCGCGTCGCAGCGCCGGGATGGACATGGCCCCGAACCAGATGGGGATTGGCCGCTGCACGGGCAAAGGTGCAAGGCCGGCACCGGTCACGGTCTCGAATTGGCCCTCGAAGGTCACCGACTCCTCCGTCCACAGCCGGCGCATGAGCTTGACCTGCTCCACGATCCGCTGACCTCGGTTCGAGAAGTCCTTGCCGAGCGCCTCGTACTCCACGGCGTTCCACCCGAGCCCGACGCCGAGGCGGAAACGACCCTGCGAGAGGAGGTCAACCTCTGCCGCCTGCTTCGCGACGAGCACGGTCTGGCGCTGGGGGAGGATCACGATCCCGGTGACGAGCTCGAGACGCGAGATGGCCGCCAGATAGCCGTAGAGGACGAACGGCTCGTGAAACGTGCTCTGCAAGTTGTACGGACCACGCCAGCCGGTGTGCACCGCCGTGTCGGCGCCAAGCACGTGGTCGTACACAAGGACGTGCTGGTAACCGAGCTCCGAGACGGCCTCGGCGTAGCTGCGAATCGCCCCGGGGTCCGCCCCAATCTCGGTCTGCGGGAAGACGACGCCGACCTTCACGCGGCGTCGACCCCACCTTCAGGCTCAGGCACGCAACGGTGGCGACACTTCTCGGGCGTCACGAGTGCAGCGTAGCTCTGGCCCGTTAGACCTGCGGTTCGGGAGCTCGGGACGTTCGTGAGTTCAGCCGGCTCAACTGAGAGCTGACGATGGCGCTGCGATGATCGCCAGAACACGCGGACGGCGAGAAGGCGAGAATCACCCGACCTCACGGAGGCGGTCCGGGAAGGTGCCGCTATATGACCACATTGAGAATCTTCTTGACGGAAGCCGAACCGCGGAAGTTGCCGCTGCCGTCGTAGGTGGCGACGACGTGATACAGGCCTGCCTTGAGCTTGTTGGCAGACAGCCTGCATGATCCCTTGCCCAACGACAGCGTGATCGCGCACACGGCGGTCGTGGACTCCTTGATCGCGACCACCCCGGTCGGCGACGAGCCGGGAAACTGAGGGGAAACGGTGACAGACAGGCGTTCGGTCTGTTCCTGTCCGTAGGTCACCGTCGTCGACGACAGTCCCAGCGAAGTCTTGGAGGTGGCCCTTCCAATCGTGAGCGGGGTGGACCGGGGCGTTGAGCTGGACCTGAAGATCGTGTCGCCCGGATAGCTCGCCTTCAACGAATACCTGCCGGCCGTCTTCTCGGTGATCGAGCAGCTGCCTCTCGCTACTCCATGAGAGCCGCTGAGCGCCGCAAGACAGTCTCTCCTTCCGTCGGTGACGGTGACCTTCCCGGTCGGAGTCGGTGACCCCACTGTGGTGGTCAGCCCGCTGACCTGCACTCGGACGGTGACCGGCTGACCGAGGACCAGGTTGGGGGTAACCGAGGTGATGGTGGTCGCCGAGGGCGGCATCCAACGGAACGTAGAGGTGCCGTCCACCGCGGTACACGTGCTCGCCGACGGACACGAGACCGATTCGAGGGAGAAACCCGGGTCGATACTGTCAGGGGACGACCACGAGCTGTTGTCGTAGGTGAGGGCGTTGCCCTCGAGGTCCACTGCGGCGCAGAAGCTCGCCGTGGGGCAGGAGACGGACGCGAGCCCGCCGCTCCTTGGGTCGATGCTGTGCGGGGACGACCACCTCGTGCCGTTGTAGGTGAGGACGTTGCCCCTCTTGTCCACCGCTACGCAGAGGCTCGCGGTAAGGCAGGAAACGGACGCGAGCCCGCCGCCACTCGGGTCGATGCTGTGCGGGGACGACCACCTCGTGCCGTTGTAGGTGAGGACGTTGCCCCTCTTGTCCACCGCTACGCAGAGGCTCGCGGTAAGGCAGGAAACCGACGCGAGCCCGCCACCGCCCCGGTCGAGGTTGACCGGTTTCGACCAGGAGCTGTTCTTGTAGGTGAGGACGTTGCCGCGTTTGCCCACTGCTACGCAGAAGCTCGCCGTGGGGCAGGACACGGAGGCGAGCCCGCCACCGCTCGGGTCGATGCTGTGCGGGGACGACCATCTCGTGCCGTTGTAGGTGAGGACGTTGCCCCTCTTGTCCACCGCTACGCAGAGGCTCGCGGTAAGGCAGGACACGGAGGCGAGCCCGCCGCCACTCGGGTCGATGCTGTGGGGGGCCGACCACCTCGTACCGTTGTAGGTGAGGACGTTGCCGCTCTTGTCCGCTGCTACGCAGAGGCTCGCGGCAAGGCAGGCTACGGAGGTGAGGCCGCCTCCGTCCGGGTCGATGCTGTGGGGGGACGACCACCTCGTACCGTTGTAGGTGAGGACGTTGCCGCTCTTGTCCGCTGCGGCGCAGAACTTCGATGTCGGGCAGGACAGGGACGCAAGCCCGCCGCCGCTCGGGTCGATGGGCCTGGTCGACGACGTCCACGATCCGGAGTGGTAGATGAAGGCACTCCCGCCTTCGTCCACCGCGGCGCAGAACCTCGATGTCGGGCAGGAAATTGAGCTCACGTAGTACCCGTTCGGATCGATGGGCCCGGGCGACGACGACCAGGAGCGGTTCTTGTAGGTGAGAACGTTGCCACTCACGTCCACCGCGGCACAGAAGTTCACCGTGGGGCACGACACGGTGTCCAGGCCCTGTTCGGCTTGTTCGCCGTCGATGTAGCGGGGACTCCAAGACGTACCGTTGTAGGTGACGGCGAAACCTCCCGAGTCCACCGCGACGCAGAATGTCGCTGACGCGCAGGATACGGAGACCAAGCGGAATCCGCTCGAATCGATCTTGACCGGCTTCGACCACGAGTTCCCGTCATAGGTGAGAGCGCTGTCGTTCTCGTCCACCGCGACGCAGAATGTCGCCTTCGGACAGGATACGGAGGTGAGCCCGCCTCCTTCCGGGTCGATGCCGTAGGGGAACGACCACGCCCTGCCGTTGTAGCCAAGAGCGGTGCCGTCCAAGTCCACAACAGCGCAGAAACTCGCCGTGGGGCACGAGATGGCGGTCGGCGCTACTGCGAAGCGGTCAATCGCTCCCCCCCATGACCAAGGGGCCGCAGCGCCAGAGACCGACGCAGTCGCAACCGGGTTCTGCGCCTCGGCGACAGCCGGGCACGCGATCGCTGCGACTGCAATCATCCCGATGAGAAGACGACCGAACACCTCTCGCGTCACCGCGGCTCCTCCTGTCTGTGAGCTCTTCGGACGGCGCCGAGCCTGCGAGCGCACAGTCGCGGAACAGGTCCGAAGGAGCAGGGCCTTGCGACCTTCGCCACGGCTCGCCGGACACGACGTGGGGAGAAGCTGTGGGTAACCACTTTCTTCCCTCGCGACACGCCAGGCATCGACGCGACCACGGTTAGCCCATGGACCGATGAGATGTGCATCCTCATCGTCGGGAAGGAGAAACGCGGGCGGTACACGGACGTGCTTGCGGCGTGCAGTCACGGGAGTAGTCAGTCTAGTATCGACGCTGTGCGGGCAACGCGAACCGGCGCCTCCTCGCCAGCGCGCCGCCATTGAGAAGGACCACGACCCGTCTCGTCGACGGGCGGCGCCTCGTCTACTTCGAGTTGTCCAGATGAACGTGCTCGTCACTGGCGGTGCCGGCTATATCGGCAGCGTCGTCGTAGCCAGGCTCCTCGAGGCGGGCCACGACGTCACGGTAATCGACGACCTCTCGACGGGGCATCGTGACGCCGTCCCCGACGGCGCCCAATTCGTGCTCGGCAGGGTGCAGCAGGTTTCGAGCACTCTCGTTCGGCAGACTTTCGACGGCGTCGTTCACCTGGCGGCCTCATCGTTGGTCGCCGAGTCGATCGCTGATCCGCAGAAGTACGAGACGAACAATGTCGCCGGGACACGCCATCTTCTCGAGGCCCTGCTGGCGGCCGGGATCTGGAAGATCGTCTTTTCCTCCTCGGCGGCCGTCTACGGCGAGCCGGCTCGGGTGCCGATCGAGGAGGACGCTCCGACCGATCCACTCAATCCCTACGGCGCCTCGAAGGCCACCGTCGATCAAATGCTCGGCGAGGAGGCCGCCCGGCACGGTATCGCTGCCGTAAGCCTGCGGTACTTCAACGTCGCCGGTTCGTACGGGACCCTTGGTGAGCGCCACGATCCCGAGACCCACCTCATCCCGCTGACCCTGCGGGCTGCCCTCGAAGGCAAGCCTATTGCCGTCTTCGGCGATGACTACCCGACGCCCGACGGGACCTGCATACGCGACTACATTCACGTCGTCGACATCGCGGATGCCCACCTGTTGGCGCTCGGCGTGGCGTCACCAGGCACCTGGAGGGTCTACAACCTCGGTAACGGCGAGGGCTTCTCGGTCCGCCAGGTGATCGCTGCTGCCCGCCGGGTGACCGGGATGATGCTGGCCGAGCACGTCAGCACCCGACGCGCGGGCGATCCCGCAGTGCTCGTCGCCTCATCAGAGCGCGCCCGCCGGGAGCTCGGCTGGGTCCCGAGGAAGCCGGAGCTCGACGAGATGGTCGCTGACAGCTGGCACCTTGTCCAAAGACAGCAACAATGAGCACTCCTGAGGCGTCCGGCGAGGGCTTTCACCGCGCCTTTGGCCGGCCACCGGAGGGGATCTGGTCAGCTCCCGGACGAGTGAACCTGATCGGCGAGTTCACGGACTACAACGACGGCTTCGTGCTGCCGCTCGCTTTACCCTTTGCCACTCAGGCGTGCGTCGCCCGGCGCGACGACAACCTGGTGAGAGTCGCCTCCGCCCAGCGCTTGGAGGGTGGCAGGTTCTCGGTCGTCGACGCCGCGCTTGACCAGCTGAGACCGGCGACGACGAGCGGGTGGGTGTCATATGTCCTCGGCGTCGTCTGGGCGTTGCGCGAAGCCGGTGAGAACATTGGCGGCGTCGAGATCCACATCGACAGTGATGTGCCGATCGGGGCTGGTCTCTCCTCGTCCGCGGCGCTCGAGTGTTCCGTCGCTCTGGCGCTTCACGACCTCTACGGACTGAAGCTGTCACTGCAAGAGCTGGCGCGAGTCGCCCAGCGGGCCGAGAACGAGTACGTGGGCGTGCCGACCGGCATCATGGACCAGACCGCCTCGTTGCGTTGCCGGGCTGGCCATGCCCTGTTCCTCGACACGCGCACCCTCGAGGTCCGCCAGGTGCCCCTTGACCTCGAGCCCGCCGGTTTGACGCTGCTCGTGGTGAACACCGGAGTCAAGCACGCCCTCGGCGACTCGGCGTACGCAAATCGCCGCCGCGACTGCCAGCGAGCCGCCAAGGAGCTCGGTGTGGCCGCGCTGCGCGACATCGCGCCGGAGAAGATGGATGCCTTCCTCGCCCAGATCGCCGATGTCGTCGTGAGGCGCCGGGCTCGTCATGTGATCAGCGAGCAAAGCCGCGTGCTCGAGGTGGTGGGGCTCCTTGAGTCCGGGCGGCTCGCCGAGGTCGGTCCCGTGCTCAGTGCGGGGCACTGGTCACTGCGCGACGACTTCGAGGTCTCCTGCGCCGAGCTGGACACCATCGTCGAGGTCGCCGTTGCCAGCGGCGCATGCGGCGCTCGGATGACGGGGGGCGGCTTTGGAGGCTCCGCAGTCGTGCTCCTCGAGCTCGCTGCTGTTCAAGCAGTCACGATGGCCGTGGCAAAGGCCTTCGCCACCCGGGGCTTCGGCACTCCGGAGATAACCGAAATCGTCGCCTGCGACGGGGCGTCGCGAGTCGCCTGAATGCCGTCTGACAACATCCCGGCCCGGGTGGCAGAGTCAACACCAAAGTGCGACGATGAGGCGCACTTCGATCAGGAGGACCACATGAGGGCGAGACCGAAATGAAGGCGATGGTCCTGGAGTCGTTGGCACCACTCGAGCGTTCGCCCCTCCAGCTGCGTGAGCGCGCCGAGCCGACCCCGGGCTTCGGCCAGATCGTGATCCGGGTCCATGCCTGTGGCGTCTGTCGTTCGCAGCTGCACATGATCGAGGGCGAGTGGGCGGCCCGCGGCGTGCCTGCCATACTCCCCATCGTCCCCGGCCACGAGATCGTCGGCTCGATCGTCGAGCTCGGCCCGGGTGTCCAGGGACTGGCACTCGGCCAGCGCGTCGGAGTGCAGCCACTGTGGTCATGTTGCGGGCACTGCGCCTACTGCCTCACCGCGCGCGAGAACCTCTGCGCCAACAAGGAGATGGCCGGCGAGACGATCGACGGTGGATTTGCCGAGTACATGCTCGCGACAGCCGAGCACGTCTACCCGGTGCCAGAAAGCCTCGGCGACGCCGAGGCGGCGCCGCTGTTCTGTCCTGGCCTCGCCGCCTACGGCGCCGTCGCCAAGGCCGGGCTCTCACCCGGAGCGGAGGTCGCCGTTTTCGGTGTCGGTGGCGTCGGGCACCTCGTCGTTCAGCTCGCCTTGCTTACCGGCGCGGAGGTCACCGCCATCGATCGAGCGGGCCAACACCTTGAGCTCGCGGAGCAACTCGGTGCGCAGCATGTCATCGACGCTTCCAGAGAGAACCTCGAGGAGGTCTTCGCGGCACGAGGCGGCGTCGACGCCGCAATCGTCTTCGCTCCGTCTGACGCCGTCGTCCAACAGGCCGTGAGAGTGCTCAAACCTGGCGGCGTCGCGGTGCTCGGCGTCAGCGCTCAGGTCGGCGAGTGGTCCTTCGACGAAAAGCGCCTTGTCAGCACCGCCCTCGGCCCGCGCCATCAGATGCACGAGGTCCTGCGCCTCGCCGAAGGTGGCAAGCTTCGGGTTCACTACGAGGCCTTCGCCCTCGAGGACGCGCCAGCCGCGCTCGCTCGCCTCAAAGCCGACAACCTTCGGGCGCGCGCCGTGCTGGTCATGTGATGGGGTCGATGCCTCAGAGGTGTCGGCCGCGGGAACACGAGTTTGCGTGCCCGCGGTTCACAGCCCTGAACTGGGCCTTCACCGGATTCTCGACGTCAAGCCGTCGGGGGAACACCCTCGACGACTCGGCCGCGCGTTGCGGACCGCACGAGGCACGGTTGGAATCGCTCGGCCACCGCGGAGCTCACCCTGAGCGTCAACGGTGGAGGGGGATCATGACGCTTGCCCTCAGCAGATGTTGCTGTTAGGTTTCTAATCTGGACCAGGAGTTCGACACAGGTCCCTCCGCGCGAAGGCACGGATGATTTCAATGTCAAAACAGGAGAGCACCATGACAACAGAAGGACATGACGAAATCAGCAGTGCAAAGCGTGAGCTGTCCAGACGGCGCTTCCTGCGCAACGCGGGGGCCGTGGCTTCGTTGCCGCTGCTCGGAGGCGTTGCCGAGATCCTGGGTACGGAGGGAGCCGGTGCGCAGACCTATGCGCGCCACAGCGACCATCCGTTCTTCGCGAAGCACCCGAAGTACCACTTCGTGATGGACAACCACGTCACCACAAACTCGTTCTTCACTGCGACGGTCTACGGCTGCCAGGACTTCTGTGCCCTCACAGGCTCCACCTTCGCCTGGGTCGGATCGCAGACCTCGGTCACCTCCGAGATGGTCGCGGCCATGAACAGCGCGATCGCCTCGAAGTGCAACGGCATCGGCGTGCCACTCATCGACAACACGGCTTTCAACGTGCCGACGAACAACGCGCTCGATCACGGCATTCCTGTGATTGCCTACAACGCGGATGTGGAGACGGGTTTTGTCAACAACAGGATGGCCTACGTTGGCCAGTCGAACGTGTTAGCCGGAGCGGCGGTTGCGACGCACATCCTGGAGCACGGCGTGCCGCACCTGAGCAAGGGCAGCATCGTCGCTGGGGTCATCGCGACTCCCGGTACTCTCAACATCCAGACGCGGATCGACGGTGCCAAACCAGTCTTCAAGAAGGCGGGGATCGACTTCATCGAAGTCGCGACTTCGCCCACGGAAGGCTCGCCCGAGTACGACAAGATCGTGTCGTGGTACTCCGGCCACAGGAACGTGAAGTTCATGATGGCCGTCGACAGCGGCGACAGCAACGCGGTGGCGCAGTTCATCGTCAACAACAAGCTGAAGGGCAAAGTGGGCGGCTCCGGCTGGGATACCGGCGTCCCGGTGGTGGACGCCGTTCATAGCGGATCCCTCCTCCAGACGGTCGACCAGCAGGCCTACCTGCAAGGCTTCGACACGCTCATGCAGCTGTTCCTCTACAACATCTCGGGTGGGCTGATGAAGCCGACGGACACCGACACTGGCATCGCCGTCGTCGTCAAGGGGACCGTTGGGCCGTACCTGACGGCCAATCGGTGGGAAGGCACGTCCGCAAAGGAAACGGTGGCCAAGCCTCCCGCGAAAATCCCGTACTAATCGGCGGTAAGAAAAGTAATCGGAGGTCACTTCCAAGGTGGCCGATATCGTAATGAGCCCGGCCGAGCCCCAGAGCTCGGCCGGGCTACCATCAGATGGCGTGCGCCGCTACATCTGGCGTTTCTTCGTCGCTCAGCGCGAGATCACGCCGTTCATCATCATGGTCGCGCTGTTCATCTTCTTCTCTATCGACTCGCCGGAGTTCGTCACCTCCCTCAGCCTGAATGCTGCCGCCGGCTTCGCAGGGCCGATCGCAGCGATCGCCGTCGGCGAGGTGCTTGTGCTTGTGCTGGGGGAGATCGATCTCTCCGCGGGGCAGGTCTTCCTGTTTACGCCCTGGGTCATGTACTGGCTGTGGCAGCTCGGGCTTCCCGTGGGGTGGGCCATCATCGCCGCTCTCCTCGTCGCCGTCGGGATCGGGGCGATCAACGGCCTGATCACGGTGTTGTTGAATGTGCCGTCGTTCGTCGGGACCTTGGCGACGAACTTCGTCCTGTACGGCATGGTTCTCATCTTCTCGAACGACGCTGAGGCGTCGCCGATCCCCGGATCGCTCCCGCCACAGACGTCAAGCGCGCTCCCGCATGTGGGCTTGTTCGGCCAGGTGGTCGGCGTCTGGCAATGGTCGGAGATCCTCTGGGTGGCCGCTCTCGCGTTAATCATCCAGTTCGTGCTCAAACGGACCCGCTTCGGTGTGCGGGTCATCGCGACGGGCGGCAACCTGCTGGGCGCCGCCGAGGCCGGCGTGCCGGTCCGCCGCGTGAAGATCATGGCCTTCATGTTGTGCTCGTTCCTGGCCGCGATCGTCGGGATCCTCGACGCGGTCAAGTACGGCAGCATGGACCCGGGTAATCCCGGCGTCAACTACATCCTCTACGCGGTGGGCGCCTGTGTCATCGGCGGGACCGCCCTCACCGGCGGCCGGGGCACCGTGATCGGTGCGTTCATCGGCGCCATTCTTATCGGGGTGCTCGAGGCCGGTCTCACGATCATCGGGATCAGTTCCAACGACTTCTACGTCTACATCGGCCTCGTAATGATCGTCGCAATGGCCCTGAACGGGTGGCTCGACCGCTTGGCCGCGCGCACGCGGACGAGCTGACGGAGGGGACGAGATGATGAACGACACCCCCGAAGCGGCTGGACCCCGAGAGGGCACTCCCAGCGTCCCCGAAGTGGTGCTCGAAACCCAAGGCGTGACGAAGAGCTTCGGCCCGCTCTCAGTACTGCGCGGTATCGACCTTAACCTGCATTCGGGCGAGGTGCTCGGCCTGGTCGGAGACAACGGAGCGGGCAAGAGCACTCTTGTCAAGATCTTGAGCGGGTTCTTTTCACCCGATGAGGGTCGCCTCTTGGTCAAGGGGCGCGAGGTGCATTTCCGATCAGTCGAGGACGCCAGCTCGCACGGGATCGAGACCGTCTACCAGGATCTTGCGCTCATTCCCCAGCTGCCCGTCTTCGAGAACCTGTTCCTCAACCACGAGCTCACCCAGTTCGGGTTTCTGCGGCTGCTCAACAAGCGCAAGATGCGGGAGCTCACCAGGCGCTACCTCGACGATATCAACGTCCACGTGCCAAACATCAATACCGAGGCGGGCCAGCTCTCGGGAGGCCAGCGGCAGGCGGTTGCCGTAGCGCGCGCGACGAGGTCAAATGCCGACATCCTCCTGCTCGACGAGCCGCTGGCCGCTATGGGTGCACGCGAGTCACGGCTCATCATCGACCTCGTGAGGGGGCTCGCCTCGAGCTCCAGCGTCTCGATGATCATCATCGACCACAACTTCGCTCACCTCTTCGAGCTCTGCGACCGGGTTAACGTCATGCAAGACGGTCGCATCACCATCGATCAGCTCACCCGGGATACCTCGCTCGAACAGCTAACTGAATTGATGGTAAGCAACTATCGCTCTCAGCTACAGCGGGCCGTCAAGTCCTGAGGCAAGCCGCTCCAGGAAGTCGGGCGATAGGGAGGCGCTGGAGACACGCAGACGATGGGCGTCGTGCATGCAACCGTGGAGAGGAGCGCCGCTTGTTGCCGCAACTCCACATGGAGCGGCATCTGACGCGAGCAGGTGCGCGGGCGGTGCGAGTGGTCGGCGAGGGCGCGAAGATCCCACGAGCACCTCAAACATCAGCCGAACACAATGCGGGCGGTGACCGCCTTCCGAGCCCCGTGCGCGGAGCACCGAAGCGGCACTTGGAGGTGCGCTCATGGCCCCGCTTCACAGAAGCGCCGCCCGTCCGTTGATGTTCGCGCGGTTGGCGCGTACATCGGCTGCGCGAAAGGTTACCTCCGGCGCCTCCTGTTCGAACGACACATCCCCTTTCTGAGGGTTGGGGGGACCAAGAGCCGGTTCATGCCCGCTGACCTTGACGCATGGCTCGAAGCTGTCCACCTCGCAGCAGTCAGATGACGACCGACCAGCATCCGAGCACAGCAACTGCCGACGTAGGACGATCGGAGTCGGGCGGAACGAAGTCCCCGCGTCGAGTCAAACAACCCTCCCTTCTTTCTTGCGATGCTCCCGCGGGGTGTCATCGAAAGCGGGCTCGACGCGGGCTGCGCGTGGTTCTACGCCCCCACCTCTTGAGGTGCGGGTCGTGAGGTCCAGGCCGAGCTTCGGATGACCCGGCGCACCGTGTCCCGCATCAGCGCGCCAGGCCCTGAGCGAGCCGGTAGTACGCCTGGTTCCAGCGAAGCTCGCGCTTGAAGCTCTCGGTGGTCGTGGTGTCGTCGATACGGACCAGCTCGACGCCGGCGATCACTGCGAAGTCCTCGAGAGTCTCTATGGCCACCGCAGTGCTCAACGCGCTGTGGTGCGGACCACCGGCCATGAGCCACGACTCTGTCGCGGTGGAAAAGCTCGGCGCGGGCTTCCAGACCGCCCGGGCGACGGGGAGCTTAGGCAGCGGCGCGTCGGGGGGCACGATCTCGATCTCGTTCGCGACGAGCCGGAACCGGTCGCCGAGGTCCAAAAGTCCGACCACGAAACCCTTGCCCGGCAAGGCGTCGAACACGAGCCGGACTGGATCTTCGCGATTGCCGATGCCGAGCGGGTGGATCTCGCAGCTCGGTGTCCCGGTGGCGATGCTCGGGCAGACCTCGAGCATGTGCGCACCGAGGATCTTCGGCTCTCCGGGACCTAGATGGTAGGTGTAGTCCTCCATGAACGAGGTGCCGCCCGGCTGTGCGGCACCCATGACCTTGAGGATCCGGACGAGCGCTGAAGTCTTCCAGTCGCCCTCGGCGCCAAATCCATAGCCCTCGGCCATCAGGCGCTGCACGGCGATGCCGGGGAGCTGCCTCAGTCCGCCGAGGTCTTCGAAGTTCGTCGTGAAGGCGGTGAACCTGCCTCCCTCGAGAAAAGATCGCAGGCCTGCCTCGATGCGGGCCGCGTAGACCAGTGAGTCGTGACGGGCACCGCCCGTCGCGAGCTCGGGCACGACCGAGTAGCTGGCCTCGTAGTCGGCAGCGATCGCGTCGACGGTCGCGGGGGAAGCGGCCTCCACCGCGGCGACCAGGTCGTTCACGCCGTAGGTGTTGACGGAGATCCCGAGTCGGAGCTGTGCCTCGACCTTGTCGCCCTCGGTCACGGCCACATCGCGCATGTTGTCGCCGAAGCGGGCGAGTCGGAGCTGGCCTGCCGCGTGCCAGCCGGTCGCGGCGCGTGCCCAGGAGCCGATTCGCTGGCGGACCACCGGGTCACTGGCATGGCCGGCTACCGTCTTCCGCCGCAGCGCCATCCGTGTCTCGATGTAGCCGAACTCACGATCGCCGTGCGCTGCCTGGTTGAGGTTCATGAAGTCCATGTCGATCTCGTCCCAGGGCAACGAGAGGTTCACCTGCGTGTGAAAGTGCAACAAGGGCTTTCGCAAGGCATCGAGCCCGGCGATCCACGCCTTTGCAGGCGAGAAGTTGTGCATCCACGCGATGACACCGATGCAGTCATCGGTGGAGCTCGCCTCGATGCACGCTCGGCGTATCTCCGCGGATCCGATGAGCACAGGCTTCCAGACCAGGCGGACACCGATCTCCGGCCCGGCGTTCAAGAGCGCGACGATCTCGCTGGACTGCTGAGCCACCTGGCGCAGCGTCTCGTCTCCGTAGAGTGCCTGGCTCCCGGTCAAGAACCAGCATTCGAGCGTTTCATTGGTCTCTCGCACGTGATGTCCTTCTAGATAGGTCATTGGCGGCCATCGGGCCCGGATCGCCGCAGGCCGACCGCTGGTAGGCAGGATCGCTTGGTGTGGCCCTTCGCTGTGTTCCATCGACCGTGCGCATGTGTGGTACTTCAGCCCTTGACGGCGCCGGAGACCGGGCTTCGCACGTAAAAGCGCTGGAATGCGACGTACATAATGATACGGGTGATCATAGCGATCACCGCCCCCGCGATGAGGACCCCGTAGTTGATCTGGCCGTAGGCATCGCTCGACTCGATGTTCACGAGCGCCACAGGCAACGTATAGATCCAGTCGTTCGTCGTGAAGGTGAGAGCGCCGAGAAACTCGGTCCAGGAGAACAAGAAGGCGTAGAGGACGGTAGTCGCGATGCCAGCGACGACGAGCGGCCGCAGCACTCGCGTGAATGTCGTCATGACCGAAACGCCGTCGTAGACCGCTCCGGGATTGGCCTTGTTCCATTCTGACAGCGCCCTCTTGCAAGCTGCAACGGCGGCTCCGTGCCAACCGCAGACCTCGCTAGCGCCACACCGAGGGCAGAGCGAACATATTTTCGTCGCGCGATAACGCGCGCTACTGCTACAATCAGACCATGGCCAGACCGAAGACGTTCACCGAGCCTCGCAAGGCAACCGCCGTTCGCTTGCCCGAGCCCTTGCACAGCCAGCTGAGGCGAGTCGCTTACGAACGGGACGTCTCGGTAAACCATCTCGTTATCAAGGCCGTTCAAGAGTGGCTAGCGGGGCACGAGGCCGAGCCGACTCAGCTGCAGTTATGGCGGAGCGAGCGGACAGAGCAAGCGTCAAACAACGCGCCGGTCGCATGAGCGCCGCTCTCCCGTCGCCGCTTCACTCGACCCGTCCGGCGCGCAGACGTGCACCGACCGAAACGTCTCTGTTCGGGTCATCGAGGCGCGAAGCACACGATTCAACGGCCTTCTACAGACGATTCGCCCTGCCAGACGTGTCCGAAGACAACGAGCTCGGCACAAACTGCGTCGTCGACGAGATCTTTGAGCACGACGCCCGCGACATGCACCACATTGCCGACAACTCCGTCGCACTCGTTGTGACGTCACCTCCTTACTTTGCTGGCAAGGAATACGAGACTGCGCTGGGGGAAGGTCACGTCCCTGCGACATATGCGGCGTATCTCGACATGATTGAGGCCGTCTTCGCTGAGTGCGTCCGAAAACTCGAGCCCGGCGGCAGGATTGCGGTCAACGTGGCCAATCTCGGCCGTAAACCATACCGGTCGCTATCGGGGGACGTTACTGGGATCTTGCAAGATCGGCTCCGTCTCTTGCTTCGAGGCGAAGTCATCTGGATCAAAGCTCGGGGAGCAGCAGGGTCCTGCGCTTGGGGCTCCTTTCAGAGCCCGGCGAACCCTGTTCTTCGCGACCTGAGCGAGCGAGTCATCATCGCCAGCAAAGGGCGCTTCGATCGTGCGCTGAGTCGTCGTGAGCGGTTCCGCAGGGGACTGCCCTCTGAGGCGTCGATCTTCCGGGACGAATTCATGGAGGCCACCACTGACATCTGGGAGATCCCACCCGAGAGCGCGAGCCGCGTGGGCCATCCGGCGCCGTTCCCCGTGGAGCTTCCCGAAAGACTCATCTACTTGTACACGTACAGCGGCGATCTTGTGCTCGATCCGTTCATCGGATCGGGCACCACCGCTATCGCTGCCCTTCGAACACGGCGGCATTATCTCGGCTACGACCTCGAGCCTAGCTACGTCGAGCTGGCCCGAGCACGCGTCAGGCGAGAGAAAGAGACGCTCCAGCGACTCCGAGAATCTGACAACGAGCCGCGTCGAGTGGTGCTGTCAAGTGGCCCACCACCCGCGAACAAAGAGGAAGACTTTCAAGCACGAGCCGTGCGAGAAGGTCGTGCAGCACGAGATCTGGCGCGTGAAGCTCTCGAGGAGTGTGGCTTCTCTCACATTCAGCCAAATGTCAAACTTCCACAGGGCGTTGAGATCAACTTTGCAGCTTTGGATCAGACCGGAGGGCAGTGGCTCTTCGATGTCTCTGGCGGGTTCACGTCAAACCGGCCGGGCCTTCGACGTACTGACACTCTGTGGAAGGCGCTCGGAAAGGCGGCTGTACTCCACCAAGCTTATCCCGCGTCACGTTTGGTTCTCCTCACCACAGACGCCCCATCGCGCGGTAGCGCGGGGCACGCGGCACTGTCGGTCCTAGTCGGACGCGGAAAACCGATCCGCGACACGATCGTGCTGAGTTCCCCTGACGATCTCCTGACGCTCCGGAGTTACGCCCGCGGCCAACGAAAGTCACCGGCGCTGTAGAGGTGCCTGACCGGAACGCATCCGGATGGCCCGGACGTGTCGCTTTGGCAGTCGTGCGAACGGATCCGCTCACCGCCTCAGGTGTTTGTGGCGACCGACGCCGAGGTGCTCAGTCGTTTGGTCGCCCTCAAGGTAGTCGCGACGACCGATCCGAGGAGATTGCCGACTGACCTCCTGCTGAGCGTCCGAACGACCCTGCTCGATGAGAGGTGGGGCGATGCCGTTACTGATTGGATGCGCGCGACTGGAGAAGTTCTCGGCGCTTATCCTGACGAGGATGTGTGGTCGGACGAGAGTCTAGGGATTGACGTGGCGCTCTTCGAGATTCGCATGGCCCGGATATTCCACGAGAACCAACCTTGACTGACTTCCAGGCCTCAGCTGTAATCCAGGGTCGACAGTTCGCCGAACAGTGCAGCGAGCTGCTGACGCACTATGAATACGTGCTGCACGGCCGGGCCCTGATCGCGAATGCGGGCGTCGAAGTTGATTGCGTTGCCACCAGCCCAGGCGGAAACGCCATCTGGTTCGAATTCAAGGGCAGTGTTCAAGGTGCGCGGCCGGGCCTTCTAAGGACCGACACTCTCAAGAAGGCGATAGCGAACGGGGCACTCCTCGCCGGTGAGCCGATGCGTTGCCCCTTCATCGTCCTGACATCTCATCTTCCGGTCGTGGGTGCTGCAGCGGCAATGCTTCAGACTGCCCTTCGACTGAAATATCTCGATGACGTCATCTGCATCTACTCCCCCGCGGATACGCCACGCTTGCACCGGCTGTGACCGCTATGTTTCCGGCAGGCTGGTGACCGCAACTCGCAGACAGGTACGAAACGATTATCACGTTTGGTTCCGAGACGGTCTTGTCGATACCGATCTCATTGGCCGCCCAGGCAGCGACGGTGCGGATGACGAGGGTTCGAGTGGCCAATCGCGCCGACGAGCGTCTCAGGATGACGTTGATGAACTGGCTACGGTCAAGGCCGGTTTCGCGGGCCAATCGCCGGATTCCCATAAGGCGACTGACGGGAAGCACGAGGTGCTCCCAGGCATCGTCGCCGTAGTAGTTAAGAGCCTCCTCGGGATCGGTGACCTCTCCTGTTGCCACCTCGTCGATCCGGTTTCCTTCCTTGCCGACCACGTGGACCGCCGCGCCAAGGACCGGTCGCGGACGGAGCAGCCCCCTCGTCGTGTACCGGCAGACCTTGCCATCCGGACCGAGCATCTTCGACTCCGGGTGCAGCACGAGCCGGACGAGCTCCTCGCCATAGGTGGCGACCCTGACCTCGTCGTCTGCGACCGGGAGCCCGGTCGGCACTTCGACCCACTGCGCGCCACCCGGGTCCGAACCGACGGGAGCTATCAGTCGGACCGGGTCGCCCCCGAACACCGAGTCACGGCGCCGAGCGCGGCGCGCGCTCGTGGCGAACCGGAAGGGCGAGCCGTTCTCGCCGAGCGATTCCACCTTGCCGGGCGTGCCCATCGGGAGGTCCGTTGCCGCTTGCTGCCCGAACTAGCTCCTCGGCTCGGCCGCGCCGTCAAGGACGAAATCGAGCATCCACGAAGCCGTCTCGTCGATGAACTGCCCCGAGGTTCCCGGGCCGAGCGGGCTGCGCAAGTCACCGAGCGCGACCTCCGATCGCTTCACGATCTCGCGCCCCCCACCAGGGAATTCCCGGTACAGGATCACCCGAGAGCCGGCGACGGCGATCGCCTGCAGCTCGCGACGGGAGCGGTCGACGAAATTCTCACTTGTCAAGTTGAGGAGCACGTCCAGCGTCGCAAACCTCATCCGCACAAGGTCGACGTCTCGCCAGCTGAGCACCCTTACCGCGTCTCGTCCGTCTGGCAACCGCTCGGGTGTGGCTCCAGCACGGAAGCAGAGTTCCTACGCCTTTGACCCAGTGGGGCTAGCTGGAATCGAACCAGCGACCTCAGCATTATCAGTGTCTTTCAGGGAGTTGTCCCCAGCTGGACCCGTGGCTAGAAACCGTTGTTGAACTGCGCTTTTGTGAACCGTCACTGACCACGAGTAACCGTCATCTGCCACACTGCTGTGTCAGATTTGTGTCAGACGCCGGGCGGGCATGCCCGCACGCTCACGTAGAGCTGCTGTCACCGGATGTCAGGACGTGTGTCGACCGTCGGTCGAGGCCCGTGTCGAAAAATTATCCTGCGTTTATCCCGCGTGAACCTCACTGAACGTCGTGCCCGAAATTTCCGTTCGGCACCCGAACGAGGCCGCTGCAAGACGATGGGACGGCGTTGGCTCGTTTCAAAAGGAGAGCACCTACACTTGAGGGCGATGAGCATCACCGTAAGGCTGCCTGACGAACTAGCGCGCCGCGTCGAAGCGGTAGCGGTCGAGCGCGGAACGAGCGTCGAGGCTGCTGCCGTCGATCTTCTTGACGCCGCGCTCAGCGAGTCTGAACACGAGCCAGTGTCCAACGGAGCGAACCGCCATCTTGCGTTTGCTGCTATTGGCGCCTCGGGTCAGTCGAGGGGCGCGGCAAACGTCGACGAACTACTTGCCGACGGCTTCGGGCGCGACTGAGTGCTTCTGGTCGACACCGGCCCGCTCCTCGCCACGGCTGATCGGAACGACGCCGACCATCAAGCTTGCCGGGCACTGCTGGAAAAGGACGCGGGGCCACTTGTCACGAGTGCCTTGGTCATCGCTGAGGCGAGCTACCTCCTTGACCGCGAACTAGGACCGATTGCCGACGCAGCGCTCTTTCGTTCGATCGTTGATGGCGACTTACGTGTTGAGCCGCTGCAACTTGCCGACTGGACCCGCATTGCTGAACTGGTTGAGGAATACTCCGACTTACGTCTCGGTGGTACAGACGCTTCGCTCATCGCTCTTGGTGAACGCCTCGGGGTTGCACGAATCGCCACGTTGAACCACCGCGACTTCACGGTCGTCCGCCCGCGCCATGTCGAGGCCTTCACGCTCTTGCCGTAAGCCCCGCCACATTTGTTTCCTGGCGTCTGTGAGTTATTGCCCGCGAGCACCCAAGTGCGGTCGCTCCTCGTGAGCTCGACCCGACCCGAGAACGACGAGTTTGCCGAAGACGACCGGCAGCTCCTGCTCGATGCCATCTAGACCGCCTGGAAGAAAGGCGTCGATGTGGGCAAGTCCAGCCTGATCATCGCCCCGGACACTGGTGCCGAGCACATCCACGGGTGACCTTCTGCGACGATTTCGCGAGTGGGTCAAGCCCCTGAGCTGGGCACATAGAAAACTGAAAGAAATGGGCTTGTGTCGGGCGTGTACTAGACGTGATGGCCGGCCCGCCACGTGACGCCTCGAGACTAAAGCGAGAGCATTTCGCATCGCTCTACGAGGAGAACTTCACCGACATCTACGCGTACGTTCTGCGACGCGTCGGCACCGTCGAGGTGAGTGACGTGGTCCAGGATGTCTTCGCGACCGCTTGGCGAAGCGCTGCACGTATGCCCGAAGCACCGCAGGACCGGCTCTGGCTCTACGGGATCGCGCGCCGAGCAGTCCAGCACTCTCAGCGCAGCCTGTTTCGTCGTGGACGCTTGCAGCATCGCCTCGAAGCTGAGCCCAACGAAGCTACAGGGCCGACGCGGATCGCGGATCAGCTCGACCTGCGCCTCGCGCGTGCGGTCGGTCACCTCCGGCCAAAAGACCAGGAGGTACTCCGGCTGATCCTGTGGGACGAGATCGACCGGTCCGACGTGGCAGTCATCCTCGGCTGCTCAACGAACGCCGTCGACGTGCGCTTCCACCGGGCCTTAAAGCGCCTACGCGCTCGCTTCGCGATCACCCAAGCAACTGGCGGGGTCGGCTGCGACCCGAAGCCCGCCCCCGAATACTGAAGGAGCCATCCATGTTCGACATCGAGTCCCTGTTCGCCGACGCCGATCCTGTCCGCGGGAGTTCCCTTCCGAGTGCCGACTCGCCGGAGGCCACGTACCTCTACCAACAGATCAGCTCGAGCTCGGCCCCGAGACTCAAGGCACAGCACGGAACCCAAGTGCGGGTAATCGCGGGCGTGGGTCTCGCCGCCGCTGCGGCTCTAGTCGCAGTCCTCGTCGTCCCGGGTGCTCCGGGTGCACCGACAAGTGCCGCCGCGGCGGTGCTCGCCCACCTTTCCAAAGTGGCTGCCGGTCAACCAGCAGCCGCCGCGCTCCCCGCCGGCGAGTACGAGTACACGGCATCGGTGGGCATGAACCTCATCTCACGTGTCTACGAGAACGATGAGCTCCCCGGTTCACCGACGACGAGCGGGCCGCCCAAGCAGACCTTCAGCGTGTATGCCCCCGTCACTCGCCAGGTGTGGATCGCCACCGACGGCTCAGGACGCCTCGAGCAGAGCTACGGCACGCCGAGCTTCCTCACGCCAGCAGATCGCGCCGCTTGGGTGAGCGACGGCTCGCCCGACGTCGTTCCGGCATCGTCGGACGTCGATTCGATCGAGCCCAAAGGCGCGCTCGTGGCGCCGGACCTCTCGAACCTGCCGACAAACCCGGGCACCCTGCTCGCCGGCATCGAGGCCAGAACCGTCGGATCCTCTTTCGGCGCTCCGGCAGGTGCGGCGGGCACATTCGAGATCATCGGCGAATTGTTGCGTGAGACGGACGCTTCGCCGAGGCTTCGGGCCGCGCTCTACCAGGCGGCAGCACAGATGCCCGGAGTGACGCTGATTGGAACGGTGACCGACGCCGCAGGCCGGTCCGGGACAGCGGTGGCATACGCGAGCAACGGTGAGCAGAACGAGTTGATCTTCGATCCGACGACATCTGTGCTCCTAGGCGAGGCGACCGTCGTCACCGACCCGAGTCAGTTGTGCCGGCTCGACGTGTCAGTCGGGACTGTCCTCTACGAGACGAGCTACGTGGCCAGTGGCGTCGTGAACTCGACGAGCGACGTCCCGGAAGGGACCTCGCTCACCTCCTACCACGTCGCGATCCCGTCGAGCCCGAGTTCCTCGGGCTCGCCTAGCTCATCGAACTGCTCGTCGACGGCCCCGTCCCAGGGGACGGGTGCCTCGAGTCCGACAGTGAGCACGACGACAACTCCGCAGGCCTGACTTCTCCAACCGCTTCTCCAAGCACCACCGAGAAGTGATGTTGAGCAGGATCTTCCCAGCCCCCCAGCCCTCGTGAACGCGCACGCGGCGCTCAAGGCCACGCTCTTTTGCCGGGTCTCCAACCCGACGCCGTAGCTGACGATAACGTGCCACCATGCGCACTCTCAGGCACCCCATAGCCATGTTTTTCGTGGCCGTGCTGGTCGTGATCGGCATTGGCGTTGGGGTGCTCGCTTTGAGCGGTACCCGCTTGCAGCCTGCGGCGACGCTTCAGACCCCTGCGTCCATACTCGCCCTGGCAAAGCTCGGTACCGAAGGGACCTTCTCCGCCGTCTATCAGCTCAGCGGTGGGCCGTCGAACACCAAGAACGAAATCGCGACGGTCACTGTCGCGCAGCGATCGCCAGCAGGAACCTCCCCCTCGTTTAGCCGCGGGCTGGGGGAGTGGTCGTACCGGCTGACGACCGCGGACAGCCTGGTCGTGGAATGGGTTGTGCGCGGGAGCTCCCTGGAGGACTGCATGCGCTGGCGCTCGTCGGGGTTATTGCGATGCACCGGCCCCGCAAGCTACGACGAGGCCTATGGCAGCAACGGTTACATAATTGCTACCACCCCGTTCCTCCCGGAGACGGCGTTCAACTCGATCAGCTACGCGGTCCAAGGCATGCCTCCGCACCACCGCCTGGCGGTCCGCACGGAACAGTCCGGCTTTGGCCCATTGACCTGTGTCACGGTCAGCAATGGACAGGACACCTGGTGTCTGATGCGCGACGGGCGCCTCGCCAGTTTCACTGGCGTCGGCTACATCGCCTTCCTCTGGGGCAGATATCGACTCGTCAGCGAGCAAGCGACCGCTCCGGCGAGCGACTTCGACCTCTCGGGGATCCCGAGGGAGCCGTTCATACTGCCGATGCCGTAGAGGGCGGTCAGCTATCGGCTCACCTCGGGCACGTGGTGGAAAGGCAGCTAAGCCATGGGTGGAACCACTCGTACCTCCGATAGAAGTACGACGGATCTTTTCGGAGAAACATGCGCCACGAAGTCGGCGCCTGGCAAGATTCGGTCGGGTCTGTACACGATCGCGAACGGCACCGACCAGCTTCGGCTGGTTCCGCACATGTTTTCCGCCACGCCGAAGTCCTCGGTTCTGTCCAAGAAGCTCGGCGGCTGGTCACCCAAGCCGCCTCGCATTATGGTCAGAGCTTCTTTGGCGGCGACGGAATCGCAGAGAGCCCGAGCGGGGTGATCTACGCGGACGCAAGCCCGTTCCCCTTCTTGGCCTTCTACTGCAACGTGGAGCTGACTCCATCTGGTAGCGCCAAGGCTCTTTTCAAGTCATAGTCTCAGCCCCCTCCCTCGTCGTCCGTGCGTTCGGCCTTCGCGGAGCGCCGCCCAGTCGTCAGGCCCGCCGCGCCGCCAGCGCCAATGTCGGCGTTAAGCGAGCCCAGATCCGACCGCCGTCTGAGGTCCGGTAGGTGGGAGACAGTCCCAGGACGTCACCGGCTTGGATCCAGATGATCCCCGCTTCCGAGCTGACGAAGTCAAACGTCTCGTATTGGTTGAATCCGATGTCGGAGTGAACGGGCGCCCATGTCGCGCCTGCATCGGACGTGGTGTACAGGACATGACCGGTGGCCCCGCCCTCAAGACTCCCGGGCACGACGAATCCGTGGTGTGCGTCCACGAACTGGACGATCCAGGACCTGCTCCGGGTGACCGGCAGGGACACCCGGGCCCATGTCGCGCCGGTGTCATGGGTCACAAAGAGCATCGATGCGCGACCGACGGTGAGGAACCCCGTCGAGCCGAAGAACGTCGGCGGTGACACGCCACAACCGTCCGAGCACGCGGACGGGACCGGGAGATGCTGCTGCGTCCAGCTCGACCCTCCGTCATGGGTTGTGAAGAATCCCAGGGAACCCGCGTTGCAGTACTCCGTGATCCAGCCGTCGCTAGGAGTGGCGAACACGATGCCGTTCTTGTCGCAGTCCGTAGTCAGTCCTCCGAGGCTCACGCCCGAGCCGACAAGACTCGGTGTGCGAGCAACTAGGGACCATCTCCTGCCCCCGTCGGTGCTGCGGTAGATCGCCACGGCGTCCTGACCCATGGCGGCCCCCAGGTTCTCCATGTCCCAACCGTCCTGCGCGTTGACGAAATCGAGCGACCCGAGGTGGTCAAATGTGGCCAGGCGGGTCCAGCTCGCTCCGCCGTCGGAGGTCGAGTAGAGCGTCGTCCCGATGTCCAGCCACGCCCTTTCGGCATCAAGGACGAACAGGTCGCTAGCTGAATTGGGAGCAACCCGAGCCGTCGACGGGGTGACGTCGGTCCATGTGACCCCTCCGTCGGTCGTGCGCGCCGGCACCAGCAAGGACGGTGCAAGCGACCCGGGGTTCGAAGTCCAGCGAAGGGCCCATCCGATCCGGGACGAGACCATCTTCAGC
>Ga0247845_1000030_pt1 | contig 25683 bp, 19 predicted proteins | sample PFST25metaG_2_FD_186008 | JGI IMG/M metagenome (GOLD analysis project Ga0247845, IMG submission 186008) | Peat soil microbial communities from Stordalen Mire, Sweden - P.F.S.T-25 | ecosystem: Environmental > Terrestrial > Soil > Wetlands > Peat | place: Sweden: Norrbotten County, Stordalen Mire...
GTGGTCGACCGATCGGCCGCTGCGCGATCAGGTGCAACCGTTGCTCAGCCGCCGCACCTCACCCATCTGGATGGACAGCGCCACCAGCGCGGAGTGCGCGGAGATAACCCGTGCCGCCGGCGGCGACAACCGCATGGTGGCTCTCACCGGATCGCGGGCCATCGAACGTTTCACTGGGCCCCAGATCCGCAAGTTTTTCAAGGACTCGCCCGAAGAGTGGGCGCACACCTGCGAGATTCACCTGGTCAGCTCGTTCATGGCCTCGCTGCTCACGGCCGCCAGTGCGCCGATTGACCTGGGCGATGGGGCGGGCATGAACCTGCTCGATCTTGGCACCGGGACCTGGAGCCCGGCCTTGCTCGACGCGACGGCGCCGGATTTGGCCGCGAAACTGCGCACGCCCGTGCCCTGCACCACCCGGGTGGGCGTGGTGGCCGACTATTTCGTGAAGAAGTACGGCTTTTCCCCTGGCACGCCGGTCATCGCGTTCACCGGGGATAACCCCAGCAGCCTGGTCGGCATGGGCGCCGGTCGTCCGGGCACAGCAGTTATCAGCCTGGGCACCAGCGACACCGTGTTCGCAGCCATGACCGCGCCGCGCACCGATCCGCGCGGCACCGGTCACGTTTTCGGCGATCCCGCAGGCGGTTTCATGGCCCTGGCCTGCTTCGCCAACGGCTCGCTCGCCCGGGAAGAGATCGCGCACCGCTTTGGCCTGGATTGGGAGGCCTTTTCGGACGCGATCTTGACCCGGACGCGGCCCGGTAATGGGGGCAATCTGCTGCTGCCCTACTTCGTCCCCGAGATCACACCGCGCTTGCCGGTCCCGGTCGTTCGTTGGTTCGGATCCGAGAGCTTTGTCGACGGCCGCGACCCGTATGCCGCGGTCCGCGCGGTGGTGGAGACGCAGGCACTCAGCATGCGCCTTTTCTCGCGCTGGATTGGCGAGGACATGAACCCCATTCTGGTCACCGGGGGTGCCTCGCGGAACCGCGGCATCCTGCGCATTCTAGCCGACGTGTTCCAGGCGCGCATCGTGCCGTTGCAGGTGTCCAACTCTTCGGCCCTGGGCGCTGCCCTGCGTGCAGCCCAGGCCGTGGGCGGCACGTCCTGGGAGGAGTTGGCCCGCCGCTTCTCCGCCCCTGCCAACCACCTCGCGATGAAGCCCGACCCGCGCACTCTGGCCATGTACGACGAAGCCGGCCACCAGTTGGAACGTCGGCTGAATGAGGTTCTGGCCAATCCGTTTGTAAAGGGGTAAGAGAAACTCCATGGTGGATTCGTTCTTTTCAGCCATTGAGCCCATTCGCTACGGCGGACCCGATGCCGAGTCAGCCCTGGCCTTCCGCTTCTACGACAAGGATCGCGTCGTGCGCGGCAAGCGCATGGAGGATCACCTGCGCATGGCTGTGTGTTTCTGGCACACCTTTGCCTGGGACGGCACCGACATGTTTGGCAGCGGAACCTTCCAGCGCCCCTGGCAGGCCGCGGGCGACGCGCTCGCGCGTGCGAAGCTGAAAGCCGCGGTCGCCTTCGACTTCTTCTCTCGCCTGGGCGTGTCCTTCTTCTGTTTCCACGATCGGGATGTGTCGCCCGAGGGGCACACCCTGGCCGAGTCGAACAAGATGCTGGATGCGATGGCCGACGTTCTGGCCGAGCACATGCAGCGCACAGGGGTCAAGCTCCTGTGGGGAACCGCCAACCTGTTCTCTCACCCGCGCTACATGGCGGGCGCGGCCACCAACCCTGATCCCGAGGTCTTTGCCTACGCCGCAGCCCAGGTGAAACAAGCGCTGGAAGTGACCCAGCGTCTGGGTGGTGCGAACTACGTCCTGTGGGGCGGGCGGGAAGGCTACGAGACTCTGCTCAACACCGATATGAAGCGGGAGCTCGACCAGCTTGGGCGCTTCATGAACCTGGTCGCCGAGCACAAGCACAAGATCGGCTTTTCCGGGCCTTTGCTCATCGAACCCAAACCACGCGAGCCGACCAAGCACCAGTACGATTACGACGCCGCGGCAGTGGACGCTTTTCTGCAGCACTATGGCCTAGCCAATGGCGATTTCCGCCTCAACATCGAGGCCAACCACGCCACCCTGGCGGGCCACACCTTTGAGCACGAAGTGGCCTATGCCCTGGCGGCCGGCCTGTTTGGCAGTATCGACATGAACCGCGGCGACACGCTGCTGGGCTGGGACACCGATCAATTCCCCAATGATCTGGGCGAGCTCTCGCTGCTGCTCGCGCGCGTCCTGCAAGCGGGCGGGTTTTCCACCGGCGGGTTCAACTTCGACGCTAAGGTGCGCCGGCAGAGCTTCGACGCCGAGGATCTGTTCCACGCCCACGTAGGCGGCATGGACACCCTGGCGCGCGCCCTGCTGATCGCCGACCGCATTCTGGCCGACGGCAAGTTGCCCGCCCTGGTGGATGCGCGCTACGCCGGCTGGAAAAACCCGCTGGGCCAGGAGATCATCGCCCACCGGCTCTCGCTGGCGCAGATCGCGGATCAGGTCATTTCACGCAACATCGATCCCAAGCCCCGCTCGGGCCGCCAGGAGATGCTAGAAAACCTGGTTAGCCGCTACCTCTAGTTAGAGTCCGTCGGGAAATTGCGGGCCGCCCGCAGGGCCGGCCCGCGGCTCGCGGTTAGCGGGTCGCGAGGGCGAGGGCGGTAGCGAGTTCGTGTGGGGTACGCGGGAGGCGAAAGGCGTAGGGCGTGAGCGCTCCGGGTGCCGCGGGTCGCCGGTCGCTTACGCTCACGCGAGCCGCCCACGCTGGCCGCTGGTCGCTCACGCTACCGCTCACGCGCACGCTGGCCGATCTGCGGTGGACTGGAGGGTCGCTCGCCCATGTGGGCCAGCCGCGTGAGCATGGCTGCGACGAAATGTCGCTGATGGAAAGCGTGACGAAGGAGGTCCGCAATGCCTGCACCGGGTTCGTCGATGCAGGCGAACGGGGCGCTCGCGGCCCGAGTTTACCGTTGCTCTTTGCACCACCCGATAACGGCGTCCAGATCGCGCTCCAGATCTCCTTCCGGCTCGTACCCGAGAACTCTTCGCGCTTTGGCAATACTGGCCACCGAGTAGCGTAGCTCGCCGGCGTGCGCGGGCAGATAGGAAGGCTTGAGCCCCGGAGCCAGGCGGGCGCACAACATCGTGGCCAGGCGGTTCACGGTGGTGCCGCGCCCGGTACCGACGTTGAACACCTCACCATCCACGCCGTCATGCTGCATCGCCAGCAGGTTGGCTTGGGCGATGTCCTGAACGTTCACAAAATCGCGGCACTGCTCACCATCGCCGAAAATCACCGGGCGCTGGCCCGCCAGGAGCCGACGGACGAAGATCGTGGCGACTCCGACGTAGGGCGTGTAGCTCTGGCGCGGCCCGTAGGTATTGAAAAAGCGCAGGCACACGCTTTCGAACCCCGCTTCCCGGCTCACCAGCTGAACGTACCGCTCCGACGCGAGCTTGCCCACGCCGTAGGGCGACGCTGGCCGAGTAGGATGCTCTTCGCTGATCGGCTCGGCGGAAGGGGCGTCCGCGTACACCCCCATGGAGGAGGCGCAGATAAACTTGCGCACGGTTCCGGCCCGGGCACAGGCGTCGAGCACGTTGACGGTGCCCATCACGTTCACTTGGGCATCGTGCAAGAAGCCCTGCATTGAGGCCCGAATGCTCACGTGCGCTGCCAAGTGAAATACGACGTCGGCTCCGTCCACCACTTGGCGGACCGCGTCTGGGTCGCACACGTTTCCAACGACGAGGCGGGCTTCGGTTGGCAGGTGCTCCCTTCGCCCGACTGAGAGGTCGTCGAGAACGGTGACCGACAACCCCTGCTCGAGCAGTCGCTCGACAAGGTGCGAACCGATGAAGCCCGCCCCGCCGGTCACTAAGGCTCGCTGAAAGCTCATTCCACTCCTCCCCCGGTCTGTGGATCGCAGTGGACGGCTGTTTCCGGAGTGATTAGCATGCGGTTGAGATCCTCCGTGCGTTCGAGGACCACATCGGCGAGGATGAGCGAGTCGCGCACCGCGATCGGATGGCGAATGACCACGTTGTTGCCGATGACGGAGCGTTCGACGATCGTCCCTTCGGGCATGCGGACGTTGTCTCCAATCAGGCTGTTTCTTCCGAGGTGCTCCAGTTGCTTGCGATTGCACTCCAGAAGATCACTGGCGAAGGTTACGTTCATGTCCCACTCGATGGTTTCGATTGGGTAGACCGGGTAACCATCATCAATGAGGATCTGGATGGAGTTGGTGATCTCATACTCGTCGCGCTGGGCTGTGCGCGGAGTGCGCCGGATCGCGTCGAAGATGGCGAGGTCGAACATGTACACGCCGCAGCCCTTAAGGTTGTTGGTGAGGTAGCGCGGCTTCTCGATCACCCGCGTCACAGTCCCACTGGCATGGAGAATAACGGCGAAATTGCGACGAATAAACTCGGGGTTTGGCTCGTACTTGACGGCCAAAACCGCTCCGGCCTTGCGCGCCCAGAACATTTCGGCCATGCCCGGCAGGTCTTTTTGCACGGAGAAAATGTCGCCCAGAAACAGGACGAAGGGCGAATCGATGACCGACTCGAGCTGGGCGACGGCGTGCGCGATCCCGAGCATCTGCTTCTGCTCGACGTACGTGATGTTCACTCCCAGCGATGCCCCATCGCCGAAGTAGCGGGTGATGTCGTCCTTGAGGTGCCCGACGACGATCACCACGTCGGTTACCCCGATTGCCCGCATGGCTTCGACCTGGTACTGCATGATCGGCTTGTTGCAGACCGGTAGGAGCGGCTTCGGATGGTAGAGGTTCAAGGGCTTGATGCGGGTCCCGCGACCCGCAGCCAGGATGACTCCCAGGAGCTTCTGGTTCACGGTTAACCTTCTTCGGCGCTCAGAAGGAGTTGAGAATGCGAGCGCGATACAAGATCTGTTTGTACTTCAGGTAGACAAGGAAAGCGGCGATCTGCCAACTCGTGCGCACAGCATTCAGCTTGGTGGTGCCCCCCGCTCGTTCGTGATGGGTGATGCCCACCTCGCCGATGCGATAGCCGAGGGTCTCGGCCTTCACCAGCAACTCCGTCGGCGTCGGGAATCCCCGCGCGTCGACCTTCAGCGCGCGGGCAGCCTGCCCTTCGATGAGCTTTAGGGCGCAGTTGGTGTCGCGCAAGGGAAGGCCAAAAAGCCCGCGGACCATGAGGTTGAACGCGCGGTCAGCCAGAACGCGCGTGATCCGATCCCGCTTCCGCTGCCGATAGCCAGTGACGAGATCGTAACCGCCGCGTTGAAGTTCAGCCAACAGGACGGGGAACTCGCCGGCGTCGAACTGCCCGTCGGAGTCGAGGGTGAGGACGTACTTGCCGCGGGAGGCCGCGACAGCGGCGGACAGCGCCGCGCCGTAACCACGATTCTTCGGAAGGTCGACCACATGCACACAGGGCAGATCGCCCTGGAGCCGCCCAAGAATGGCTGCAGTGCCGTCGGTGCTTCCGTCATTCCCGATGATGATCTCGCCGGGCACCTTGTTCTCGGTCAGGACCTGGGCCCAACGGCGAACGACCATTTCGATAGTTTCTTCCTCGTTGTAGGCCGGCGCGCAGATGGAGAGAAAGACGTCTTCAGCTCTCGGTTCTGTAGCTGCCATGCGCGATCCTAGCTCCTGGCGACGAGAAGCACACCCAGGCAGATCAAGCCGATCCCCGCCATGCGCATCGCTGAGACGTCCTCGCGCCACAGGACCCACGCGGCGGCTGTTGCCATGACGTATCCAAGACTCACAATCGGGTATGCGTAGCTCACTTGGACGCGTGACAGCACGAGGATCCAGAGCGCCACGCTCAGCACGTAGGCAACGAGTCCCACCCACACCCAGGAGTTAAGAGCTGCGCGCGACAAGACGGTCCAACCGCTGGAAACGTCGTGGGCGGCCACTCCAACAACCCGCGTTCCCTGCTTGAGGGCGAGCTGAGCGGCCGCGTTGAGCGCCACACTCACGAGAGCCAAAAGGATCGACGATGCCTTCATCAGCAAGTACCGACGGATTGCTATATCCCCCGGAGGCACCGAGCCGCAAGAAAAGAGGTGATGGCGCAGTGCGCTCCGCTACGATTCCCGCGGTCATGAGCGCACCACGATCCAGACCGTTCGACCCGGGGAAGCTCCACCCGATCTTCGCGGCAGTTCTGGGTGTGGCCGCCCTGGTTCCGATCTTCCGCCTTCTCTCAGTGGCCTTCGCCCGCGTTGGCCATCCGTTCGAGCTCGAGTGGATGGAAAGCGCTGTCCTCGACCACATCCGGATCGTCCTCGAAGGCCAACCTCTGTACCGAGAGCCCTCGATCGAGTTTGCGCCGCTGCTCTACGCGCCGTTCTACTATTACGTTTCCGCACTCTTCGCGAAGATCGTCGGAATCGGCTTCTTCGCGCCGCGGCTCGTCTCGCTGCTCTCCATCATGGGTTGTCTCGTCGTCATGGCCGACTGGGTTCGGCGCGAGACCGGCGATTGGGCGGCTGGTCTCGCGACGGCGGGGCTATTCGCAGCCACCTACCCTTTGACCGGCTACTGGTTCGACATCGCGCGTGCCGACAGCTTGTTCCTGCTCCTCGTGCTGTCGGGATACGCACTCGCGCGCTTCGGTGTCTCGCGTACCTCGGTTGTCCTGTGTGGCGTGTTGCTTGCGCTCGCCACGCTGACCAAACAGGTGGGTCTGGTGCTCGCCGTTCCCCCGCTTGTCTACCGAGTGGTACGTTCCTGGCGAAGCGGAGCGCTGGCTTCTGCTGTGTTCTTCGGCGTTCTGGCCGCGATTTCTGGTTGGCTCGAGGCAAGCTCACACGGTTGGTTCAGCTTCTACGTCCTACGGGTGCCGATGCAGCACGATGTGGCGTGGAACAACTTGCCGGACGCCTTCAAGACCTACCTCTGGAGCCCAGTCGCTCCGATGGTGCTGTGCGTACTCGCCGTGGCAGTCCGAGCCGTCGTTGGCCGTGCGGGGATCGGAGGGTGGCTCCTCTACGCGCTATTCCCCCTTATGGCGCTGGATGCGTCGATGTCATCGTTGCTCAAGGTGGGGGGCTATCCGAACGGCTTGATGCCCACATACGCGGCGTTGGCCGTCTCGTCGGGGCTCGTCATGGGCAAACTTCGCTCCACGTTGGGCAAGCGGCTCCTCGTCCTTGCCGTCTTCGCGCTCCAGATTGGACAACTTTGGTATGAGCGTGGGCCCAGAATCCTGCCTTCGCGCGCCGACGTTGAAGCCGGGCGTCACCTGCTCGCGGTCGTGGCTGCCAGCCCGGGCCCGGTTTGGGTGATGTCCTCCGGCTACTATCCGTATGCGGCGCGGAACGCGCCTGTCATGGCGCACGCGATGGGACTGGTGGACATCCTTCGGTCCAAGGACGGGCGGGTCACGCAGAAGCTCGAGCAGCATCTCGTGGATGTGATTCGGTCGAAGCGGTTCCGCACCATCGTGGTGGATCGCGCCTGGGGATTCCTGCCGTCGCCCATACCCGAGGAGATCCAAGCGCGGTACCGTTTGAAAGAACGCATTTTCAGGCAGGACGATCGGGCGCTTTGGCCTAAGGTCGGCGCCGATGTGCGGCCCGACGAGCTCTGGACGCCGGCGGGTCCGTAGCGGCCCAACGATAGAAGTGGGTAGAGGTCCTGTCCAGCGACATCCTACGGGCTCCAGGCCGCCTGGATTCGAGCGAGGCCAGAGGCATTGGTCACGCTGATGGAGAGGTTCGTTCCTGTGCCAGTCACGTTGGCGATGGCATACGTGTTTCCAGTTTCGAGCCCTGCCCACCAGCAGCTTCCCATTCCGTAGTCCTTGATCTGGCCCGCAACGCCGACCAGGTAGGCCATGTTGACGTCGCCGTTGATGGCGCCGCTGTAGTCAACCCCTGTGCTCATAGGCGCGCCGCTCCATTCGGTGACGATGACCCGGCTGTAGTAGGAGCCGACCTTTGACTTGATGTAGTCTCGCCAGCCTTGGTCCGTCGTGGTGTTGGTCTTGGACGAGCTGGGATACGCGTGAAGCGACAGCAAGCAGCCGGCCAGCCGAGGATCGGCCCCTTGCTGATTCACATCGCTGTCATTGTAGTTTCCGGCCACGATCACTCGGTTCTTGGGAACAGTCGGGAACTTGGCCAGCCATTGCGCAGCGAAGTCAATAAACGCGGTTGGACTGTACGCCCAGGGTTCGTTCATGATGTCGAAGTAGACCAGATCGCTGGACAGGTAGGCGTCGATGACCGCCTGCCACATCGTGTAGAACACGTTCACGTCGGCTGGCTTCCCGCCGTTGTTTCCCGCCTGTCCCCAGTATGCCACGATGACCTGCATGTTCTTGCCTATGGCTGAATCGAAAATCCCTTTGTAGGCGGTCCACCAGGAAGGATTGGTCACAATCGTGGCTTCATTAATCGGAATGCGTATGGCGTTTGCTTTGAGGACGGTTTGAAATCCGGCCAGGATCGCGTCGGACTTGGCCTTGACTGTGGCATAGCTGTCCGAGGAGGACAGTCCGGACGGCTGAAGCACGCCGGCTTGGAAGTTGTCCCCCTTGTCGGCCCAGTTGAAGCAATGGAAACTCGCGACATCCCCCACCAGGCCACCATCGCCGTTGCTCGTCGCCCCGCCGGATGCTGTGCTTCCGCCTGTGCTGGTGGCGCCACCTTGGCTCACAGATCCGCTGCTGCTGCCCCCTGCCCTGCCCCCGCTGGACGTGCTGCCGCCGGTGGTCCCCGCATCGACCCCGGTGCTTCCCGACGTCCCCGCACTGGCCGTCCTTCCTCCGATTGCTATGGTGCCGCCGGTTGTTCCGGCATCGACCCCGGTGCTCCCCGATGTTCCCGCAAGGGTGCCGCCTGTCGTTCCCCCGGTTGTCGTGCCACCAGTGGTTCCCCCGGACACCGTGGTCCCACCTCTTGCGCTTGATCCACCGGAGGCCGACAAGCCTCCGGTAGCAGTTGAGCCACCGGTGACCGTTGAACCGCCGCTCGCCGTCTGGCCTCCTGCGCCGTCCGCCGCGGTTGAGCCACCGGCTGGTTGGATGCTTCCTCCCACAGTCCCCGACGTGGCCCCGGTTGCTGTGCTGCCGCCGGTCACGACCCTACCCCCAGCGCTCGTGGCACCGCCACCTCCTGCTGCGCTGCCATCGCTGGCCGGCGTACTGCTGGAAGAGCACGCACCCAGGACCAGACCTGTCACCGCCGTGACGCAAAGCGAACGCTGAGCAAATGAAGTCATTTCGAAATCTCCTTCTCCTGTATCGGCCGTGGCGGCAAGGCGTTGATGACAGCAGCGATTCTCGACGAGGTGAGCAATGCATGGCCCTGTGCGCCATGCGACTCCTGTCGCCTATTCAGTAGCGGGCGGGACAGTTTCAGCTCAAAAGGTCCGCTGAGCTACCGCAGAACCGCCACCCGCTCGCCGAAGATCTGCTCCAGCTTGGCTAGCAGCTCGTCGGCGGCGGCGACCTTGAAGTCGTCGCCCAAGTCGAGAACCGTCTCGCTCCGCTGGGGAATCTCCAGGCGCAAGCGGGCCCGGCATGGCCCGGGGAACTGGCGCAGCAGCGTGTGCAGCGTCGTCATCTGCTCATCCGTGACCAGGTCCGCATTCAGGCGAATCTCCATCAAGTTGCTCCGCTCCGCGCGAATCGAGGCCAGCGGCTTGGCATCCATGAAGCGCAGCCGCTCGCGCGCGCTCTCGCCTTCACCGAAGGGCGCATCGACTGTGCCCGTGATCAACAACGGCTCACCGCTGGCCAGCACCTCGCGATAGTCGTTGAGCTTGGCCGAGGCTACGTGAAACTCAATGGTGCCGAACTGATCTTCCAACTTGAAGAAGGCGTACTTGCCTGTGCCGCCCTTGATCACACGCTCCTGGTACTCCGCCACCACACCGCCCAGAATCACCTCGGCCCGCGGGCCCCGTTCGGTGCAATTGGCCGTGGTGGCGTTGGCAAAACGCTTGAGCTCGCCCGTGAAGCGGTCCAGTGGGTGACCGCTGATGTAGAAACCCAGGCTCTCCTTCTCGAACGCCAGCACCTGTTTGGGTGTCCATTCCTCACCCTCGCCAAACACATCCTCGCTAGGCGGCGCCGCCGCGGCCGTGCCGCCCCCGAAAAGTGCCAGCAACGACGTCTGCCCGGTTTCGCGCTCCCTCTGGGCCGCGGCCGCACTCTCCTGCGCCGCAGCCACCGCCGAGAACAGTTTGGCGCGGCTAACCTCCTTGCCAGACGCGATGCCGTCGAAAGCCCCGGCCTTGATCAGCGCCTCCAGCACCTTGCGGTTCACCTTGCGCGTATCCACGCGGTGGCAGAAGTCAGTGACCGACAAAAAGGCGCCGCCCGTGCTCCGCGCTTCGGTGATCATCTCGACCGCGCCCTCGCCCACGCCCTTGACCGCGGCCAAGCCAAAACGGATAGCCTTGCCCACCATGCGCTCGCTTCTCGGCGCGGCCTTTTTCTTCGCTTCGGCCGCCTTCTTCTTGCCCCGCTTGCGCGTCTCCTCTCCAGCCTTCTCCTCCTCAGGCACAACCGTGAAATCCGCGCCGGATTCATTGATGTCCGGGCGCAAAACGCTGATCCCCTGCGCGCGCGCCTCGGCGATGAACTTCACCACCTCGTCGGTCTTGTCCTTGCCGCAGGTGAGCAGGCCGGCGAAGAACTCCACCGGATAGTAGTACTTGAGGTACGCAGTCTGGTAAGTGAGCAGGCCATAGGCCGCCGAGTGGCTGCGGTTGAAACCGTAGCCGGCGAACTTCTCCATCAGGTCGAACACGCCCTCAGCAATTCGCGAATCGATATTCTTGGCCGCAGCGCCATTCAGGAAGTTGGCCTTTTCCTTGGCCATGGCTTCGGCCTTCTTCTTGCCCATAGCGCGGCGGAGCAGGTCGGCCTGGCCCAGCGAATAGCCCGCCATGGCCGACGAGATCTGCATGACTTGCTCCTGGTACACGATGACCCCGTAGGTGTCCCGCAGAATCGGTTCCAACACCGGGTGCGGAACCTCGACCTTCCTGCGGCCGTGCTTGCGCTCGACGAAATCATCCACCATTCCACCCTCGATGGGGCCCGGACGGTAGAGCGCACCCGCGGCGACGATGTCTTCGAAGCAGTCGGGTTTGAGCCTCTTGAGGAGGTCGCGAAACCCCGAGGATTCGAGCTGGAATACGCCGGTCACGTCAGCGGAAGAGATCATTCGGTACACCCCGGCGTCGTCCAGGGGAATGGCAGCCATGTCCAGCGGTGCTTCGCCTCGGGCTTTCCGGTCGGCGTTGGCCAGCTCGACGGCGGTCTGGATCACGGTCAGGGTCTTGAGGCCGAGAAAGTCGAACTTGACCAGCCCCACCTTGGCCACGTCGTTCATGTCGAACTGGGTGGCGATCACGCCCTCCTCAGGCCGGAAGCAAGGCACGTACTCCCACAAGGGCTTCTCTCCGATCACGACGCCCGCCGCGTGGATGCCGGCGTGGCGGTTTAGCCCCTCCAGCTTCATCGCAATATCTAGCAGTTCGCGGTGCTCCCCCTCATAGAGCGCCTTGAGGCGCGGTTCTTTTTCGATAGCCTCCTTGATAGGCGGGGACTTGCCTTGCACCGGCTCGGGAATCAGGGTGGCCACCCGGTTCTGTTCGGAAACCGGCAAGCCCATGGCCCGGCCCACGTCGCGGATGCAGCTTCGCGCCTTCATCTGGTGCATCGTCACGATCTGGCCCACGTTGTTCTTGCCGTATTTCGCCGTGACGTAGGCGATCACCTCGTCGCGCCGGTTCATGCAGAAATCGATGTCGAAGTCCGGCATGGACACGCGTTCCGGGTTGAGAAAGCGCTCGAACAGCAGCTTGTTGGCGATAGGATCGATGTCGGTGATGCACGACGCGTACGCCACCAGTGAGCCAGCGCCTGAGCCGCGGCCCGGCCCGACCGGAATTCCGTTCTGCTTGGCGAACCGGATGAAGTCCCAGACAATGAGGAAATAGCCAGAGAAACCCATCGTCTGGATGACGCCCAGCTCGAGCGCCAGGCGGGCACGGTATTGATCGGGGTCCGCCTTCTGGCCACGGGCGTGCAACGCCTGCAGGCGAGCCTCCAGCCCCTGGCGGGCTAGCTCCGCCAGGTAGCTTTCGGCGTCGTAACCCTCGGGGACCTGGAAGCGCGGCAGGTGCGTCTGGCCGAGGTCAAAGGTCACGTTGCATGCTTCGGCGATGCGGGCCGCATTCTCAAGCGCCTGCGGCACGTCGCGAAAGTGCATCGCCATCTCCGAGGCCGACTTCAGGTAGTAGGCGTCGGTTTCGTGGTGCAACCGCTTCTCGTCGTTGAGCGTGCGCCCCTGCTCTACGCACATCAGGATCTCCTGGGCGCGCGCATCTTGACGGTCCAGGTAGTGACAGTCATTGGTGGCCACCAAGGGAATTCCCGTGCGCGCCGACATCGTGATGAGCTCGGCGTTAACCTTCTCTTGCTCGGGCAAGCCGTTGGACTGGATCTCCAGGAAGAAGTTCCCCTTGCCCAGGATGTCTTCGTACTCGCGCGCCACGATCTCGGCGGCGCCCGGCCCCGCGCGCAGAATGGTCTGCGCCACTTCGCCGCCCAGGCATGCGGACATACCGATCAGCCCCTCGCGGTGCTCGCGCAGGAGCTTCTTGTCGATGCGCGGGTTGTAGTAGAAGCCTTCCAGGAAGGCCATCGAGTTGAGGTACGCGAGGTTCTTCCAACCGAGGTTGTCCTTGGCCAGCAAGACCAAGTGGTGGCTCTTGCGCTCGGTCTTCGCCAGCCGATCCGACGCCACGTAGGTCTCGCAGCCCAGGATGGGCTTCACCCCTTGCTCTCTTGCCTTCTCGTAGAACTGCAGGGCTCCGAACAGATTGCCGTGGTCGGTCATGGCCACCTGCTTCATCCCCAGAGAAAGCAACCGGGGAAACAGCTCGTCCAGGCGTATGGCGCCGTCCAGCAAGCTGTATTGCGTGTGCAGGTGGAGATGCGCGAACTCGGCCATTTTTCCTCGCCCCGGTCTACTCGCCTTGGGCAGCAAGATCAACGCCGCCAAGCTGTGCTAGCCTTGCTGTTCGGTCGCACCCGATGGGCCATCTTGCATGTCTTCCTTCTGGCGGGCGCTGGGCGCTGGCGGGCGCTCTGCTCGTGGCATGCTCCAATCGCTCTCTTCTGCCCTTGCCGGACGCGGCCACCATGGAGGTGGCCTCCATCGGGGCCAGCTCTGACACGATGGCCATCCCGCCTTTCGGGAGTGGGCTGCTCGTGTTCTACGCGCTCGGGCCACAAGGGGAAGCCGTGCCGGGGGCGGTCATGCATTTCTCCATCGTGGACGAGGCCGACACACCCGGCTCCGGGGGGGCGCAGCTTTCGTTCTCCAGTGCCCTCACCGACGGCGATGGCGCGGTTGCGCTGCAGGTCATTGCCGGCCAGGGAGCAAGCGGGCAGAAGCTGGAATTCAAAGTGGAAGCCTCGACAGGGGAGGTCCTTCTGCCTATTCCGATCTTCGTAACGACCAGTCCGCTTGCCACGGTGGAGATCACGCCCGTCTTTCCTGACCAATCGCCCAGTGACAACGACCTGGTCAGCAAGACGTATATCTACTTTTACGACAGCGCATCATGCGCGAGCGTTTCGCGGGCGCATCCCGTCCCTCCCCTACGACAAGTGCCGTCGTTGTCTCGCGACGACCCAACGGCAACCTTCACCAGCGTTGCAACCGTCGGCGTCCACGCCGTGCTGGGGCTGGCCGTGGACGCCCACGAAGGGGTCGTGGCTGAGGGATGCATGGACCTCTTTGGCGCCAGCCTGTCTGCCGACCAGCCAATGCGAGTTCTGCTGCCTCTCACGCGGCTCTACCCTTCACCTGTGGGAAGCTTCCGAGCCGTGTCCCAGTTTTCCTTTGCGGCGCCGCTGCTAGGAACCGTGTCCGCCCAGAACATATGGAAGGAATTGTCCGACGACGCCTGCGACCCGGCGCGGCTGTGGCTCGACTGCACCATCGACGCTCTCAGTGGCACCAGTGCGGAGGATCCACTTGACTGCCAGCCGGTCGCCGGGGGCGAAGGGGACCTGGGCGCGAGCTTGGCCGCCCTGAGGGCACCGCCCGATGCATCCACGCCCTGTGCAAGTCATTTCGATGCAAATGGAAACCCAACCCTGGACGCGAAGGTCTACGCCCTGTTTCCCACCGGCTCTCTTGACGCTTTCCAACTGACGACGCTGCCGGATGAGCTGGGCAACGCTTTGACCAGCCTCACGGTCAATTCGACACTCACGGTGACCGCGACCGACTCCAAGAATGCGTTCAACATCGAACATGACCTCACCGCCCTTGCGCTCCCGAACGCCGCCCTCCATCATCCGTTGATCGCCATGACGGCTTTGGCGGCTCCGGTGAGCCGAGACGCATTCGTGTCCGGCGAGTCCGAGGCAGGTAAACTCGTGATCAGCCCTCACAGTTTCACGCTGGAACTAGGATCGGCCGCCCGTTTTACTTTCGCCGCATCCAGCTTGGCACCCCGCTTGTCCAGCCTCGCACCCGGTTCGGATGTTGCGGACGTCGGTGTCTTCATTGAGGCTCTGCTGAAGTCGGCGACGCGCAGCCAGGACGGGACGATGTTGCGAGGCTGTGATGCTCTGGACTCGCTCCTGTGCGCGGAAGTACAACAGGCGCCCGGCTGCGTGAGCGCGGCCTGCCTGTCGGGCCTGCAAGCCCTCATCCAGCGGCTGGACGCAAGCTTCTCTGCGCTGGACGGGCGAGACCTCGACTTCTTCTTGTCCGGCTCAGCCCCGATTGTCGACCGCGATGGCGACGGCCAAGCGGATGCGTTGGGCAGCAAGGCCCCTTCATCGTCGTCCCCCTCGCCAGGACTGGGCCTGTGGTCGGCCACCTTCAAGAGCCGCACCGGAACCACCGACGTCCTAGGCTGCCCCTGGACGGCGGACCGGGAGGACGCTCCCATCCGATGACTGGCGCCGATTCTGTCGACATGCAACAACGCCATTTGGCAGCGCTCCATGACACGGGTTGGTTCAGGCGGCACGTCCGAATCGCAAGATGCGGGTCTGCGCCAGATTCAGGTATAATGGCGGCCGGTGTCCGGCGCACCGGAAGCACCAGGAAGAATCTCGAGGCAGGCCGGCCCAACCCATTCTGAGCTTCGGTAAGAGCCATGAAACACTCGCGCGTTTGCCTCTCCCTCGCGTCTTCACTGTCCCTCTTGCTGTGCGGACTGACGCTCCTTGGCCCCTCGGCTGTCTACGCGGCCGAGTGCCCGGCCACCTCGCCAGATCGGACGGAAGAGCGCCGGGCCTTGGCCAAGGAGTGGTTCGCTCGGGCCGAGGCGGCTGAAAACGCCAACGACGACGCCGAGGCCGTGCGTGCCTACGCCTGCTCCATGAAGATGGTCGCCCACGCCTTCACCGCGTTCAATCTCGGGCGGGTTGCGGAGCGTTCGGGCGATCTTGAACTGGCCCTAAAGTCGTACAAAGCCTATCTGACCTTGAAGCCTGATGCTGCCGACAAGGACGAGGTGCAGACCAAGATCACGGACCTGCAAGCGAAGATCAAGAATGTCAAAGAAGACATCATCGGGTCAGAATCGGCGGCTGCGGAAAGTACCTCGGCCGAGGAGAAGTCGGAAGTGCCCGTGCCATCACCCAAGGAAAAGCCGGAAAAACCGATCCCTATCGAGCCGCCGCCTTTCGTGGCTGAACACGCAAGTGGAGGGGGCCTCGGCCGCGTCCTGGTGTGGGTGGTCGGAGGCGTGGGCGTCGCGGCCCTGGCCACGGGCATTATCACGAACATCATTGCTCGCAACGACATGAGCACCTGCAACAGCCAAGCCGCCGACGGCAACCTGGCGACGGCGAAGTCCGCTTGCGACAGTGCCAAGCCGGCCGCGTACACCTCCTACGCCATGTTCGGGGTCGCTGGCGCGGCTGCCGTTGTCGAGGGCGTGCTCGTCTATCGAATCTGGTCCAGCGGCGCTGCCAGCTCGGGCGACACGTCAGTGAGTCTGGGCTGGTTGCCTGGCGGCTTGAGCTTGAGCGCCCGCGGGCGCTTCTGATCGGTCGAGCGTTGCAGTCGCAGCTCGGCGCTCTCATCCCTGGGTCGACGGTACCGTTCGTCGAACGAGAACGCCTGCTCGCACACGCGCGCGCCCTGATGGGCGTGACCCTGGCCGAGCTGGCCGATGGTCTGGGCTTGCCTGTGCCCGCGGGCCGCGTGCGGACCAAGGGCTGGTCGGGACAAATCATCGAGCGCGAGCTGGGGGCGGGCGATGGTCCCGGTCGCGGTCAGGACTTCGCGGCGCTGAATATCGAGCTCAAGACCGTGCCGGTGGACCGCGACCTGGTCCCGCGCGAGTCAACCGCCGTGTGCCAGATCGATCCCATCGTCATCGCTGGCGAATCCTGGGAGACCAGCTACCTGCGCCAGAAGCTGAGCCAAGTGCTGTGGGTGGCACTGGAAATTCCTCGCGGCGCGACTTCGGTCGGCGATCGCCGGGTCGTCGCGGTCAGGTTGTGGACGCCCTCGCCTGACGAGCAAGCCCTGCTCCGGGCGGATTTCGAGGTATTCGTGCGCGTCTACTTCCGGCGCGGCCTGGGCGATGCGATTTCGGGCCACCAAGGACAAGTCCTGCAGGTGCGCCCCAAAGGGCGCAACGCCGCCGACCGGCGCCGGGCTTTTGGCCCCGCCGGCGAGTCCACCGAGATCGGCAAGTGCGGCTTCTATCTGCGCCCCGCTTTTGTGGCGCGCATCCTGCGCAGCAATTGACGCTCGCGTGGCCGGGCCGACGGACGTATGCTCGGCCGCGTCGAGTCTGAAAGCCCCCCACGGAGTGCAATCATGAAAGACAAAGTCTTCATCTTCGACACTACCCTGCGCGACGGCGAGCAAGCCCTGCCCGCCAGCCTGTCGGTCCAGCAGAAGATCCGCATTGCGCGGCAGCTCGCCACTTTGCAGGTGGACGTGATCGAGGCTGGCTTCCCCATCTCGTCGCCGGGTGACTTCGAATCGGTCGAAACCATAGCCCGCGAGATCAAAGGGCCGGTCATCTGCGGCTTGGCGCGCGCTGTGGAAAAAGACATCCTGGTTTGCGCCAAGGCGGTCAAGCCCGCCGAACGGCCCCGCATCCATACCTTCATTGGCACCTCGACCATCCACCGGGAAAAGAAGCTGCGCCGCACGCCGGACGAGATCCTGGCTCTGGTCACCCAAAGCGTGAAGCTGGCGCGCAGCAAGTGCGACGACGTGCAGTTCTCGGCTGAGGACGCGGGCCGCACGGAACCGGAATTCCTGTGCCAGGTGGTGGAAACCGCCATCAAGAGCGGCGCCAGCACCATCAACATTCCCGACACCGTCGGCTACACCACGCCGGAAATTTTCGCGGCGATCATCGACAACCTGATGAACAACGTGCCCAACGTCGACAAGGCCATCATCGCGGTCCACTGCCACAACGATCTGGGTCTGGCCACGGCCAACTCCATCACCGCGGTCAAACACGGGGCGCGCCAGGTGGAATGCACCATCAACGGCATCGGCGAGCGCGCCGGCAACGCGGCCCTGGAAGAGGTCGTGATGATCATGAAGGTGCGCAAGGATTACCTGAATGTGACCTGCAACGTGGCCACCGCCGAGATCATGCGCACCAGTCGCCTGGTACGCGATCTGTGCGGCATGCCAGTCCAACCCAACAAGGCGGTGGTGGGCAGCAACGCGTTTGCCCACTCGTCGGGAATCCATCAGGACGGGGTGCTCAAGGCCAAGCAGACCTACGAGATCATGACCCCGCAGTCCATCGGGCTGAAAGAAAACAAGATGAACCTGACCAGCCGATCGGGCAGCCATATGGTGAAGAATCGGCTAGAAAGCCTGGGCTACGCCGAGAAGGACATCGACCTCGAGATTTTCTATCCGCGCTTCAAGGCCCTGGCCGACAAGAAGGGCACCATCTTCGACGATGATCTGGTGGCCTTGATGGAGGCGGCCAACGTCGAGGAAATGGCCGACGCCTACAAGCTCGAGTACCTCAACGTCACCGGCGGCCGCGGCGTCATCCCCACCGCCACGGTTCGCATCGTGTGCGAAGGCAAGGCGTCCCAGGAGGCGTCGAGCGGCGATGGCGTGGTCGACGCGACCACCAAGGCCATCGACCGCATCGTGGGCTTCGACATCACCGTGCGCGATTTTCACCTAGATTCCATCAGCGCGGGTCAAGAGGCACAGGGCCGCGTGAAGATCGTGGCGGTCGCGCCCGAAGGCACCTTCGCCGGCGTGGGGACCAGCACCGACATCGTCGAGGCGTCGGCCTTGGCCTACATGGACGTGGTCAACAAGATCTACCGCATGCGCAAGTTCGCCCCGCGCTTGCGCAGCCGGCTGTCCGGTCCGACGGTATCTCTCTAGCCCGAACTGTTCACAACGAATCCCACCAACTGTCCGGTCGCACGGCCGGAACGGCGGAAGGAATAGAAGCGGCCAGCCGGGTCGCAGTGGGTGCAGTCCGAACTGACGTCGATGTGCTCGGGCAGGACGCCGGCCGCCTGGAGCTGCTGGCGCAGACACTCGCGCAGATCGATGCGCGGCTGAAAACCCGCGGTGTCCAACACGACGCCCGCCGCGCGTGCGCCGGGCCAGGCTGCTTCGAAAGCGGCCACGACTTCGGGCCCCACGTCGAAGCAGCAGGGACCAAGGCAAGGACCAAGCACGACCCGCAGGTCGCCGGGACGGCAGCCAAACGTCCCGACCAGGGCGTCCACACCTGCTGTCGCCACACCAGCCGCGGTCCCGCGCCAGCCGGCGTGCAGCGCCGCACAGGCTCCAGTGCGCGGATCGGCGATCAGAACGGGCACGCAGTCGGCCACGTGAACCGACAAGCCAAGGCCGGCCCCATCGCTGCACAGCCCGTCGGCCTGTTCGCCCTTCACCGCCTCGGAATCGTCGCCGGCCACGACGCGCACCACCCGCGTCCCGTGCACCTGCGAAACCGCGTACATCGCGCGCGCCCCCGAGATGGCCAAGAGGCGGCGCCGGTTCTCGGCCACGTTTTCGGGCGTATCGCCCCACTTGCTGCTCAGGTTCAGGCTCTGGTAGGGCGTCGCGCTGACCCCGCCGGCGCGCATGCTGAAGCCGTGCCGAAACGGCGCCGGGATTGTGGCCGATACCAGCAACGGAACGGACACAGCGCCATCAACAGAAAAGTCCCTGGTCTCCATATCAACCTCCCTTCGGGGATAGAGTCTGAGCACGTGCGTTTGCTTTAGCTCGGTCATCAGCCACCAGAACACGCAGACTGTCCAGCGCTGCCGCGAAGTCAGCGGGCGGATCCGATTGGAACTCCAGCCACGCGCCAGTCCTAGGATGGACAAAGCCCAGCACGCGCGCGTGCAGCGCCTGCCGGCCCAGGGTTTGCGCAATCTTCCGCACGGCGGCGTCGCGTGGCGATCGGCCGTACGTGGTGTCGCCCAAGATGGGGCAGCCGAGTGCTGCAAGGTGCACCCGCACCTGGTGGGTGCGCCCTGTTTCCAACTCGGCCTGCAGAAGCGCGGCCCGGCCCAGATCCTCAACCAGCCGCCAGTTGGTGATGGCGCGCCGACCGGTCTTGACCCGCGTGCTGAAGCGCTTGCGGTCGTGTGGATCGCGACCGTGCAGGGTATCGATCGTGCCCGCCGCCCGCGGCGGCCGGCCCACCACCAGCGCATCGTACACGCGCCTGACCCGATGGATCGCAAAGTCGGCGCCTAGCGCGGCCATGGTCGCATCATCCTTGGCCACCACCAACAGGCCCGAGGTGTCCTTGTCCAGGCGGTGCACAATCCCGGGACGCAGCTCGCCGCCAATCCCGCGCAGGTCCCGGCAATGGGCGAGCAGGGCGTTCACCAGGGTTCCGTCCTCGTGCCCGGCGGCGGGATGAACCACCAGCCCCGGCGGCTTGTCGAGCACCACCAGCGACCCGTCCTCGTACACGACGTGCAAAGGGATGTCCTGGGCGCGCAGCTCCCTGCTCGGCCGCGCCGCCGGCTTCGTCCACGCAATGACTTCGCCAGCCCGCACTTTGCGCGAAGGCGCTGCCATTTGCCCGTTGACCGTGACCGCCCCCTCGGACACCTGGCGTGTGAGCTGGGTGCGGGAAACCTGGGGGAATTCAGCCACCAGCACCAAGTCCAGCCGCCGTCCGGCCGCGGTGGGTGAAACCACGAAGGTGTGCTGTCGTGAACTAACGGGCAGGCCAGTACTCACCAGATTTTCGACTTGATATTCTGCCCGCGCTGCTTGAGCAGGATGTCCACCAGCGCACGGTCAAAGACATTGGTGGCTGCGATCTCGGGCGTGACACGTGACTTGAAGTGGGCGCGGCCCTCTTCGATCTCATCCATCATCAGGTCGAAGAGCGTGTCGTCCACAATGCCCTGAGCCAGCTTGGCCTCGTTATACATCGCCAGGTCCGAGGCGATGGCCCGCGCAAACTGACGCGCGCGGTCAGCCTTTTCGATCAAAGTAGGCATAGCCCAAAGTTAGCCGATTTTCGGGCAGCGCGCGAATCAGGTTTGCCGCGATGGGATCTCGTCAATAGACTGGCCTTGGCAATGTCCCCGCTCACAACACGATTTGTGAACCTCGCGCCCTGTCTTGCGGCTGCCTGCGCCGCGTGGCTGATCCTGGCCGGCGCCACCGCCCGGGCCGCGGACGACGCCTACGAGGTCAAGCCGAACCACGTCAAGGCCACCCTGGGCGAAAAAGCTAGCGCCAGTGTGGCCATCGCAACCAAGAAAGGCTGGCACCTCAATGCCGAGGCGCCGCTCACCCTAAAGCTGACACCCGATCCGGGGATCACCGTCGAGAAGACGCGCCTTGTCCGGGCTGACCTAGCAGTCAGCGCCGATTCCACCGCCCGTTTCGATGTGGCCTTGGTCTCCGCCAAGCTCGGGCATGGCGACGTGCAAGCCGAGGCCGGCTTCGTCATCTGCCAAGAAACTATCTGCCGCCCGATCAAGGAGAAGGTGGTCATCGGCGTCGACGCGATCCCGCCCGGCACGTCTGCGAAGGAGCCGGCGAAATCCCGCAAGAAGTGAGTCCCAGGAATGGCTCGTCGGCGAGCCTATCGGAACGACTCCCGCAGGATTCGTTCCACGCGTGAAGACAGGCCTGGGGTCACGCTTCCCACGACCACGGCGGCCATGCGCTCCGGCTGCAACACGCGGCGGGCCACCTGGCGGATCTGCTTCGCACTAACAGCCGCCATGCGGCGGTAGCGTTCGGCCGGGCTGCGCGGGCGCGAGAAGAACAGCGCCGTACCCCCAAACCAGCTACAAAGACCCTCTAGGTCGTCGAACCCGGCCTCCACGTCGCGCGCGTAGCGACGCTTGGCCTTGGCCAGCTCTTCCTCCGACACGAGCGTCGTGCGCAGGTCGGACAGAAGGGCCATGATCTCGCTCGCCAACTGGGGCAGCTTGTCGGGCAGACAGGCAGAGTCAATCTCGAACAACGACGTGTCATAAAGAGGATCCAGGGCGGCGCTGACGTGGTACGCGAGGCCCTTCTGGTCGCAGACACGGTAGTGCAAGCGCGTCGACATCCCATCATCCAGCACTCGCAGCAAAGCCACCAGCGCGGCGGAGCCCGGATCGCGGTCGGCCAGCGCGTGAAACAGGATCTGGATCTCGGCCTGTGCCGAATCGGTGGGCACCCTCCGGAAGCGTGGTCCGTTCACACGCGCGGGCGGCGACGAAGGCTGGCACCGTCGCCCGGAAGGCAAAGGGCCAAAGGCCCGCCTGACCTGCGCCAGCACAGCCGCTGGCCGTATTGGCCCGGCCACGCACAGGACCATGTTGCGCGCGCCATACAGTCGCCGGAAATGCCGAACCACGTCGGCACGAGAGAAACGCCTGATGTTGCTCTCGGGCCCGGCAATCGGGAAGCCCAAGGGATGACCCGACCAAAGGGCCTCGCGCGCCAGATCGTCGGTGTTGATGTGACGACCCCGTTCGTCGAAATCGTCGAGAATCTCCTCGAGCACGATGGCGCGTTCGAGATCCAGATCGGAAAAGCATGGCGCGAGAAAGAGGTCACCGAGAATGTCGAGAGCGCTGCCCAGGTCGCGTGGGTGCAGGGCTACCTGATAAAGGGAGTAGTCGCGGCCCGTCTCCCCGATTAGCATCCCGCAGCGGTCCTCGATGGCGCGGTTGAGCGCGAATGAGTTGGGGTATTGCGCGCAGCCGCGAAACAGCATGTGTTCCACGAAGTGCGAAAGCCCATTCGTGGTCGCCCCCTCATAGCGAGAGCCGGCCCGCACGTAGAGAGCCACGACCGCCCCGTGCAGGTGGGGCGCCTCGATGGTGCACACGCGCAAGCCGTTGGCGAGACGATGGTGGGACACGCGCCCGGGGAAGGTGAGGAGGTCGGCAAAGGGACGCCTCCGGCGCGGATCGGGGTGGGGCAAGGTGGTCAGGATAGCGCGGCATTGTAGCGAAAAATCGGCTAGAAGCACGCTGGATGAAAGGCCCAGACTCGACTATCCGCCTGGTGGTCAACGCGGACGGATTCGGTGTGGGCGCCGCGATCACGCGCGGGACTCTGCGCGCCCACCGCGAAGGCATCGTCACCAGCACCTCGGTTATCGGCAACTGCGCCGACCCCGGCGCCATCCGGGTGCAGCTTGCCTCTGCCCCGGCCCTGGGGGTCGGCGTCCACCTGACCCTCACCGGCGGCGTTCCGGTTGCGCGGCCCTCTGCCATCCGCTCTCTCTTGGGCCCCGATGAGCATTTCCCCACCGAGGTGCGAGAGGTCTTTCTGTCCTGGGCCAAGGCGGCCCCGCGCGCCGACGAGATCGAGCACGAGTTTGACGCCCAGGTGGCGCGCCTGCGCGATGCGGGCCTGGTCATCGACCACCTTGACACCTGTCACCACGTGGGATTTCTGCCCGTGGTGGGACGCGCCGTCGAGGCGGTTGCGCGCCGTCACGGCATCGCCGGCGTACGGACGGCGGTGGAACGTCCGACCCTGGCATGGTTCACGGAGATCCGGCGCAGCCTGACCACCGCTGCCCTTTGCAGCCTGGCCTGGTTCAACCGGCGGCAGATGGGCATCCTACGCCACGGGCCAAGAACCTGGGGCTATTTCGAAGCCGGGCGACTAGACGAGATCCGAATCTTGGAGATCCTGGGCAGGCTGGGCCCTGGCATCCATGAGCTCATCTGCGCGCCTCGGGAGAGTGAGGACCATTGCGCGGAGCTGACGGCGCTGCGCTCACCGCGGGTGCGCGAGGGACTCGTGCGGCGGGGCATTGACCTGTGTCGTTGGGCCGATTTGTTCTAGACACCCTTCCTGGAAATCCGTAGTGAGTTCAGCTTGCCGGTTCCGAGGCCGGGACCGGTAGCCGGATCCGAATCCGGGACCGGCTGCCAGATCCGGCTCCGGCCACCGGCTCCGGACGCCGTCAACCCGGCCGACCAACCAGCTACGAACCTACAAGAGGCGGCGCTAGCCGCGAGTTTCTCGCGTAAGGATCTCGCGTCCAAGCCGCGGGAAACGCATAATCAAGCTTTCTTCCAGCCATGAACGATCTCCGCTCGACCCAGCAGTACTACGATCGCTTCGCCACGACCTACGAACGCGAGCGCCACCGGGGCTACCACCGCCTGATCGACGACTTGGAGCTCGAGCTGGTGCGCCGGTACGGCGCCGGGCTCGATGTTCTCGAAGCAGGCTGCGGCACCGGCCTGCTGCTGGCCGAAACTGCTCGTGTGGCTCGCTCGTGCATGGGGCTCGATCTGTCCCGCAGCATGCTGGGGCTGGCCCAGCATCGCGGCCTTGCGGTGGTGCAAGGATCGCTGACCGCGCTGCCCTTGCCCGACCGGTCAGTGGATCTGGTCTACAGCATGAAGGTGCTGGCGCATGTGCCGCCCATCCACCATGCCCTCCACGAGCTGGCCCGGGTGGTCCGTCCCGGCGGCCACCTGCTGCTGGAATTCTACAACCCGATCTCCCTGCGTTACCTGGCCAAGCTGATGGGTGGGGCCGCGCCCATCGCCGAGGGGACCACCGACCGCGACGTCTACACCCGCTATGACACGCTGAAAAGCGCGCGCCGCTATTTGCCCGACAGCGTGGAGTTCATCGGCGTGCGTGGCGTGCGTGTGGTCACCCCGGTGTCGCAGGTTTTTCGCATTCCCGCGCTGGCTGCGCTGTTCGAACGAGCCGAACGCGCGGTCTGCGATTGGCCTGGCTTGCGCGGCTTGGGAGGTTTTCTCATCCTTATCGCACGCAAGAAGAACTGAGCCCATGACCCAACCCACGGGTGACATCCTGATCGTCGACGACGAGCGCTCCATGCGCGAATTCCTGGCCATCCATCTGCGTCGCGCCGGGTATCGGGTGGAGGCGGCACCCGGTGGAAGCGAAGCCCTGGCAGCGATGAAGGGACGCGAGTTCGACGTGGTGATCACCGACCTGCGCATGCCGGATGTCGACGGCATGGTGGTTCTCGAGCAGGCGAAGCAGCTTCATCCCGACACGCAGGTCATCGTAGTCACCGCCTTTGCCACCACCGAGACGGCGATTGCGGCCATGAAGGCGGGCGCCTACGACTACCTGACCAAGCCCTTCAAGATCGACGAGGTCAGCCTGGTGGTGGATCGCGCCCTCGAGCGCCGCACCCTGGCCCGCGAAAACCTGGCCCTGCGCGATGAGATCAAGGGCCGCTACAAGCTTGACCGGCTGCTGGGCAAATCGCCCCCGATGCAGCGGGTCTTCGACACCCTGAGAAAGACCGGGCCCGGGCGCGCCAGCGTGCTGCTCATCGGCGAATCCGGCACCGGCAAGGAGCTGGCGGCCCATGCCTTGCACGAGCTGTCTCAACGCGCGGATCGGCCCTTCGTGGCGGTGAACTGCGGGGCCATCCCCGAAACCCTGCTCGAGTCTGAGCTGTTCGGGCATGTGAAGGGCTCGTTCACCGGCGCGTACGCCGACAAGCAAGGCCTGTTCGAGGCAGCCCATAGCGGAACCCTGCTCCTCGACGAAGTGGCGGAGCTGCCGGTGGCCATGCAAGTCAAGCTGCTGCGCGTGCTGCAGGAACGCAAGGTCAAGCCGGTGGGCGGCGTGCTGGAACGGGAAGTCGACGTGCGCATTGTGGCCGCGACCAACCGTGACCTGGAAACCGAGGTGGAGAAGGGAACTTTCCGACAAGATCTCTTCTATCGACTGGACGTCATCCGGATCCGCCTGCCTCCCTTGCGCGAGCGGCGCGAGGACCTGCCCTTGCTGGTCGACCACTTCCTGCGCAAGTTCTCCGCCGAGCACGGGCGCAAAGTGGCGGGCGTCGAACCCGAGGCCATGCAGGCGCTCATGGCCTACCATTTTCCGGGCAACGTGCGCGAGCTGGAGAATCTCATCGAACGGGCCGTGATCCTGACCACCGGCGATCGCCTAACACGCGACGCGTTCCCAACGCTGGGTAACCTGTCTGTCGCAGCCCCCAGTCTGACCGGCGTCCCCTTCGTGCCCGAGAGCGGGCTCGATCTCGAACGTGTGGTGGAGGACTTCGAGCGCAGCATCCTCATCAGCGCGCTCGAGCGGACCGGCGGCAACCGCACCGAAGCCGCGCGTCTGCTCGGCGTGTCGTTCCGATCGCTGCGCTACCGTCTGTCCAAGCTGGGCATCACCGGAGCCGATCTCGGTGGTGACACAATTGAC
>Ga0247845_1000032_pt1 | contig 25126 bp, 25 predicted proteins | sample PFST25metaG_2_FD_186008 | JGI IMG/M metagenome (GOLD analysis project Ga0247845, IMG submission 186008) | Peat soil microbial communities from Stordalen Mire, Sweden - P.F.S.T-25 | ecosystem: Environmental > Terrestrial > Soil > Wetlands > Peat | place: Sweden: Norrbotten County, Stordalen Mire...
GCGTCCACCACCAAGTTCGCCCCGTCGAGCACGGCGGGCGTGAGGGGCTCGATGGCGCCGCGCCACCGTTCCGCGTGGGGGCGCAGTTCCTCCGGCAAAGTCTCATTGAGCCCGAGCAGCGCGATCCGAACGGGCCAGCCGGCTTCGGCAAGGTGGCGGGCGGCCACGAAACCGTCGCCGCCGTTGTTGCCGGGACCACACAGCACCGTGACGGAACGCGCGGAATAGTGCTGCGCGATCTGCCGTGCGACGGCCGCGCCGGCATTCTCCATCAGCTGGCCCGCCGGTGTCCCGGCGGCCACTGTCAGTCGCGCCGCATCGCTCATCCGGCGGACGTCGAGCAGGGCTGTGTGGGCGTTCATCATATCTGTGTCGGAAGAGCGAAGTCATCCACGCAGGCGTGCATGATGCTGGCAGCCTTTGCGATGACCGCCGCCCGCTCCGCAAAGCTCGTCTGCCGCCACTTCTCGAAACAGAGCGCAGCGCCTTCAAGCGCCGTTTCGACCTGCCTGTCGTCGAGGTGCTCGAACGTCTTCAGGAGTTTGTACGGGTTGACGCTTTGATAACTCATGATGTTTGCCCTTTCGCCTTCGCTCTACGCTGAATCGCGTAGCCAATTGCCACAGCTTGTTTGGGTGGCTTGCCCGCTGCGATCTCGGTCTTGATGTTCTTGTTTCGCGCTGTCTTCGAGGCTGATTTGATGAGAGGCATGGCTAATCAAACCTTCAGCACGACCTTGCTTATACCGCCCGCTTCGGCAAGCCGCCCTGGAGCGCCCAAACAAGAGCAATCTCGACCCAACCGGCTTCGAGCCTTGTCCTATGGGCACGGAACGGAATGCACGGGCAGACCATCTTCATGTCGCGCACGCGGTCGTGCCGTAGTGGCTGACAAGGAGAGAAGGGGGTGCCATGCTTGGTTTCCAGGATAACCTCCTGATCGCCGACGAAGCTGCAACGCCAATCATCAAGCTCGCGGTCGACGCGATACCGTCGTCCGCCCCGAGCACGGCGGCGCGCAGTCACCCAACGCGCCCACTTCGGCGCTCTTCCTGGCCTAGCGCGCGCAGCCGCCTCGCTCTCTCTTCAGCACCTCATGGGGAGGCAACCGGCTTTGCCTTCTCGCCCTTGCAGCAATTCTCCGTGCAGTGCACCGGCCCCAATACTGTCAGGATCTTGCTCCACGTATCCTTGTGCACGGTTCTTCGTGGTAGCACACGTCCCATGGCTGGGCCGGCCTTCCTCGCTTGCTGCACGCCTCGCTCAAGTTGCTCCAAATCGAGGTACTCCTCACCGTCCAGTAGACGCGCGGCCGTCTCTGCGGTGCTCACGCTGGCGACTTCATCGTCGGAGAGCAGCTTCAGAACGCTCTCCCGGACGATATTTTCGGTGCGCATGTCACTTTTCATGGTTGCTCCAATCGGGTTTGTGGGTTGCGTTACTAGGGGGGCTGCATGAGACGTGCCGACATCGTGGAGGCCGTCCTTCGGGCGCGACGCGGGGCTTTCCAGGCGCACTACCTCCGCGTGCTCAGTCAATGTGGAGAGGCTCCCATTCAATTCGAATGCCCCCGCGGTACGAGGTCGACCCGGGCGATGACCGGCGACTTGCGTTTCAACACCTCCTCGGCCGTACGCACCAGCTTCTCGACGCTGGCGCCGCTCATCGCTGGGTCGATCACCACCCGCGCAACCACCCATGCCTGTCGCGGCCCGATGAACGTCACCACCAGCTCCGTAACCGCCACAATGCCGGGCTGGGCGACAATCATCTCTCCGATCCTGCCGCGCAGGGCTGCGGACACCTGGCCCCCGATCAGGATGTCACCATTGCGTGCGGCGAGCTGGAAGGCGACAAAGCCGAGCAGAATCCCAACCATGATCGCAGCGATTCCGTCTGAAATTCCTGACCCTGTGACCTGGTGAAGCGCGATCCCTACGGCGGCGATCAGGTTGCCGACCAGCGCCGCAGCATCCTCCGCGAACACCGCTCGCACGACCGGGTCCGAGCTTAGATCGAGGTGCTCCAGGAATGTTCGCTCCAGCGCCTGCGCCTCTCTCCTGAGCTGTCGGTGGGCTTGGATTAAGGAAACGCCGTCCAGACAGAACGAGACGAAGAGCACCAAGTAGGCGATTCGGAATGACAAGATCGGTTGTCGGTGAACCAGCCCTTCGACTCCCTGATGCACCGAAAGCACGGCGCCGATTGCAAAGACTCCCATGGCGGCAATCAGCGCCCAGAAATAGGCTGCCCGCCCGTGGCCGAGTGGATGCTGCTCATCGGGCGGGCGACCGCTGCGCCGCTGGGCGAGCAGAAGCAGCACTTGGTTGCCACTGTCTGCGAAGGCATGGAACGCCTCCGCCCACATTGCACTCGACCCGGTGAACAGCGCAGCCAGCACCTTCGCCAGGGCGGTGGCGAGGTTTGCGACCAGGGCAACCGCTACGGTGCGAAGGCTGTCATTTGTTCTCGAGGGCATCTTCTTGACGCAGGCAATGCGTCTGGTTTTTGGCAGGTGCAGGATTGCGTGTCACAGGCGGCTTCCGCAATGCCCACGGGTAGCGCATGGGCCACTACGCCGTATCACGGGGCTGGCGGAATCGAGATGCTTCACATCTCCGACCATGGCTAAAGCAGTTTTCGAGCCATCGATCAGACACGAACAACTCCAGGTACTTGCCCGGTGCCGCGCTCGGCGATTCGTCGGGGTTTGCGCAAGAAGCGGTCCAGGGGCAAGGAGCTGCCCCGATTGGGCGACCATCAAAACGCGTCGGCCACTGAGGGCCATGGCTGTAAGGCGCATCGGGCGGCGATCCTGACGCAACCGCATTTCGGTCCCATCGCGGTGAGCGGTGGCTTCAATCAAGATGAGGTACCGTTTCATTCGATTTGAAGGAGACGAGTTGCCGCCCTGAAGGTGAAGAGCTGCGATGCCCCGGCTTCACTCGAAACTCTTTGGCACCAATCGTGCAAGCGCACAAAATGAACGAGGCGAGGCACCTTGGAAGTCGCCCATGAGGCGCAGTCTCTGCGTCCCCAGAAACGAAGCGCATTGCTTGCGCCAATCGAGAACGAAGAAAGCGAGATTTCAATGATGAGCATGTCGTGGTTGTTGTGGATAGCATTCATGTTCTTGTTTCTCGTGCCTTCGATAGGCTACGGCTGGGGGTACCGGAAATGGGGGCCGCCATACCCGAGGTATATCCAGCGGCGCCGCGGCGTGAGGGCTGTCACCGCCGGCGATTTCGCCACGTTCAACCGTCAGGCTTGGGGATGGGGTGGCGATTTCGTGTGGATGGTGTTTTTCATTGGGATACTCTGGGCTGTGGTGACCCTTTGGTGGCGATGAGGTGAAACGGCATCAGTCACCGGAGTCGGTCGAACGTAAACGAAAGGTGCGCGACTGACTGGGTATGGACAACAAGGGCTTCCGATGAACCGGCATCGTACTTGCGGCGTGCCGCATTCGACCAGGAGGGCCGACACTACCAATTCGCGGTCAGACAGGCTCAGCACACGGTGCGGATCATGGCTGGCTACTTCATCCCAGACCGTAGCTGGCGACGGCTCTTGCGAAACGCCGTCAAACGAGGCGTCGATGTCATGGTCATGTTCCCGCACCACAACGACATCCTCGCAATGCAGTGGGCTGCGCACGCCACGTACGCGGCCCTGCTGCGGGCCGGTGTTGCGGTCTACGAATGGCTGCCTTCGATGCTCCATGCGAAGGGTCCTGTCTGTTGACGGCGTGGTCTGCGCCATCGGTTCGTACAACCTTGACCGACGAAGCCTGCTTCTGAACTGGGAGCTGAGCGTGCTGGTGGGCGACGAGGCGACCGCCCGTACGCTCGGCCGAGACTTCGACGCTGATCTCGATCGCTGCATCGCAATCGACCGCACGAGCTGGGCGCGCCGTGGAATTCTCCAGCGCCTGTTCGCGCGACTTTTCTACACACTTCGGCGATGGCTGTGAGCGCCTCTCCCTTGCTCACCTCAACGATCAGCGGGTGCCTAGTGCAGCCGGATCCTGGCTGTAGAGCTGCTGAAGCTGGAGATACAGTTCGGGGTGTTTGGACCGAAGCTGGCGCGGTTTCTCAAAGAAGGAATCTCGCCAACCACTATGGTCGCCCCCCGACATTGGTGGAGGCCGGAACAGGGGTCGTCATCGCCGCGGAATTTCGCAAGATGTGCCTGCCACGGAATCCGGCGACCACCACCGCAATCAGAAGTGCGACTACGATCACGGCAACCGCCGTGATGGCCACTCGCCTTCCACGGCCGATCTTGACCTTGCTCACCATCTTGTCCATCGCCGGGTCTTTGTCCATGATGGCTCAAAGCGCTGCATCGATTATGCCGATGGCAGGGACCGACGCGCCGTCGGGCAATCGCCTGCAGATTCTGCGCGACCAGTCCCAAGCGGGTCCTCCACGCTGGCTTCGGCGGCGGTGACGCCAGTGTCGCTCCACCTGAGTCCGGAACGCCTGCATAACGCGCTTCGCAGGACAGAATGCTCCTGCCAAGCCCCCCTTGAATCTTGGGGAATGGCATGCTGTGCCTCGCCAAAATTCCGTCTGCGAGCACTGACGTGATGGTGGCGCTGGGTGCGCGCTGAAAAAGGGCGTCCAAGGATGGGCGTGTGCCACTTGAACGGCCATCGTCCAGCACCTCGAGAGATAGCGGCGAGGTCCTTGGGCGGATCTCGGCCACTTTCGCCCCACACGAACGCCAGCGCTGCTCAGGCAGCGAGGCGTTCGTAGCGGTGGTGGAGGCCGCCGACTTCGGGCAGCTCGACGATCTTGCCCATGCGAGAACGCCAGGTCCAGAACCGGCGGAAAGCCCAGCGGTGCCACCCCACGACGGTCTCGGGCTTCACGAGAACCATGGTCTCGCGCCAACGCGACCAGACCCGAGAGAGCGCGATCCAGAAGAGGCGGTCAGGATGAATCAGGTGCGGGCGCGGGTCGCGGCGCTTGAAGACCGCCAGCTGCTGACAAAGGGCAAGGTTTTCAAGGACGAGATCGCCACGAATGCGGAGAGCGGAGCCAAGGTCGCCGAAGAAGCTCAAGAGGATGGCAGCCATCACGTGACAATGCCCCAAGTCAGAAGGGACCGTGGACCCTTCAGCCCGATGGGTGCTGGCCGACTCCGCCACCGTCGGCCATGGAGGCGACGCGGATCGAGTTTTGGCTAGGGACGACACCAAATACTCCTGCAAGGAAGTATGGCCAAAGGATGTATGGCCAACTGATATTGGCATATTGTGTACATACGATAGTTATGATCCCCGCAATGGCCCTACCAATGGAGATCTTGGTGTACACGTCCTTGCCTTCCCAGTCCGCCGACCTGCTTACTTCTTCTTGGCTGGAGCGGCAGGCTTTTTGGCGGCAGAGGTCTCGGCCTTGCCCATCTTGGGGTTCTTGAGCTGCTCGTTCTCTTTGGTTAACTCCTGCACCTTGGCCTGCGCCTGAGCAAGATCAGCCTTGAGCTGGTTCACAGTAGTCGTTTGAGCGGCCGAGCTCTTCTGTGCGTTCTCGAGACTTGTGTTGCAGGTGTTGAGAGCGGCCTTGCCTGCCTCGTCTTCACATCCGGCGCTGACGAGCAACGTTGCGCCGAGAAGCAGAGACATCAATGTGCTGAATTTGCGGGTCATGACTTTCTCCTTCATTGTGGTTTGTGACGCGAATCGGTTGATTTAGACAAGTGTGTTCCTACCGCCATTCCGAATCGACACGTCGATCGCGGGCCCAGCCGGCTTCGTCCGTGCCGGTGGCATCGAGTTCTCCGCGCGGCACCGTGCGCAACCGGCTGGGCTTGACGCCCAGTCGTCCTAGATAGTCCTTCACCGCCTGCGCGCGCCGATCGGACAAAGCCATGTTGTATTCTGTAGTGCCTCGTGGGTCCGCATGCCCGACGAGCGTCAGGGGATCGTTCGCGTTCTTCAGACAATCATCGTTCTTCTTCAGCGTGGTTCTGGCCTCCGCTGTCAGCAGTGATTTGTCGAAACCGAAGTACACTGGCTCGGGCGAGCAGGAATGTTTCGTTTCAGGCTCGCTTCTGGGAGCCACGCATGCACCGTTGACGCACGTCTCTCCACGGCGGCAGTTGTCGTCGGCGGTGCATGCTTTGATGCAACGGCCCTGATCGCAGCGTGTCCAGATGGGGCATTCGCTATCGAGCTGACAAGTCCTGCAGTGATTGGCGATGCACTCCAGGCCCCCGGCGCATTCGCTCTTGTCGTGGCAGTAGCCCACGATCGGGGAGCAGCGACCGCTGCCGCATGTGCGGCCCGCGCCGCAGTCCCCATTGTTCCGGCATTGCTGGCACTTCCTGTCGACACAGAACTCCTTGCTCTTGCAGTCGCGGTCTGAATCGCAAGCCGGGTACTCGGCCTTGCAACTGGTGATGGCCAGGCCGAGCAGGATTACGACCGAGTCGAAACGAAGAATGTGTCTGGCGTTCTGCATGGACGTGTTACCTTGCTGCGGGCGTCAAGCAAACCCCGTGCCGCATGCTGCGCGGGTCGGATGTGGTTCCTTTGGCCGCCAATCGGCCGCTGTCCGAGAAACAGGCGACGATTGGACGAGGCGCTAAGAGATCCGGCAACGTGGCATTCCGCCTCGTGTGACATCCTGCCACGCCCCGGGTGCCCCTTGGCGGGGAGCGCAGGTGGAAACCTCCTCATTCTGCCTTCCCCTTCTGTAGCTCCGGAGTCAGCACGATATCGATCCGCCGGTTCTTCTGGCGGTTCCTGTCGGAGTCGTTCGGTGCTACAGACCGATACTCGGAGAAGCCCGCAGCGCCAAGGTGCTTGGGGGCGACACCCCTCTCTTGCAGGTACCGCACGACCGTGGTCGCGCGCGCGGTTGAAAGCTCCCAGTTGGTTGGGAATTTCTCGGCGATCTTCGCGCCGATCGGCACGTCATCGGTGTGCCCCTCCACCATGATCAGCCGGTCGTCGATTCCCTTGAGGCCCCTCGCCACCTTGTCGAGGACCTTCTTTCCTTCTGCATGAATCTCAGCGCTGCCAGAGTGGAAGAGAACCTCCTGGACCACGGACACGGTCAGTCGACCCTTGAGATCTGCGATGGTGATGTGCCCCTTCTTGATCTCGTCCTGGAGTTCCCGGGACAGGGCGCGATTGGCGTTGCTAAGCTCATCTACCTTGGCCTCGTCCGTCTTCAACTTTTCGTGCTCTGCCTGGAGACTGCGGATTTCTGCGTCCTTCGCTTGTAGCGTCTTCTCCAGGTCAGCGACCTTCTGATTGCATTCCTTGCTGGTGGCGCAGCCACCAAAAGCCAGCGCCAGCACCAGCGTGACCAGAGATGTGCTCTTCATTTGCTTCCTTTCTGTGTGATCTGAATGTATGGATGTTCACGCTTGTCGTCGACGAGCCTCCCAACGGCGACGGTTGGGGAAAGAACTCCTCGGACGCACTATTCGATGAGGGCGACTCGTTGCTATTACGGTTGTTGTGGAGATCTGCAGGGTGTTCCGGAACAAGCCAGCGCTCCAGGACTCTGCAAGATGCGAACCAGTCTTGGACGTACTTGGTCCGCCAAGAGAGCGCTGGAAGAGCGACGATTGAAGAGACGATGATGACTTCGCTCGCCGCCAGCGTCGACGTGGCCCGTCACAAATTGGGTGAGCGTGCCCGGGAAAGTCGTCGACGATCTTGGGGAGTTGGCATCGCGTGCGCTATGAAAACGCCAGAGGATTCGCAGTGATTTCACCCGCCGACCGGAATGCGCTAGCCTTACGCCGCCACTTCGTAGATTTTGGGACACTGCTGGTTCTGTGCGCGATAGTCGGAGTGATCGCCGGCTTTGGAGCAGCAGGGTTTCACTACCTGCTCGGGTACTCCAAGCATCGGTTTCTCGACGGGATGGCGGGATACCGGCCGCCCGGACCGTTGGGCGAGCTTCCGCTCTTCGCCGCATCTGCGCGTCCGCTGTCGCGTCTGATCCTCTTCGTCCTTCCCGCGCTGGGCGGCCTGGTGAGCGGCCTGCTGGTGTTTTGGCTGGCGCCCGAGGCGGAGGGACACGGCACCGATGCTGCCATCGACGCCTATCACTTTCGCGACGGCAAGATTCGGGCTCGCGTGCCCTTTGTGAAGGCCATCACTGCCGCCATCACCATGGGCACCGGCGGGTCAGCCGGGCGGGAAGGACCAATTGCCCAGATCGGCGCGGGTCTCGGGTCCACGGTCGCGGGCTGGCTCGGGCTGTCGACCCGGCAGCGTCGCACGCTCATGGCCGCCGGATTGGGCGCTGGCATTGGCGCCATCTTCCGAGCTCCGCTGGCGGGCGCCCTGTTCGCCGCCGAGGTGCTCTACCGCGAGGTGGACCTCGAATACGAGGTCATCGCGCCGGCCATTCTCTCCTCCATCGTTGCCTACAGCACCTTCGGCTCCATTTTCGGCTGGACCCCCCTGTTCGAGACGCCGAATTTTCGCTTCAGAACTCCGCTCGAGCTCGGACCGTACCTCGTGCTCGCGCTGGTAGTGGCGTTCGGTGGCCGCACCTATCCCCGAGTATTCTACGGAATCCGCGACTGGTTCCGGAAGCTGGCCATGCCGCCGTGGCTGAAGCCAGCTTTGGGAGGCCTGATCGTGGGCGCCGTCGGCCTCTTCGTGCCTGAGGCGCTGTCAACCGGCTTGGGCGTGGTTCAGGGTGCGTTTCAGGGACAAGGCACGGTCATCTCGTTGCTCATCATTGCTTGCGCCAAGATGCTGACCACCTCATTCACGGTTGGCTCGGGTGGCAGCGGTGGCGTCTTCGGACCGGCGGTCGTGATCGGCGGCTCGCTTGGCGGCGCCGTGGGATTGATCTTCCACGGATGGCAGCCTGCTCTGGTGCCTGACCCAGGCGCTTTTGCAATGGTGGGCATGGCAGGCTTCTTCGCAGCCGCAGCTCGCGTTCCCATCTCCACCATCATCATGGTCAGCGAGATGACCGGCAACTACCAACTCCTGGTGCCCACGATGTTCGTGTGCATGCTGGGGTTCTTGCTGGTCAGAAACCGGACCATTTACGAAAAGCAGCTTCCGGCCCGCTTGTCCTCTCCCGCGCACCAGCGCCGAATCATTCGGACCCTGCTCGAACGCTCCACGGTCCAGGACATCCTGGCCCTGCGTCCCAGCCCGCCGCCCCAGCCGGTGAGCGAAAGAACGCCGCTTGCCGCGGTCCTTGAGCGTTTTTCGTCCAGCGGGCTCACGTGCCTGCCGGTGTTGGGCGAGGACGGCGCTCTGGTAGGCGTCGTCTCGTTCGAGGCGGTGCGATACACACTGAGCAGCCGTGCCGCCCTGTCTGCGCTAGTCGTGGCCCGTGATCTCGCCACTCCCGCAGTCACAGTCACCGGCGATCAGAGCCTGTATTCCGCCCTTACCAAGATGGCCAGGTTTGAAAGCAAGGATCTGCTGGTGGTCGAGACCCAGGATTTGAAACAGAAAGTGGTCGCAGTGCTCACCAGTGGCGACATCAACGCAATCTACGACGAGCAGATCCTCAATTCCTCGCTGCCAGAGCCCCAGGCAAGTCCGCTGGTTCGTCGGGTGCGGGGATGGCTGCCGAAGAGCTGGTCCGGTGGTCCCGAGGGACCTGCTTAGCGACCGATGATGGTCTGGCGCGTACCAGCCAGAAACTCAGCCACGAAGGCCCGCAGATCGTCCATGTCGAGCGGCTTGTCCAGGACGTCTATGGCACCGACTTGCCGCGCTTGCTCATGCACTTCGTCGTCACCGAATGCCGTAACGAAGACAACCGGCGGGGCCCTGTGGCTGTCGCCCAGCCTTGCCAGGGCGGTGATGCCGCTCAATCCGGGCATTCGCACATCTGAGATGACCAGGTCGAAGGAACGCCCGTTGGCATTAGAAGTCGAAGACGTCATGAGAGCATCCAGCAGCTCGAATCCGGTGGCTACCTCGACGATTTCATATCCATCGGACCGAAGGGCTGCCGTCAACAGGCCGCGAAACTCCTTGTCGTCTTCCGCCACGAGCAGGCGCCGGGAAGGGGCGATTGGCTTGTCGCCGCTTGATTGAGCGGACGCCGATTCGACCAGGGAGGTTCTTCGCACGAGCTGCCTCTTGCTCCGAGGCCTGCACAAGCGGTGCCAGATGCTTCGGCCAAAGGCAGCCGCTACTAACGCCATCACCCACCGGCAAACGGTCCGTGGCAGTCTGCCACGTGTGGCGGTCTGCCACGCAGGCCGCCTGCGCTTTGACGCCCTCTCGGCTCGTGGCTGCGCTACTTTGCGACGCTCTGCAAATTGTCGAGCGAGGGCAAATCGGAGAGATTCGGCTGCAAAACGATCTCGATGCGTCGGTTCTGCGCTCGGTGCTCGGGTGTGTCGTTGGCCACCACTGGATCGAACTCGCTGTAACCGGCGGCCGCCACCTGTTGCGGCTTCAGCCCGCTCGCCACCAAGAATTTCACCACCTCGACGGCGCGTGCGGTGGAGAGCTCCCAGTTTGAGGGGAAACGCTGGGTGTGAATCGGCACGTCGTCGGTGAACCCGGTGACCAGATACTTGCGATCGGTTATCCCGGCGAGCACGGGGGCCAGCTTGGCGAGCGCCGTCTGTCCGTCGGGCTTGATGTTGGTCTTGCCCGAGTCGAAGAGCACGTCGGACTCGAGTTGGATCACCATGCGCCCGTCGCGAATGATCACCTTGAGCTGGCCTGCATCGATCATGGACTTGAGCCGCGCGACCAGATTGCGGAACGTTGCCGCGCGCGCCTCGGCCGCTGCCTTCTGCTTGCGCAGCTCTTCCAATCGGACCTTGGCGTCTTCAAGGGTACGCGCGAGCTCGCCCTTCTCGCCGGTTAGCTTGTCGACGTTCTGCCCAAGTTTCTCCAGACGCTTCTTCATTTCACCCGCCAGCGCCGTGGTGTCGTCGAGCGACTTGCGCAGACCATCGCGCTCGGTCACGGCTGCGCCGAGCTGCTTTTCGAGTTCGGCAATCTTCTTTTGCAGATCGTCCACGCGCGACTGAAGAGCCTTCTCGCGCGCCGCTGCGGCCTGGTCGTGATCGGCCGTGACCTTCTGAAGTTCGGCCACTTTCTTGTCGTAGGTGCCCGTGGTCACGCAAGCACCGACGAGGAGACCACTAGCAATAAGGACGAAGACGTGGTTTCTCATGGTTTCCTCTCTAGCGCTTGTGTGCCGGTGGCGCCAACCGAAAGATTCTTCAGGTCCAAGTCGAGTGTGAACTGGTTCGCATCGTCGGTCATGAACAATACCGTCAGAGGTTCGCGCCCACATTTCCGATGGAGACGCTGGGACCAAAAATGATAGCCCAGTGCGAGGCATCGGCATTGGGCGAGCTGGGGTCCGGGGCGTAGCGGCCACGAAACTCGTACACGCCCCACATGTGGATGGCGATTGCGGTGTCGCTGCCGCCGAGTGGTAGGCGAATGCCGACCCCACCGACGGCGCCCAGGGTCGCGGGATACGGCGTGGTATTGGCCGGCTGGAGCAAGCCCATGCCCATCAAGCCCAGTTCCAGTCCCAGCAGGCTCTCCTTGCCCCGCCGGTCGAGCTTGACGATGCGGGAAAGCACCCCGAAATTGAGCGTCAGTTGCCCGGACGGGCTGGTCATGCGGTACAGGCCTGCTGGAATGGAGACGGTTCCATAGAGGCGCGCCCGGCCGCCCTCGATCGTAACTGACCACTGGACCGCTGGCAGTCCATCGCTTGTGAGCGGGCCCAATGTGTAGCGTGTTTCGTCGAGTACGTGGGCCATGCGCACAACGATGTGATCGAACTGCCGCGTGCCGCCCTTAAGTGGGATCACCCGCACGTCGCCGCCAGGGCGCAAGACCATGCGCTCGTGCAGGCCGGCCGAGCCGCGAGCACTTCCGTCGGCCGCCGTCACGTCCACGTCCAGAACAACTTCTTGCTGGCCATCCTCTGGTCGCAAACGCTCGCGGTGGATGAGTACCCGGCAGGTGCTTCGCTCGGCGAACGGGATGACGTTCTCCTTGCCAGGTTCGAGGCGGTGGGGCTTGCCCTGCGCGTCGGCGCACACCAGTTCAATCAGGGCGTTGTCGCCTGACGCTGAGGTCGAGAATGGCGCCGGTACGTTGGCTTCCCGCAAGACACGCTGCACGGGGTCTTCAAGGGTGGCGAGGCTCGTTCCGGCGAACTCCGAGGGAAGGCCATCGGGGCGATAGCCAAAGCGCAGGGAAACGAAGCCGGTGACGCCCGGCTCTCCGCGCACGAGGTAGCTCCTGTGGTCGGGAGCGGGGGTCACGGCGTAGGCGCCTTCCACGGCAAGCGGTACGAAACGGGCGTGTTCTCCCGCACCGACTACGGTGAGCACGGCATCGCGGTTGGTGGGGATGAAATCGATGGGGCCGTGTTTGGGCAACTCCAGTGTGACACGTGGCCGAGGTGCGGGGATGGTGGCGGTCTCCACAACTCCGATCACAGTGCCGTCCAGATCCGCTCGTGTGACCGCGATGGTGACTCGCTCGCTGACCACACGTCCAGTTGCCAGCAGGAAAAACGTCGCGTCGCTGCTCTTCTCTGTCCGCAGTACCTCGGCTGGACGACCATCCGTCAGCCAACGCAGGCGTGTGCCTGACACGCAACGGGCATCCAGGCGCACGATCACCTGGGTGGCGTCGCCATCACGAAGCGGTGGCCCAGATACGACGGCGAGCGGGCAATGCAAAAGTGGCAGGGTGGCAGTGACCACCTGTTCCTGTGCCGCTCCGTGGGCTAGAAAGAATCGCGGTCCCAGGCGCAGGCGCACGGTGACAGTGGTGGCAATCGGGGAGAAGCTGCGCACCGCGACCACTCCCTCGGCGATCTCGCAGCGGGCCTGTCCGCAGTCAACCGAGATCACTGTCTCAGGATGGACGAGCGCGACGCGGCCCGGGCCTTGCGACACGTCGACCGACCCCGACGCTGGGAACATGTTCGAGATGACGACCCGTGCTGGTCGCAATACGAAACCGTTCGCATCTACCAGAGTTCCGTTCTCGTCGTAGGTGACCACGTCAGCATCGAATCTGGCCCGCGAAGGCATCCAGCGCAGGCTGGTATCACCAGGCAAATCTCGGCCGACTGGAACCACGCATTGTTCCTGCTTTCCCGAAGGCTGGGGATCGAGGCATACGTCCTGTCCGCTTTTTTGCGGCGTCTGCCAGAGGATCTGGAGGCCCTTGAGGTGCTGACCCTTCATTTCAAGCCGACCCTCATCAGGAAAGAACGCGACGCTGGCAAGATCGATCTCGGGAAATTGCCCAGTTGCGATCAGGGTCACGCCATTGGTGGACCGACTGCATGCCGCCTGGTCTGCGGCGACCTTCACCTCTGCCACGCGTGGCCCGACTTCATCGGGCCCTGGCGGCCGCACGAATCGGTTCTCCGCCCCGATGGTCCAACCGACAGGCGCTGGGCCGCACACTACCCCGCGCGGGACAACCGGCACCGGGCCACTTCCCTCGGGAACCTGCACGGTGTTGGCGCGTGCCGAAACCGCTGGCAACAGGAAGACGAGCGCCAAAACGAACATGTTCGCGTACTCGGCTGTGCGACGACGGCGGCGAATGTTCCGCTGCCGGGCGGAGCCAGAAATTGTGCGCGAGGTGATTGCGCCACTGCTGGCGAGTGGACTTGTGGCTGCGGTTCTGGTCACTTTGAGGGCTCCGGCCGGCTGCTGCCTGGCCGAGTATGGCAGCAAGCAAGGAACAGGCCCACCCAATGCCCGGACGTCGCAAGGGAACGTTCAGATCGGGTCGCACCACGTCTCTTTCGCCGGCACGCCGGTTGCTTGTCCCGTTAGCGGATCTCACCGACGACTCGCCACCCATAACCCCGAGGCAAACCACCATGACTCGATTGGCTGTGACAACAGCGTTGCTGATGCTTGTCTTTTCGTCTTGTTCGGTGGCCACCAAGGCTCCAACTGTCTCCGCCAGGAGACCAACCCCTGTCGTCGCCGTGCGCACGCCGGCCGACGGAGGTTCTGCCGATGCCTCCAAACCCGACGCTCCACCGCCTGCGGTCGCCCCACCCGTTCGGCTGGCCCCAGGAACATGCAATGAGACCTTCGACTGCGATGACACCTGTGCCCTCCCACCATCGGGCAGCCGGTGGGATTGCAGGCAACGCCAATGCGTGCTCATGGATCTGCCCAACCTCTCCCCTCAGCCAGAGCCCACCGAAGCGACGCCAGTGGTCCCTGCAGCCAAGAAGGTCAAGGTCAAGAAGTCCGCGAAGCAGAAGACGTGACGCCTGGACGACGGTCTCTTGTCTTAGTGGCATGCGCCAGGAGCTGCCGGTAGGTTCAGTGAACCTTTCGCCGCAGGAGCTGGATCACAAAGCGGCGCAGATCGTCGACGTCGATCGGCTTGTCCAAGACAGCCATGGCCCCCGCACTCTTGGCGCGACGGTGTAGCTCGTCGTCGCCAAAAGCTGTCATCAACACAACTGGCGGCAGCGGAAAGTCGTGGCCGAGGCTGGCCAGGGCATCGATCCCGCTCCAGCCCGGCATGCGCACGTCTGAAAGGACAAGATCAAAGGGCGCCGCGCCCCATTCGGGGATCAGCGAACCACCCAGCATGTCCATGAGGTCAACCCCGTTGGAAACTTCGACCACGTCGTGTCCATCGGCCCGAAGGGCTGAGGCCAAGAGGTAGCGAAAGGCCGAAGAGTCCTCCGCCACGAGCAAGCGACCGCAGACTGCAGGAGGTCCGACGTCATTTCCTTGGGGCTGCTGGTCGTCGGGCGATGCTTGACATCTCACAGAGTGGTTCATTCTTGGTGTCATCTGCACAACGAATGCCACGCGGTTTGCTTGCTTTCATGCCAATCGGGCCATGGCGGCGACCACCGGGACCGTGGCAAGCTGCCTCGCGTGGCAGACTGCCACGCGCTATAGCGATTTCTTGGATTCCGCGAAGCTCGCCAGCTTGCGGTACATGGTCCGGCGGTCGAATCCCAAGATTTGCGCAGCCAGCGTCTTGTTGCCGCCCGCAGCCTCCAGCACCCGCAAGATGTATCGCTTCTCGACCTCGTGCATGGACAGCATCTCGGACGGATCGTCGCCTGACGGAAGAACCTGCGAACGCCGGTGGGAGCGAATCGGCTCGGGCAGGTCTTCCACCACGAGCTTTTCGTACTGGGTGAGCGCCACAGCGCGCTCGATGGCGTTCTGCAGCTCGCGCACATTTCCCGGCCATGGGTAGGCGAGCAAACGCTCAGCTGCGGGTGCGGAGATGCCGGTCACGGCCTTGCCCAGTCGCCGAGCCAGTTTCTCGGTGAAATGCTGGGCAAGAAGCAAGATGTCGCTGCCTCGCGCTCGCAGGGGCGGGACGTCGATGCGGATGACATTGATGCGAAAGTAGAGGTCGCGCCGAAAACGCCCATCTTCCACGTCGGTTTCGATATCCCGGTTGGTGGCCGCGACGAAACGGGCGTCAAAGGGAACTTCCACATCGCTGCCCACCGGCCGGACCATCCTGGTCTCCAGCGCGCGCAGGAGCTTGGCCTGCATGCCGAGAGGCATCTCCCCCACCTCATCGAGGAGGAAGGTGCCGCCCTTCGCCTTGACCAGCAGTCCGGCGCGCGCCTCCTTGGCGTCGGTAAAGGCGCCCCGCGCATGCCCGAACAGCTCGCTTTCCAGCAGCGAGTCGGTCATGGCCGCGCAGTTGAGCGCAACGAATGGACCCTTGCTGCGCGAGCCACGCTGATGAAGCGCGCGGGCCACCAATTCCTTCCCGGTGCCGCTCTCGCCCGTTATGAGCACCGTCGACTCGCCGTTGGCAACGCCGTCCACCAGGCTGCACATGTGGCGAAGCGCAGGACTCTCCCCCAGGATGTCCTCGAACGGCTGCGCGTCCGCGACCGCCTGCCGCAGGCGCTTGACTTCATCCCGTAGCTCGCGGTGCTGGCGCGCGCGCTCCACCGCGACCGCTAGTTGCTCGATTTCAAATGGCTTGGTCACGAAGTCGTAAGCGCCAGCACGGATGGCAGCGACAGCGGTCTCCAGGCTGCCGAAGGCGCTGATCACGATCACGACGATGTCGGGTCGGCTGTCCAGGATGCGCCGGCACAGCTCCAGCCCATTCATCCCGGGCATGTTGATGTCCACGAGAACGATGTCGACACTGCCGGCTGCTATGATTTCCAGGGCCTCCAGCGCCGCCGTCGAGCTCCGAACGGAAAGACCCTCGCGGCCCAGCCCATCGACCACGAAACTGCACAGGGCCTGGTCGTCATCAACTACGAGCAGGTTTGTCATCATCGGCTTTCACTGTCCCTTGGGCAAGCGGTAGGTAGATGGAAAAGCGACTTCCTTTGCCAATTTCGCTGGCAACGCCTATCCAGCCCCCATGGTCGCGTACTATGCCGTAGGCGACGGATAGGCCCAAGCCAGTTCCTTCACCCACATCCTTGGTGGTGAAGAACGGCTCGAAGGCGTGGGTCATCTGTTCGGACGTCATGCCCACCCCCTGGTCTTCGACGCAGACATAGGCGTACTCGGCCACCGACCCTTCAATATCGGCGGGCGGAGTTATCACATCGGCGCCAAGGCGTACGCTGATGGTGCCGCCAGTTGGCATGGCCTGTATCGCATTGACCACCAGGTTAGTGAGTGCCTGTTCGATCATCGATGCATCGACTTGCACGACCGGGTCCGGTGCGCCGTCCAGCGATGCAAATGTGATCCCCACCTTTTCCGCCATATGCCGAAGCAGGGCCAGCGTGCGCAGGGCAATCGCGCGCAGGCTCTCCTGCTTCTGCTGCGGTTGGCGCCGGCGAGCGAAACCCAGCAGTTGCTTGATAATCTGGGTCATCCGCTCGCTCTGTTCGACGATGGTCTGGGCGCTCTCAGTCACGGCGGGGCCGACTGCCTGGCCTCGTACGATCATCTTCGCCCGTCCCGAGACGACATTGAGAGGCGTCCCCAGTTCGTGGGCCACGCCGGATGCCAGTTTCCCGACGGTGGTGAGCCGATCTGCGTGCCGGAGCTGCTCGCCGGCCGCGAGACGCCGCTCGGTTTCGTCGGCGAGCTTCTTCTGCGCGGCCAGCAAGCGATCGCACATCTCGTTCATCTCGTGCGCCAGGACGCCGATCTCGTCGTGCTGGCGCAGGTCGAGCGGACCACTCAAGTCACCCGCGCCGATTCTGCGCGCCTTGTCCACCAGGCGTCGCATCGGTCGCCCGACAAACATGAAACCCACAATCGTGATCGACAGGACGGCAACCAGTGCTCCCAGAGCCGTGCGTTGCACGATCTGGATCATCTCCGTCTTGAATCTTTCGTCGCGAACCGTGAGCGGTCCCGAAACCTCCAGCGCTCCCAGCGGGCGATCTTCAATCTGGACCGGCAGGTAGGTGACGAGGTGCTCAGTCCCGGAAACTGGCACGACCAGCGTGACCTCGTCCCCCTCCCAGACCTTCTCCAACTGGGTGCGTGGAGCCAGCGGCTCACTGTCCGGACGGTCCTGGCTGGAGCGCGGGATGAAGCGCAGATCCCATGGACTGGCGACGCGAACCCTCTGGCGCGCATACGAGAATACCTCCAGGGCGCGCTGCTCGCCTTCGCGGCGCCAGACGTCGACGAGGGCTGGGCGCAAGGCACGGCCGACCAGCCATGCATTCTCGCGGGCGTCGGCCTCGGATAGTGCCATCTGCCGCCGGGCGTTCTGATAGCCACGCCCGGCAAAAACCGCCAAAACGGCCAAGATGGTCACCGCGATCAGTTTTGCTGCCAGCTTCATGGTGGCGGTTTTTGGGTTAACGCAAGATCTGGACCACCCGACGATTGAGGCTCGGACGGCTACGCCGATTCTGGCACAGGGGGACATCCTGGGGTAGGTGGACCCCAGGGCTGCGCGGATCGCCCGCCTGCCGCGTCCTGGGCCAGAGAAGGGCTTGCGCGATCATGACGGCGCTGGACGGTCCACCCATGCGGCGTCTCTTGTGCGGCATACGGCAACGCTCACCACAGCGATTGCGCTATTGGGGTTGCTCGCCTGCCGCCCGGGCATGCGGATTCTGCTAGTTCGCCAAATCGCTAGCCGTGGCGGGATGCCACGCGAGACACGTTGCCACGGCCAGTCTGGCTAGTGACGGAAGCGAAGGACCGGAAATGTTCGTCTTCCACGTGGCATGTCGGATGCAGCTCGCAAGACATAGAGAGGTGCCCCATGGAAATGAACAGCAATTCGCAAAGCATCCCCGCGAGGGATGCGTCGAAGGGTGCAATTCAGGCTCTTCGCCGACCTGCGCGTGTGCTCATCGGGGAGGACGATTGGGTCTTCAGGGACATGTTGCTCTGGGCTTTCGAGGAGGACGGGTGCGAGGTCGTAACTGTGGGCGACGGTGGCTCTCTGCTCGAGGTGATCGCGACTTCGTTGCTACCGAAGTCCGCCTTGAAACCCTTCGACCTGGTGGTCTCCGACGTCAGGATGCCCGGCTGGAACGGCCTTGCCGCCTTGGAGAACCTGAGCCGCAGTCCGCTGGTGCCGCCGGTCGTGGTGATCACGGCGTTCGGCAGCGACGAGATTCATGATCGGGCCGAGCGGGCGGGCGTGGTGGCGGTGTTGGACAAGCCGTTCGACATCACCGAGCTCACCGCCTTGAGCCGCCGAATGATATCCCAGCACGCGGCGTAGGACAAGTCCCTGACCGGGACGGATGAAGCCCCGTTTCCCCGGACCCAGAGAGGTGCACCATGAAAGACAGCCATGACCCGCAAGGTATCCCTGGGGACAAGGCGCCGAAGGGCGCAAGCGAGACAGCTCATCGCCGGCCGCGAGTGCTCGTCGCTGAGGACGATTGGGCTCTCAGAGACATGTTGCTCCTGGCCTTCGAAAATGACGGGTGGGCGGTGGTGGCCGTGGGTGATGGCGCCGCCCTGCTCGATGTCTTCTCAGCCTCTTTGCTTCCGAAGTCTGCCATCAGACCGTTCGACCTTGTGGTTTCCGACATCAGGATGCCAGGGTGGGGCGGAATTGCGGCTGTGGAACATCTGAGCAGCAACCCGCAGGCGCCTCCTGTCGTGCTGATTACAGCGTTTGGCAGTGAAGAGATTCACAAGGAGGCCAGACGAGCGGGAGTGGTGGCCGTGCTGGACAAGCCGTTCGACGTAGCCGATCTCACGGCCTTGAGCCGTCGCGTGATCGCCAAGCAGGTGGCGTGAATCAGGCCGGCCTGTTCCCACGAGCGGTTTCCTAAATCACATCCCCGCGCAGCTCGGCGCCAATGGCGCGGGCAAAGCCTCTTCGACACACCTCCACGGTCATCTCGTGCCCGTTGGTGTCCAACCAGCGGATGTCCTTGATGCCATCGCCCTGCACGGCCGTCCCTGAGAGAAGTCGCGCCGGTGCGGCACCGCTGCTGCTTGCGAAGTGCAATCAGCCGCTGAACAAAGCCGAACAATGACTTTCCGAGCAAGTCCAGGGCTGCCAGCAGCGTACGCAGGTGGGCGCGATTGTCGTCCGGATCTATGTCTTGGGCGATACCGGCACGACCAGAACCGCACAGGGCGCGTCCCGCACAACCTTCTCGGCCACACTGCCCAGCAACAGATGCCTCAGGCCATGCCGCCCGTGACTTCCCATCACGATCAAATCGGCGCGGATCCGGGCGGCGTGTTCGACGATGGCCCCGTATGTGCGACCCGATTCCGAGGCTCCGGTGCAGGCGAGATTCTTGTCACTGACCTCGGCCACGATGCGTTTCAACTCTTCCGCAGCGCGAGCCAGCGCGCCCTCCACAGCGATCGGCAACGAGATGGCGTCGCCGGGCGGGGGCAGAACCAATGCCGAGTCCAGGTCGACGTGCAGGATCTCAATGGCGGCGTGGAAGGTCTGCGCCAGCTTGACGGCGGCGTCCAGGGCCGTAGTCGAGGCGTCGGAGAAGTCGGTTGGAACCAGGATCAACTTCAAATCGTCGAATCTCATGTCTCAGGCACTCCGGGGGGAAAGGGGTCCTCAACCGTCTTCTGCGCCTCGAGCGCGAGGTCGCCCCGGCCGCCGACCGCCACACGCGCGAGTCACTGAATCCTGAAGTCGTCACGGCGGTTCTGGGACCAGGCTGACTCGTCATGACCCGGAACCTTAGGACGTTCGCTGCCATAGCTGACCGTGGCGATCTTGTTTTTGCGCACGCCGAGACGTTCCAGATAGGTCGCGGCCGATCGCGCGCGTGCGTCGCCCAAGGCGAGGTTGAACTCCGTGGTGCCGCGCTCGTCGCAGTTGCCTTCGATCCGGATGGCCTTGGCCCTCTTCGCCTCTTGGGCCACTTTCTGTAGCTCCGGCCGAGCGTCGTTGCGTAGCAGGGCGGAGTCGAAGTCGAAGTAAATGGCTTCGCCGGCGGCACGACTGTCTTGGTCGGAAGCCACCTCATTGTCCTGCGATCGAGTGGTGGTCATGGGCTTTGCCGCCGGCCGCGGTTCTCGGAGAGCCTGGGCTTGGCTCTGGTCAGGCTTCGTTTGTGCATGTGAGCACCCAACTCCTACGAGGAGCATTGCGAAAGCAGCTGTCTTGATGTGCATGATTCCTCTCCTTTCCATGGGCCTTTGTCCTCGCCGCCATTGGCGTAAAGCCCGTCGGTGGCGTGCGGATGCACGGTGGATGCCAGTTCATAGCGCCTCATCACGGTGCATTCAGGCTCGACGGACGGCTCTGGTGCGTGGCATTCCGCCACGCGAGACAAATTGCCACGTGTCTGGCGGGCAGAAAGGCAGCGTCGTCGCCGAATTTGTCTTCGGTCTGCCCGCTCCAGGTCGAACTTCAGCGCGGTCGGCGCGACCAGCGTCGTCGGGATCACCGGGATGACGACTCAGCATGAACGGCGGGCGAATTGCGAGGGCGCCGTGACTGGGGGCGCGCTGCCGGAAGTATCGATCCCGCCCCCACCAGACAGCAGTTTCCGGCATGTCGGGAGTGGCTTGAGCGAGAACCGCGTTTGGTTGGCCTTGGGACTCGTGCTGTTGCCGTTTTGGACCTACAAGCTGCGCGATCTGTCGCTGCCCTATTTCTGGGATGAGCTGGGCGTGTATGGCCGGGCGGCGGTCTATCTGCACGACCACGCCCTGGGCCTGTTGCCCTCCAATTTGCCGCCCGAGCTGTCGCGCGGGCATCCGCTGCTCTTGCCGTTCACTTTCGGCGCGCTCTTTCGCATATTCGGGGCCACGCCGCTGGTGGCGCACATTTTCATGCTCGCGGTGGCCACGGGCCTGGTGGTCTCCGTGTTCTGGATTGCGCGATGGCACTGGAACGCTACGGTAGCGTTGGCCGCCGCCGCCCTGTTGCTGGTGCAACCGCTCTTCCTCGCGCAAAGCACGCTACTTCTGCCCGAAGTTCCCTTGGCCCTGGCCTGCCTCTGGTCCATGCACGCCTTTTCGCGCAAGCGGTATCTGCTGGCGGGCATTTGCACCACACTGGCCATCTTTCTCAAGGAAACGGCCCTGGTGCTGGACTCGGTTTTGTGGACGATGCTTTTCGTGGAATGGTTGCGCAGCCGTCCCAAGCTGCGGTCCTGCCTCGGTAGCATTCTGGCCCTAGCCGTTCCCGCCCTGCTTTTCGGTGCGTTTCTTCTCATCCAGAAACGCCAGAACGGCTGGTACCTCTACCCTTTGCACGAAGAACACGTGAACTTCGGCTGGAACGCCCTGAAGGGCGGTCTGTTCGAATGTGTGAATTGCCTTCTGGTGGAACAGGGCCGGCTTGCGCTGTCCGTGGTCGTGACGCTGTGGCTTCTCCTCCGGGTCCTCGGCCAGCGCGAGAGTGAGCGACGTTTCGTGCGCAGCCTCGCCTGGACCTTCGCACTCTTCGGGATCGGCATCGTGGTGTTCTCTGCCGGCAATGTCTTCATGAAACGCTACCTGCTATGCCTGCTGCCACCGTTGGCTATCCTGAGCGGCCGCGCACTTTTCGAATTGGTCCGCGACCAGGCCAGGGTGTTCTTGCCGGCCGTCGTGGGCCTTTGCCTTTTGTCCCTCGGCGATGTGAAATCACCGAGCTTCAACTGCGCCTATGACATGAGCTTCCGCGAATCGGTCCGCTTGCAGCAAGAAGCAACCCGGTACGTGGAAGACACCGTGGGCACGGACACACCGATCTTCTCCAATTTCCCCCCCATCTTCGGCCTGGAAGATCCGCGCTACGGCTACGCGCGAAAGAAGTTCAGACATTTCTCCGACCGCTACTCTTCTGAGGCCAAGTACGTCCTAGTCAGCGAGCTCTTCGACCGCTTCAAGCCCCCGGCAGGAGTCCACACCGAGCTCGCCAAGCGATTCTCTTCCCCCTACACCAACATCGCCCTGTACCGAATCCTGCGCTAGGAACTCTGTCGTCGATCGGCCCGCTGCAAACTGAATTTCAGCGAGATCGGCGTGACCAGTGTGGTGACGATCACCATGACGACCACTGCCGAGAACGTCCCGCGATCGATGATCGGTTGGCCACCCACGGTGAGCCCGACGCCGATGTTGGCGAAGATGAGCCCGACTTCGCCGCGTGGGATCATGCCGAGCCCGACCGTCAGCCGATCCACACCCCGTCCCCAGACGCCCAGTGAGCAGGCTTGCTTCCCGAGCACCGCCACCAGAGTCAGCGCCGCCGCCAGGCCAAGAACGCCGGGAGCCGCAAACGAGCGGAGATCGGTCCTCAATCCCATGAGGACGAAGAAGACCGGCGCCAGAAACCCTGAAATGGGATGGATGAGATCTTCCAGCGGATGCTCCCCCCGGTCTACGAAACTGCGGTAGTGAACGTCCTCCAGGACGAGTCCAGCGGCAAACGCGCCGACAATGGGGGCCAGCCCCACGACGTTGGCGAGCCAGGACATCAGGAAGCACAAGGCCAGTCCGAGCGCCAAGAGCACTCCGCGCGCATGCAACCTGGACGCGAGTTGAAACAGCCTCGGGGACAGGCGCACGCCGAGAAAGAGAGAGACCACTAGGAAGGCGGCTGCCTTGAAGATGATCATCGCCACGCTCACGGAGGAGAAAGAGCCCCCCCGATCCGCTGCGCCGATCATCCCTGTGACGACCGCCAGGACCACGAGGCCCATCACATCGTCGAGCACGGCAGCGCCAAGGATGATGCGCGCCTCTCGGGTTTGCAGACGGTCCAGATCCTTCAGAACGCGGGCGGTGATACCCACGCTCGTGGCGCAGAGGGTGGCGCCCAGGAAGGCATGCACGTAGACGCTGTGCCCGGGGAGCAGCCAAGCGCCGACACCCCAGCCGAGGGCGAACGGCGTGACGACTCCCAGGGTCGCCACCAGCAAAGATGGAAGCCCCACTTTCAACATTTGCCCGACCGTCGATTCCAGGCCGACCTCGAAGAGAAGCACGAGCACCCCGATGCGCGCCAACATGTCGATGGACGAATCGGTCAACAGGTAGTCGAGGCCGGAGTACCCGACCAGCGTGAGATTTCCCAACAGCACGCCGACAACCAGCTCGCCAAGAACCGCCGACTGGCCCACGCGCACAGCCAGCTCTCCACCCAGCCTGGCGGCGACAAGGATAATGGTCAGAGCCAGAACGACAGAGGCCACCGGATCGCCGTGCCCGGCACCTGGCGAGGCAAACGCCACGGCCGGCAGCAGGGGCAGGAGCAGCATGAGACCGAGTCTGCGACGGCGGCTGACCATAAGACACGTGCAATCTTGCACGGGTCAGGCCAACATTCGAGCATTGAACGACCGTCAGCGGTATGCGATCCGGGCCCGGCCCGCACTAGCTTGGCTTCGACTTCTCCGGCACCCTGCGCATCGCGCGTACGCCGTGCTGCGTACTTTCGTCCTGTCAAACATCCGCGCGCCGCAAACGTAGGGCGTTGCCAATCACGGACACCGAACTGAAACTCATCGCGGCGGCGGCGATGACCGGTGACAGGAGCAGCCCGAAGAACGGGTAGAGCACACCCGCCGCGATTGGAATCCCCACCGTGTTGTAAAGGAATGCGAAGAACAGGTTCTGCTTGATGTTGCGCATCGTCTGGCGCGAGAGATGGCGTGCGCGCACGATGCCCCGCAGGTCACCCTTGACCAGAGTCACCCCAGCGCTTTCCATCGCAACGTCGGTCCCGGTTCCCATCGCGATACCAACCTGCGCTTGGGCGAGCGCGGGCGCGTCGTTGATTCCGTCGCCCGCCATCGCCACGAAGCGGCCCTCGCTCTGCAGCCGCTTCACGACGTCCACCTTCTGGTCGGGAAGAACCTCGGCAATGACGTCGTCGATCTCGAGCTTCCCGGCCACCGCATGGGCCGCGGTCCGGCTATCACCCGTCAGCATAACGACGCGGATGCCCTCAAGATGGAGCGCGCGGATCGCCTCGGGGGTGCTGTCCTTGATCGGGTCGGCCACGCCGATCAGGCCGGCCGACTTGCCATCGACCGCGACGAACATGACCGTCTGTCCTTCGGTGCGCAGGCTTTCCGCCTGCTGGGCCAGCTCGCCAAGTTCGATACCGAGCTGGGTCATCAACGCGGGATTGCCGAGGGACACGGCACGGCCGTCCACGCTGCCGCGCACGCCCTTGCCGGTGATGCTCTCGAAGGCCGAGACATCTCCCAATTGCACGCCACGGTCCTCGCTGCCCTTGACGATGGCCGCAGCGAGAGGATGCTCGCTGCCCCGCTCGAGGGTCGCGGCGAGGCGAAGCAGGGCCTCTTCTTTGAAGCCCGAGGCGGGTAGCACGGACACAAGCTTCGGCTTGCCCTCGGTGAGCGTGCCGGTTTTGTCCACAACCAGGGTGTCGACCTTGCGCATGATTTCGATCGCCTCGGCATTGCGGAACAGCACGCCCAGGGTTGCTCCTTTGCCCGTCGCGACCATGATGGACATTGGGGTCGCGAGACCGAGAGCGCAGGGGCAAGCGATGATGAGCACCGCGACTGCGTTGATCAGGGCGTGCGCCATGCGCGGGTCAGGGCCGACAAGGCTCCACACGATGAACGTGGTGACCGCAATACCGATGACGATTGGAACGAAGTAACCCGCAACCACGTCCGCCAGCTTCTGGATGGGGGCGCGGCTGCGCTGAGCTTGGGCCACCATCGCGACGATGCGTACCAGCAGCGTTTCGGCACCGACCTTCTCCGCGCGCACCTGCAACGATCCGGTGCCGAAACGCTGCTGGTACGCAT
>Ga0247845_1000034_pt1 | contig 24818 bp, 24 predicted proteins | sample PFST25metaG_2_FD_186008 | JGI IMG/M metagenome (GOLD analysis project Ga0247845, IMG submission 186008) | Peat soil microbial communities from Stordalen Mire, Sweden - P.F.S.T-25 | ecosystem: Environmental > Terrestrial > Soil > Wetlands > Peat | place: Sweden: Norrbotten County, Stordalen Mire...
TCGCGTTCGTGGGCGAGCTTCCACATCGAGCCCACCACGATGACGCAGCCGACAAGGCCCAGTGCCAGCAGCAAGGGCGAGTGGGGCTTGCGAAAATCGAACGGGTTCAGCAAGAGGCCGAAGTAGGTGCGGGTGTTCTCCCCCAGATGCTTCCAGCCAAACAGGGTCGCATTGAGCGGCTGTTCACTGTCGTCGGCCTTCAAGATCGTTTGCCAAACGCGGGGCAGAAAGAACAGGGGCGTGAACGCATACACAACCAGGTAGGGCTTCACGTGCTCCCACTTGACCATGCGCAGAGCGAACAGAAGCACGAGCGACGCAGCCAGGGAGGCAGCGCCTTCGTAGCGGATATGAGCGAGCATGCACAGGTTCAGCCACAGCAGGGCCAGACGGTTGGCCGTCGGTTCCCTGGCATAGTCGAGGAAGCTCTTAACGGAAACCAAGGCGAAGAATCCCGCCATCACATCGAATCCACCCGAGCGGGCCGACACCAGGGTGATGGGATGGGCCATCACAAAGGCGCCTGCCAGGATACCGAAGACCTCGCCACCCAGGGACTTCGCCAGGCGATAGGCGACGAAGACGAACAAGGGGATGAGGATGGCGTTGGCGTGGAAGGCGTTGGTATAGCTGTAGCCCCTGACCGCGTGGAGCAGGCTGACCATGAAGGGAAAGAGCGCCGGACGCCGATCCATGGTGACGTTCAGGTTCCAGTAGTTCTGGTAGTACCACTTGCCTGTGGTCGCGAAGTCGGCGGTCTTGTTGAAGAACAGATTCTTGGAAACGCCGACCAGGTTGGTCTCGTCGGCCAACACGCGCAGGGCTGGCTCAATTGCAAGGATGGCAACCAGCGACACAGCAGCCGCCAGGATGAAGCCCCGCCAGTTGTCCTTCAGCCACGCCACCAGCCTGTCTTTGCTCGTGCCCTTGAGCGCGACGATGTAGGTCGACGCCCAAAACGCCACCATGGTCAGAAGCATGAAGTAGGTGCCGTGGACGAAGAATGGTTCCATCAGGCTGCGCTTGCGCAGGGTCACGCCCAGAAGGCCCATCCCGATCACCAGGGGCGCAGCCACAGCCAGGTTCCGCCAGAAGGTCGTCTTGTTGAACTGGACAGTGAGAGAAATCTTCATGTTGCTCGGTCCTCAGAAAGCTTGCTCGTCAACGTCCACCAGCGGACGTGCCCCACGGCGACCAGCCGGACGGGAACGCCAGCGTAGCACGACGCCACCAACTCGCGAACAGGCCTTGTGCGATCGAGGGCCACCGGTCGTCGCGCGCCGGATTTTCTAGTCCGCTCGCGCCTTCTGGATCCACGAGCGGCTGGCGGGTAGGATGGTGATGCGAATTCCCGTCGAGCCCCTGCGTGAACCCATCGATCCCCGAACTGGCCGAACCGTCCCAGCGCCACCCGGCGTCAGATGCCACGATGGCCCGGGGCGGCTGGTTGGCTACGGTCACAGCCAGTCGGGCGGTTAGGCTGGCAGCCCTGGTCGTTACCTGCGCGGTCTTTTCGCTGGCCATGATCCGAGACACGGTGGTTCCCTTCGACGGGATCGCGTTCGAGCAAGGTGATCCGCGGGACTCGGGCCAGATGGTGTGGAATCTCTGGCACGTCGCGGACTCAGTCCTGCACGGAAAGAACCCCTTCGAAACCAACAGACTCTACTACCCCATCGGGGCAAACCTTGCGAAGCATACGCTCGTGTCTGGCTTCGTTCCGGTCACCCTGCTGGTTCGGCTGCTCAGTGGAGATAGTCCCCTCCACCCCATCTACGCCTTCAACATTCTGGTCTGGCTGAGCTACACCCTCCTGCTTCTCTTCTCCTATCTCAGCCTGCGCGCTCTTGGCTTTGGAGTCTGCGTCTCGCTGGTCCCGTCCATCGGATACGCGTTCTCCGACTTCTACTACCTGCACGCGTCGCATCTGAACCTCCTGGCCGGCTTCTTCATGCCACTCTGCGCTTTGCTGGTCATTCGCCTGTGCCAAGCCCCCTGCCACTCTCGGGCGGTGCTCACTGCCTTGGCCCTGGCCAGCGCAGCCTATTTCACGGAGTTCTTCGTCAGCATCCTGTTTGGTTTCGCTACCTTCGGCCTGGCCATGCTGATCGGCAAGAGTACGCGCCAGAAGATCGTTGCTCTGTTTCGAACTCTCGGCCGCCGGACCCTCGTTGTGAGTCTGCTGGTGTTCGCCGGCGTCCTCTCGCCGCTTCTCTTCGAGTACGCGAGATGCCACACGCTCATGCCCGGGGCAACGGACTACTATTCGCTCTCAGCCAATTTGGCCGGGTACGTCCTGCCCGCCCGCCAAACGACTTGGCTCTACGGCGACCTGCTCCTGCCGTTGCAACAGAAAGTCACGACTGGCTTTTCCGGATTCGAGATCTTCCTGGGCTATCCATTTCTTCTCTGTCTCATCGCCGGCCTTGTCAGACCGCGGACCGGCTATCAGGCCGGCCTGCTATTCACGGGATTGATGTTCTTGATTCTGAGCCTTGGGCCGCACCTCAAGGTCTTCAACCAGGACCTTCCAGTCCCCCTGCCCTACACCTGGCTCATGAAGGTCCCCCCCTTCGACCAGAACCGCTGTCCGGTCCGCTTTGCCGCGGTTGCCATGTTCCTGTTCGTCCCCATCAGCGCCGCCGGGCTCAGCCGCATTTTGAGGACGTTGGAACGACGCCTTTCAAAGGCGTCTAGCGTGGTGGGGTGGGCCGTCCTGCTGGGGTGGACTGTCCTCGAAACCTACTCACCGGCGGTTCTCACACACGGCCATTTCCATATTCCGGCCAAGGAGCTGGCCCAGCTCAAGCCGGCCCCCGTCACGTACCTGCCGTTGGTCGAGAAACCCTGCGCGCAGTCGGTGCTGCAGACCCTGCACGGCTATCCCATGACCAATGGCTGCTTGGCGCGCCATTCCCTGGAAGAGCTGGTCTGGGCTGGCGAGCTCGATCGGGCATTCCACGAGGACCTGTTCCACTACGTCGCCCTTCTCAAGCAAAGCCGGGTGGAAAACATCCTGGTCGTCGACCGCGTGGCACCAGACAAGTTGCAGACCCTGCGGTCGAGTGGTTTCAACGTCGTCGAGGTCAAGCGCTAGCAACCAACTTCACGGCCTCTAGTTCCCCTCGACGACCAAGCAGGTTAGTCTAGGCCCAATGCGACGATTCCGAACCCTTTGAAGCATTCCTGACTGTCCCATGACAAGCGAGACGGCTCTCCCTCCACCCAACGGCGCACCGGCGCAAGACCCGCCTTCTGGGACAGAGGCCGAGCAACCTGCGCAGGCATCCCTCCGGACGCCCCCCGGAGGACTTCCGTGGGAAGAGATCCGGGAGTGGCTTTCCCAGCGCGACACGCTCGCATGGGTGCGCGAGGAGATGACGCGCGCCCCGCCGGAGCGTCGGGCCGCTGAGGCCCGGGCGCGTGCCTTCGTCGATGTGGCCGACTGGGTGCTGACGTCGACGACCGATGCCCCGCCAGAGCCACTTCTTGCGCTCTACCGGGAGGCGATCAGCTCGCTGCTGCTACAGGATGCCCCGGCCCATCGAACCCTGGCGGCCGCCCTCGACGTCGCTCCGCAACGGATGATGGAGCGGGCGGTGGGAGGACCCGCGAACTTTGATGGTCTACGCGCCGGGCTGGTCACCGATGTGAGGCCGGGAGCCCCCCTTGGCGAACAAATCGCCCTCGTGCACCTGGCGCAAGAACTGGCGCACGCGTTGCTTGAGCAGACCCCCACGCACAGGCTGCAGCGCGCCTTGGCTCGCCGTTGGCGCCGCATCCTCTTCGCCGCTGTGGCGGCTCTTGCAGCCATCGCCGCCATTGCGGCGCTCGGCCGTCTTCTTCTTGGTCCGATTGATCTCGCGCGCGGAAAACCCTGGAGAACCAGTAGCGTTCTGCCCGCGGTGTTTCCCGCCGACCTCCTCTTCCATACCGCGGACGAGATGAATCCGTGGTTCGAGATCGATCTCGGCAGTCCGGTGTCGGTGCAAGGCCTTTGGGTCAAGAACCGCCTGGACTGCTGCCTCGAACGAGCGGTCCCCCTCGCTGCTGAGCTGAGCGTCGACCAGGCCGAATGGCAGCGCGTGGCGCAGCAGGATCTTCTCTTCACCATCTGGGCGCCCACTTTCCACCCGACGATCGCCCGCTATGTGCGGCTCCGGGCTCTGCGCTTGACCGCCCTGCACCTAGCGGAAGTGAAAGTCTTTTGATGGGCCGTCGCTTCCGCGAGCATTGGCAACTTCTCGGCCTGGTCGCTCTCTTCATCGTCTCGCGCGCCCTCCTGGCTTCGACCACGGGGAAGTTGAGCATGGATCCTCTCACCTTCTACTGGCAATACGCGGACCCGAAGCTGCTCCGTGAGGATCTGCTGAGAACGATCTTCTATCTGCATTCCCAGCCCCCGCTCTACAACCTCTATCTCGGTCTTGGGCTCAAGCTGTTCCCGAAGAACTATTCGGCTGCTTTCGCCGCCTGCCAGTACCTGATCAGCCTCGGGTTTTCGGTTGCGCTGTTCGAGCTGATGCGGCGGCTAACCGTGCCGAAGACGCTGGCTTTCCTCTTGGCCGCGGCTTTCATCCTGTCCCCACCCTACCTCTCCTACGAGCACTGGCTGTTCTACGACTTCGGCGCGGCGGCCCTCCTCTGTGGCACAGCCCTCTTCTTTTCCTGGCACGTGGCCACGGGCCGGCTTGCCGCCGCCTTCGCCACCGTCGCCTTGGCCGCGACACTGGCCCTGGCGGTTGCCGGGTTTCACTACCTCTGGGTCCTGGCCATCGTCATTGCGCTCTGTCTTCTCCGTCGCGAAAAGTGGAAGAAGATCGTGATCGCCAGCGCTCTCCCGGTGGCACTGGTACTGGGTGTTCATCTCAAGAACCTGATCGTCTTCGGCCACTTCAGCGTCGACACCTATTTTGTGGCCGGCAATCTGGCGCTCATCTCCGTCAACCGGATCCCCCTGCCGCTGCGAAGGCAATTGGCGGGCCAGGGCCACATCTCGGACTTCTCGGTGGTCGGGCCGTTCGAGCAATACCAAGGGCCGAAGCCCGCCGCCAGCCGTCGTCCCACGGGTATTCCCGTGCTGGACACGGAAACCAAATCCAGCGGCGCAGTAAACCTTCACAGCAAGCTGTATCTCGACATCTCCGGCCGCCTGGTAGGCGACGCACTGTTCGTGGTGCGGAATTACCCCGAGTATGTTGCGCCCATCGCACGCAAGCTCGCCTCCTGGCTCAGCCTGCCCAGCAACGAGTCTTGGGGCATTCCCCGCTATGCGAAGCTGGAACGCATCGCCCGTGCGTTCCCGTTCGCCGTGTTCGGTCCCTCATCATCCCAGCGCGTGCTTCCCATCGTGTTACTGCTGCCGCTGGGCTACGCCCTGCTCATCGTGCTGTGTGGTCGGCACAAGAAGAGTGCCAAACCGTTCACCGCTGGCTGCGGCTATTTGGCAGCAACCATACTCGGGTTCAACGTGCCCTTGATTCTGTTCACCTGGGAAGTCCATCGCTACCGCTTCAGGACTGACGCGCTCTCACTGGCCCTCCTGGCGGTGTTGCTTGCGCATGTCTACCGCGCGGTGATGTGGCGATGGCGCGCGTTTGCCCCCGTCGCGCGCGCGCGGCAGGCGCTAGCTGCTTTTCCCTACGGCGGCGAGCCCGACCCCAGAGTGCAACCGAATGCCACAGTCCCCGTGCCGACGGTGACCGCACACATCCACGCATTGGTCGAGCATGCCAGCCAGAATGGTGATCTTCTTCTCCACGTCGGACCGCGACGCTTTGCAGCCCCGCCGGAACCCGACCCCCAGGTTCTCCGGGGCGTCAGGCACTGGCTTGATGTGAACGGCGAAGCTATCTACGGCACGCGGCCCTGGGTTCGCGCGCAGGCAACAACCACGGAGGGAGGACGGGTCCGCTTCACGGCCACCGACCAAGCTCTCTATCTCATCCTGTTGGATCCCCCTTCCGGGCTTGACCTGACGATCGACGATCTCTCGGCCGAACAAGACAGTCGCGTGGTCCTGCTCGGCGACGAGCAGGCGGCCATCGTGATCGCCCAGGAAGGACGGCGGCTCACGATCCGGATTGCGCATCCCGTCGATCGAGACCACGCGTCGGTCTTCAAGATCACACCGGTACCCGCTCGGGCCTAGAGCGTTAGTAACTGGTTAGTACGCCACGCGCGCGCCCACCGCGAGGCTGGCCATGGTGGGGTTGGTGTTGGCGATGTTGAGCTGGGTGAAAATGCGGACCATGAGCAGGTTGACCTGTGCGCCCAGGATGCCGCGGATCTTCGCCGCGCTGGGGCTGGCGTGGGCCGAAGCTGTGACCTGCGCCGTGCCCAGGTTCGCGTCGGGCATCCCCGTGGCATGACCGACCATCGCTGCGTTGACGTTCACATCCATCGTGCTTCCGCCGCCCACTTGCCAGTCGAAGCCCAGACCGCCGTACGCGGTGAACATGGTCAGCAGGCGCACGCTGGTGGTGACCTCCAGGGGAACGCTCTTGGTCGTCATGCCAATATTGAAACGGGCGTCGCCGCTAGCGGCTCCGGCTACGTTGACATTCAAGCCAGTGGTATTGGGGATGTTGAAGTTCGACGTAACATCGTGTTTCAGCCCGAGTGTCATGTGTGAGTAGTCAACTCCGGTGGTGACAGCAATCCCGCCCCAGCGCACCAGCATCTTGCGCAGCGACATGCTCCGGGATGGGCCAAGCAGCCGGACCTGGGCATGGACACCCCAGTTGTCGAGGCTGCCGCTCATGTCGCCGTAGTCTTGGGTGGGCACCTTCATCCAGTTGCCGAACACCATGACCGGGATTCCGAGGAAGCCGAGGCTGAGCCCTCCCATGAGCGAGGCATTGAGGCCCACGCCTTGTATGGGGAAGCCCTGGGTACTGCTTGGCTGATAGGTTCTGTCCATGCCCAAGGCGAAGCTGGCCGAGCCGCCGACCTCGAAGTAGGTCGCCTCAGAGGCGTAGTCCACACCCATGCCCTTGCTGGTGAAGTTTTGCGCGTCGCCAAAGCTTCTGAGAAACCCTGCCGTGTTCGTCGTCTGAAACAAGTCATTAAGCTTGCCGGTCAGGAAATTCTGGAGATCTGTGGCGCTCATCCCGGTGGCCTGGATGAATGCCTGCGTCTGCGGATCGGCGGTGTTGAGCTGCAAGGCGACGGAACCCGAGGCTTGGGCACGGGCGTCTGTCCCCAAGGCCGCCAGCACCCCAAACGCTAGACCGAGAGTCACGACGGTTTGGCGCATGATGCCCAGCATCTTACTCCCTTCGTGCATTGGCGTGCTGGCATTGGATGCCGCGCCCGCCGACGCATTACGCAGAGTCGCGTGGAGAGCCGGCGAGCTTTGCTCGCCGCGCACCATCATCGGGTTGGCGGACTGTCGTGTCGGTTATTTGTGTCCTGCTGCTTCGCTTCTTGGGGCGAGCGTAGCCCAGCTTTGCTGGGCGAAGCGAGGGGGGACCGGGGGACTGCGAGCGAGAGCGAGCCAGTCCCCCGTAAGATACAAGGGTTTGGCGAGGCCGAGCGAAGCGAGCGGGGAGGCGGTGGCGGGTGGGGGGCCGAAGGGCAAAGCGAACCCTTTGAGGGTTCCCATCACAGAGACTGGCGCGCGAGCACGCCCCAGCACTTCTGCTGGCCCGACTGCGTGATGGCGCAAGCGAAGTTGGCGCCAGTGCTGACCTGCTTGAACTTTCCCGGGGGAACTGCACCGAGATCGGCGCCCTGCCCTGCCGCCAAGCCCACCCCCCAGCAGGCCAGGGATCCGTCGAGCTTGATGCCACAGGCGTGGGTCTCGCCTGCGCTGAGCAAACTAAACCGCCCAGGCACTGCCCTGGCTTGGCCGGATCGATCACCGCCCCAACAAATCGCAGCGCCGCCGGCTCGAATCCCGCACGTGAATGTCCCGCCCGCGCTGACCGCAATGAACTTCCCGCTCGGCGACCGCGCCTGACCGAGACGTCGGTCGCCCCAACACGCCACGCGGCCGCTGGTTGTGACCCCGCAGGTGTGCGCTTTGCCTGCGCTTATCTGCGCGAAGATCTCGGCCAGGGGTTGGCTTTCGCCCTGGCTGTCCCCGCCCCAGCAAACGACCGACCCATCGGCCCTGAGGCCGCAGGAATGTTCACCGCCCGCGGTGACGGCGGTGAACACTCCTTGGGGCGACTTGCTCTGGCCGTGCTCGTTGTCGCCCCAGCAGGAAACGATGCCCTGGCTATCAAGCGCACAGGCGTGGCGATCGCCGGTACTGACCTCGGCAAACGTCCCGGCAGGAGGGGCGGCCTGGCCGCGGTCGTTTTCCCCCCAGCAGCGCAAGGACTTGTCTTCGCGCACGCCGCAGACGTAGTTACTCGCGCTCAACTGCAGGTAGCGACCGCCAGGCAGGGTGGTGTCCCCAAAGCTGTCATTTCCCCAACATGCGACAGAGCCATCCGTGCGCATGCCACAAGTATGGGCCGCGCCCGAGCTGAGCATGATGAACTCACCCGCGGGCGCCTTGAGCTCTTGCGCCGCCTTCCAGCCCCAGCAAACCGCAGCCCCAATTCTCCTTACGCCGCAAGTGTGCCGGTCACCGGCGCTAAGAAACATGAACTGGCCCGCCGGCGGGCTTGCCTGCCCGTCGTCGTTTGCCCCCCAACAGGCGACAGAACCGTCATGGCGGATGGCGCAGCTGTGCTGCTTTCCTGCGCTGAGCATAAGGTGGCGTCCCTGGGGCGGCGCGCTCTGGCCCTTGTCGTTCCGCCCCCAACAGATCACCGCGCCGTCCAGGCGCAGGCCGCAAGTATGCCCTCCGCCCACGCTTACTTGCAGGAAGCGGCCGGCCGGGGCCTCGCACGCGCCGCTCGAATTGTCCCCCCAGCACATGACCTCGTTGCCAAGCCCCACGGCGCAGGCGTGATTTCCCCGGCCCGTGCCCAACTGCATGAATCTGCCTTCGGGCGGGCCTCGCCGATCGCCGGCAAGCTTGCGCCCCCAGCAGGCAATGCCTCCGTCGCTGCGCAGGCCACAGGTCTGCCCGTTCCCCGCGCTGACTTGATTGAAGGCCCCGGCCGGCGGCGTGCTTTCCCCGAACTTGTTGCCGCCCCAGCAGATTACTGTGTTGCCGGTCACCAGCCCACAGGTTTGGGTCTGGCCGGCGCTGACAAAAAAGATCCTGACCCCCGGAGCCGTGTCCGCCGGCGTGCGCAGCGCAGGGTCGGGCCTGGCCTCGGCGTCAGCCTTGGGTGCATCCCGCGCCGTACTCGGCGCCGTGGGCCCGCAGCGACAGGCCTGGCAGAACGCCAGCAAGAGCAGCGGGATGCGGCCGGATGACAGGCTCATCGACTTGGCTAGAACTCGAGGTACGCGCCCGCGCGGCCTTCGATGATCCAGACGAATTTGCTGCTAGTCCCGGACCCGCTCGCGAAGTCACGGCTGCGCGGCAACAGACCCACCTCACCGAACACACCGATCGGACCCAAGCCGAAGCGCAGGCCGCCGGCGGCGCCATAGGCGATCTCGCGCTTCACCCCGCTGCGTCCGGCCAGGTTGGTCACGGCGAAAATCGCGCGGCCGTAGATGGGCAGGATGGGGGGAACGATGGAAATCATCGGCCGCAGCTCCAGATTGGTCTTGCTGCCCGACTTGTCGGCGAAGTCAGTCACGATGCCGAGCTGCAGCCGCACGAGCGACAGAATCGGCAGCATGTAGCCAGGCGCGATCATCAGATTGAGCTGCTCCCAGGCCCGCGGACTGGAGACCTGGCCACCCTTGCCCAAAGACCCCTCCACCACCCAGCCGGCCTGGGAAATGGCAGGCAAGAGAACGGTCCAGGTCAACACTGCGGCGATGACGAGTTTGCGCATCTTCGATACCTCCGTGAGGCTTGACGTACGAAGCGTTCACTATATTCGCGAACGCCCCCGGGTGCGAGCCCCGCGGTTTCCCCCCTGATCCCGCGGTAGCTGCGGAAGGTCGTGGTCTTGGCCGCGGTCGTGGCCGTGGCCGGTGTGATCACCGTCGGCCACAGCCACGACGCCCAGGACCACGTCCACGACCACCACCGATCGCTCCGCTTGGGTGCGCGACTCGACCTTGGAGAGGCGGTTTCCCCAAGTCCGTCTGCCCCGCCGCTTCGCTTGTCGCGGATTGGGGTTTCCATAGTTCCCAAGCCTCGTCCTGGCACGCACGGGCGGACGTGATAGCTTCACGTCTGCCGAGCGCCTGGCTCGACCGAGGGACAGGACAAAGATGAATCTCGTAGGAAAGAAAGCACCCGAGTTCACTGAAAACGCCGTGACCGGCGATGGGAAGTTCACCAGGATTTCACTGTCGGACTACCGCGGGCAGTGGATCGTGCTGTTCTTCTACCCCGCCGACTTCACCTTCATCTGCCCGACCGAGATCACCGAGTTCTCTCGCCGCGACAAGGAATTCAAAGAGCTAGGCGCGGTCGTGCTGGGCTGCTCGGCCGACTCGAAATATTCGCACAAGGAATGGATCAAGGGCAGCTTGGGCACCATCACCCATCCGCTCATCGCGGACTTCAACAAGAAGATCGCGCGCGACTACCAGTGCCTGGACGAAAACCTGGGTATCCCTCTGCGCGCCACGTACATCATCGATCCTGACGGCGAGATCGTGCACGCTGATTGCAACATCACGCGCATCGGCCGCTCGGTGGACGAGGTGGTGCGCCTGCTGCGGGCGGCGCAGACCGGTGATCTGTCTCCGGTTGGTTGGAAGGTGGGCAACGAGACGCTGGGCAAGGAATAGCACAGACCCAAGACAGCAAGGCAACCAGGAAGGACGAAACCTCGTGTCGATTGCGCCCAAGGCCCGACCCAACGTCGAGAAGATGTCCGGCTACACGCCTGGCGAGCAGCCGCGGCCGGGCGAGCGCGTGGTCAAGCTCAACACCAACGAAAACCCATTCCCCCCCAGCCCGCGCGTGGTCGAGGCCATCCGCACCATCGATCCCGAACGGCTGCGACGCTACCCGAGCCCCAGCGCCGAAGACTTCCGCCGCACCGCGGCGCGGGTACACGGGGTTTCGCCCGACATGATCGTGGCCGGCAACGGCAGCGACGAGATCCTGGCCATGGCCGTACGGACATACCTGGGCCCGGGCGACGTCTTCGCCTACCCCGATCCGACCTACTCGCTCTACCCCGTCCTGGCCGAAGTGGGCGAGGTCAAGGTCGCGACCGTGCCTTGGGCCGCAGGCTGGGATCTGCCCGTCGACGGGCTCCTGGCTACCGGTGCGCGGGCCATCTTCTTCGCCAACCCCAACGCGCCTACTGGGACGCTGGTGCGCACGCGGAGGGTGCGCGAATTGGCCACGCTCTTTTCCGGCCTGCTCTTGGTCGACGAGGCCTACGTGGACTTCGCCGACGAGAACAGCCTGAACCTGGTGCGCGAGTTCTCCAACGTGATGGTCTGCCGCACCTTGAGCAAGGGCTATGCTCTGGCGGGTCTGCGCTTCGGCTACGCCATTGCGGCGCCTGCCGTGGTATCGGAGATGAACAAGGTCAAGGACAGCTACAACTGTGACGCCATCGCCACCAGTGCGGCTGCGGCGGCGCTCGAGGATCAGGCGTACGCGCGCCAGACCTGGGAGCACGTGCGGGCCGAACGCGTCCGCCTGAGCGAGGCCCTGCACCGGCGCGGCTGGCAGGTGATCCCCAGCCAAGCCAACTTCGTCCTGGCCACCTGTCCGGACGGCAACGCCGCGGCGATCTACCGGGCGCTCAAGGGCAAGGGAATCTTGGTGCGCTTCTTCGACAAGCCCGGTCTGCAGGACAAGCTGCGTATCACCATTGGCACGGCCGAGGAGAACGACCAGCTCTTGGCCGCGCTTTCGGCCTAATGACCAAGTCTTCTTCCAGCCGCCACGCCGACGACCCGGTCTCCGCCACGGACGGCTCGGGTGCCGATGACACCGAGGCCTCGGCTCCCCTGGAGCCCGACCTGGTGGACAGCGCTGCGCCGGAACCCATCCCGCCGGCTCTCGAACGACACTTGGCGCCCGCACGCGATCCGGTCCAGCGCTTTGTCAACGAGGCGCGCCGCTATGCGCGCCTGGATGAGAAGCAAGAGCGCGAGCTTGTTCAGGCCGCGCGCGAACGCGGCGACGTCAACGCCGCTCGCATCTTGGTCCTGCACAACCTGCGTCTCGTCGTGTCCATTGCTTACCAGTACCGACGGGCTTGGCTCAACCTGCTTGACCTCTTCCAAGAGGGCGCAGTCGGTCTGATGGAGGCCGTGCGCCGCTGGGATCCGGACATGGGCACCCGCTTCGGATCCTACGCGGCCTACTGGATTCGCGCCTGCATCTTGCGCTTTCTCATGACCAACTCGCGCCTGATTCACGTGGGCAATACCCGCGCAGGACGCAAGCTGTTTTTCCGTCTGGAGAAAGAACGCCAGAAACTCCTCGCCGAGGGCATCGATCCAACGCCTAGGCTGCTGGCAGCCCGGCTGGAAGTAGATGAGGCTGACCTCGCCGAGGTGTCCGCGCACCTCGCCTCGCGCGAGGTCTCGCTTGAACCGCGGCCGGATGAAGACGGTGTGCCCTTGGCCGAGAAGATCTCGACTCACCAGTCTTCGCCTGAACAGCAAGCGGCGCGAGGTGAGCTGTCCGAAGCTGTGCGCCGGCTCATGGACGACTTCGAGAGCAAGCTGGAAGACGATCGCGCGCGGGCCGTGTGGCGCGAACACCTGGCCACCACGGGCGAGGCGGTCGCGCTCTCGGCCTTGGGCGCGCGCTACGGCGTTTCCAAACAGCGCATGGGCCAGATCGCTGAAAAGCTAAGAGCGCAGTTCCGCGAGCGGGTGATCGCAGAACTCGGCGCCGACATCCACATGTCGTGGCAGCGCGACGATTGATCCTTGCGATAGCGGCGGCAGATGGCAAAGAGCCAGAGCCACCCGGCTGATCTACTGCGCTCCTTGCAACTCCTGACGCTTGACATTCATGGCTTGCAGCCCCTTGGGCCCCTTTGTGATGTCAAACTCCACTGTCTGGCCCTGGGACAACGAACGGTACCCGTCAGCCGTGATTGCCGTGTAGTGGACGAAAACGTCCTCCTCCCCGTCCCGCGCGATGAATCCGTACCCCTTGGAATCGCTGAACCATTTCACCTTTCCCGTTGCCATTCACTGCCTCCTCGAACTGTACTGATCTCCGCCACGCCCCAACGGAATTGTCTGGGGCGCACCAGCAGAAGGGTACGGTTCTGCGCCCGCCTGTCAAGACCCTAGGTGACTGGTCGGGTACAGGCGGAAAGCAGCTGCCCTAACGCAAACTCCGCGTCGGCTGCGGCAATTACGGAACGGATCGCAGCGATTCCGTAAGCGCCGATACGAATACAATGATCGGCGTTGCTATTGTCGATTCCACCGAGCGCAATAACCGGGATTGAGCAAGAACAGGCTCGCGCCAAGGCCTCGAGGCCTTTGGGCGGTCCGTAGACACGCTTTGACGGCGTGTCGAACACAGGACCAAAAACCACGAAGTCTGCGCCGGCTCGCGTGGCCAATTCGACTTCGGAGCAATCATGAGTTGAAACGGCTATGCAGAGGTTGGGGGCAAGGCTACGCGCATCTCGTACTGACAGCGCTCCAGTGGGGAGATGTACCCCATCCGCCTCCACAGCAAGCGCCACGTCCACTCGGTCGTTGACAAACAACGCTGCTCCCGCAGCACTCGTCACTGCGCGTAGCTGGCGAGCCAATTCGACCAGCGCCCGCGCTGACAGGTCCTTCTCTCGCACCTGCACCGCCACCTGTGTCGCCGCAGGGCCGGCGCCGCGCAGGGCCGCGGCGACCACGTCGCAGAGTTGTCTGCCGCCGGTCGCATGGCGATCGGTAATCAGGTACACACGCGGGACCACGAATTCCCTATTCGATGAGCCCGGCCAGCGGCGACGATGCCGTCGCATACAGCTTGCGCGGGATGCGGCCGGCGCAGAAAGCCTTGCGGCCGGCCACCACCGCGTCGCGCATGGCCTCGGCCATGAGCACCGGCTCCCTGGCGCCCGCTATGGCGGTGTTCATCAGCACGCCGTCGCAGCCTAGCTCCATGGCCACGGCCGCGTCCGAAGCCGTGCCGACACCGGCGTCCACAATGATGGGCACCTGGGCGTTTTCCATGATGATGCGCAGGTTGTAGGGGTTGCGGATTCCGAGCCCCGACCCGATGGGCGCAGCCAGCGGCATGACCGCCGCACAACCCACGTCTTCCAGCTTCTTGGCCAGGATGGGATCGTCGAGGCAATAGGGCAGCACGACGAAGCCCTCCTTGACCAGCACCTTGGCTGCCTCAAGCGTGGCGGCGCCGTCGGGGAACAGTGTCTTCTGGTCGCCAATGACTTCCAGTTTGACCATTTCGGCCATGCCCAACTCGCGCGCCAGACGGCAGGTCCGGATGGCCTCTTCCGCCGTGTAGCAGCCCGCCGTGTTGGGCAGCAGGGTGTGGGTCTTGCGGTCAACTGCGTCCAGCACGGTGGCTGCCCCTGGCGAGAGATCCACCCGTCGCAGAGCCACGGTGACAATCTCAGCCCCGGACGCCTCGATGGCCTTGCGGGTTTCCTCGATGGATCGATACTTCCCAGTTCCAACCAGCAGCCTAGAACGAAACGCCCTGCCCCCGATCACCAGCGCATCCCCGGAAGCACTACCCGAGCCACCGCCCATGAACGCCACCACCTCAATTCGATCGTTCGGTTGGATCGTCACCTCTTGCCAGGTCTTGCGCGGGACGACCTCTTCGTTTCGCTCCACCGCGACATGGCCGAGGTCCATGCCCATCTCTTGCAGCAAGGACGCAATCGACTGGCCGGTCGAAACGCTGCGCGTCTTTCCGTTCACTGTGATTCGTACTTCGCTCATGGGGTGCTAGACAATACCCGGACCTTCCACCATGCGCTGCCCTTTCTGCTCCGCCACCGAAGACAAGGTTGTGGACACCCGTCCCAGCGAGGATGAGCAGATTGTACGGCGCCGCCGCGAATGTGCGGGGTGCGGCAAGCGTTTCACCACCTACGAGCGGGTCGAGGAATTGCTTCCCTCAGTGGTCAAGAAGGACGCGCGACGCGAGCCGTTCGACCGGGCCAAGCTGCTGGCGGGCGTCACCAAGGCCTGCGAAAAACGGCCGGTTCCGATCGGCGCCCTAGAGCAGATGGCGGACTCCATCGAACGGTCGCTGCGTGAAACCGGCGAAAAGGAGATCGCCTCGTCCCGGATCGGCGATGCCGTCTTAAGCCGCCTGCGCGAGATCGACGACGTGGCCTACCTGCGCTTCGCCACCGTGTACATGCACTTCAAGGACGCGACCGAGCTGCTCAGTGAAGTGCAGAGGCTTCTGCGCTGGAAAGGCCAGGACTCATGAGCAAAGTCTTCTCCGAAGCCGACCGACGCTTCATGCGCGAGGCGCTGGCCCTGGCCGAACGCGGCCGCGGCCAAACCCGCCCCAACCCTGTGGTGGGCGCCCTGCTGGTGCGCGGCGGCCGCGTGCTGGCGCGGGGCTATCACCGCCGCGCCGGCCTGCCCCACGCCGAGATCGAAGCCCTTTCTCGCAAGGGCGTCCGCGCCCGAGGCGCGACCCTCTATGTCACGCTGGAACCCTGCTGCCACCAGGGTCGCACCGGCCCTTGCACCGAGGCCATCGAGCGCGCCGGCATCCGCCGCGTGGTGGTCGGGTGCTGCGACGAGAATCCGCTGGTCAGCGGACGCGGCGTCCTTCATCTGCGTCGGGCGGGCATTCGCGTCGATGTGGGCTGTCTCGACCACGAATGCCGAAGGCAAAGCCGCGCATTCTTTCTTTGGGTCCGTGCTCACCGGCCATGGGTCACACTCAAGGTCGCAACTACGCTCGACGGATTCATCGGAAGCGCCCAGGCAAAGCAGCGCGACCCCAGCACGCGCTTTATCACCGGCAAGCCAGCCCGCGCGCACGCCCACTTGCTGCGCTCCCAGCATGACGCGGTTCTGGTCGGGGTGGGCACCGTGCTAGCGGACAACCCCCGCCTAACCGTGCGCCCGCCTGGTGCCAGCAGCCCTTTGCGGGTGGTCCTCGACGGGCATCTGCACACGCCGCCCTCAGCCAGGCTCGTCCGGCAACTGGGCACGCCCCCGGCGCTCCTCGTCGGCGCGCAGCCACGCAAGGGCGCACGCGACGCCAGCGCGCGGCTGGGCCGCGAACGGGCCTTGCGCCGGGCCGGGGCCGAGATCCTTTTCCTGCCTGCTGACCGTTCTGACCGCATCTTGATCCCATCCCTTCTGCGTGCCCTCGCCGAACGCGGGGTGCAGTCGCTTCTCGTCGAGGGCGGCAGCCGGGTCATTGGCTCCTTCCTTTCGGCGTGCCTGGTGGACTCCGTTGCCTTCTTTTTTGCACCACGTCTTGCGGGTGGTGGCCGCCCCATCGCGGAAGGCCGGGGTCTTGATTGGCGCACTCCCCTCAGGCTCGGGAAGCTCGACGTTCGCGCCATCGGCGAAGATGTCCTTCTTCAGGCCGATGTTCTTGGTCCCAAGTTGCGCCGGCGATCCTAGATTGCATACGCGAGGGGAAGTTGTTCACTGGCATCGTTGAAGCTATCGGCAAGGTGGAATCGCTACGCGCCGGATCGGGTGGTACGCGCCGCCTGGCGATCACGACGGACCTCGACGTGGCCTCGCTGCCTCTCGGCGCCAGCATGGCGGTCAACGGGGTGTGCCTGACTATCGCGGCCCGCCGCGCGCGGCGGTTTGAGGCGGACCTTGGACCCGAGACTTTGGCGTGCACCACCCTGGGATCACTCAAGGCCAGCGATCGTGTCCACCTGGAGCGGCCGTTGCGCCTAGGCGACATGCTGGGCGGACACCTGGTCACCGGCCATGTCGACGGCGTGGGCAAGGTGGAATCGGCGCGCAAGCAGGGCGACACCCTCGCCTTGCGCCTGGAGGCGCCGGAATCGGTCGCGTCCGTTTTGGTGAAGAAGGGATCCATCGCGATCGATGGCGTGAGTCTAACCGTCAACCAGGTGGAACACCGCAGCCTGGAGGTCTGGCTCATTCCGCACACGCTGTCCGTCACCCTGCTGGGCGGGCTTCGCAAGGGCGATCGTGTCAACATGGAAGCGGATATGATTGCCAAGCAAGTCGCTCGCTTCGTGGAAAGAGCCCGTGTCCCCTGATCCCCACATTGATGTCGAGAAAGCCCTAGCGGAAATCCGCGCCGGCCGGCAGGTCATCGTGGTGGACGACGAGCACCGCGAGAACGAAGGCGATTTGACCATGGCGGCCGACCTGGTTACGTCGGAGGCCGTCAACTTTATGGCCAGCCAGGGTCGCGGGCTCATCTGTCTGGCGCTTTCCGAGGAGAAGGTGGCCACGTTGCGCCTCCCCATGATGACCCAGGACAACCGCTCGCCTCACAATACGGCGTTCACGGTCAGCGTCGACGCTCGCCACGGCATCAGCACGGGCATTTCAGCGCGCGAGCGCGCCCACACCATCCGGACCGCCGTTGCACCAGACGCTGCGCCCGATGAGCTGGTGACTCCGGGGCATGTGTTTCCCCTGCGGGCGAAGCGGGGCGGCGTGCTGGTTCGCACCGGCCACACCGAGGCTTCGGTCGACCTGGCGCGCATGGCTGGCCGCACACCCGCGGGCGTCATCTGTGAAATCATGCGCCCCGACGGCGAGATGGCGCGCATGCCGGATCTGGAGGCCTTTGCGACCGAGCGCGGACTCGGCATCGTGCATATTTCCGATCTCGTCCAGTATCGCCTGGCGCGCGAGGTGCTGGTCCATCTCGTGACAGAAACGACGTTGCGCCCCACCGGAGCCGGTCTGCACGCGAACTACCGCGCCTGCCTGTACGAGGCCGACGTGGCCGACGCGGAGTATCTCGCGCTGGTGCTAGGTGATGTGGCCTCTGGCGAGCCTGTCCTGGTGCGGGTGCAAACCGCCAGTCTGCTGCGCGACGTATTTACCGTGACCCAACCTGGCGAGATGATTCAACCCACGCAATGGCTACGTATCATCGAGCGGGAGGGACGAGGCGTCCTGCTTTACATTCTGCCGCTTGGCTGCCGGCACATTGCAACGGCGCTGGATGGCCTGAGCGCAAGCACCGCTCAGGAAGAGCGCGCCATCTCGCGCGGAGGCCGCGAGCCCGAGCCGTCCGCAATGCCGTTGCGTGACATCGGCCTCGGCTCGCAAGTCCTGGTCCAGTTGGGGGTACGCGCAATCCGCCTGCTCACCAACAATCCCCGCCGCCTCGCCGCCCTGCAAGGATACGGTATACAGGTTGTGGACTGCGTTCCGAGCGGGCCCCCTGCTGAGATCGTTCCGTTCAATGAAAGAGAGGCCAAGTAATGCCGCAAATCCATCAAGGTAAGTGGACAGCCCAGGGCAAACGTTTTGCCATCATCGCCTCGCGCTGGAACGAGTTCGTGGCGGACAAGTTGATCGTGGGCGCGGTCGACGCCTTGGGCAAGACGGGCGCCCGCGACGAGGACATCGAAATCTACCGCTGTCCGGGCGCCTTCGAGCTGCCTGGGTTGGCCCGACGCGTAGCTGACTTGGGAACGTTCGACGCCATCGTATGTTTGGGCGTCGTAATTCGCGGCGCGACTCCGCACTTCGACGTGGTGGTCAACCAAACCACGCGCGGCATCGCCCAGATTGCCGCCGAGGCCAAAATCGCGGTGGGCTTCGGCGTTCTCACCTGTGACACCATCGAGCAGGCCATCGAGCGCGCGGGCAGCAAAGGCGGCAACCGGGGTGCGGATGCAGCCATGGCCGCCATTGAGGTGGCCAACCTGTACGACCAGCTGGAGGGCCGGGCCGAGGGCCCCCCCGCTCGCCGGCGCAAATGACTTGGACAAACCGACGATGAGCCCGCGGCGCCGAGCCCGCGCGGTGGCGCTTCAGGTCCTGTACGCCATGGACAGCGTGGGCGATGCTGATCCAGGCGTGGCGCTGGCGGCCCACCTGCGCGAATTCGGCGTCAGCCAGGATGAAGACCCGGGCGAGCAGCCAGAGGAATGCGCTCTTGATGAGAAACTGGCCGCCACCCTGGTCCGCGGGGTATGGGCACACCGGGCCGGGCTGGATGAGATCCTGGCCCGGCTGTCGCAGAACTGGCGTGTGGAGCGTCTGGCGCGCGTGGACCGCAACGTTCTGCGCATCGCTCTTTTCGAGCTTGCCCACTGTCAGGCCGATGTTCCGGCACGTGTCGCCATCAATGAAGCCGTAGAATTGGCCAAGCGCTATGGCTCCGAGGAGGCGCCCGCGTTCGTCAACGGGCTACTCGACTCCGCTTTGGATTTGCTTGGCATCACACCCTAACATGCTGGCCACCAGCCAAATTGCTTTTGTCCCGGTCGACCTTAGCCGCTGGGATCGCTGCCCAAGTGGCGACGCGATCGTCGTGCCAGTGTGGGCCGACGTACGCCCCCTGCGCGGGGCAGCTGGTCTTCTCGACTGGCGCCTCAACGGTCGCTTGTCGCGGCTTCTCCGCGAGGGCCGGCTGGACGGCCTGGCCGGGGAGAAGTTGCTCTTGTTCACCAACCGTGTGCCTTGGCGCCGCGTCCTGACCATCGGCTTGGGCCCGACGACCAGCTTCTCCGAGGATGCCTTCCGGGCCAGTTTGGGCGCCGTCTTCGATGCCTTCCGCGGGCTAGGCGTCCAGTCGGCGGGCCTGGCGCCGCCCGGCCGCGACGTGGACCGCATCACACCAGAGCGGGCCTTGCGCGTGCTCATCTCGGTTGCCGAGCAGCGCGAAGAACAATTCCCGGGGACTGCACTGAGTGCGCTGACCATCATCGACGCGGCGCCCGCAATCAAGGCCATGGTCGAAACCGTACGCGCGATCGAGCGTTCCCTCGCTCGTTGATCGCTACCGCGGCGGAATCGTGACGAAGCGGAAGGTGTCCCCGCGCCTGACGCGCAGGAGGTGCCCCACCTTGCCGCCCGCGCGCAGGGCACTCACCGCCTCTTCGGCGCTGGTGACTGGCTTGCGGTCGATCTCGACGATGACATCCTCGGCGCGCAGGCCCGCCTTGGCGGCTCGGCCGTCTGGCTCCACCCCGCTGACCACCGCACCCTTGGTTCCAGGATCCATGCCCAGCATGCGCGCCATGTCGGGCGTTAGGGTCTGCACCTGCACGCCAACCTGGTCCTTCTCGACCTCGGCGTCAGGCGCCTCGCCGGGCCGCGCAGGCAACTCGCCCAGGGTAACCTGCACCGTACTGGGACGGCCGTCGCGCAGAAGTGCGAGCTTGACCTTGTCGCCCACTTTTTGCCCGGACACGTAGTCCACGACGTCGGCCGCGCCTTCGATCTTCTGCTTGTCGATCTGGGTCACAATATCGCCGACGTGGACACCGGCCTGGTCGGCCGGGCTGTTCGGCAAGACCTGGCTAACCCAAGCGGCGCGCGCGAGTCCGGGCTTGGGCGTCTGACCCTTCTGTTCCGTCTCGCCATCCATGCCCAGCTTGAGGCCATCTTTGACGTCACCGATCGCCACGCCCAGCCAAGCGTGGTGCACGCGGCCGTCGCGAATGATCAACTGGGCGACCCGGCGAGCCTGGCTGATAGGGATGGCAAAGCCATAGGCGCCGCCAGGCCCCACGTTGATGAGGGTGTTGATGCCGATCACCTCACCCTGCAAGTTCACCAAGGGGCCGCCCGAGTTGCCCGGGTTGATCTTCGCATCAGTCTGAATGTACTCGCGCATGCGCTCGCCTGACATGTGAACGTTGCGCGTGACCTTGCCCTTACCACTGATAATCCCCGCGGTAACGCTTTGATCGAGGCCGAGCGGGCTGCCGATGGCCAGCACCCACTCACCTACCTCGATGGCGTTGGAATCGCCCAAACGGGCGGCGACCAGCCCGGGCGGCGGATTCTGCAGGCGGATCACGGCCACATCGGTCTTCGGATCGGTGCCCACTATCTTGGCGGCGAACTCGCGTCCGTCGGCGAAGGTCACCGTGACTTTGCTGGCCTTTTCCGCCACGTGGCTGTTGGTCATGATGTTTCCGGCACCGTCGATCACCACCCCCGAGCCAGTGCCATGCCCGGGCCCCGGCGTGGGCAGGCCTTCAAAGCCGTCGCCGAAGTGGAAGAAGTGCTCAAAGAAGCGCTCCATGTCAGGTGGCAAGTCGTCGCGCTGGAAGCCGCGGCGGGCAAGCTTGGGCTGCTCGATCTCCACATCGATGCGCACCACGCTGGGCCGCAAGGCCCGGGCCGTGGCCGCGAAGGCCTGCGACAACGCACGCGCCTCCTGAGGGACCTGGGTCTTGGGGGTCACGACCGGAGGCGCCGCGGCCGAGCCTGCGGCTGCGCGCGGGGCGAAGCGCACGCCCAGCCCCAACCCCGCTGCCAGGGCCGCCATCGCCAACGTTGCCGAAACAACCAGGATCCTTCTTCGCATAATGTGCCTTTCCATTTCCCTTGCCTGACCGGGTGGGCCACGCTGCCGCGGACCATCCTACGCGAACAACCGTTGGCGGGAGGTGTTTCTTCCCGGGGACTATCTACCGGGCTCCCCACGCGACTACTTTCATGGGAACGCTCAAAGGGTTCCCATACCCTCCCGCGATGGTGCGCCGCCGGCCCGGCCGGCGGGCTCCCCACGCGACTACCGTCTTTACAAGAGGGCACCTCCTGCGGCAAAAGGCTGGCCAGCCCTTGTACTGGCACCAAACCATAATCCGGCTCAAGGCCCGACCCCGAGGCTTCCATCTCGTCACGAACGAAATCGTGACCCAGGTCCCTGGACTGGCGTCCCTGCGGGTTGGCCTGCTGCACCTTCTTCTGCAGCACACCTCGGCCTCGCTATTCCTCAATGAGAACGCCGATCCTGACGTGCGGAACGATTTCGCCCATTGGAGCGATCACGCCATTCCAGATGGCGCTCGCTACTTCGTCCACACCCTAGAGGGTGCCGACGACATGCCGGCCCATGTGAAATCTGGCCTGCTCGGGGTGGCGCTGACCTTGCCTATCTCGGATGGACGCCTGCAGCTCGGCACCTGGCAGGGCATCTACCTGGGCGAACATCGGTCAGACGCGGAAGGCCGAAGCGTTCTTGCGACGCTGTGGGGCGAACCAAAGCCGGAGCAAAAGTGACACTACCGCCGACCGTTTCACGGGCGTATATCTTCACTACGCGCGGCGAGGGAGGTTGACCATGGCTGATGCCCCCGACACCAAGAAGCCGAAACTGGGACTGACCTACCGCGACGCTGGCGTCGACATCGACGCCGGTGACACGCTGGTTGAGCGCATCAAGACGCATGTGAAGCGGACCATGCGACCTGAGGTGTTGACTGATCTGGGCGGCTTCGCCGGCCTGTGTGCGCTGCCCAAGAACTACAAGAACCCGCTGCTGGTCGCGTGTACCGACGGCGTCGGGACCAAGCTGAAGCTGGCCTTTCTCATGGGCAAACACGACACGGTCGGCATTGATCTTGTGGCCATGAGTGTGAACGATCTGGTGGTGTGCGGGGCTGAGCCGCTGCTCTTCCTCGACTACTTCGCTTCCGGCCATTTGGAAGTGGGCGTGGCCGAACAGGTCATTTCCGGTATCGCCGACGGCTGCAAGCAGGCGGGCTGTGCGCTCATCGGCGGGGAGACGGCGGAGCTGCCCGGTTTCTACCATCCGGGCGAGTACGACCTGGCCGGTTTCTGCGTGGGCGTGGTGGACAGAGCCGCCCTCATCGAGGGCAAGACTATCGTTGCCGGCGACGTACTGCTGGGCCTGGCCTCGTCTGGCTTCCATTCCAACGGCTACTCGCTCGTGCGACGCGTGTTTCTCGACCACGCCCGGCTTGATCTTGCTGCCAAACCAGACGGGCTCGACGAGCCGCTGGGGCAAGCCCTGCTGCGGCCAACCCGGATCTACGTACGCGCGTTGCGCATGCTGGCTGCGGCCGGCCTGATGAAGGGCGCGGCCCACATCACCGGCGGAGGTCTGGCCGACAATCCGCCCCGCATGCTGCCCCCGGGCGCCTTGCTGGCTCTGCAAATCAACCTGGGCGCCTGGACACCGCCGCCCGTCTTCAGCCTGTTGCAGGAGCTGGCCAAGGTGGAGCCCGAGGAGATGCGACGCACCTTCAACATGGGCATCGGTATGGTGGTGGCCGTGCCTGCCGGCGCGGCCGACGCCGCCCAGTCGATCCTGGAAGCCGAGGGCGAGAAGGCCACCATCATTGGCCAGGTCGTGGTGGCAGACCGGCCCGACGCGCCGGTGGAGTTCATCCCATGAAGGTCGGTGTCCTAGCTTCGGGCAGCGGCACCAACCTGCAGGCGCTGATCGATGCTGGCCCACGCGGTGAGCTGGGGCCGGCCCGTATCGTGGTCGTGGGGGCCAACGTGGCCGACTGTGGCGCCCTGGAGCGCGCAGGCAAGGCCGGCATCCCCACCTTCCAGCGCTCGCACAGGGATTTCGCCCAGCGGGAGGATTTCGATCATGCGCTCGTAGACGAGCTGCGGCGACATGGCGTGGGATTGGTCGCCCTGGCCGGCTTCATGCGCATCCTGACGCCGGCGTTTCTCGACGCCTTTCCCCGCCGGGTGGTCAACATTCATCCGGCTCTCTTGCCATCCTTTCCCGGCGTGCATGCGCAAAAGCAGGCCTTTGACAGCGGTGTGCGTTTCTCAGGCTGCACGGTGCACTTTGTCGACGCCGGCACTGACACCGGCCCCGTCATCGCCCAGGCGGTGGTGCCAGTGCTCGATGGTGACGACGAGGAAGCCGTGCGCCTGCGCATCTTGGCCGAGGAGCACCGACTCTATCCTGCCGTCCTACGCGCCATTGCTGAAGGCCGCGTGAGCGTGGACGGACGGCGCGTGCACGTCCGTGGTACGCCGGTCGGCCTGGCCGACGCACGGCTGCGAAGCCTGTAGAGAGTTCAAGGCGAGTGCCCGGTCTTGGCCGCGGCCGGGCCAATCGCGTCTTCAGCTCGGCGACCAGCAGGCTGGCCACCTTGGCGTGGGTCGCACCTCCGGGATGCTAGGATCCGGACGGGTACACGATTTGAATGCCGTTGACCGGCGCGCGCTCCACCCCGTTGATCGACCCCACTGGCCGCGCCGTCAACTGGAAGCTGGTTCCGCTCAAGTTTCGGAACACAACATAGTCACCCTCGCTAGCTCCACCCGCGTCTGGCGCACCAGCCTCTACATCAGGCGCCAGCGTGTATCCCGGGAAGGTGCTGGCGGACGCTCCCGCCTGGACCGCAAAATGCGTTGTTGATCCGATCGTGTATTGGTAGGTGCGCGTGTCTGACGCTGTCGCCTTGATGTTCGCATAACAATAGACGTAGACGTCATATCCGCCGCTCATCGATCCGGGCAAGGTCACGTCGACTGTCGCGGGCGAGGCAGCCGACCTTGGATCGAGGTAGCCGTTCATCATATGCGAGTCGCCCGAGGAGTCAGTGAAGCCAACGTACCAAATAGCTGCCGGCTCCCCGGTCACCAGCGGTGAGTTCCAGGTGACGGACCCGGATGTCGTGCTGCCATCTGCCGACGCCAGCGAGGTAAGCGTCCCTTCCCTTTCAAGAGCGCTGTTCCAGTGCGTCGCCCGCTTGACTCCCGCAGTTTCGCTGGGGGTCATCGCGGGTATTCCAGGACTGCCACCCGTCCGTCCCCCGACGAAGTCGATACTGATGATCATTGGCACAATCGCACCGCCCGCCCCAGTGCCGCCGCTTCCGCCAGCTCCACCTGTCCCAGCGCCATCAGAGCCTCCGCTTGCGCGGTCCGACGGCGGACTGACATCGGCAGAGAGCGCAACGTCAATCAGGCCATCCGTGGGCGAGGCAGCCCCCGCG
>Ga0247845_1000039_pt1 | contig 23936 bp, 15 predicted proteins | sample PFST25metaG_2_FD_186008 | JGI IMG/M metagenome (GOLD analysis project Ga0247845, IMG submission 186008) | Peat soil microbial communities from Stordalen Mire, Sweden - P.F.S.T-25 | ecosystem: Environmental > Terrestrial > Soil > Wetlands > Peat | place: Sweden: Norrbotten County, Stordalen Mire...
CGGCGGCAAAGTAGTTGCCTGGATACTTCTTGACCATGACCCGGGCTTCGTCCTCTGCCTCCTTGTAACGCCCCATGTTGGCCAGGGCCTTGACGACATTCCATTCGAATTCAGGGGCGTTGGAGCTATCTGGAAAGCGCGCGACCGCCTCTCTCGCCAATTGCAGTGACAGAGGTGGGTCCGACGCCGCCAGGTCATGCAGCTTCGCCATCAGCGATCCCTCAGCAAAGAACGCCCCAGCGTCCTTCCCAACCGGTTGCCGACGATGCCCCACCTCCTTCGGGGAGGAGGCCGCAGGTGAGGGTGGGGCGGGTTTCGCCAGAGCCGCGTCGAACTTCGGAGCCCGCGGGGTGGTTGCAACTGTTTCGTGCTCTTCACTTGGCGACGGCCGCGGACGCTTGTCCCGCAGGGCGAACGCGCCGAGTACAACCGCCAGCGCAACGACGCCGAGGGCTCCCATCACTACGATTGCAGGCTTGGACATGGCTTTCTCGACCGACGCGTTCAGCCTACTTCAGTGCTCAGGCGAAGACAACCGCGACCGCGCGGCCTCTGGCTCTACTTCAGACTCGGTATTAGGTCGCGAGTTATGGTGTGGGAGTCGGCGTAAATAGTCTTGAGATTCGCCCATTGGTTGTTCTCGTACCCCGCCCAGACGCTGAACAGTACCCACGGCGCCGCAGTGGGGAACATAGTGCTGGGATTTGGGGCAGTCCCGCACTCATGCAGCGCGATCGGCATCGTGCCGCCCATGACGCCTTTGCAACTGCTATACAGCGAAGTGAACGGCGGGTTGCTCCCGTAGGTATCCCCTCCCGAAATGTCGACCATGCTCGGGCCTGGCCAATAGCCGGAATTCGGCGCGCCGCTGTAGGGCATGAGCCAAATGATATTGTTGTTGCCCTTGGTAGCGGTGAGGTAGTTGAACGAGTACTTCCACAGTGCGATGAACTGGGCTCCTGTTCCCTTGCTCCACCAAAACCATCCGTTGGATTGCGTCTCGTGAAACAGCGCCAGTATCACCGGCATGTTGGCGGCCGCCATGGCCTTGAATTGAACCGTCATGTAGTCAAGCCGGCCATTCCAGGACGTGTTCTCTGCTGTTCCCGGCGTTACGATGTTGGTGAAGAAGCTGCCCGAAGGAGTGGACTCGGAGCAGTTCGTACCGGTGTAGCAGTCGTTCATGCAGGTTGTGCCGGACACTGGCATGCCGCTGTGGTAGCGATACATGACCAGCCCACCCGCGTTCCAATGGGCAATGGCATGTGTAGTGGAAATGTTGACGCCCGTGCAGCCAGCACTGCTGTGATACGCGAAATCAGTCCCATGAACCGCCGGGGTTTTCAGGCCTTGGCCGGCGTACGAACTGATGTCAGTGGGGTTATCGCTCCAGTTGGCTTCTTGCTGTCCTGACAGGACGCTCTTCCCGTAAATGCTATACAGGTAGCAGAGCGCGTTCTTCGTCTGCTGCGATGCGTTTGGGGTGACGGGCGTCACGTTGCAAGGGCTGGTGCCGCTAGATGTTGAACCGCCCGCGCCGCTGTTCGAGGTCGTGCCACCGGTTGAGGTCGTGCCGCCGGTCAAGGCCGTACCGCCCCTGGGAGTCGTACCGCCGGTCAGGGTCGTGCCACCCCTCGAGGTCGTGCCACCCCTCGGGGTCGAACCGCCGGTCGAGGTCGTGCCGCCAGTCGGGGTCGTGCCGCCGTTCGAGGTCGTACCGCCAGTCGAGGTCGTGCCGCCGTTTGTGATCGTGCCGCCAACCGAGGTCCTGCCGCCAGCCGAGGTCGTGCCGCCGTTCGAAGTCGCGCCGCCGTTGGTGGTGGCACCGCCAGTCGTCGTGGCACCGCCAGTCGAGGTCGTGCCGCCGTTCTCGGTCATGCCGCCGGTCGACGTGGCGCCGCCGTTCCGGATCACGCCACCGGCGGCGCTCACGCCGCCGGTTCCCGCCGGCGCGCCGCCAGTCGTGAACGAACCACCAGTGCCGTTCGTATTCCCGTCGTTCGAGCAGCCCAAAAGGGCAGCCAGCGAAGCAGCAAGGGTCAGACGCAGTGTCTTCTTGTTCATGCAATGTCTCCAGGTCGGATGAGCGAATGGCGAAGCACCGGATATGGCTCCGGACTACCTAGAAAGGGGGCACGATTCCCGCAAGCTTCAAGAATTCGTCGTCCGAGCCTCGACCTCAGAGCTGCGCCTACGGTCGCATCCCCTCGACGATGAGACGAAGCTCCGCCGTTCGCGATCCGGCTCCGCGCAGCCCCTGCGCAGGCGATGGTCTTGGGCTAGAATCTGACGTTGCCGCAGCCCATCAGAACCTCGGCAAACGTGTACGTTCCGTTGGTCACGTTGTCGCACCACGAGCCGAAGAGCTGGATAGCACGGTCGGTGGAGTTCGTGTAGTCCCATCCGTCCGTCTGCGTGGTGTCACGCGGGGCCCGGATGCTGCTGTCATGGTTGAACTGGACGGCCACGTTGCTGGGATCCGGGGGGCTCTGGCTCAGGTTGAAGGTGCAGCTCGCCACCGTGCCCACGATGGTGGCGAGGGCCGCGTTCAGGTCCTGGGGCGAAAGAGCTGGGTAATAGTGGGCAGTACCGCCGGCCGCGGCGAAGTTGTCCAGATTTCCAACTTCGGTGCCCACGCCGATTACATAAACCTGGAACCCGGCCGCAGCCGCCGCGGTGATGGCCGCGACTGTCCCTGCCACGTCCGACCCACCCGCGCCTCCGCCTCTGCCTGAGGTGGTAAGACAGTTGGGTTCTCCGTCCGTGGCCAGCAGGATGTACTTGCCATTCGTGTCGGTGACGGTCTGCAGATAGGTCACGGCGGTGTTGATAGCGACCTTGGTGGGCGTGGCCCCGTTGGGAGTCACTCCGGCAATGGTTGTCTGAACAGTGGCGGCTGACCCCGGCGCGATGGGAACCTCCGGCGCCGCGACAGCGCAGTTCCCGTCCGAGTTGAAGAGCTCGAGGCCCCAGCTCACGTCACCCGAGGCGCCGGAAAGGACGGTGTTGAGTCCGGCAACCATGGTTGCCCAGCGTTGCTGGCAGGTCGTGGAGCCGGCCGCGCAGTTGGCGGACGAATCCATGGCGCTGGTCATAGAGCCGGTCTTGTCCAGAACCAGCAGCAAATCAGCATTCTGCTTGGTGAGACTGGCGGTCGAGACGCCGCAGTTGCCGCCGTCGGCCTCAGTGGGCGTAGCGGTGGTAGTGTCGACGCCGGTGCTAGTACCTGGGTTCGTGCCCAGAGAGATTGCGGGCCCGGTGCCGCGGGGATTATTCTTGATACTGCTCGTACTGCCGGGGATCGGCGTGGGACCTCCGCAAGCCAGGAACCCGGCGGCTGTTAGGGCGGCCGCTCCGCGAAGCCACACCCAACTGGTTCGGCTGATTATCCGTTGCCTGGTCATGCTGACCTCCTTGAAGATGCGCGCGGGGATTCGGGTCTCCCCAAGAAAAACTCGCTCGGCCACTCCGAGGACTCTCATGCCACCGGAAGGTCCACCCGCCGTACAACTACATATAGGAGTTTAGAGCATCCTGGGGCTTGTGGCTTTCAAAAAATGGGCCGTCAAAAATGATTCCACGCTGCCCGGATGGACGTGCGCCGTGCAATCAACTAGTTCGCGGGGGCGCTGCGCCATCGTTTGATGGCTTTTCGCGCTATTGACCAGGCCTTGCAACGCGCTGCGGCTCGCCACCATGTGGAACCAGCCGCGACTGACCGCTCACGCTGCGCCCCAAGATGGATGAATCTGTCAGGCGTCCTGTGTCGTCATCACGGACATATGGTCGCAGATGGCCAGAGATATGCTGGCCCGACGCGTCGAGGAACACCGGGCGCGGATGACCTCTCGGCGAAGCTCGGCCCCTTGACCGCGGTCCTTTCCCTGCCGCGCGATCACAGCCCGGCGGTCGAGACGGCGCCGGTGTCCACCACCTCAAAGTCGCTGCCATGCAGCTTGCCCAGTCCCGACACGAGGCCGTCCATGTAGGAAGCCCACCCCGCGTTGGTTTCGCCGCTGATGTACCAGTTGCTGCCATTGTCGGCCAGGATGATGCCGTACTTCTTCATCGCTGTCAGGATGACCAGCGTCGGACCGGAAAACGAGCTTGTCGCAAACGATGCCTTCAGGCGAAGGCGCAGCCCCATCGGTGGCAGCGTGGTGGTGGAACTGCCGGCCGCATGCGTGGCGGGGTGGATGTAGCCCTGATACGTCCGGCTGACGGTGAATCTGATCGCGTGGCGTATCTCGCCCGCCATGACCTCGTCGTAGCGCACCAGTCCCGGAAGAACAGGCAGCCCAGCCGCGTCGGAAGACGTCCACCCGTCGGTGCGAAGCGCGTTTGATCCCAGGTGGAAGATCGCGCCGTTGGACGCTGTCCAGCCCGAACTACCTGTGGGATTTTGCGCATTGTACAGCTCGTAAAGCGTGCAATTGTTCGGGGCACCCGCGGTGTCGATGTAGAGCACGTGCCGATCACTGTCGGTCGAGGCAGCGGTGCCGCCTTCGATGGGAGCGGTGAGCGGAATTGGGTAGCAAAACTTGTTGCTTCCAGTGGGACAAGGGAGCGGATCGCTATCGCTGGCGCCCCAATCCTCGTTCCAGGTCATCGGCTGCGGCGTTGCACCAGTGCCGATCGAAAACGGAATGCCATACTCTTCCGCTACCGTCCCCCAGTCGGGATGGAAGCTGGTGGATGACGACATGTTGGCGAGGTAGGTCGCGCTGTCGGCGTTGAGCGGATAGGCCGAGATGTCCGTGTTCCATGGGTTGTCTGCGGGAAAGATGTTGCAGCCGGCGATGGTCGGCACGCTGCCGCTGCCGGCTGTGCCGGTGGTTCCGCCCGTGGCGCTTCCGATCGCGCCGCCGCTTGCGCCGCCGGTGCTCGCGGTGCCACCGGTCAGGCTCGCACCCCCGCTTCCGATCGCGCCGCCGCGGCTCGTGCCGCCGCTTGTTCTTGCACCGCCGCGGCTCGGGGAGCCACCGGTCCGGTTCGCCCCCCCGCTTCCGATCGCGCTACCGCTGCTCGTGCTGCCGCTTGTCGTCGCGCCACCGACGCTGGACCCACCAGCGGCGGTCGCACTGCTGGTTCCGGCGCTACCGCCGGCTGAAGCGAAGCCACCATATGACCCACTGCCAACGCCTCCTTGGGCACCTGCGCTACCGCTGTCCTCCCCGCCACTCTGGGTCTGGTTCGAACACCCGAACAGGATAAGGACCACGGACCAACGCGAGATGGCTTTTTTCATCGTCTTGTTCTTCCAGAGATAGGCGGTGACGCGCCGGCCCCCGCCAGAACGAAATCCACCCTCCTCAAGCATGCAACGGCCGGACGGCGGTCGAACTGAAGTCCGACCGGGCAGCGCGGCGCGCGAGCACCGCACCGAATGCGCGCGTGCCCCAAGCGGCCTCACGCTTCGAAAACCGCGTCCTAGCGCCGGGCTGCCCTGGCCAGGGCCGCCGCATCCACGCCCTCGCGGCCGCGCAGGTCAAGGTACAGGCGAGCCGCGGCCAATGCCGGCACCGGCAAGCTGACGATCAGCAACAGGTCGCCGAGGAAAACGCGCAGGAACACCATGATGCGACGGCTGCTTTCGGGCATCGCGAGATCGGCCAGGCCGAAAACCGCTGCGCTCAGCGCCGCGGTGGCCAGCGCGACCACGATCACGCGCACGACGTCCATCCTGACCAGGGCCATGCTGCGCAGAAGCGCCGCCTTGCCCGCAGCTCGCTCAAACAGCACCACCACCGGCACAAACAAGAGCAAGACTGCCGCGACCAAGCCGGGCAAGAAAAGCAGCGCACTGCCCACGGCTACCAGCGCGGCCGCAGGCAGCAAGGTGGTGATGAAGCGTAGACGCCGCCGCCACAGCAAGACCCCCACATCCATGAAAGAGGGCAGCCCCGCGCCCGCGCGTTGGTCGACGAGTACCACGGTCATGGCCGCGAAGGTCAGCGGAACTGCCAGACCGAAGACCAACAAGGCCGTCACCAGTACGGCCGCGAGCCAGCGTGCAACCGGAGCCACTCGGCTGGGTGTCCCCGCGGCCGCTTCTGCGGCGGCTGTGCCTGCCGCAGCCACAGTCTCCAATGCGGCGAGCTCAGCCAACGCTGCCTTGTCGATCTTCCCCTCAGCGCGGCTGGCCTCCACCCGACGGTCCAGCTCCTGCTTCGCGTGCGAGAAATCGACCGTGGTGGCCGAGCCATTGAGCAGGGGATCCGGAACAGCCGAGCCGGTGACTGCGGCCACCATACATGACTTCGCCCCAGCCAAAGGAAGCAGCAGAACGGCCGCCAGCAAGAGCAGTGGCCTCCATGCCCGCCGGTAGAACGTGGTGGCCTTGGCCAGATGCCTCAGCGCAGCCGCCGCATCGGCCCAGAGCTGCGCCAACCACGGCAACCGGCGCAGCGCCATTCCGCCCCGAGTCAGCAGGCTTGCAGCGCCCGGCTTGGCTGCGCGTGGCTTGGTCGCGACCGGCGCAACCGGCAAGTCCACCGGTGGCGGGTCTCCCTGAGTGTAGTCTCCGAGCAGGGCCACCGGGGCCAGGCTGCGAGCGAGGGCAGCTTGCGGCAGCCCATGGCCCGGCGGCCGGGCGCTGGCCGTGGCTTCCGCCGGGGGCAACGGTGCCGCAATTGGCGTGATCGGCGGGTCCGGATTCACGCCAACGGCCCCTGCCGGATCTTCGCGCTTCTCCGCGGCGCTCGACCGTGCGACCGGCCGCGGAAGAGCCGACGGAACGAGATTCTGCGCCGCCACCGGCCCGTGCATCAAAATGGTGCGCCCCTTCCGTCCATCCTCGGCAAGGAAGCCTGCATACGCCGGCGAGCGCGCTTTCGCCCCTGAACCTACCGGCGGAACCGGCGCGCTCGGCGCTGCGGCCGGCACGGAAGGGAACCGCGCGACCGCGGGTGGTGAGGCGGCCGGAAGTGGCTTGGGCAGGCTCGGCCCAGGGAGCGAAGCCGGCTTTGGGGGTGGCGCTGCTGCCAGCGGCTTTGCCGGCCCTGCTGCCCACTGCTTTGCCGGCGCTGCTGCCGACTGCTTTGCCGGCGGCAGGGCTGACGCCGGCTTTGCCGGCGCTGCTACCGCTGGTGCCTTCTGCCAGGACTTCGAAGTCGACGCCGCCGCCGGATTGCGAAACCCTGCGGGCATGGGCAGGGGTGGCGGCGCAACCCTACCCACGAGGATCCCGCCCAACGTCGGGTTGTTGATCAACTTTCCCGTCGTAGGGCACGTTCGCATCTCGGGCGAATGCTGCTTTTCGCAGTGGGGACAAGGCTTCACGACAGGGCTCGACGAGGGGGGCGCTATTATACCCCCACCGACACCGCCGCTGATGAAATCCGGCCCGGGTCTTTTCTTCTCTGGCCTTCTGGCCTCTGGCCGGCCGCAGTCTTTGCCGCTTGCGCGGGGGCGTGGCATTCTGTGGCCGATGTCGGACTCACAGGAAGCCGCAGCTCGCCCGTCTGGTGCTGTTCTCGCTAGCGAAGCAGCCGCCCGGCCGGCGCCCGAGGTGGTCGAGCGCGACGTCGCCGCAGCACGCGAGCTTTGCGAGGCCCAACGCACCCTGTGCGCCGAGATCGGCAAGCGCATCATTGGACAGCACGAGGTCATCGACCACCTCTTGATTGCCCTCTTTTCGCGCGGCCACTGTCTCTTCGTGGGCGTGCCGGGCCTGGCCAAGACCATGCTCATCCAGACGCTGGCCGATGTGCTCGACCTGTCCTTCGGCCGCATCCAATTCACGCCTGACCTGATGCCGTCTGACATCACCGGCTCCGACGTTCTGGAAGAAGACCGCACCACCGGCCGGCGCGTGTTTCGCTTCGTGCGTGGCCCGATCTTCGCCAACGTCATTCTGGCCGACGAGATCAACCGCACCCCGCCCAAGACCCAGGCCGCGCTGCTGCAATCCATGCAAGAGTACCGGGTGTCGGCCGGCGGTACGACCTACAACCTGCCCCTGCCCTTTCTGGTCTTCGCCACGCAGAACCCCATCGAGCAGGAGGGCACCTATCCCTTGCCCGAGGCTCAACTGGACCGCTTCATGTTCGAGGTGGACGTGGGCTATCCCAACGCCGAAGAAGAGGTGCGCATCGCCAGCCAGAGCGCGGGCAGCCACCGCCCGGCGCTGCGCAAGGTGCTGTCGCCCCAGCGCATCCTGGATCTGCAGGACTTGGTCCTGCGCGTGCCAGTGGCGGACCATGTCCTGCGCCACGCGGTGGCCCTTTGTCGCGCCACCCGGCCAGGGCCGGGTTCGCCCGAGCCTATCGGCCAGTACGTCGCGTGGGGTGCTGGTCCACGCGCCTCACAACACCTGGTGCTGGCGGCCAAGGCGCGCGCCGTGCTCGATGGCCGCTATGCGGTTTCCATCGAGGACGTGCGCCGCATGGCTCTTCCGGTGTTCATCCACCGCCTGGTCCGCAACTTCCACGCAGAGGCCGACGGCGTGTCGTCGCGCGCCCTCATCGAGCGTCTGTTGCAGACCGTCCAGCCTGAGTGAGAGCCGGCCAGAAGATCATCGTGAGCGAGGGCACCACAGGAAGAGGACAGCAGCCGCGGCCCGGGCTGCTCGACCCCACCGATCTGGCGCGGCTGGCGTCTTTGGATCTGCGCGCCCGCACCATTGTTGAGGGCGCGTTTTCGGGCATGCACCGGAATCTGCACCCGGGCACATCGGTAGAGTTCACCGAGCACCGGGAGTACGCGCCGGGCGACGATGTTCGCCGCATCGACTGGAAGGCCGTGGGCCGCGCCGACCGCTACTACGTCAAGCGCTTCGAAGACGAGACCGAGATGCACACCTTTCTCGTGCTCGATGCGTCTGCCTCGATGGGCTATCGCCGGCTGGGCGTGTCCAAGCTCGACTACGCTGGCTATCTGGCAGGTGCCCTGGCCTATCTGGTCGGCCAGCAGGGTGATGCCGCCGGCTTGCTGCTTTTCGACGAGAGCGCGCGCAGCTTCCTGCCGCCCTCCACGCGGCCGGGACAGATACGCGAGGTGTTCCGCCTGCTGGAAGCCGCCCAGCCCGCCGGCCGCACCGATGCGGCGCTCGCCCTTGGGCACCTGGGGGAGCTCACCGACAAGCGGAGTCTCATCATCGTGATGTCCGACCTGCTCGACAGCGAGCCGGATGAGTCCGGCGACCAAGCGCGCGGCGCTTTGCCCGAACGTCTGCGCCAGTTGCGCGCGCGCGGGCACGACGTAGCGCTGTTTCACGTGCTCGATGCCGACGAGGTGGAGCTGCCCTTTGACGACCTGATCTTCTTCGAGGGTATGGAACCGGCTGACACGCGGACTCTGCTCGCGCAAGCGACCGATCTGGCCCAGGCCTTCAGGCGAGAGTCACAGGCCTTTCGCAATCGCTGGCGTGGGACCTGTCTGGAAGCGGGCGTCGAGTATCGCTTCGCACGCACCGACGCTCCGCCGGCCGAGATCCTGCGGGCCTTTCTAGCCGACCGCCAGCGCGCGGTGAGGCTCTAGTGAAGCCCTTGCCTCAAACCACCGAGGCGGCGACGGCCGACGATCCGGGCCGCTGGCTGCGTCGGGCCTGCGCTTCCGGTCCTCAAGTACATCAGTACATTCCGGTCCGGTTCTCGGCCCTCCTTGCCAGCAGCCCGGCTTGTCGGCCGGATGCTAAGGGGCACCGCAATCGGCGCTTTGTCGACGTGCAACCGAAACTTGTTTCATCGTCGTTGGAATGGAGCGACACAGGGGTCTAGGACATGCACTTCCTTGCTCCCTCGCTTCTCTTCGGCCTGCTGGCGGCCATCTTGCCCTGGTTGATCCATCTCATCGGCAAGCGGCGGGCACGGCCGGTGCGCTTCGCAGCCATGCAACTGCTCTTGCGCTCCGAGCGCCGCATCTCGGCGCGGCGCCGGCTGCGCGAGATCCTGCTGCTGGTGGCGCGCACGGGCGTGGCCGCGGCCTTGCCTCTCATCTTCGCCCGCCCGTTTGCTGAACGCACGACTGACGTGCCGGTGGCCAGCCTGGACCCGCAAAGCGCGGTCATCGTACTCGACGATTCGGCTAGCATGAGCCGCTCCGCCGGCCTGTCGACCCTGTTCGCGCGCGCCCGCGACCGCGCGCGCGCGTTGCTGCGCCAGTTTCCCTCCGACGTGGACCTGGCCTTGCTGCTGGCCTCTGCGGGCTCCAGCCCCAAGATCGGCGAGCTCAGTCCCGAGCGTGCGCGCGTGCTCGAGGCCTTGGAAGACATCGTCTGTTCCGCGCGGCCGGCTGACTTTGCCGGTGCCCTGCGGAGCGCCTCCCTCATCCTCTCGGGATCGGCGCATGCCAAGCGCCGCATCTATCTCTTTACCGATCTGCAGGCCGCAGGTTGGGAGGCCGGCACGGGCCTGCCTCGCGAGGGCGCGCCCGAGGTCATCATCGACGACGTATCGGGCGGGGCCAGATGGGAGAACCGGGCCGTGCTGGACGTGGGCGTGGTGCCTGCGCCCGAGGCAGGAACCGGCGGGATCGCGGTCGATGCCGAGCTGGCGGATTTCTCCCTGGCGGGGACACGCGGGCTGGGGGTCGCTTTGAAGGTGGATGGCGTATCGGTGGCCAAGGGTTTTGTCGATTTGGCGCCGGGCGGGCGCGGCCACAAGCGCTTCCTGCACCGGCTGACCGGCGAGGGCGGCGGCGCGCACGACCTCGAGGTGGAGATCGATCGCGACGCCTTTCGCTTGGACGATCGCCGCTTGGCCCATGTGGAACTGTCACGCGCCATGAGCGTTCTGATCGTCAACGGCGATCCGCGTACCGCGCGCAACGAGGACGAGCCCTTCTTCTTCGCAGCCGCGCTTCGCAATGGGTTGCCCAGCGCAGCGGTGACCATCAAGCTGCCCGACGACGTCTCGCCGGAAAGCCTGGAGAGCACCACCATGGTGGCCCTGCTGAACCTGGCCCAGCCCTCGGAAGCCCTAGCCGCCGGCCTGGTGCGATTCGTGTCAGCGGGCGGCGGGCTGTTCATCTCGGTCGGCGACCGTGTGGACATGACCCTGTGGAACGGGCGCATGGCCAAGCTCCTGCCCCAGCCCCTGGGGCTGCCGCGCACCGCCTCGGCCCTGCCAGGCCAGCACGCAGGCGAGATCGTCGACGATCGACCAGCCGAACGCCTGGCTCCCATCGACCGCAGCCATCCCCTGCTGGCCAATTTCCCCGAGCACGGCGAAGGTCTGGGGTCAGCGCGCTTCTTCAAGTACATGCTGCTCGACCCTGCGCCCGAAAGCCCGGAGCGCAGCGTGATTCTGCGCTACGAGAGCGGCGCCCCCGCGTTGGTGGAAAAGCAGGTCGGCAAGGGCCGCGTGATGTTGCTGTCCACCACCGTCGACCGCGAGTGGACCGACCTGCCCATTCGCACCGGGTTTCTGCCGCTGGTGCGCGAGGCCGCGCGCCGCCTGGTCGGGGCCACCGGCGACGACGAGACCGCCTCGCTACGGGCCGGCGAGGCACGATCCCTGGTTTTCTCCGGCGACGAGCAACGCCTGGAGGTGTCCCGCCCCGATGGCTCGGTATGGGTCGCGCGGCGCGAACAGGCCAGCGCGGCCCACAGCATCCTCTATGGCGAAACCGATCGGTTGGGTACCTACCACGTGCGCTCGGTTGGTCCCGACGGCGCGGTCGTGGCGCGGCCCGAGCAGGACTTCGTGGTCAACCTGGACACGCGTGAATCCAACCCGGCCCGCCTCGATCCCGCCGACCGACCCGATCGAATCGCGGCCGCCTCCCCCGGTGCCAAGCCGCCGAAACACCGGGTGGAACTGTGGCACAGTCTGGCCGCTGTCATGATCGGCTTGCTGTTCCTTGAGTCGGCGCTCACCCTGCGGCGACGGAGAGTCTAGCGAAGGAGACCTCGCGCCGGTTAGTCAGACGTGATGAGATCAGCCGTCCCCGCATCGTGCGTTGTGGCTTGGGGCGCGGACACCGGAGGCAATCCAACCAGTTCACGGCGCCGTTCGAAAAGAGCCTGCCCGAAGAGAAAGGCGGTGAGGCAGGGATGCGGGGCCAGAGCGACGGTCTTTCCAGCAGCGCGCAATTCCACGTTCTCGTCGTTCACCACCCAGCGTGTGCCGACCTTGTCGCACCAGCGCACCTCCACTTCGACCTGTGAGGAGGCCATCACCGCAGCCGAGAGCAGCTTCCAATTCTCCACCAGCAGGCGCCGCAAGGTGGGCAGGCTGCTGTTTTCCCCGAAAAGGTAGGCGCTGCGGCCGCCCAGGGTCTTTTCGCTGGCACTGGTCTGAATCTCGTCGGACCGGACCAGCGCGGGTGGCCTATCCCGTCCGCGCGCCAGATCGTCGAAGTAGTCCTGCAGATGGCACTGGTCGTCGAAGATGACCTCACTAGGCGGACTCTTGGTGAGATTGCGGCGCATGCCCACGGCACAGCCGACCAGCACTGCCGCGACAAGCACAGCAGCGCCGGTCGTAGCAGCCAGTAATCTCGTACCGCGCACGGTTGCTCTGCCCGGTGACTATCGAAGGACCGGCGCCAATCCTTTAGCAACGCAGCAAACGTCAGCACAGATCATACCCGGCTTGCTCACCTCGACCACCCAGTCTAGCTCGACAACCAGCCCGGTAGGCGCGGAGCGGTGAATGGTGGGTGAACTGAGGAACCGGGGATGGCGCGCACTTCTTCCGATTGAAGCTTTGGGCCGCTTGCCTACATTTTCCTGTAGTTGTGCCGAGGCGACCATCCAGCAACCCCCTGAAGGGAGAGGCTCCATGAACCATTGCGTTGGCAAGATACTCCTAGGTCTACTGGCGATGGTGCCAGTCCTATGCGCGGGAGGATGTGACGACACGTCGACGCCGACCCCACCCGCGCACTCAGGTGGAGCAGGTGGCGTGAATCCCGCAACCGGCGGCGTGCAGGGAACGGGAGGCTACACAGGTGTTTCATCTTTGGGAACAAGTGGCGCGAATCCGGCAAACGGCGGTGCGCAGGGAACGGGAGGCTACACGGCGGCCGAGGGCGGCTCTGGTGGTGCCAGTTCGGTGGGGGGGATCGACTCCGGCGGTGTGACTCCCTCGGCTGGCGCGATGACCTCTGGGGGGATGACGACATCTGGCGGTTTGGGCGGGAAAAACACTGGAGGCACAGGCGCGGGCGGCAAGACCGGAACAGGCGGCGCGACAGGCAACTCCGGTGGCGTGGGCACCTCCGGTGGTGCGACGACCTCGGGTGGCGCGATGACCTCCGGTGGCGCAACTGGCGGGATAGGTGGCAGAGGTACCGGAGGGGCAGGCGCGGGCGGCAAGACCGGAACAGGCGGCGCGACGCAAAGCGGCGGTGCGACAGAGACGGGCGGCGCGACACCAACCGCAGGCGCAGGGCCCCCGCCGTCGGGGACACCGGTCGGCGTGCATGGACAGCTCAAAGTTTCCGGGAACAAGATCGTCGATCAGAACGGTAATCCGGTCACGCTGCATGGAATGTCGATGTACGACTGGTCGCAACAGGGCAGGCAATTCTACAATGCGTCCGCGGTTGGCCACCTTGCCAAGGACTTTGAGTGCGCCATTCTCCGAGTTCCCATTCTGCCCCAGAATGCCTCTTCGGGGTTGAGTCGGCTCGAGGCCGTACTCGACGCTGCCGTTGCCAACGGCATATACGCGATAATCGACTGGCACGGGGGCGGCAGCTCTCAACAAACCGCAGCGGCGACCTTCTTTGGCAGCATGTCCGCCAAGTATGGCAACACTCCCAACATCATGTATGAGCCCTGGAACGAACCCACCGTGGCTTGGGCCACCGTCAAGACCTATCATGAAGCGGTCATAGCAGCGATCCGTGCCAACGACCCCGACAACATCATCTTCCTCGGCACTCCCCAATGGGACCAGAAACCCGACACGGCCGCCGCCGATCCGGTCACCACTTCCACGAACCTGGCCTATGTGGTCCACTTTTACGCAAATAGCCATCCTCTCGCCGGTTTCCAGAAGGCGATAACCACGACGCTGAACGCAAACCTAGCCATCTTCGTTACCGAATACGGTGGATGCTCAGCGAATGGGAACGGCACCTTCAATGCGACGGAATTGCAGAAATGGTGGACCTTCCTCGATGCGAACGATATCGGCTGTACGAACTGGGCGGTCGAGACCAATGGGGAGACGTCCTCTATCTTCAAGACCAACGCAAGCGCAAACGGCCCGTGGACCACAGCCGATCTCACAGACCCGGATGGCACAACGATTATTAGCTACATACAGAGCAAGTACGCCGCGACCCTAACATCACCCTGATGCCGTAGGGGGAGCCGGCGCGCTCCCCACGCGACTAGGGCTCTCTAAGCGTCCGGGACTCCTCCCGACCCGTATCTGCGCGACCTGAGGCGTGTTCGCGCAGCGCACTGACGCGACTTGTGCCGCTGTCCCGGTTTCGTGACGAGGCCGTGTCCGAGGCCTTCGTCACCGGCATGCTCGTGCACAATTCGAGGCGGAGCCGACAAGAACCGGCGAAGGGCTTCCCTTTCGGGGTGGCGCGTGCTTGGATCGACGACGGTGGAAGTGGTGTTTCACAAGGCGCATCCCAGCTACCAGCCGATGGCCGATCGGCAAGCTCTGGGTCGCGAGTCGCCCCTCGCAGGGCCGCTCTGTTTCCTTCTCATCATTGCCGCGGCCTTCGCCGCTTATCACAATAGTTTCTCCGGTCCCTTTGTGTTCGACGACATCGCGGCAATCGTCGACAATCCATCCATCAGGCACCTGTGGCCCATCATGCGTGCTATGGCTCCGCCGCTGAGCTCGGCCGGGGCGAACGGAAGACCAATGGTCAACCTTTCCCTGGCAGTCAACTATGCTTTGGGCGGAACAAACGTCGCGGGATATCATGTCGTCAATTTTCTCCTTCATGTCGCGGTTGCGCTCGTGCTCTTCAGCGTTGTGTCGCGCACACTGCGGCTGCCATCGCTAGGGGGACGGTTCGAAGGCAAAGTGCGGCACATTGCACTCGCAATAACCCTGCTCTGGACGGTGCACCCGCTCCTGACCGAGTCAGTAGCGGCGGTGATCCAGCGTAATGAGTTGATCGTCGGCCTCTTCTACCTGCTCACGCTCTACGCCGTCGTCCGTTCATTCAACTCGACCAGGAAAGCCTTCTGGTACGCATGGGCCATCGCGGCCTGTTTGCTTGGAATGGCAAGCAAAGAAGTCATGGCTACGGCGCCGGTCATGGTGTTGCTCTACGACCGGGCATTCCTTTCAGGTTCCTTCAAGAAGTCGTTGATGCAAAGGCGGCCGCTGTATCTTGGCCTGTCGGCAACCTGGGTCCTGCTAGGTTTGCTCGTCTTCTCCCACAAGGATCGGGCCGGAACCGCTGGGTTCGGGCTCGGGGTCGAGTGGTGGGCCTATGCTCTGACCCAGTGCCAAGCCATCGTCCGCTACCTCAGCCTGGCAGTCTGGCCGCAGGGGTTGGTATTCGATTACGGCGCGGGTGTGGTTAGGGACTTCGCGACCGTTTGGCATCAGGCATCCATTCTTCTGGTGCTGCTGGCGGCGACCGCGTACGCGACGCTTCGTCAGCCGAAGCTGGGATTCGTGGGGTGTTGGTTTTTCGGAATTCTCGCGCCAAGTTCGAGTGTTGTTCCGCTGGCCACGCAAACGACAGCGGAGCATCGGATGTACCTGCCATTGATCGCCGTGGTTGCCCTCGCGGCTCTCGGACTCTTCACCAAGGCGAACAAGAATGCAGGGCTTGTGGTGGTCGGAGTCGTCGCGTCGCTGCTCGGCTGGAAGAGCGTGCAGCGTAATGAAGTCTACAAGAGCGCTGTTGCTCTCTGGGGCGATACAATCAGCAAATGTCCAGAGAATGCCCGGGCCCATAAAGAGCTTGGGAACGTGCTGGAAGGCGCAGGAAGAATGTCGGAAGCGCTTGCAAATTACGACAAGGCTCTGCAACTAAGACCCGACTACGTAACGGTCTACTGTGACAAGGCCGAGGCGCTCTTGAGAATGGGTCAGGCATCGGCGGCCGTCGAGCTATTCGATCGGGCGTTGCGCATCGACCCGGCCTACTTGAGGGCCCTCAAAGGGAGCGGAGATGCGCTGGTGCAGGCGGGACGGGGTGATGCTGCCATTTCATCATACGAAGAAGCGCTCAAGCTTCAGCCCGATGATTCGGGCGCGGCCCGCAATCTCGGGATCGCTCTGCTAGCCGCCGGAAGGGTGTCCGAGGCGATCGAGCGGTTCGAAGCCGTGTTGCGCAGCGATCCTCTGGACGCCACCGCGCACAGCAATCTCGGTTATGCATTTTGGCAAATCGGACAGGTTGAAATGGCCGTCGTGCATTTTGAGACGGCGGCGCGATTGGAGCCCGACTCCGCAGAGGCACATTACAGCTATGCACGGGCACTGGCGCGGGCGAGACGGTTTGCGGATGCGATTGGCGAGTACCGGAGAGTCATCGCGCTGAAACCGGATCATGTTGTGGCGCACTACAACATGGGGAACGCATATGCGCAGACCGGGCAGTTGCTGCAGGCTGTCGCAGCATACGACGAGGCGTTGAGATACAGGCCCGAGTATCCGGAAGCCCACAACAACCTCGGTACGATTCTGCGCCGTCTGGGCCGTCTTGAGGAAGCTCGTAGGCACTATGGTCTGGCACTTCGCTACAAACCTGACTATCCCCAGGCGCAGCGCAACCTTGCAGCCTTGGTCGGATCGCAGGATGTGCCATCGATACAGGAGTAGTCGCTCGGGCTGCTACCGCGGTCATCCTCTCTTCTCGACACGAACACGACATCCTTGTCAGGGCGGCCGTAGTTTCTCATCGCCGAGGATCCTGAAGTCAGGCACTTTGCGTATCTCTTCCATGGCGCAAATCTTGCCTGCCTGAAAGTGCCCTAGATCTGTCTGGACACTCTCATCCCAGGACCTAGCATTCGTTGATCGATCTTGTGACCAGAAAAACTTCCCGGGGGTTGTCCATCTGTGTCAGCGTTCTTTTCAACACGTCTTTGAGTCAAGGAGGCCATCCATGAAACCGCTTAATGGCGGGATCGCCGCGCTTCTCGTGCTCGCTACGTGCAACGGAGCGGAACAAGAACCCAGCTCCGCGAATATCGAATCCTCCTCCCAGGCGCTCGGCCAACCCCCTGCGAGCGAGGTGGCAACATGGAAGAAAGTCGGCGGCAGCACCCTGCCGGACGGCCGTTACTTGCAGGCCGTGACCTTCGACGAAACTCGCAAGGTTGCCGTGATGTTCGGAGGATTGACCTACAGCCTTTCCACCGGCATGGCCTCTGCGAGCCAGGAGACATGGGAGTGGAGTCCCGCGACGGGTGACTGGACCAATCGCACCGCGACCGGCACGCGGCCGGCGGTACGTTCCGGTTCGGCCATGGTGTTCGACTCGCAGCGCAACAAGATCACCCTCTTCGGCGGCCGCGCAGGCAGCGGATTCAACTACCAAGACACCTGGGAGTGGGATCCTTCGGGCGGGACCTGGACGGATGTGACTAGCTCAGGCGGCCACCCCAGCGGACGCAGCCAGCACGCCATGGTCTACGAGAAGTCAACCGGGAAGATCTTGCTCTTCGGAGGCGGACGAAGCGACTCCACCTCCTCCGATGGAACTGGCATCTCGGTTTCGTTCGGCGACACCTGGGAGTGGGACCCGGGCACCCACGCCTGGGCCCAGCGCCAGCCGACGGCCAGCCCGCCGGCACGACACGATTTCGGATTGATCTGGGATTCGTCCCGCAACAAGGCCGTGCTCTTCGGCGGCATGGAGAAAGACACGGCGGGAATAGACGGCACTCCCATGCAAGACACCTGGGAGTGGGATCCCACGGCTGGCACCTGGACTGAGCGAACCACCCAAGGAGTCAAACCATCCCCTCGCTATGCTCACTCGATGGCATTCGCCGGGGGCATCAACAAGGCCATCGTCTTCGGCGGCTGGGACATCACAACCGGATTGGCCATCAATGACTTGTGGGAGTGGGATCCCACCAGCGGATCCTGGACTTTGCGCCTGGACGGAACCGAGGCTGGCATTCCATCGGCGCGCATGTATTCCTCCCTGGTCTCAGACGATTCAAAGGCACGGCTCGAGTTGATAGCCGGTGCGGCAAACGATCCTTACTTGATGGGAGGCGTAGGTCCGGGTGGATATGGGCAGGGTACCCGGGAGGTTTGGGAGATCGATACCGCGTCGTATGCGTGCAAGGATCGCTCGACCCCCAGCGACACGCCGCTGCCGCGTTCGAATCATGCCCTGGCGTACAACCCGGCCACCGGGAAGACCTACGTCTTCGGCGGAGTGGACATGACCCAGCGACCTTTCGATGATCTGTGGGAGTGGGATGGCAAGACCTGGACAGAGGTGGTTACGGATGTCCGGCCCTCCGCCCGCTCCGACGCCGGCCTGGCCTACGATCCGGCCAGGAAATCCCTGATCCTCTACGGCGGCCAAAACAATCAGATGATGGGAATGTACTACCAGACAGTCTTGGGCGACACCTGGGAGTGGAGCAGCACCACGCGGCAGTGGACGCAGCTTTCGCCCACGTCAAGTCCTGACCCGCTCTACGGACATGGCATGGTCACGGACACGACCCGGAGCAAGATCCTGCTCTTCGCAGGGATGAGCGACTACTCGTACTACTATCCGATCGTACCTGTGCCGGGTTCTCGCCCTGGCTACCAGAATCCTCTGCGCAACGAGGTTTGGGAGTGGGATGGCAACACTATGACCTGGACCAATCGAAGCCCCTCGGTTGGCACAAGCGCGCCGACTCCCCGTCAGTATCCCGTCCTCGCCTACGATGAGGCTCGGCAGAAGCTCTTCGTCGCGGAGAATTCGGCGTACTATGTCGCTGGTGGCTACAGCCCCTATTGGGAGTGGGATCCAATCTCGGCGGGGTGGACTGTGCGCGATACCGGCGACAACCTCGCATACGGCTCGCCGTACTGTGCCACCTACGACTCCACACGGCGACGCGAAGTCGTCTATGGCGACATGTCGAGCACGGGAATCCACGAAACCTGGGAGTTCGACGCCAAGGGCCCAACCTGGTATGTGCGGACGATCGACAACTCACCCTCCGAGGTCTATGGCATGGCCATGGCGTTCGACCGGGTGCGCGGCGTAGTGGTCCTTTTTGGGGGCAACGCGAACGGCATTCCGACGGACGAAACCTGGGAATACAGTGTGACCGGCCTGGGAAATGGCGAAGGCTGCTCCACCAGCACCGCTTCGGCCTGTGCCTCCGGCAACTGTGTCGATGGCGTGTGCTGCGAATCCAGCTCCTGCACGGGGCCCTGCAAGTCGTGCAGCGTGAGCGGCCACGAAGGCACTTGCGTTCTCGCGCAGGCGGGTACGGAGGTTCCCGGCAGTTGTTCCAGCGGACAAGCCTGTGACGGCAGTGGCAATTGCAAGTCCAGCAATGGCCAAGCTTGTAGCAGTGGTAGCGCATGCGCCTCGGGCCTCTGCGTGGACAGCGTATGCTGCAACACCGTATGCGACGGGATGTGCGTGTCCTGCAATCAGGCCGGGCTTGCCGGAAAGTGTAGCCCCTACGCAGCCGGAAGCGATCCGCAGCAAGAATGCGGCAAGGGCACCGGAGCCTGCAAGCCCGCTTGCGACGGAGTCGGATCCTGTGCGTACCCTCCGTACGGAACGACCTGCGGCACTTGTCTGCTCTGCGACGGCGTGGGAACGTGCAGCCAGAAGGACCCCTACTGCGGCCTCCCCGGGTACGGCGGCGCCCCGGGCTACGGCGGCGCCTATGGCTACGGCGGCGCCCCCGGCTTCGGCGGTTCCCCCGGCTTCGGCGGCAGTAGCGTCCGCGGAAGTTCCACCGGCTACGCCGGCAGCTATGCCTACGGTGGCACGACCGGCTACGCCGGCAGCTATGCCTACGGTGGCACGACCGGCTACGCCGGTTCCCCCGGCTACGGCGGTGCTTATGGCTACGGTGGCACGTATGGCACTTATGGCTACGGCGGCTCCTCCGGCTACGGCGGCCGCGGTTCCGCTAGCTTCGGTGGCAGCTTTGGCTACGGCGGTTCCACCGGCTACGGCGGCACCTATGGCTATGGCGGTTCGATCGGCTACGGCGGTTCCACCAGCTATGGTGGTACGACCGGCTACGGCGGTTCCGCCGGCTATGGCGGCAGCAGTGGCCGCGGCGGTTCCATTGGCTACGGTGGCGCCTATGGCTACGGCGGTTCCATTGGCTACGGTGGCGCCTATGGCTACGGCGGCTCCTCCGCTGGTTCAGGTGGCAAGAGCGGCTCGGGTGGCGCAAGCGGCTTCGGCGGTTCGGGCGGCAATCGTAGTGGAGGCGTTCCAGGCACGGGCGGTGGAACCAACCCCGGTTCTACCACCACACAGCTACACCGTTCGGGCTGCGACTGCGCGTTGGGAAACACGACACCTGCCCACCCTGGCCTCGCAACGCCGATCTTCCTCGTCGGGTTCGCTCTCTTCTTGGGCAGGATTCGCAGACCGCGGAGATGACAACCGCCCGGATGATTTTCTGAGCCCTGCCAGAGGGCAGCCTCTCCCCCAGCCAGAAGGCCGCGCTATGCAGTCATTCGCCTTTCCTCTCGCCGCACTTTCCCTTGCTGCGGCCCCGTCTGCCCCATCCGGACAGGTGGCTCCCAAGGAGATCGATCGCAGCCACATCGACGCCAAGTACAAATGGAAACTGGGTGACCTCTATGCCTCCGACCAGGCTTGGGCCAAGGCCAAGGCGGCTCTCGGCAAGAAGGTGGCCGCGTTCGAGCAGCACAAGGGCCATTTGGGTGAGGGGCCCAAGGCGCTGGCTGATGCCCTGTCCGAGCTGGGAGCGCTGCAGAACGAGCTGCAGCGAATCGCGGTCTATGCCCATGCGCGCAGCGACGAGAACACCCGGCAGGCTGCCCCGCGCGCCATGCGTGCTGAGGCCGATTCGCTCTCGGTCCAGCTTGACACACTCACCGCTTGGCTGCGCCCCGAGCTTCTGACCCTGCCCGAGGCGACAATCCGGACGGCGTTGGCCCAGGAGAAGAGGCTGCGCGAATGGGCTTTCTATCTGCAGGACGTGTTGCGCTGGAAGCCGCACACCCTTGCCGCCGAGGAGGAACGCATCGTGGCCATGGCCGGCGAGCTTAGCATCGCGCCCAGCACCGTGTATGGCGTGCTGAAGGATGCCGACCTGCCTTACCCGACGGTCACGCTTTCGACTGGAGAAGAGGTGCGGCTGGATCCGGCTGGGTTTGCGCGCACGCGCACCTCGCGCAACCGGGCTGACCGGGTGAAGGTCTTCCAGGCCTTCTTTGGCGCCCTGAAGACGTTTGAACGCACCACCGGCGCGACCCTGTCCGCACAACTGAAGGCGCATATCTTCGATCGCGACGTGCACCACTTCAATTCGACTCTGGAGGCGGCGCTCTTTCGCGACAACATCCCAGTGGGCATCTACCGGCAATTGATCAAGGACGTCAACGCGAACTTGCCAACGTTACACCGCTATCTGAGGCTGCGGCAGCGCATCCTCGGCGTCCCGGACTTGGGCTACGAAGATCTGTACGCCCCGCTGGCGAGCGAGGTCGATCGACACTATTCAGTGGAGGATGCGGTGACGATGACCTTGGCCGCGGTGGCGCCCCTCGGGCCGGAGTACGGCAAGAAGCTGGCCCACGGCCTGCGAGCTGGATGGACAGATTTTCTCCCCAGCACGGGCAAACGCGCGGGTGCGTACTCGACGGGCGTGTACGGCGTGCATCCGTACCAACTGCTCAACTTCAACGGCCAGTGGGACGACGTTTCCACCCTCGCCCATGAGGCTGGGCATTCGATGCACACCCTGCTGGCCGGAGAGAGCCAGCCCTTTGCGACCTCGAGCTACGCCATCTTCGTCGCGGAGATCGCCTCGACGCTGAATGAGAACCTGCTGGTCCATCGGGCGCTCAGCGAGGCTCGCAACAACCACGAACGGCTGGCCTTGCTGGGCCAGCGCCTGGAAAGCCTGCGCACGACTCTGTTCAGGCAAACCATGTTCGCCGAGTTTGAGCTCGGCATCCACGAGCGCGCCGAGAAGGGTGAGGCCCTGACCGGGGAGGCGCTCAGCGCCGCCTATTTGGAACTGGTCCGTCGCTACACCGGACACGACCAGGGGATCTGCAACGTTCCCGAGCTATACGGGGACGAATGGAGCTTCGTTCCGCACTTCTACTACGACTTCTACGTGTACCAGTACGCGACCAGCCTGATCGCATCGACCGCGCTCTCCAAGGCCATCCTCGACGACGAGGCCCGCGGGGGCACCGCGGCCCGCGACCGTACCCTGGCCCTGCTGTCAGCGGGCGGCTCGGACTTCCCGGGCAACCTGCTGGCCCAAGCCGGCGTGGACCTTACGACCTCGGCGCCTTTTCGGGCGGCCATGCAGGAGATGAACGCCGTCATGACCCAGATCGAGGCGATCCTGCCCGCCCCGCCCGCGAAGTAGCCACCGCGCGACCTTGGGCGCAGCCTACTCGAGCTGCAGACCGCACCCCTGGCAGGCACCCTCTTGCAGAGGCGCGGCCATGCCGCACGCGGGACAAGGGGGATCCTCGCATTCCGCTGAAACAGCTGCCTGGTCGGGCAGGGTGCCTTCCTGATCGAGCAGGCTCTGCCAGCGCGCGTGCATCATGGCCATGACCTTGGGCAGATCCTCCGGCCTCACGCACAAGTCGATGCGCACGGCACAGGCGTGGCCGTGTCCCTGGCAGGAATCCTGGCGGTCCAGAATGGCCGGAATGTCCGCTGAGAGACACGCATCAAGAATCTCCTTGGCCTCCGCGATTCCTGCCGAAACACAGGGAACCACCTCCACATCTGCGAGTTCTTTGAGGGCTTCGTCTTTGGTCACGCGCCCATTTTGGCCTACCTGCGTGTGCAGGTCCAGCGACCCGCGGTTGGGTGGGGCTATTCCCGAGGGGCAGAGGATCGGCGCGTACGGATGTCGAATAATGGGCCACGACCAGCTAGGATTGCAGCTTCTCACAGGCGAAGGAAGCACCATGGAAGAGACAGAAATCGGAGAGGTCGGGGTCGACAAGCAGGCCGAAGCTGCGCACGAGAAGGCCAGGGAAGAAAGGCATCGCGCACCCTGGTTGCGCGGCCTGGCGGTCTCGACGGCATGCTTGGCGGTGATCGCGGCCGTGGCCTCCTTGAAATCGGGGCGCTGCGCGAATGAGGCGTTGCTCAAGCAATCTCGGGCGACCGACCAGTGGGCCTACTATCAGGCAAAGGGAAACAAGGCGGCCACGAAGACATCGGAATTGGAGATTCTGACCGAGCTTCACGCGGCCCCAGAACGCCTGGATATCATTCGCCGTGACATCCAGAAATACGGGCGTGAACAGGATGAGATTCGCGCAGAGGCCGACCACCTGCAGGCTGAATCGCGCGAGGATCTCACCAAGCATGAATGGTTCGCGCTAACGGTAACCCTGCTTCAGGTGTCCATCGGACTATCCGCCATTGGGGCATTGCTGGAGAATCGCAAGATTTGGCTCGGCTCCTTGGCCACGGGCGGCGTGGCAACGGTCATCTTCGTTGCGCGCTGGATTCTGAGCTGATAGCCAGCCACGGCCAAGCTTCACCAAGGAGGTACTCCATGGAAAAGACCCGCTCCCTATCCAATTTGGTCCAGTCAGCCCGGGCCTTCCAGGAAAGTCGCGTGCTGCTCACCGCCCTGGAGCTCGACTTGTTTACGACGATCGGGGAAGGCGCCACTGCGGCGGAGACCGCGCAGAAACTGGGCACCGATCCTCGCGCCACTGAGATGTTGCTCAACGCCCTGGTGGCTGTGGGCGCCCTTGTCAAAGGCGAGGCTGTCTTCGGTTGCACCGCGGAGTCAAAGGCGCTCGGACCCGCGCGGCCGGGCCTTCTGCACACGGTTCATCTCTGGGACACCTGGGCCACCCTGACCGAGTGTGTGAAATCAGGCC
>Ga0247845_1000042_pt1 | contig 23173 bp, 18 predicted proteins | sample PFST25metaG_2_FD_186008 | JGI IMG/M metagenome (GOLD analysis project Ga0247845, IMG submission 186008) | Peat soil microbial communities from Stordalen Mire, Sweden - P.F.S.T-25 | ecosystem: Environmental > Terrestrial > Soil > Wetlands > Peat | place: Sweden: Norrbotten County, Stordalen Mire...
CCTCCGTCCGCCCTGCTGCCGCCCGCTGTCCCGCCAGCAGAAGACCCACCACCCCCGCCGCCGGCGCTGGTCGTGGAAGCACCGCCACCGCCAGCGCTGGCGCTTGTTGTCCCGCCGGCAGACGACGCACCGCCCCCGCTGCCCACGCTGGAGGCACCACCGCCGCCGGCGCTCGCGCCTGTCGTCCCGCCGGCAGACGACGCACTGCCCCCGTTGCCCGCGCTGGTGCTGGAACCACCACCGCTGCCCAGGCTGGTGGTGCCCCCGGTGGCCGCCGCACTGCTTTGGCCGCCCGAGCTGGTAGAACCCGCTGCGGCACCCGCGGCGGCATCGCCTTTGCCGCCGGTCCCAAGCCCGCTTCCGTCAGCCTTGGAATTCGCGCCGCTGCAGGAAATCAACCAACCAGCAGCGCCCATGATCAGAATTGCCCGGCCTGGAAACCTGTGCATACGGACTCCTTGCGGGATTGGTGAAGCGTGCTCCTTCCCAGAGGCAGAAGACAACAGTTTCTCAGTTGCGCGAGGGGCAGAAAATGGTCCATGCGCGGCGCGCAGGATGACACTCAGGGCGCGGATGGCTCAGAAATCTGATACTCGGGCAGCCTTGGTCGAGCCAAAATGCGGGGTTGGGGCTGGTGCGTTTCTTGCTGAGAGGAGGACGGTATGTTGAGGAAATCGAACGTGGCGCCTGCGCTGGGCGCATTCGCCGTGGCCTGTACGTTGGCCTGTGGCGGAAGCGGGATGAAGACGACCCAGAAAGCGGATGGCCAGGTGACCACCTGTTCCTACGGTGGCAAGACCTACAACCCCGGCGACTCCTTTCGAGACGACTGCAACACCTGCACGTGCGGCTCGAATGGCGAGATTGCCTGTACGCTCGTGGCATGCCTGACGGACGCCGGCAGCAACCCGGCTCCCGATGCAGCCCTTCCGGATGCTCGGGCCGATGGGACGCTGCCGCTCGACCAAGCCAAGGATATGAAACCCACAATCGACGTTGTGGCGGATCTGAGCCCCGATCTGCCTCCCGCCACAGACTCGGCCCAGGATGCCCTGCTGGTGCCGGACACTGCGAAAGACAGCCAGCTCGTTGCGGACGCAAGGGACGTCGGCGGCGACGCTCGCCAATTCTGCATCTGGGGTGGGGATATGGTGCTTGCCATCGGGCAGTCGATACCCACGGGCGATGGGTGCAACATCTGCGAGTGCATGGCGACCGGAATGGTTTGCACCGGGCTGGCTTGCGTTCCGGCTCCCGATGCTCCCGCGCAGGTTTGCTCGCTCCCTTACGCGCTGACCTTTGGCAGCAGCGGCGGCATGGTTGCCTATCAGGATAGCTACTTCTTGGACGGCGGGACGCGGATAGTCGTGACTCGAACCCAGATTCGGGGCTTCACGGATGGCCCGACAGTCCGATCGTGTTCGCCGACGCTACCGGCGTGCGGCGCATCCGGCGTCGTTTCCGTTTCCACAATTGCCCAGGATCTGACCGACGCCGACATTCAGGCGGCCTTTGCTCTGACCACTTCACATGTCTATGGCATCGACAGCAGGCCGGTGGATGGGTCTGTCTGGTCCATCACTCGGGCAAGTGGGGGCAACATCCTGGTGGGGAGTCCCTGTCCTTCGCCAGCGATGGATTCGTGTCAGCCCATTCCGGCGGGCGTCCAGCGCTTGGCCGATGACCTCAAGAGCCTGGCATTCGCCGCAGCTGCCTCGTCCGAGTGCGCGGGACTCTGACCTGACCGTGGAGACTTGCGCCGCAGGCTGATAGGCTCATGCCTATGAGCGAACCAGGACGCCCGCCCGCATCGGATCCAACCCCCCCCAAGGCTGGCGGCCGCGGAGCGCGGTTTTCAGCCACGATGGACCCCGCCGCGGCAGCGCTGAACGCCAGCGTGGGGTTCGACCGCCGACTCTTGCGCGACGATGTGCGCGGCAGCCAGGCCCACGCCCGCATGCTGGCCGCGGTGGGCCTGATCTCGAAGGAAGACGCCGAGGCGATCGTGGCCGGCCTTGACCGCGTGGCGCAGGAATTCGGCGAGGGTGGCCGCGCCCTGGACCCGGCCCTGGAAGACGTTCACATGAATGTCGAAAGCCGGCTCACTGAGCTGATCGGCGACCCGGGACGCCGCCTGCACACGGCGCGCAGTCGCAACGACCAGGTTGCGACCGACATGCGGCTCTACGCTCTTGCAGCGGCCAGCGAGATCGTGGCCGGCCTCGACCGCGCCCGGGTGGTGCTATGCCGACGTGCGCGCGAGCACGCGACCACGCTGCTGCCCGGCTACACCCATTTGCAGCGGGCGCAAGTGGTCACGCTCGGCCATCACCTCCTGGCCTACGCCGAGATGCTCGGGCGCGATCGGGGCCGCTTTCTCGACGCTGCCCAACGCGCGTCCGAGTGTCCGCTCGGCTCAGGGGCGCTGGCCGCGACCTCCCTGCCCATCGAGCGCGAGATGACCGCGTCTGCCCTCGGGTTTCGCACGCCCACCCGCAACAGCCTCGATGCGGTTTCCGACCGCGACTTCTGCTCCGAGCTTGCCTTTGCCTGCGCGCTTCTGGGGGTTCACCTTTCGCGCCTGGGCGAGGAGCTTGTGCTCTGGTCGTCGAGCGAGTTCGGCTTTGTGCACCTGGGCGAGGGGTACTGCTCGGGCAGCTCGCTGATGCCGCAGAAGCGGAACCCGGACATCGCGGAGCTGTTGCGGGGCAAGTCGGGCCGTTTGCTGGGCGACGTGGTGGCCCTACTGACCGTGTCCAAAGGCCTGCCCCTGGCCTACAACAAAGACCTGCAGGAAAGCCAGGAGCCTTTCTACGACGCCATCGAGACCACACGCCTGTCGCTGGCGGTGTTGCCCGGTCTTCTGACGGGACTGGAGTTCAACCTTGAGCGCATGAGGCAGGCGGCGCGTGATCCGGCCCTGGGCGCCACCGACCTGGCTGAGCATCTGGTGCGCGAGGGCGTCCCCTTCCGCCGGGCGCACGAAATTGTGGGCCATCTGGTTCGCCACGCCGAACGTCTGGGGGTCTCGTTGACCGAGGTGCCGGAGGAAGAGTTGGCGGGCGTCGCCCCCGAGCTGCATCCAGCCTATCTGCAGGGCATGAACCCCAGCCGGACCGTCGGGGCTCGCACGATCATCGGCGGTCCCGCGCCGGCCCAGGTCATGCACGAGGTGGAGCGCCTGGCAACCGAACTGCGCGGCCTGGGCTTCGAGATCTAGATCTAGGGTCCTGCGGCTGCGTTGTCCGGGACTCCGTGGTACCGTCGAGACCGATCATGACCACCATTGGCCACCACACCCCCCGCACGCCTACGGAAAAAGCGGTCCCGTTCGGCATGGACGTGGACTCCATCCGCAGGAGCTTCATTCGAAATCTGTTCTGCCACCGGGCCAAGTTCCTCGAAGTCGCCCTGCCCAATGACAACTACCTGGCCCTGGCCTACACCGTTCGCGATCGTCTGTTGCAACGGTGGATCAACTCCGCCCGCACCTATTTCGAAAGGGCTTCGCGGACCGTCGCCTATTTGTCAGCCGAGTTTCTCATCGGCCCCCAACTGGGTAAGAATCTGGTCAACCTGGGCATCCTGGACGCCACCCGGCAGGCACTGGACGAGCTCGGCCTTTCCCTCGACACTCTGCTGGAACAGGAGGAGGAGCCGGGCCTGGGCAACGGGGGTCTCGGCCGCCTGGCGGCCTGCTACCTGGATTCGCTGGCTGCGCTCGAGATCCCGGCCATCGGCTACGGGATCCGTTACGAGTTCGGCATCTTCGACCAGGAGATCCACGACGGCTGGCAAGTCGAGGTGCTCGACCGCTGGCTGCGTTTGGGCTATCCGTGGGAGATCTCCCATCCCGAGATCGCCTTCTTGGTCAAGATGGGCGGCCGTACCGAGGGGTACACGGACGTAACCGGCCGCTTCCGGGTGCGCTGGCTCCCTGACCGGGTCATCAAGGGCATCCCCAACGACACGCCCGTCCTCGGTCGCCGGGTCAACACGACCAACATTCTGCGCCTGTGGCAGGCACAGGCCTGCACATCGCTCGATTTGCAGGCCTTCAACGTGGGCGACTACACCCGCGCTTGCCAGGAGCAAATCAACACCGAGAACATCACGAAGATTCTCTATCCCAACGACGAGAGTGAAGCGGGCAAGACCCTGCGGCTGCAGCAGGAGTACTTCTTCGTGTCCTGCTCGCTGCAGGACATGATGCGCATCTACGAACAGAAGGGAAAGACCCTAGACGGCTTTCACGAAAAATATGCGGTCCAGCTCAACGACACCCATCCGGCATTGGCGGTCGCGGAACTGATGCGCCTCTTGGTGGACGAGCACAGCATGGATTGGGAACCGGCGTGGAACGTCACCACCCGCACCATGGGCTATACCAACCACACCCTTCTCCCTGAGGCGCTGGAAACCTGGCCGCTGCCGTTGTTTCGGCGCCTGCTCCCGCGCCATTTGGAAATCATCTTGGAAATCAACCGGCGCTTTCTCGCCACCGTGCGGGCCCACTACCCCAACGACCCCGGCCGCGTGGAACGGATGTCTCTCATCGACGAGCGAGGCGAGAGGCGCGTGCGCATGGCCAATCTGGCCTGCGTGGGCAGCCACGCGGTCAACGGAGTGGCGCAGCTCCACTCGGAGCTGCTCAAGAAGACTGTGCTGCGCGACTTTGCCGAGCTGGAGCCCGAGAAGTTCACCAACGTCACCAATGGGGTGACGCCGCGCCGGTTCTTGGTGCTCGCCAACCCCGGGCTGACGGCGCTTATCACCGACGTCATCGGCGACAAATGGCAGGACGATCTCAACCATCTGCGCGACCTTGAGCATCTGTGTGACGACGAGGAGTTCTGCGAACGGTGGCGCCAGGTCAAGCTGACCAACAAGCGAGCCCTAGCGAGCTATGCGCAGCACGCGCAAGGCATCGAGCTCTTGCCGGACACGATGTTCGACGTGCAGGTCAAGCGCATCCACGAGTACAAACGCCAGCACCTAAACGTACTGGCCGCGGTGGACCTCTACCGGCATCTCAAACGCGGCGGTGACGCTTCTCCGCGCACCATCATCTTCGGCGGCAAGGCAGCGCCAGGCTACCGCGCGGCCAAGTTGATCATCAGGCTGATTCATGGCGTCGCCGAGGTTGTGAACGGCGATCGCGAAACGAAGGATCGGCTGCGCGTCGTCTTTCTTCCCGATCTCAACGTGAAGAACGCCCAGCGCATTTATCCGGCGGCTGACCTGTCGGAACAGATCTCCACCGCGGGTATGGAAGCCTCCGGCACGGGCAACATGAAGTTCGCCATGAACGGTGCGCTGACCATTGGCACGCTGGACGGGGCCAATGTGGAAATCCGAGAGGAAGTGGGGGCGGAGAACTTCTTCCTCTTCGGCTTGACCGCCGCGGAGGTCCAGCAGCGACTGGCCGAGGGCTATCGGCCCTGGGAGATCTATCAGCAGAATGCCGAGTTGCGGGAGGCGCTGGGCCTCATCGCCGCGGGGGATTTCTCCCGTGGGAATCCCACGCTCTTTGCCCCCCTGGTACATTCCCTGCTGGACAAAGACGCCTTCCTGCTGTGCGCGGACTTTCAGTCGTATCTGGACTGTCAGACACGCGTGGGTCAGGTATACCGCAAGAAGCAAGCGTGGACCCGTATGTCCATCCTCAACACCGCCCGAATTGCCAAGTTCTCGTCCGACCGAGCGATTCGCGAGTATTGCGAGCGCATCTGGAAGGTGTCGCCGGTGAAGGTTTCCCTCAGGTAAGTCTACCGCGCCCCAACGAAGAGCAAGGGGATCGCCACCACCATGTCCTGCTCGACCCGCTTGGGAAAGGGGCGGGAGGCGACGACGCGAATGCAATTCGCCAGTTGCGCGTCCTGCGCCACTGCGACTTCTACGTCGTGCACGCGGCCGTCAGCCGCCAAGATCCATTTCACATCAGCGCGCGTGGCTGCGACGCCCCGCCGCCGGGCTGACTCCGCGCACAGGCGGAACAGGACCTTGCGCCGGGAGATCTCCTTGACCATACCCGGGTCCAGCGTGGTCGCGGGCGCTGCAAGCGCAAGCCGGGCCATTTGCGACCGCCCAGGCGGCTTGTCCGGATCGTGAACCCTGATCCTGTGCTCAGCCGTCGCGGCCATGGAGCCCGCAGGCTCGATGGGAGCGGCACCGCGAAGATGGGCCACGGACGCGACCTCTCCGCGCGTCGCTGCCAGGTCGGCCAAGCGCGGGTCGACTGTTGTCTGCGGCCTGCGCCGCACAGGCCGCTTGGCGGAATGGTCCCCGGAAGTCCCGCGCGCGGCGCTCGCGGCAACCGAAGCTGGCAGGGCAGCCTGAGCCGCAGCTGGGACGAGGTCGTAGCCATCTCCTGAACGGTGAAGCTGGAACTGGTCGGGTGGGCTCGCCTGGGACGCACGGGCCGTGACCCGGATGGGCAACCCGGCATCAGGGTGGACCGTCGCGCCGGCATCGGCGCCGAGCGTGACAGCGGTGATCAGGAGTGCCAAGCCCACGGCCTGAGCATATGCCGGCGCAGGCAGAACTGCTTGTCATGGCTGCACCACACACCCTTGTCCGTGTATCATGCTCACCCCATGCGACCATTCCATTTCTGTCTTCCCATTATTCTGACGCTGACCTTCGGCTGCCACAGCCAGTCCCCGGGAGATGGTACGCCGGTTCTGGCGCGCGTAGGCGACGGTGTCATTACCGCCCGCGACCTAGAAGCGCGGCTCTCCTTTCTCGGCCACTCCAAGTACCTCATGGAACACTACTCAAAGCCCGAGAAGAAGAAGGAGCTGCTGGAGGGCCTCATCCAGTCCGAGGCGCTCTATCAGGAGGCCCGCCGGCTTGGTTACGACCGCGACCCGGCCGTGAAGCGCGATGTGGGGAACCGCATGCTGCAGAAAGAGGTCGATTCGCAGGTGAACACTCAGAGTATCAGCGACGCCGACGTGGAACAGTACTACAAGGCCCATACCAACGACTTTTCGCGGCCCGACCAGGTGCGGCTGACCCGGATCGTCGTGAAAGACCGGACCAAGGCGCTCAAGGTCGCCGTGGAAGCCAAGGCCCTGCCCAAAGGGAACAACGAGGCTCTCCGGGCTCTGGTGTCCAAGTCCTCCGAGGACGAAGCTTCGCGCGCGCGTGGAGGCGACACGGGCACCATTGACCGCAACACCACCAGCCTGCCCAAGGCCGTGGTCGAGGCCGCTTTCGCGCTGGCCCAGGTTCATGACGTGTCCGATCCCATTCAGACGGAACAGGGCTACACCATCATCGTCCTCACGCAGAAGCAGCCAGGCTTTTCCAAGTCGCTGGCTGAGGCCAAGGGGGACATTCAGTCGCGCCTGACCTACGAACGCCGGCAACAGAAACGCAACACCCTGATGGCAGAGATCCGAAAGAAGGCCGAGGTCCAGATTGACGAAGCGCAGCTCGCAAAGTTTACCCTCCCGCCGTCGGGTTCTGGGCCATCCGCTGCCGCCCCGGACAGGCGCAGCCCTGGCCCAGGTCCGGGTGCGCCCCCGCCGGCTCCCCCGACGCAAGGGCGCTAACAAAAACCTGAAGCGGAATTCGATGCTTCCCGTCCGGTGACTTTCAGCAGTATCCTTCCGGCCAAGATGACAGCGCAGAAGTTGGATCGCACCACCTGGTTCAAGGGCGGAGACGCCGAGTGCAGCACCGACGCGGTGCCGCCCGAGCGTGCGTACCGCCTGGTCTTGCTCGGGGCCCCGGGTGTCGGCAAAGGCACGCAAGCCGAACTCATCAGCCAGCGCCTCAGGCCTTGCCATCTGTCCACCGGCGACGTCTTTCGCGCCGCCAAGTCACTGCCCGCCAGCGAGCGCACACCGGCCATCACCCAGGCGCTCGAGTTCATGAAGCGGGGCGAGTTGGTGCCCGACGACACGGTCATCAACATCGTGCGCGAGCGGCGTCGGTGCATCACCTGTCCGGCCGGTTTTCTCCTGGATGGCTTTCCGCGCACCGTGCGGCAGGCCGAAGCCCTGGCCACTATGCTGGCCCAGCTTGGGGTGAAACTGGACGCGGTCTTGAGCTACGACATGCCGCTTGAACAGGTGATCGCACGGCTGTCAGGCCGACGCACCTGCGCAAGCTGCAAGGCCGTGTTTCACGTCACGGGCCGCCCACCCAAGGTCCCGGACGTCTGCGACAACTGCGGCGGCCAGCTCACCCTGCGCGACGACGATCGCCCTGAATCGATTCGCGTGCGAATGCAAGCCTACCAGGCCAGCACCGCGCCTCTGGCGGACTACTACCAGAAGGCGGGCCTGCTCGTGTCCCTCTCCGCCGAGGGCGCGCCAGAAGAGATCTACCAGCGCACGCTTGTGGCGCTGTCGTCGCTGCAACGATAGCCGCAGGCCCAGGATGGCAGGACAACTTCCATGGCCGCCATCCACGACCTGACCAAGTATCTCGGCCAGCCCGACGGCCCGCTGGCAGCCGTGGTCGAGATCTTCCCGGATATGGTTTTCGTGGTCGACCCCGAGGAACGTATCCTCCACATCAACGCCCTGGCTGCACGCTCGTTGGGCGGCACGCCCGGGCAGTTCATCGGCCGCAAGCAGGACACGCTGTTTGCCGCCCCGCTTGCCGAGCGGCACAGCCGTTTCATCCAGAAGGTCTTCCGCACGGGCGAGATTGTCGTGACGGAGACGCATCAGGAAATACACGACACACCCATCTGGATCGACGCGCGCCTGGTCCCGCTGAAAGTGGCCAGCGGCGAGGTGCGGGCCGTGGTCGGCATCATGCGCGACGTGAGCGTCCGCGTGCACGCCCAGGAGGCGCTGGCCGAGCGCGAGGCCTACCTGCGCGCCATGCTGGACAACTTCCCCTTCCTGGTCTGGCTGAAGGATACCGAAGGCCGCTTCCTAGCTGTCAACCAGGCCTTCGCGCACGCGTGCGGCCGGGCGCACGCCAGCGATGTGGTGGGGCTGACCGACTTCGATGTATGGCCCCAAGAGTTGGCGCAGGGCTATGTCGACGACGACCGCAGCATCATGGCCACCCGCAAACAGAAGGACGTGCTGGAGCCCATCTTCACTGAGGGCGCCTCCCGTTGGTTCGAAACCTTCAAGACGCCGGTTCTCGACAAGCAGGGCAAGGTGCTCGGCACGACCGGCTTCGCGCGCGACATCACCGAGCGCCAGCGCCTGAACGAGGAATTGCGTGCCCAGCGCGAACAGCTTCGCGCCCTCGCCGCCCACGTGGAATCCGTGCGTGAGGAAGAGCGGGTGCGCATTGCGCGCGAGATCCACGACGAGCTGGGCCAGGCGCTCACCTGCATGAGCATGGACCTGGCTTTCTTGGACAAGCAACTTCCCAAGGGAAACGCCGAGGCTGCCGCGCGGATACAGGCGCTTGCGACTCTGGTCAAGGAGACAGTGAAGACCGTGCGCCGCATCTCCGCTGAACTGCGGCCCAGCATCCTGGACGATTTGGGTCTGGGCGCCGCGGTGGAATGGCTCGCCCACGACTTCGAAACCCGCACCAGCATCGGCTGCGCGGTATCCGTGCCCAGCAACGTCGCCATCTCGGCCGAGCGAGGCACCGTCGTGTTCCGTATGTGCCAGGAGGCTTTGACCAATGTGGCCCGCCACGCCGGGGCCAGCCACGTCAGCATCGATCTGGTCGAAGCGGGCGACACCCTGACCCTGGAGGTGCGCGACAATGGTCGCGGCATCACCGACGAGGAAGTCCAGCGGCCCGGTTCGCTGGGCCTGCTCGGCATGCGCGAACGCGCGGCCCTTCTGGGCGGCGTGGCCGAGGTGAAGGGCACGCCGGGCCAAGGAACGACCGTCACGGTTCGGGTGCCGCTGCAGGGCTCCTAGTCACCGAACGGTGCTCCAGCATAGTACCCAGTGCCAGCGGCATAGGCTATGGTGGGATTGCGGGAGAATGGCAGCCCGCCCCTGAATATGCGAATCCTAGTCACCGGCGGCGCCGGCTTCATCGGCGCGAACTTCCTCAATCTGCTGGTGCCCCGCCACCCCGAGCACCAATTCATCAACTTGGATGCGCTGACCTACGCCGCCAATCCGCGCAGCCTGGATCCCGTGGCGAACTGCCCCAACTACGCCTTCGAGCGAGCCGACCTGTGTGATTTTTCTGCGCTGCGGGCCGTGTTAGCCCGCCACCAGCCCGAGGTGGTAGTGCATTTTGCAGCCGAGAGCCACGTGGATCGCTCCATCACGGGACCGCGTGCCTTCGTCCGCACCAATATCGAGGGCACCTTCAATCTTCTCGAAGCCTGCCGCGAGCTGTGGGCGCCCGATCAGGGGCTCTTCCATCACGTGTCCACCGACGAGGTGTTTGGCTCGTTGGGCGAGACTGGCCGGTTCGACGAAGACACCCGCTACGATCCGTCCAGCCCCTATTCGGCGTCCAAGGCGTCCAGCGATCACCTGGTGCGCGCCTGGCACCGGACCTTCGGCCTGCCCGTGCGCGTGAGCAACTGCTCGAACAACTATGGGCCGCTGCAGTTTCCCGAGAAACTGATCCCGCTCATGATCCTGAATCTGCTGGAGCGCAAACCCCTGCCCGTCTATGGCCAGGGGCTGAACATACGCGACTGGCTCTACGTCGAGGATCACTGCGAGGCCATCTGGGCGATCATCAGCGCGGGCCGGAACGGCCGCACCTACAACATCGGCGGCCGCAGCGAGCAGCGCAACATCGACGTGGTGAAGAAGCTGTGCCGCCTGGTCGCCGAGGAAACCGGCGTGCCCGAAGCGGGGCTGCTGGGACTCATCCGCTACGTTCCCGACCGGCCGGGACATGATCTCCGCTACGCCATCGATTCCGCCCGCATCGAAGCCGAGCTGGGCTGGAGGCCGCGCGAAAGTTTCGAGAGTGGTCTGCGCAAGACGGTGCGCTGGTACTTGGCCAACCGGGCCTGGATCGATTCTGTGCGAACGGGCGAATACCGGCGCTGGATCGAGCAAAACTACGGGAGCCGCTGACCATGGTCCAAAAGGGCATTATCCTGGCGGGAGGATCGGGCACGCGCCTGCACCCGCTGACTCGCGCGGTGAGCAAGCAGCTCATGCCGGTGTACGACAAGCCGCTCATCTACTACCCGCTTTCCACCCTCATGCTGGCGGGGATCCGCCAGGTCTTGGTCATCACGACGCCGCAAGATGGGCCGCAGTTTCAGAAACTTTTGGGCGACGGCGCGGCCTGGGGTCTGCACATCCAGTATGCCGTGCAACCCAGCCCCGACGGGCTGGCACAGGCCTTTCTCATCGGTCGCGCGTTCATCGCCGGCGACCCCTGCGCCCTGGTGCTGGGCGACAACATTTTCTACGGCACGGGTCTGGGAGGCTTGTTCGAAGACGTGGCCTACCGCGAGTCCGGGGCCACCGTGTTTGGCTACTTTGTCCAGAATCCTGAGGCCTACGGCGTGGCGGAGTTGGACACTGAGGGACGCGTGGTGAGCCTGGAGGAAAAGCCCAAGCAGCCGCGCGGCCACTACGCGGTGACTGGCCTCTACTTCTATGACGGGCGTGCGGTCGAGCTGGCTGAGATGTTGCGGCCCAGCCCCCGCGGCGAACTGGAAATCACTGATCTCAACCGGCTGTACATGCACCGGGGCCAACTTCGCCTTGAAAAGCTGGGGCGGGGCGTGGCCTGGCTGGACACCGGCACCCACGACTCCTTGCTGCAGGCCGCACAGTTCATCCAGACCATCCAGGCGCGCCAGGGTCTGATGGTGGCCTGTCCGGAGGAGATCGCATACCACAAGGGCTGGATCGACGGGGACCACCTGCGCCGGCTGGCCGAGCCGCTGTCCAAGACCAACTACGGGCAGTATCTGTTGCAGCTTCTGGAAAGAGGCCCGCAATGAAGGTCACGCCCCTGGATATCCCCGAGATCCTGCTGATCGAGCCCAAGGTTTTTGGCGATGCGCGCGGCTATTTTGTCGAGACCTTCCAGGCCACACGCTACGCTGAGGCGGGCATCGCCGAGCGCTTCGTGCAGGACAACCTGTCCTGCTCGGCCCGCGGCACCTTGCGCGGCCTGCACCTACAGCATCCGGCAAGTCAGGGCAAACTGGTGTACGTCGTCGAGGGTAAGGTCTTCGACGTGGCGGTGGATGTGCGGGTGGGTTCGCCCAGCTTCGGCAAGTGGACCGGCGCGCACCTGTCGTCGCGGGACCATCGCCAGATGTACATCCCGCCCGGTTTCGCCCATGGCTTTTGCGTGGTGAGCGAGCAAGCCCTGTTCGCGTACAAGTGCACGGAAGTCTACCTGCCCCAGAACGAAATGGGGGTGGCGTGGAACGATCCCGGCCTGGCTATCCCGTGGCCGGTCAGCGAACCGATCATCAGCGAGAAGGACCAGCGGTTTCCGCCCTTGGCCAATATTGATCCGGCCCGCCTGCCGCGGTGGAAGGGCTAGTGCCTCCGGTCAAAATTTCGGCGACGTTTGGGCGGCTGATCCATCCCGGCCGGCTGCGTTGCTCCTCGGTTACATACGTCAAGTATGCGCCCTCGTCGCGCCTTGCTGTCCGGGCGCCTCGTCCACCGAAACATGACCGCTCTTCTGACCGGAGGCACTAGGGTGTCTGCCCCTTTTCTGCTGCTCGGCGATCGAGGCATGCTGGGCCGCGCTTTTCGCGAGCTTTTCGCCGCGCGGAAGCGAACTTTCAAGGGGTTCGACCTGCCTGCGCTGGACATCGCAGAGCCGGACCAGGTCGGGCCGCTTTTCGAGCAGCCCTGGTCCGCAGTCATCAACTGCGCCGCCTACACCAACGTCGACGGTGCCGAGGCCGACCAGGCGGCCGCCCTGCGCGCCAACGGCACCGCGCCGGGGGTTGTGGCCGCAGCCTGCACCCGCGCGCGCGTCCCGCTGGTCCATTTCAGCACCGACTACGTCTTCGCGGGCGACGCGCGCGCGCCGTATCTCGTGGATGCGCCCCTGCAACCCCTGGGCGCCTACGGCCGGAGCAAGGCCGCAGGTGAGATCGTCATCCGCGGCAGCGGCGCCGAGTTTCTCATCGTGCGCACGAGCTGGCTCTACGCCCCCTGGGGCAACAACTTCGTGCGCACCATGGCGCGCCTGACACGCGACAAGTCCGAGTTGAAGGTAGTCGACGATCAGCGTGGCCGGCCCACCAGCGCGCAGCACCTGGCCGCGGCCACCCTGGCTCTGGTCGATCGCGGAACGCGCGGGACCCTGCACGTCACCGACGGCGGCCAGTGCACGTGGTACGAATTCACCGTCGAGATCGCGCGCCTGCTCGGGCGCGGCACGATTATCCGTCCCTGCACCACGGCTGAGTTCCCCCGCCCAGCACCCCGGCCCGCGTACAGTGTGCTCGATCTGGGCCCGACCGAGGCTATTCTCGGCCCTATGCCCGACTGGCGAGTCAACCTGGCCGGCGTCGTGGCGGAGATGGAACCGCCGTAAGACCTTCGCCCATGGGGTGACCGACGGGCGCGCGAAGCGTGGGGGTGGGTTGGGCTGTCCGTCCCGAAGCCCTGTGGATGCCTTGCCTCAAGGATCTGTCGGCTCGGGCCCGTCGCGCGGGTCAGCCCTCGCACCAGGACGTTCGTGTCGAGGACCGCTCTAATGCGCCCCGTGCTTGGCTCGCTCACCATGATCTTTCTCGGGCCGGACGATCCTGAAACCGCAGCAAGTGCGCGCAGCCCTCGACGGAGGATTTCCGAGTCCCCCAACCCGGTGTCGCGACGAAGTCGTCGCAACACCGCTTCGCTTTGGTCATCCAGTCGGGCATGAACGGTCCTGGCCATGACAGGGTCCCTATAATACATTGTAGCCATGCGCTTGTGGCTGTGCATGGGTTTCCTGGCGGGCTTCATGGCTGCCTCGCTGCCGGCTCGGGCGGAAGACGAGGCCCTGCCGCAGATTCCCATCAAGGTCGGCGAGTCCTACCAGCTCCGCCTTGGCTTCATCATCGTGGGGCTGGTGTGCGACGACACCTCGGTGGTGCGCGTCGAGGACGGCGGTGATCACCTGCGCCTGGTGGGCCTGGCGCCGGGCCGGACCAAGTGCGGCTTCTGGAGCAACCCCAAGTCCCCCGCACCCTCGCGGGTCTACGAGGTCGTTGTCACACGCGCCCCGCCCACAAAGCGCTGAAAAGAGAATCCCGACCCAGGTTGATCTCTCGGGTGGCGCTATCGCGCCAATACGATGTGGCGAGTCGTGCATGGCTCCGTGCGGTTGCTGCCCCTGTGCGGCCGGACAGTTGAACGGCGATTTCGTGTGCACGAAGGCGGAGTGCATTTTCCCTGCGCCTTGCTCGCTGCCCTGTGCGTCCGTCGAGAATTCCATTGGTTGTGCGGGGGAGTCGTTGACATAGCGCGAATATCAGGCGCTCGGATGTTCTTGACGGCCGCGCCACTGCGGTGCACATTCATCTCTGGCCATGTCGTTTGCGAAGACCCTGCTTCTCTCCGGACTGCTGCTTAGCAGCGCGGGAGAGGCCTGAGGTAGAGCGCAGAACGACGAACCTCGAAACCCTCTCCCGCGGAAGCCGGAGGGGGTTTTTCGTATCTGCGAGAGCCCATGGCCATCTCCGGCAGAAGCGGGGCCTGGAGATTGACCATGACGTTCAACGCTCGCAAATACCCACCGGCGCCATCGGTGCGCCTGCCTGACCGCGCCTGGCCTGGGCGCACGCTGGACCACGCGCCCATCTGGTGCAGTGTGGACCTGCGCGACGGGAATCAGGCACTGGCCGAGCCCATGGGAATGGGGCGCAAGCTGCGCTTCTTCCAAACCCTGGTGCGCGTGGGCTTCAAGGAAATCGAAGTCGGCTTTCCCGCAGCCTCGCAGACCGAATTCGACTTCGTGCGCGCGCTGATTGAACACAACCACATTCCCGCTGACGTGACCATCCAGGTGCTGACCCAGGCGCGCGAGCACCTGATCACGCGCACCTTCCAGGCATTGCAGGGCTGCCGCCGCGCCATCGTGCATGTTTACAACTCCACCTCGACTGTGCAACGCCGGGTGGTGTTCGGGATGGACCAGGCGGGAGTGAAAGAGATTGCCGTGCGCGGCGTGCGACAGGCGCGGCAAGAAGCCGCCAAACTGGCGGGAAGCGAGATCGTGCTGGAATACTCGCCTGAAAGCTTCACCGGGACCGAGCTGGAATTCGCCGTGCAGGTGTGTGACGCCGTGGCCGAGGAATGGCAACCCACGCGCGATAGGAAAATGATCGTCAACCTGCCGGCTACTGTGGAGATGTCCACGCCCAACGTGTATGCCGACCAGATCGAATGGATGCACCGGCACCTGTCGCGCCGGGACTGCATGATCATCAGCGTGCACACGCACAATGACCGCGGCTGCGCCATCGCCGCGGCCGAGTTGGCCATCCTGGCCGGTGCCGAGCGCGTGGAAGGTACCCTGTTCGGCAATGGTGAGCGCACGGGCAACGCGGACGTGGTGGCGCTGGCGATGAACCTGTTCACCCAGGGCATTGATCCAAAACTGGACCTGTCCGACTTGCCCGGCTTGGTCGACGTCTTCCAGGAGTGCAATCAATTGCCCGTGCCGCCGCGCCATCCCTATGCGGGCGAGCTGGTGTTCACCGCCTTCTCAGGTTCGCACCAGGACGCCATTCGCAAGGGCCTGGCCGCGCTGGAGAGGACGAGCGAACCAACGTGGGAAGTACCGTACTTGCCCATTGATCCAGCCGACGTGGGCCGGCAATACGAGCCCTTGATCCGCATCAATAGCCAGTCCGGCAAGGGTGGCGTGGCTTACGTGCTGGAGCAGAGCCACGGCTATCACGCGCCCAAGGGCATGGCTGTGGAGTTCAGCCAGGTGGTGCAAAAGATGGCAGATGCGACCGGCAAAGAGCTGAGCGCAAGCACCATCCTGGAAGCCTTCGAGCGCGAGTACTTGTCAGCGGGCCGCTTTGAGGTGGTGGATTTCGCTGTGGACCACCCGTGCCAGGGCGCGTGCGTGGTGCGCGCACGCCTGACCGACGGAGAAAGGCCCGTGAGAGTGGAGGGGCAGGGCACCGGCCCCATTGACGGCTTCGTGCACGGCCTGGCGAGCGCGCTGGGCGTCGACGTCCACTTGGTCGACTACAGCGAGCACGCATTGGGCGACGGCGCCGATGCAGAGGCAGTCGCCTACGTCGGCCTGCGCGGCCGCGATGGCCGAATCCGTTTCGGTGCCGGCCGCGACCGCGACATCGTCAAAGCGTCGCTGTCCGCGGCGTGCAAGGCGTTGGACCGCGAGCTGCGTGCGGGGGTGGAAGAAGCATGCTGAGCTGGGCGAAGGATAGGCATGGTGTGGGACTTCTCGTGTAGGAAGGGGCGACCTGCGGTCGCCCCTATGCCGATCGCCTCAGGGCCCCGGTGCAGCCCGACGCGCCGTATCGCACTGGCTCGTGGCCTCACCCGTGCACGGCGCGACCCAGGTCGCGCATCCACGTCATTTCGTCTTCACTGAGCGGGCCTTTCTCCAGCGCGGCCAGATTCTCGCGGACTTGCTCCACGGTCTTGGGTGCCGACAGGACGACGTCAACATGCGGACTGGTGAGACAGAATCGGTAGCAGTCGCCTGCTGTAGCCACCTTGCCGGTCCAACCCTTGGGTGCGCGCAGCAGCTTGCGCCATCGTCCAGGCCATAGGATGCAGACAGGCCATAGCGATGGACACGCTTGCCCAGCACAGGAATGTTGCGATAGAGGAAATCGTCGCTCATGGCGCAATCCTAACACTGTCGCCCTGACTCTAGGTGCTCCCGGGCTGTGGCCAACCCGGCGTTGGCCGCTGCCAGCACGTGAAGGCATGGCGTCCCCGTTTCGCCTGCGCGGCAACATTCCGTCCGTGCGATGGGCGCCAGGCGTCCTAGACTTGCGGCATGGCATCGTCGGGCACCCCCGCGGTAATTTCTTACGGACACCTGCTGACCGGAGCGGTCGGAGAATTCCTGCAAGCCGAGTCCATGCCGGGCGCGGAGATCGCGAGTGCGGTTGCCGAACTGGTGGTCAACCTGTCCCGCTATCGCGAGGAGCGCGTTCCTTTGTCGCCCATCGTGTTCATCACCGATGATCGCAGCCAGCTTCTGACCTGGGTTGGAGGCCGGGAAATCGTGCCGATTGGAACTGGGCCGCAAGACCCCGCCACCATCCGCAAGGGGCTCAAGCTCTGTGCACCACTGGCTGGCGCGGAATGGTCCATCTTCGTCGAACAAGCCGCCGAGATGTTCCGCTACGGTCTCTTTCGCGGCGATGACTTCGTCCTCAGCCGAACGCCGTTCGAGGTGCTGCGCTCGATCGTGAATCCCTCGGTGCGCATGGTGGCCGTGGCGCAACTGGCGGAGAGCGTGCTCGAGCTGCGCGGCAGTCAGGGCAATTCGCGCTACGTGTATCTGTCCGGTGCCCGTACGGAGATGCCGCCTCCGCTGGTGCTGGAGAAGCTGGTGAGCGCCGCGACCCAGGATGTCTCGCCGCCGGCGCGCGAAGACGTGCGCACCATCTTTCGCCATGCGTTTCTCGAAATGCTGCACATGTCTCACGGCTCGCTTGTGGCGGTGCTGCCGCCGACCGGCCAGAGCGGTTTTCACTTCGTCGACGGTCTGCTGCTCGACACTCCCATCGACGTGGCAGAGCTCATCCGTCGTTACCACGGGGTGCCCAACGAAGACGCGCGGGCGGCGGTGCAGGCGGTTGGCCATCTTCTGCAGGGCATGCTGGCCTCCGACGGAATCACGGTCTTGCGCTCAGACGGTCGCATCGCCGGGTATAACGCGTTCGTCCACCACCTGCCCAGCTCAACACTGGAGAACAGCAGCCCTCCCATCGGTGGTGCGCGCCAGCGCACCTTCGCCGCGTTGTCCACCCGCGTGGGCGAGACGCTGGTGGCCGCCTTCTACTATTCGCAGGATGGCCACGCGGATTGCCGATGGGTCGGCGAGAATGCCAAGCCTTGATGTTGCCCGCTTGCAGGGCTGGCGACGCTGCTCTTGCTGCGACGCCGGGTCATCTCGGCGTGGCTGGCGCGCGCGGGCGCCGTCATCGGCGTTGGAGAGTAGTGGCTGCGATGATCCCATGAGGTGCGCGACGAATCTGCAAATGCTAGCGTCGACTCCGCTTGCTTGACGATCTCTCTGCGGACCTGCTCACGCGCGACGATGTGTGCGACGCTGTTGCGGCGTTGCGTGCGAGTGTCGAGCGCGGCGAGCGGGCGCGCGCGGCCTGTCACGCGGACCTCGATCGACTGCGCTCGGGCTGGCGGGCGCGTCCCGATCTGTTTTCCAGCAGCGACGTGGAAGCCCTGCGTGCCATCGCGGTCGGCCTCAAGAACGAGGAGCCGGGCGTCGACCTTGCGCGGGCGCGCAAGGTGCTGCGCGAGGTCTTCGGCTATCCCTCGTTCCGCCCCGGCCAGGAGGCGATCATCGACACGGTTCTCGGCGGCCGCGATTGTGTGGGCGTCATGCCCACCGGCGCGGGCAAGTCGATCACCTTCCAGATTCCCGCGCGACTCCTGGGCGGCACCACCCTGGTCATCTCGCCGCTGATTGCCCTGATGAAGGATCAGGTCGATGCCTTGTCAGAGGTGGGCCTGCGCGCGACTTTTCTCAATTCCAGTTTGCAGCCGGACGAGCGCGGCCGGCGCGTCGCCGCGGTCTTGCGTGGCGAGTTCGAATTGGTCTATGCCGCGCCCGAGGGTCTGGAGGCGTCGCTCGGCCCGCTCATGGGGCGCGTGCGTCCGCGCCTGCTCGCCGTGGACGAAGCCCATTGCATCAGCCAGTGGGGGCACGATTTCCGTCCCGCCTATCGCAACCTGTCCGGGCTCAAAGCCCGGCTGGGCAATCCCCCGGTGCTGGCCCTGACCGCCACCGCCACCGCCGAGGTGGTGCACGACATCGGCCAGCAGCTTGGCATGCAATCGCCTGCCACTTTTCGTGGCAGCTTCTTTCGGCCCAACCTGCACCTTTCGGCCTATCGCAAGGGCGAGGATGGCCCCAGCGTGCGCGACCGCATTCTGCGCCTGGTGCACAGTCGCCGCGGCCAGAGCGGCATCGTGTACTGCCTGTCCCGGAAATCCACCGAACAAACCGCGGACTACCTCCGCGAGCGCGGCGTGCGCGCCTTGGCCTATCACGCAGGCCTGGAGTCGCGCGAGCGCTCACGCGTGCAAGACGCCTTTCGTTGCGACGACGCCGATGTGGTGGCGGCCACCATCGCGTTCGGCATGGGTATCGACAAGTCCAACGTCCGTTTCGTCATCCACCGCGACATGCCCCGATCCATCGAGGCCTACTATCAAGAAGTGGGCCGGGCGGGCCGAGACGGCGTGGCGAGCGACTGCGTGCTCTTCTATTCGTGGGCCGACGTTGCCAACTACGACCGCCTATTCGAGCTGAACCTGGAGACCACGCCCGAAGTGTTGCAGCAGCACAGGGCGCGCGTGCGCGAAATGTTCCGCTTGGCGGATGCCACCACATGCCGCCACCAGGCCCTGGCCGGCTACTTCGGCGAAGCCCTGGGTGCCTGCCGCATGTCCTGTGACATCTGCGCGGGCTTCGATGTCGTGGCCAGGAGCAAGCCGGTCAGCAAGCGACGGGAGAAGGCCGCCGCGCCCACACGAGCAGACCTGGCGACGAGCCAAGAAGACGCCTTGTTTCTGGCTCTCAAGACCTTGCGCAAGAGCCTGGCCGACAGACGCAAGGTGCCGGCCTACGTGATCTTCAGCGACGCCACCCTGCTGGCCATGGCAGCCGCGCGCCCGCGCACGCGCGCCGAGTTTCTCGCCATTTCCGGCGTGGGCCCCAAGAAACTGGCCAGCTACGGTGACGCCTTTCTCGCACTGCTGGCGCAGGTCGGAGGCCGGCGTACTGGCGCGTCTATGAAATCCAGCTCGAAGTGAGCGGGGCGAGCGCGGATTGCCCATGGGTGGGCGACCGCGCCAAGCCATGATGTTGCGCGCCGAATCACCCCATGCCGAATCTGCAGCCATGACTGCCTAAACGGCGTGCAGTTTCGGCAGGTCCCTGTCCAAGCTGACGCCAGCTTGCCGGCCGTTGCTCGTGGGCTGCGGTCCTCACGGTGGCACGCTTTTGGCTCTCGTGATTGGGCAAGGAGATTCATCCGATGCCAGCAACAAAGGGCCGTGCTCTTTCGCTCGCCGAACCGTCGGGTCGTCGCCAGAAAGTGGTGACCGCACGCGAAAAGGCGCAACTGCAAGAAACCATCCTCGCGGACGCGGTGCTCGACCGCGTCGACTTCGCCCATGCCGACCTGCGCGGTTCACGATTCGAACGCGTCTGCTTTCGCGGCAGCGCCTTTTGCGCCGCCAATCTGGTGCGCGCATGGTTTGTGGGCTGCGACCTCACGGACGCGGACTTCACCGGTGCGCGCTTGGGCAACAACTCCTTCTTCGGCAGCAACCTGGCAGGCGCGATCGGCATGCTGCGAAAGCAGAAGGAGTACGTGATCTCGCGCGGGGGCTCGTTTCGGCGCGACAGGCTGCAAGAAGACGGGAAGCAGCGGCTCGCCAGCCGAGAAAAACCATGGGGGAACAAGCCATGACCCGGGTCACCCATTCGCGTGAGGTCGATGAGGCTCTGTCGCGGTTGGCCGAGGTGGATAGAGAGCTTCAAAGATACGAGAGCAACGAGCAGAGCATCGAGCGCGGTTTGGAGCCGCTTCGCCTCAGGCTTGAACAAATGAGTGTGGAGCTCGAGCGCAGGTGCTGCGCGGAGGACACGACGAGTTCGGTCGACGAGGTGGGCCGCTGCCGGTATCGCGAGTTGCTTGAGGAGCTGGAGGAAAAGAGCGCGATCGCCCGCTCCAAAAGACGGCTCGCGCAACGCGAGCGCCGGGTGCTTGAGATCAGACGCAGCCGCATCCTAACCGCCATTCCGCGCGAGATCTTGCTCGGGTATGGCGGCCTCGTGAAAGCGACGGTCGGATAGGCTCGTCCGCTTGGGCCCGGTTGCTCGGACTGTGGGATGCCGTCATGCACAGGCAGCCAAGCCGGCAACTTCCGCCCAGCCCTCGCGGATCCGCCTGGGCCCGTGCCAGGCCCTTCGGCCTGCCGAGCCCCGACACTTGCACCCCACTGCCGATTCGGCATACTCCAGAAATGCCACGAACGCGCCGTTGGGGCGAGAGCAAGGCCGGCCTGATCATCGGGCTAGCGCCCGGCTCCGCGCTGCAACGCGCGCTGAGCGAAGTGGGTTTGGAGATCGAAGCCTGCGCATCGGAGGCAGAGGCCCTGCTCGCGTTGGAGAGGCGCCCCTTTGCCGTCGTGTTGGCCGGTCAGAAGGCGGAATCGGTCGCGCTGTCCGCGATCATTGCGCGCGCCGAACAGAAGCACCCGGCGATTCCGGTGGTTGTCTTGGGCGCCAGCGCGGCATTTCAGGACGCGGTGGACTGCATGCAACAAGGCGCCGCGGACTACCTGGCCCCGCCCTTTCAGCCTGACGTGGTCGTGGCGCGCTTGCATCGCCTGCTCGAACGCGTGGCCAGCGTCGACGGCGCACGCGAGAGCGCTCCATCGAGCGTTGAGCATTTGGGCGTGGTTGGCAAATCAGCGGCCATGGCCAAGGTTTTCGCGACCATCGAGAAGATCGCACGGTACAAGGCCAACGTGCTGCTGCTGGGCGAGAGCGGCAGCGGCAAGGAGCTGATCGCGCGCGCCTTGCACGCCCGGGGGCCGCGACGTCGGCATCTGTTCGTGCCTATCAATTGTGCGACCCTGGGCCGCGACTTGCTGGAAAACGAGCTGTTCGGTCACGAGCGCGGCGGCTTCACCGGGGCGCATGAGCGCAAGCGCGGCCTGTTCGAATTGGCCGACGGCGGCACGCTGTTTCTCGACGAGATCGGTGAGCTCGATCCCTCGACGCAGGCCAAGCTGTTGCGCGTGCTCGAACGCAACGCCTTTCGCCGCGTGGGCGGGACGGCATTGGTCAACGTGGACTTGAGTGTGATTGCTGCGACCAACCGCAGTCTGGAGGAAGCCATCGCGGCCAAGAAGTTCCGCGAGGACCTCTACTACCGGCTTAAGGTGGTGACCATCGTGGTGCCGCCGCTGCGCGAGCGGCGTGAAGATATTCCCGCACTGGTGGAGGCATTCATCGCGGACTTCAACCGTCGCAGTGACGGAAAGATAAAGGGCATCACCCCCCAGGCCATGCGTTGGCTGACCGAGTTGCCTTGGCCGGGCAACGTGCGCGAACTGAAAAACGCCGTGGAAAGCGCGGCCATGTTGGCCTCGAACGAAACCATCGGTCTGGAGGAATTCGAGTCCACCGCGCTTTCGCGCCGCAACTTGCCAGCGCCGGCGCCCAGGCCCAGCGGCGTCCCGGCCGGTGCCGCCGACACCATTGTGGTATCGGGCAAGGCCACGCTGGGCGAAGTGGAACGCCTCGTGATTGGCGAACACCTCAAACGCGCGAAGACCAAGGCCCAGGCTGCACAGTCGTTGGGGATGGGATTGCGTACCCTGTACAGCAAAATCAGACGATACCGATTGGCCGACAGCAGCGGCTAGCTCGCTCTCGCTTGAACCTACGTCCATCTGGGCGCTCGACAGCCCACCCACGGGGCGCCCCGATCCCCCCATAGGCACCAAGCGCGGCCTGACGGAGAGAGCTGTGACCCCTTCTCCCCGGTCCGCCGGGGAGAAGGTTGGGATGAGGGGTCCGGCCTGGCACGGCCCCTCTCCCCAACCCTCTCCCCGCTTCGCGGGGCGAGGGGGCGGAATGCCTGGGCTTCCGCTGGCCGGCCGCTTAACCTATGCCGCGTCCCCTCCGTGTTATCGTCCGTTTGTGCGGTTTCTTTCCACTTTCCTCGGCCTCGCACTGGTCGCAACCCTGGCAACGTGCAGGACGTCGCACGGCTCGACTGCAAAAGCACCCTCCTGGATCCTCGACAACACGGTCGAGATCCCGGGCGGCACCTTCGCCATGGGAAGCGACAGCAAGGACGCGAGCGAAAATGAAAGGCCCGTGCATCCCGTGAGCGTAAAGGGTTTTCATCTCGATCGGACCGAAGTGACGGTGGCGGCCTATGCCGAATGCGTGCACGCCGGCGCGTGCAGCGAACCCGACGCCTACTACAACAAACGGGGCGACTACCGCATCTTCTGCAATTGGAAGCACCCGCAGAACCGTTCCTCGCATCCGATCAACTGTCTCGACTTCCAGCAGGCTA
>Ga0247845_1000046_pt1 | contig 22614 bp, 16 predicted proteins | sample PFST25metaG_2_FD_186008 | JGI IMG/M metagenome (GOLD analysis project Ga0247845, IMG submission 186008) | Peat soil microbial communities from Stordalen Mire, Sweden - P.F.S.T-25 | ecosystem: Environmental > Terrestrial > Soil > Wetlands > Peat | place: Sweden: Norrbotten County, Stordalen Mire...
ATGAGCAACGTCGGTGGCAACGCCGCGACTGGAGGTGTGACCAGCACGGGAGGAAGCAGCGCCGCCGGGGGAAGCATGAGCAGGGGAGGTTCTGCGGGGACTGGCGGCTCGGTCGCAGAAGCTGGCTCGCTAGCCAGCGGAGGGAGCACAGCCTCGGGCGCGGGTGGCACTGCCGCAAGCGGAGGCGTGGCGACCGGTGGAATGCGGAGCACCGGCGGCGCAACAGCTACAGGCGGTTCGCTTGCGACCGGTGGCGGCATTGCAACTGGGGGAATCACCAGCACTGGCGGTACAAAGGCCACGGGTGGAGCAGTTTCAACCGGCGGGGCGACCACTGGAGGCGCAAGCGGCGGTCGGGTTGGTTCGGGCGGTACTAGCGGTTCGGCTGGAACCTCCGGCATGGGCGGAAACACCGGTTCGGGCGGCAAGACAACGGCCGGCACCGGGCCTTGCGACATCTTTGCAGCCGGCAATACCCCATGCGTTGCAGCCCACAGCACGGTGCGGGCTCTTTTGGGCGCGTACAACGGCAACCTATACCAGGTCACACGCGCCTCGGACAAAACGACGAAGGACATCGGAGTGCTGAGCCCAGGAGGCTTCGCCGACTCGGCCACGCAGGACACCTTCTGCACAGGCACTACGTGCACCATCACCATCATCTACGACCAGTCCGGTAAGAATAACCACCTCACGCAGGCGCCCATCGGTCAGAGGAATACGACGGCTCCCAAAGAGGCCGACGCGACGGCCCTCCCGTTTACGATCTCCGGTCGCAAGGTCTACGGCGTCCACCTCCCTGTTGGATACGGCTACCGAATAGACAAGACCACGGGCGTCGCGACCGGCGACCAGCCGGAGACCGAATACATGGTGACGAGCGGCACCTTTTTCAACGCCAGTTGCTGCTTCGACTACGGAAACGCCGAGACGGACAATCACGACGATGGCGCGGGCACCATGGAGGCTGTCTATTTTGGCAACTGGACGTCTCAAGGAAAGGGGGGTGGCGCTGGTCCCTGGGTCATGGCGGACATGGAAAACGGCGTCTACGCGCAAGCGAGCTTTGCCGCGAACGCCGCGGATACTTCGCAAACGTCCCCGTATGTAACTGCGATGGTGATAGGGAGATCCGGGTCGTTCGCGCTCAAGGGTGGCAACGCGCAAACGGAAACCCTCACGAGCTTTTACGACGGCGTACGTCCAAATGGCTACAATCCGATGAAGAAGCAGGGCGCCATCGTTCTCGGTACCGGCGGCGACGGCACCGACACGGCTCAGGGCGACTTCTATGAAGGCGTCATGACCTCTGGAGCGGCGTCCGACGCAACTGCTAACGCCGTCCAGGCGAACATCTTTGCGGCTGGGTACGGCAACTGACGCGCGGTCTCTATCGATAGACCTCAAACGGCGGCGGTTCAGCGAGAGCCGGTCGATCAAAGACCAGCTGCGAGCGAAGACATTCCCACGACTTGCGTACGCAAGATGATCAAGCACGAGGGAGCGGGGGTTCGTATAGCATGCGCCGCATGGGTATCAGTGCGATGCCTTTCCTGTTTGCCAGCGCCGTCCTGCTTGGCGGTGGCTGTATTCGGCGACCCGCCCCGGTGGTGGGACCGAACCCTGTCGCGCAGACGTCGTCCGCTTTGCTGACGGTCTTGCCGTTCGAGCGCCACCAGAGCGTTGAAATTCACAACGGGCTGCTGCAGAGATTCCTCAAAGCCATGAACGTGGATCTGGTCTACGGCATTGCCCATCATCTTTACGAGAAGGGCAGCGACAACATCTGGGATTGGCCACCCTGCTTGTCCGCGCCTCCGTCCCGTCACTTCGCGGGCGCCGGCAGCGCAATGTCCTTGAGCGAGTAAGAGCTCGTGGCAGCTCTCAGCATTGCCTCCATCACTTTCGGCTGAACCACGCTGTTGCTCCCGCGGTCGATGAGTGCGAAGCCCCTGCCTCCTCGATCGCCATTGTCCCAATACACAGGGACGAGCCCGCGATCGACCGCGGCTTTGGTAACGTACTCCATGTAGTAGCGTCGATAGTCCTCGTAGCCATCCTGTTGGACAGCGCCATACTCACCGATAAGCACCGGGACCCCTTGATCGACGTAGCGCGATTTGAGCTTGTCGAACTGAGCCACAATGTAGTCTTCCTGACCCCAATCATCCCTGCCCGGCGAAGCACGACCCCAGGTATGCGTCTGGCCCATGAGCGCGTACAGGTAGGGGTCATAGCAGTGAACCGACAAAATCAACCGGTTCTTCGCCGAGTCGGTCGGTAGCTTGAAGCCCCGGAGCGTTTCATCGATGTTCGTGTTGTAGCCGGGGATGATCAAGTGACGCTTGCTATTGTTGCCGCCACTTGCCCGCACGAGGTTCACAAAGGCCTGATTCAGGTCGTTGACGATCTTGATATGACGAGGATCGGCCTTGCCATATCCGTCGTGGACTTCGTTCATCGACTCAAACATCAGCTCTTCACCTTGATTGGCGAAGTACTTGGCGATTTGCGACCAGACCGCTACGAACTGCGCGCGCACCACGGCGTTGTTCTCCTCCGTTGTGTTGCCATTGGCGTCCTTGAGCGACAGCCAACCGCCTTCGTGGTGCGAATTGATAATCGAGTATAGTCCCGCCGCCCGAGCGAAGCCGACAACCTCCTCCACCCGATCGAGCCAGTCCGGATCGATGACATAGCTTGGAGGGGGCCCCAGGTGCTGCGCCCATGTGACAGGAATGCGCACCAGTGCAAAACCCGCCTTGGCAACCGCGGCGAACAGCTCGGGCGTGGCGCGTGGGTTGCCCCACGCGGTCTCGCCGTTGGGCACGTCCAGACTGTTGCCAAGGTTCCAACCCAGACGCAGCTTCGCGAGAAGCTCAGGGGATGTGCGCGTGAAGTCGCCCAAACTGGGCGCGACCGCTGGCGATCCTGGTACGTCCGAGGGCTTGCCGATCCCCCTGGCGGCAGGAGGGGTGAGGCAGGAGCCTACGAGTAGTGCGAGGCACGCGACCGAGAAGGAGGCGGCGATCGACGCGCGATCGGCAGTGAGATTCATCAGTCTCCAATACTACGAACATGGCGCTGTTCACAACCGGCTGAATTGGACTGCGGGCGGCACGGCATAAGCACCGTCATCGCCAACACATAAGAGAAATCAACATCGCCAGCTTGGAAAATGCCTGCAACCTCCAGAATTCCTGTGGGGGCGTCATTCTTTGGTCAACTGGATAGCGAAATTGTCGTCGCAAGCTTGGCAAGTGCCACCTGATGGCAAAAACAATGTGTAAAGAACCGCTGGCGGAAGGTTTCCAGCCAAGGGCTGCGTGTAAATCCCGCCCGGGCCTCCGCTGTCGAAGAGGCCAAACATCAGCGCGCCCTCACACTGGCCAGCCGTAACACTTTCCGCCGCATACATGAAAGCCCCGGTGCCGCGAATCTGGTTTATCGCGTTTCCATCGGTCGATGGACCCGCCAGCGTCAACTGGGAGGGCGCGGACGTGACCTCGGCGGTCACGTCATAGCAGGTACCATCCGACCTACTCGACTGGCCGCTGGCCTGTATCTCCAGGAGCGCGCCTATTCCCATGCCGTCCCAGCTTGAACAGGTGCCAGTCGACCTAGGAGAGCTTCCTCCCACGCCAGCACACTTGAATTGCCCCTGCGCCCTGCAGAAGTCGAGCACCGTGACATTGTAGCGAGCGTGCGGGTCGGCCGCTCCCTCGCAACGTTTCTCACATCCCGCCGAGAGGAGTAACCCGACGAGAGCGGCGGCCAGGATGCTCGACTTCATGCCCATCGCTAGAAGATGATCTCCCCTTCAACGCATTTCAACAGCAAAGGATCAAAGTGCCTGGATCGTACAGCTCCGCGCTCGCGAGGGGCTGGCTATCGCTTCCGCCAGCGATGAGCACCCTTCCGCTGCCCAACAGCGTGGCGGTGTGCTGCCCCCTTTCCACGGTCATGTCGCCTGTTGGCGTCGTCGATGCGTCGGTCATGTTTCCCCCCAGAGGTTCACACCAGCACGGGCCCGCTTTGCTCGGCCGGGTCCGGGTGCCGCCCGTTCCCCGACGTCTACGCTCATATTGGGCCCTCCGACTCCCTGCTCTCCTTCGTGCCCTCGCTCCGGTTCCCCTCGCTCGGGCCTACCTTAACCGCCTGCGCTTCTTCTTCGCCAGGGGTCGCGTGCGCACGCTGACGCGCCTCCGTCGGGATGGGTCTCCGGCTCCCGTGGCTCCGGTGGTTCTTGGTGAAGGAGAGGCAGGGCCTCCCAGGTTCCTGGTCCATCCTCTTGGATACGTGCCGTGGTCGAACACCCCGCCGGATGCGACCGGTCCTCGTCTTCTTCCGGACCGTCGTGGCAGGGCATTTTGCTATCGGGGTGGCACCAGTCGCCGCGATCCGACAGACTACCGGGCGTTCTTCGAAAGGAGGAGCCATGGTCACCAAAGGATATGCCGCCTTGTCGGCTGAATCGCACCTTGCCCCGTTTCAATTCGAACGCCGCGCGCCGGGACGGCGGGATGTTCAAATCGCAATCGAGTTCTGCGGTATCTGCCATTCGGATATTCACTTCGCCCGCAACGAATGGGGGACGACGATCTTCCCGTGCGTCCCCGGCCATGAGATCGTCGGACGCGCGGTGAAGGTCGGTGACGACGTCAAGAGGGTGAAGGTCGGCCAACGCGTGGCCGTTGGATGTTTCGTCAATTCATGCGGGACCTGTGCGAGTTGCAAGGAAGGGCACGAGAACTACTGCGAGACCGGCTTCACGATGACCTATGGAAGCCCGAGCCCAGACGGGAAGACGCAGACGTTCGGTGGCTATTCCAACCAGATCGTCGTCGATGAGCACTTCGTCTTGAATCTCCCGGCGAACCTCGACCCCGCGGGCGCCGCCCCGTTGCTTTGCGCCGGCATCACGACGTACTCGCCGCTTCGGCACGTCGGCGTCACGAAAGGCTCGCGCGTCGCCGTGATGGGGCTCGGTGGGCTGGGCCACATGGCGGTCAAGCTCGCCGCCTCTTTCGGCGCCGAGGTCACGATGCTAAGCCGCTCTCCGGGGAAGAAAGCCGACGCACACAAGCTTGGCGCGCACGACTTCGTCCTCACCAAGGACAACAACGCCTTGGCGCCGCTGGCCAACCGCTACGACGTCATCGTCGACACCATCTCGGCGAAGCACGATATCAACGGGCCGCTCGGCTGCCTGAAGCGCGACGGAACGCTCATTCTCGTCGGTGCATCTCCGCAAACCTTGGATCTGAGCCCATTTGCGCTGATCTTCGGACGCCGCAAGGTGATGGGTTCGCTGGTGGGCGGGATCCCCCAGACCCAGGAAATGCTCGATCATTGCGGGACCCACGGGATCACGAGCGACATCGAGATCACCACGCCGCAAGAGATCAACGAGGCCTACGAGCGGACGCTGAGAGGCGACGTGAAATACCGCTTCGTCGTCGACTGCACGAAGTTCTAGATCGGGCGTGGGACGATACCCCTCACCCTCCCTTGTGCCTATGCTTGAGGCGAAGCGGGTCATCTTCGGACTTGCGGCCATCGCCGGCCTTGGCGGTGCGATACCCAGTGCGCGGGCGGCACTTCCCGACGACGGACACGGTGTGTCTCTGTTGCCGGATCTTGCAGGACAGGCCCCGACCAACTCTCAGGCGGCCGGCGACGCACCGGTGAAGGTGCCCGCCGCCTTCATGCGATCTTTCGCCACCTGGTACGCCTCACGGCGATGTCGCTTGGCAGCCTCCTTCATGGCCAGAAACCACGGGTCGGTTACACGCCTTTCCTCCGCCGCGTGCGGTGCTGGCCTTCCCGCCAGCGCCGGTCAGGCGCTTGGCGTCTTCCGCATTCTCCGGCCCAGCGCAGCGACCTCGCCGTCGCCATGGGCGGCGATGAACAGGAAGAGAAAGCAGTAGATCACAGCAAGCTCGCCCTTGTTGATCCCCGGCAGCCACATGCCGTCGGCGATCGCGAGCTTCCAATGGAATTGGAAGTAGGCGACAGCCATTTCGCCAGCGACAAGGAACGCAAGCGGGCGCGTGAACAGACCGAGCGCGATCAGCGCGCCTCCCACCAATTCGATGAGCCCGCCGATCCAAAGCTGCGATCCCGCGGGCGGCATGAAATGACTGTGCCACCCCAGAATCTTCTGCGCGCCATGAAACGCGAACATGGCTCCTGCGACGATGCGGAGCGCTGCGTAGACATAGGGTTCTCCCCGAGCCGCAAGTTCCCTGATTCTTGCACTGATCATGATTGTTCTCCCGGGTAACAGCCCGGACACCATGCGGACGATGATGGCCCTGTTCGGGCTTTGTTGCAAACGGCGCCGGGGTGGTGTTCCTACGCCGTGGGGCTGGCAGCCTGTGGCCTGGGCAGCCGTCACCTTCACGCAGGACATTGCGAATCTGGGCAACATGAAGCTGAAATTGCCGCGACGAGTAGCCGAATCCCCATTACATCGCCATTACCTCCGCCCCGTAAATCGCGTCATCACGTCACCGGTGCCGCCCCGCTGGCGTCGTGCTCACACGGTAGCGCGGATACAATGCCCTTCATGCTGCTCGTCCTTCCCGCCGCTGCCCTGGCTGCGCTGGTCGCGGCTGTTGCCCCTTCGCCCGCCACGCTGCCTTTCCAAAACCCGGATCTTCCGGCAGAGGAGCGCATCACCGATCTCATTTCGAGACTCACCCTCGAAGAGAAGATCGACTGCATGGCCGGCGGCGCTTCCGTGCCGCGCCTCGGAGTCGTGGGCTCGCCCCACATCGAGGGCTACCACGGCGTGGCGCAGGGGGGACCGAGCAACTGGGGCCGCCGAAACCCGACGGCCACCACGCAATTCCCCCAGGCGTACGGACTCGGCGCCACATGGGATCCCGACCTCGTCGGCAAGGTCGCGGCACAGGAAGCGCAGGAGGCGCGCTACCTGTTCCAGAGCGAAAAGTACAGACGGGCCGGCCTCATCGTGCGTGCGCCGAACGCCGACATCGCGCGCGATCCGCGCTGGGGCCGCACCGAAGAGGTCTTTGGCGAAGATCCGTTTCTGGTCGGCACCCTCGCCACGGCCTTTACTCGGGGCTTGCAGGGGGACGATCCGCGCTATTGGAAGACCGCTGCGCTGTTGAAGCATTTCCTCGCGAACAGCAACGAGGACGGTCGCGGCAACTCGTCCTCCAACTTCGACGAGCGCCTGTGGCGCGAGTACTACGCCAAGGGGTTCGAGCAGGCCACGCGGGTAGGCGGCTCGCGCGCGCTGATGGCGGCCTACAACGCCGTGAACCGCACGCCCGCCCACGTCCACCCGATGCTGCGAGAGATCGTGATGCGGGAGTGGGGCCTCGACGGCATCATTTGTACCGACGGCGGCGGTCTGCGCCAGCTGGTGAGCGACCACAAGGCATTCCCCGATCTGCCGACCGCTGCCGCCGCCTGTATCAAGGCAGGCATCAATCACTTCCTCGACCGACACAAGGAGGCGGTGACCGAGGCGCTCGGCAAGGGGCTGCTCACCGAAACCGACATCGACGTTGCCTTGCGCGGCCTGTTCCGCGTATCGCTCCGACTCGGCCTGCTCGATCCTCCCGATCGAGTCCCATACGCCGCTATCGGCTCCACGGGCGATCCCGAGCCGTGGAACGCACCCGAGACGCGCGCCCTCGTGCGCGAGGTCACGCGCAAGTCCATCGTCCTGCTCAAGAACTCCGCCGACCTGCTGCCGCTCGACCGCTCGAAGACGAAATCCATCGCCGTCGTCGGGCCGCTGGCGAACACAGTCCTGCTCGACTGGTACTCCGGTACGCCGCCTTATGCGATCTCACCCAGAGACGGGATCGAGCGCGCGGCAAACCCCTCGCCCTTCGGCCCGTATCCCATCAACGTCAACTGGGTCGGCGACATGAGCGACGCCGCCATCGAGTTGGCGCGCGGCAAGGACGCGGTCGTGGTGTGTGTCGGCAACCATCCAGAAGGCAACGCCGGCTGGCAGATCGTCACCGCACCGAGCGAGGGCAAGGAGGCCGTGGATCGCAAGGAGATCGCCCTGCGGCGCGATCAGGAGGATTTTATCCGCCGGCTCTACGCGGTCAATCCCCGCACCATCGTCGTCTTGATCTCCAACTTCCCGTTTGCAATGCCCTGGGCGGCCGAGCACGCGAGCGCCATCGTGCAGATGGTGCACGCCAGCCAGGAGCAGGGCAATGCGCTGGCTGACGTCCTGTTCGGCGACTTCAACCCCGGGGGCAAGCTGGTCCAGACCTGGCCGAAATCACTCGACCAGCTCCCGCCGATGATGGACTACGACATCCGCCACGGGCGGACCTATATGTACTTCAAGGGAGAGCCGCAGTATCCCTTCGGCTACGGCCTGAGCTACACCAGGTTTTCGCTCGCAAACCTGACGACGTCGAAGCCCTCGATTTCCGGCAAGGAAAAGGTGCTGGTCCGGGTCGACGTGAAGAACACCGGCGCGCGCGCCGGCGACGAGGTCGTCCAGCTCTACGTACGCCACGTCGCCTCGAAGGTCGATTGGCCGGCCAAAGCCCTCAAGGGCTTCCAGCGCGTGACGATCCCGCCGGGGCAAACCCGGACCGTGGAAATATCGCTTCGTGGAGCGGATCTCGCGTATTGGAATGTGGCCCGCCACGCGTGGACGGTGGAGCGCGGCCGGGTCGAGCTGATGGTGGGAAACTCGTCGGCCGACCGCGACCTCACCCTGCGCAAGACCATCGCGGTCGCGCCGTGAGGCGGCGGAACCCCTGCCAGAGATGCGGGTCGTGATGGGCCGGTGGATGCGCCGGCGAACCTGACTCACCCTCCGACACCCCCGTGGTAAATGCGCCCCAGGCGGACGCTGCGCCGGCTAGCTGCGCTGTCGCTGACCAGGCTTGCTGCGCGAGTTCGGTTGGGGGAGGCTGTTGCGGAACTGCAGTACCCTGAGCCGTCTTGCCTCTGCTTGACAGACCTCGGCAGGTGCGGAGAAGATGCGCGCGTGCATCAGGCCTGGCGTCGAATCCTTCGCGCGACCAAAATCGCACGGTTCGCAGCCTTGGTAGGCTTCCTTCTCGCTTGTGGGGGCGGCGCAGAGCACCCAGACACAGGGTATGGCAAGGGCCAAGCCGTCCCGACCACCCAGAACTGTTCGGACCTATGCGCAAGGGAAAGCGATTGCGCAGGACACCTGTGCGCCGAGGACAAGAACTCCAACGCCTATCTCGGAGCGATTGGCATGCTCAACGCACAGTGCACGGCTGTGTGCACAAGCGCTGTCACATCCGTCATCACATCCGCGCAATGGTCGTGTCTGTTCGCAAAGAGCTGTCGCGAAGTCTTCGGGCAGAATGCCTGCAACGCACCGAACGCGTCGTACACCTGCAACTGACAGTGACCACCCGCATGCCCGGGTGCGTGGCTGGCGAAACCGCGCAGTACGAGCTGGCTCGCTTGTGGCGTGACTCGTTCGGCGACTTGGATCGCGCCCTTGCCGCCTTCAAGACACAGCGGTCCCGTTTCCCCAATGGCGCGCTTCGAACCGAGGCGGCTCTCTCCAGGATGAGGTCGCCAAGAAGACGCCAGACTATAGAGCTCCGGGACGTTGACACTGTCGGACATAGGGTCATCGTGGTTCGCTACTCCTCTTCTTTCTGCCGGTCTCGACCGGCCCACTGGCCGCCACGGGTGCTGGTCGCGATCTTCTGTCCACCATCGCCGTCCGTGTCAACCCATTCCACATTTCCTGCAAACCGAAACCGATCTCCTGCGGTGGCATCCAATTGGGCAGTTCGATCTTCATGTCAATTAGTAGCGAGGGGCAGAGACTGCCGGAAGCAGAATCTCCGATAATGGTTGGCCATCCATTCGGGAGATCGGTGAGCTGCAGGAGAGCGCGCGCTCCCCTGCCCTTGTGAAAGAAGGTTCCTATGGCTCTGGCAACTCGGCTCAGCGTATCGCTCCCAATTCGGTACACTCGCACTGCAGGATCAAGATACCGCCAGGGCCTTTGCTGCGGGGGCTCCGAGTCCGCGCAGCCCCCTGCCACCGAAAAGACTGCGGTCGACCTGGAGCTCGGTGCGCGCGTTGGTGGCGATGTCGATGACGCCGTCTTGGTGCGGGCGGCCCTTGTGGGACAGGTGTGGGCCCAGCGCGGGATTTGGTCTCGTTTTGCGCCGATGGTGTACCGCTTTTCCCGCCGGACGCTCGGCCCACGATATGACCACGACGATCTGACTCAAGAGGTCTTCCTGCGAGTGTTTCGCAACCTGCACTCCATAGAGAAGGTTTCGGCCATCAGTAGCTTCGTGTACTCCGTGGCGGTTCGCGTGGTGAGCCAGGAAATCCGGCGGTTCGCTTGGCGCCGGCGGATCACCGAGGAGGTGGCGGCCGTCTCCACGTGCTCGACGGCGTCACCCGCAGACTTCGAGGTGCGCGAAACCCTGTTGTACATCCAGGAGACTCTCGACAGGATGCGCGACAAGTACAGGGCCACGTTCATCCTCCGATATGTGGATGGCATGGGCTTGGAACAGATCGCCTTGGGCCTTGGCATCTCGGAGACCACGGTGAAGCGCTACTTGGCCAAAGCCTTGGCCTCCATCCATCGCTCCGTTTCCAAGAGGGAAAGCGAAGGACATCGACACAAACGGCGCACCATGTGGCCCAGCGCAATTCCTTGAGGAAAGTGGGGGGGGTAGTGGGTCAGTTTGCCTCCTGCGTGCGCCGCCGATTGAAACACGAGCAGATCTCCGCACAGCGACGAAACCGTCACCCGCGAATACCGTCTGCGGTGCGGTGGATGCAGCGGCGGTGTGGAGGGCTCGGGGCGAAGCCACCACGACGGGCGTCAGCTTGGACACCGACGAACGTGCGCCGATTGCTTCGGGCGACGGCGAAGAACGACAAGCGCGACGAGACCCGCGAGTGTGAAAGCCGCTCTGCTGTCCGAGCTAGAAGTACCGCCATTCAGACTGCACGAGCAGCCCGAGGACCCCGCTGAACTCGTGCCGCCACCGCTGCCCGCCGCGCCGCCGGCTCCACTCATGCCTCCGCCGCTTGGCTTACCGCCGGAGCTGTTCGCACCGCCCGTATTGCTCGCGCCGCCGCTACCCGCCGCGCCTCCGCCGCCAATCGCACCGCCGCCTCCGATCGCGCCGCCAGTTCCGCCCCTGCCTCCGCTCCCGGTCGCGCCGCCGAAGCCGGTCGCACCATCGAAGCCAGTACTGCCTCCGGAGCCACTGTCGACGCCTGCGTCGGTAGTCGGCACCCGCGCCTCGAGGTAGTTGCCGCTGACGAGGGTCGTGATCGAACTCGGAGGCAGCGTGATGCTGCCCGCAGCGACGGTGCCCAGATCGACCGCGTTCTCGCTTGCCGAGGTGCGAATCGCCTTGTACGACGACGGCAAATTGTTGCCCGCGAGGGTCAGCGGCGTCGTCGCCGCTCCCGTGTTGATCGCGACAACCGTGAAAGCCCCCATTTGCGTGTTGTCAAAGGCCACGGCCAGGACGTTGGCGTCGCTGCTCTTGGCATCCACCATCTGCGCGCCCGGGCGGATGTAACGATAATATTGCTTCGAGACATAGTAGTTCTTCCCGGGGTTGTCGGGACCTGCCATGAGATCACTTTCATTCAAGTCCGCGGGTGTGGTGCCGCCGCTTCCCTGCGAGTAGAGCCACGCCGTCATGTGCCCGTAGTACAAGCCCGCGTAGATCGCCTGCGCCAGATCGAACGCTCCGGAGCAAGTACTGGTCGCATTCGACGTGCAAGGACCGCCCGTCCAGGTGTGGTTGTAGCCTGATGTCTCGGTCACCCAGAGCGACTTGTTGGTGGATGCCGTCGCAGCCCGATACGAAGTCGAGTACGCTGCGAGGTTGCTCGTGGTCATCGGCGTGAAGCCGTCCACGTAGCCATGCACGGCGAATTTGTCGATCACCGAGAGTGCCCCCGAATTGTTCATAATCGCCGCGGTATAGGAGGAGTCCGGATCGAAGTCGGTGCCATCGGTGCCCGCGTTGCACTCCATACCGAGCATGTTCTCCGGACCAAAAAGCCTCACGTTGGGGAACGACGCCTTGATGATCGGCCCGACCTCGGAGAGGTGCTGCGCGTACTGGTCTGGCGCGTAGATACAGGAATTATACCCCCTCCAAAGCGTCGGCTCGTTCTGCATGCTGAGGCCGTACACATCGACGCCGATGTCCTTGTACATCTGCAAGCCAGCGACCAGCCAGCCCGCGAAGGAATTGACCATCGAGGGATCGAGGATGTTGCCGCCCGTGGTGTCAGTCGGTCGTATCAACGGCGTCAAGCAGGTGCCCCAGTCCGGCAGACCGTTGGTGACGACAACGCACTTGTAGTCGGCCGGCGGCGACCAAACACTGAGCACTGTCTTCAGCGGTGCTTTGCTCGCATTCGCAGCAGCGTAGAGCGACTGCACGACGGGTTTTTGCACGTTCCACTGCGCGTCCTGAGGCGCATCCGCCGTCGCCGTCGGGTAGTACTCGTTTCGCCACATAGTGATGCCCAAGTCGTCAATCACCATCTGGCTCCACGTCGTATTGAGCACGGTGGCTTGGTTCCGCCACGCGTCGGCCGCTCCGAAGAATCCAAAGCCTTCGATGCTCTGGTACTTCGTGGCGCGATCGATGGTGACATCCGCCGATGCGATGGGAGCGATGAAGCAGATGGCGAGGCCCGCTGTGACACCGAAGGGATATGCATTCTTCATGGAGCTTCCTTTGGCAATCGAGTGCAGCAAGAACCGAGATGCGTTGGAGTTTGGTCATCTAGTGTACTGCTGACCACTGGTACACGTCCACTTCGCGTTCGGTCCCAGCGGATGACCGCCTGGCGAGCCACAGGTGTCCAGAAAGGCATCGCCAGGATTCTTGCATGAAATCGCGAAGAGTGAGGCCCGGCGACGCCTTTTTGGACGCCACGGGTCCGTCAAGCTGGTGATCGACAGATCGTCCCGCTGGAAAAGGCCACTCAGGATCTGCCGAGCCGCGAGCGCATGGTGATGCTCGCAACGTCTCGCGTCGCGACCGACCTGCGTAGGTGAGCTCAACCGTACCGGCTGGAAGGAGTCCCGTGAGATGCTTGAGTGCCTGCTAGAAGAAAAGCGAGCATCCCTCAAGAAGGGTTGGCCGCAACGCACTTCCTATTCACGCATGCGGGAACCACAATCACACAAGACGGCGCGACCGGTGTCGAACAGGTTGCGCAGTTGTTATTTGCCTCTGCTGTCAGATTGGCTTCTAAATTGGCGCCCATCGTGCTTGGTAGCAGATTGCCACAGCTCGAAACGCAGCGATTGTCTTCTGGCACGATGACGCAATCTGAACTGTTGTTGCACCCCAATGTGGCATACTTGTCGAGCAATGCGGCACGCAGCGCGGCATAATTTTGCCGGCCTTGCGTGCACGGATCTACCGGGTCAACGACACATTGTGGACAACAGGCTCCAACGGGCGTTTCGAGGTGTGTTCCGCTGGCACACGTGATGTCGGCGCAAGGGTCGCAGCCTGTATCTGTACAAGTGGGGCAACAAGCATTCGGATCTTGGACGATGTCTTTGCAGGAAGCCGGAAGTGCCAGACAGTTCACACCGGCGCATGACAGGGCTCCAGCAGTTCCACCGGTTGCGGCTGCGCCGCTACCGTTCGTTGTCCCGCCGCTCCCCGAGATCCCGCCTGTGCTGGTGGTGAGCGTGGTGCCTCCTCCACCTGTGCCTCCCGTGGTACCGGTCATTCCTCCGGTAGTGCCAGTGGTTCCTCCGCTGGTGACCATAGCGCCTCGCCCACCTGTGGCCCCAACGGTGCCGGTGGTCCCTCCAGTGGCGCCGGTTGTGCCCGCATAGCTGGTGATTCCTCCGGTGGTGCTGGTCGTGCTTCCTCCACCCGTGGTTCCGATGGTGCCGGTGGCCCCTCCTGTGGTGCCGGTCAGATCTTCGCTGGTCCCACCGTTCCCTCCTGTAACACTGGTCGTACCAGCGGTGGAGCTAGTCGCACCTCCAGTGGTTCCGATCCGAATGCCTCTTCCACCGCTGCACCCACCTGCACCCACGGTGAAGACCATCATGGACAGCATGGTCAGCTTCACGAAATCAGAACACACACGATTCGACATGGTGCCTCCGGTTGCACGTGACGCAGGGGTCATAGACGCTCTATCGACCACCCGGGGTAGTGTACCTGGAAACAGCGGTCACAGCGCTTGACCTTGACGATTGCGCCCGTGCGCGGGTTGCGATTGTCTAGGTGCGGTACTGGCCGTGCATCCTTCGGTGAATCAGCAGCCGCATCCTTGACGCCATTGCCAGCGAGGGCTAGCTCTTGGTAGATTACCTTGCCTCGGTGAGGAACTCAGAATATGTGAGGGACACGAATGGAATATCGGACGATCCTGCGGAAGAGAGGGATTGGCGCAGCGGTGCTCTTTGGGGCTTTTGCGACGGTAGGCTGCGGCGGGGTTTCTGCGAACACTCCGCCGCCGGCCACGGCTGCACGCGCCTCCGACGTCGACGATGTGTCGGCTGGTCTCATGGAGCACCACCGCCACCACCACCACGGCGGAGTGACGCTCATGATCGCATTGAGCCTCGACACGCTCGGCGTCTCGCCCGGACAGCGGACGGCTGTGGAGAAGATTCGTAGTGATCTGCATGCTCGAATGGAGCCGGCGCGAGCCGCGGAGCAACAATTGGTAACCACACTGGCTGACGGGCTGGCTGCAGCGAACCTGGACGCGGCGAGCGTGGACGCTGCAGTCGCGCAGGTGGAGGCCGCGGCTGCAAAGGTGCACGATGCCTCCGCGGATGCGCTGAACGAGTTGCATGCCGTACTGACGCCGCCCGAACGAGCCGCGCTTGTCGACAAGGTCGAGGCGCACTGGGCAGTCTGGCAAAAGGCGAATGCCGAGCAGACCGATCCAAGGAATCCTGAGCGTGGTCAGCTCGCGATGCTCGCAACCGATCTTGGTCTGACGCGAAATCAAGTGGACAAGATCCGTGCGGGCCTCGGTGAGGGGATGAAGGCTATGCCGCGGGTTGACCTGCAGGAAATCGCCACGCACCTCCGTGCATTCGGCGATGCGTTCCGCAGCGACAAGTTCGATGCAAGAGTGCTCACTACTGCGAACGGTGCGAACGCGCACCTTGCTGGCTGGGGCGCGGCGCGCTTGGCGCACTTCATAGAGGCGGTGAGCCCCGTGCTCACCCCGGACCAGCGCACCAGATTTGCCCAGAGGCTCCGCGAGCATGCGGCTCACACACCTAGCAACGGAGGGAACCAATGAGCCAAATCAGCCGTATGGGGATGTTTCGACGGTTGGCGTGCGCGGTCGGCATGAGCACTACGCTGGTAGCCACCGCGGGATGCGGCCTAGAAGTAGGGGCCGTCTATCCAGGAATGGGCTACGGCGATTATCCGCCCGACGAGTACATAGCTACGACTGAGCCTATGTACTTCGACGGGCGTGCCACCTACTGGTACGGCGGTCGATGGTACTATCGGGATGGCGGTCGATGGAACCACTATGACAGGGAGCCACGGGGGCTCTACCAGCGTCGCATGGAAGGCCCGCCTGTGCGGCGCACATACGAGGCGCGCGGTGGCCGTCCGGGAGCTCCCCCCCATAGGCGTTAAGTGGCATCGGTCTGGCCGGTTCGCTGGCGGCCAATAGACCGTCCCGTCCTTCGACACCCTGTCTTCCGGGCACCGTCGGGCGGCCGATCAGTCCGTGCTCGTCCTCCAGGAGCTGGCTCATCCGCGCGAATTCATGCGAAAGACCTCGCGACGAGTTTCCGGACACCACAAGGAGGTGCAGGTCCAGGTTGCAGGAGATCGAGACAACGCTAGAATGGGGTCTTCCCAATTTCGGGAGAAGTGCCGCGTGCCGTCGCAGCGTCGCTCCCGCACAACGGTTCAGGATCAATGGATGTTTCGGACGCTGCCAATCCTTTCGGTTGCGGTCTTGATGGGACTGTCTGTGTGGATGTCCGGAACATCCGCAGGCGGCGAGGCAGTCGGCCCAAAGCTACTGCCGGCCGAGGGGCCGAAGCCACCATGGGCATGCCGGTTGGACAAAACCGGCCGCGAGCGTGCCTTCCAGGGGCTCGGATTGGTCGACCTCACCCTTTGGGATCCCGAGCCCGACGCGCCCGCACCCGTGAAAGAGGAGCGATTCGCACCCGCGCTCAACCAACTGTGCGGCAGTGAGCTTTCGTACCAGCAGTCGAACCAATACGCGCATTGGATTGTGGAAGCATGCCAGCGGTTCGACGTCGACCCGTTCCTCCTCGCGTCGCTGGTGTTCCAGGAGAGCCGTTGTACCTCGGCGAATACACGCCCAACGATGGCAGTCGGACTGTCGGGCATCGATGCCGCCATGCACGCGCCATTTCTGCACAACGGGCGTTATTCGTACTGGGTCAAGGAGGGCAAGGAGTGGGTGCCACGCCAAGTGGATGTCAGTGCTTATGTGGCTTCGGTCCAAAACCTCCACCAGGACAAGGCCAACATTTTCTTCGCCGCCGCGCTGATGCACGCCTACCAGCAGCAGTGCCCCGACATCGACGGTGCTTTCCAGTCAGTGCCCCATCGTCACTACATCTCTCACATGATCTGGGGCGATCGCGTGCTCGAGACTGACGGCGAGGACCGAGTCCTGCGCACCCGGCGGGCAATCATTCAATACTACGAGGCCGGCACGCCCGTGTCGCGCGCCCGCTGGAAGAGCGTGGAGTTGTTCTGCCCCCTCGACGGTTGTCCGCGCAAGGTTACCGGGGTACTCGGTGATGTCCGCGACTCGGGCAAGCGGGCGCACAAGGGCATCGACTTCGTGTCGACGCTCGGCGAGCCGGTGCGCGCGATTGCCGACGGCTGGGTTGTCTATGCAGGCGTGGACGCGCCGGGCGCGGGCGCAAGAAAGGTGACGCTCGACAAGTCGGGCACCATTCGCAAAAACAGCATGGGGCCAGGCGGCTTGTTCGTGCAGATCCAGCACAAGGACAACTTGATGTCCGAGTACATGCATCTGCGCAATTACCTCGTCCAGCAGGGGCAGTGGGTCAAGGCCGAGCAGATCATCGGTCACGTCGGCGACACTGGCATCAAAATCGATGCCCCCCACCTGCACTTCCAGATGCGGGAAAGCGGCGAGATCATCGATCCCCTCGTCCACCTGCGTCCCTACCTGATCTCGCCCCAAGCGACCTACCGTGGACAGCTGATGATCGCCGCAATGCCGGGACGGTGGCGCGAGGCCAGGGCGCGCATGAGGGTCGAGGCAGCAGGCCATCGCGAGCATCGCAATCAGGACTTGGATGCGACGGACTCCAACAACAGGACACGCGAGGACACGTCGGCCTCCGAGGCATCTGCCACGAAGGGTTCCAATGACGGCGATTGACTCCGCTCCCTCCGGCAAGGCCATAGCTCAGGCAGTTCTGCTGCCAGCGCAGGCGTCCCGGCTCGGTCTTGCTCGGGCGGTCATGTGCCTTGCCATGTCCGTAGCCGCGCCGACGGCGGTCGCCGGGCAAACGCCCGACGCGGACCTACCAGCCAGCGCGCCCAGCCCAACCAGTAACAGCACATTGCTGGTCGCGGATGGCGAGCCCATCCAGGACATCGACAAGATTATCGAGGCGCTGGACCGCCGGGCGCCGGTGAGCGCAGTCGCGTTCAGCCCGGACGGTGCTCTGATCGCATCGGGCTCCGAGGACCACATGGTGCGAGTCTGGCATGTGGCGACGGGCCGCCTGATTCGTCGCCTCGAGGGGCACTCGTCCGCGGTCACCGCGGTTGCGTTCTCCCCCGACGGCAGCACCATTGCCTCGGCCTCGAACGACCGGACGGTGCGCCTGTGGAACGCGCACTCCGGGCGACTGCTCCGGACGCTGCAGGGTCACGTCTATTACGTGTACGCGGTCGCTTTCGATCCGCAAGGACGGTGGCTGGCCACGGCGTCGTGGGACCGGACAATTGCGCTGTGGGATGCCGGAAGTGGCGTACTGGTGAAGAAGCTCAAGGGACACAGTGCCGCCATCCGCGCGATTGACTTCAGCCGGGACGGCAAGACGCTGGCGTCCGGATCCGATGACCAGACCGTCCGATTATGGAGCGTGGACACGGGCAAAGAGCTCAAGGTCCTCGTGGGGCATGCGGGGCCGGTGAGCGCGGTGCGCTTCCGACCGGACGGCGAGTGGCTGTTCTCGGGCTCGACGGATCAAACTGTACGAATGTGGCGTCTCCCCGACGGGGCTATGGTGCGCAAGCTTGGCGACTGTGGCGCGCCGGTGCTTTCCCTCGCGGTCTCGGCGAACGGACACATCCTCGGGGGTGGATGCGGCTCGGGTGGATCGATCTTGTGGGACATACCGACGAATGCGCAGCTCCGCCGTCTGGGCGGCCATGCGGCCGAGACGCGCACGATCGCCTTCAGCCCCGACGGTAGGATTGTGGCCACCGGATCAGAGGATGGCTCAATCATCGTCGAGGACGTTGCCACCGGACGCGCGCTAGCATCGCTGTCCGCCAACGTGGCGCAGCTGGAGGCCGTGGCGTTCAGCCCGGATGGCGGGATGCTGGCGACGGCCTCGCGCGACCAACGCGCGCTGATCTGGCAGGACGCAGGCGATCACAAGACCTTGAGCCGGGTGCTGGTTGGTGGTCCACTGCGGACGCTGGCATTCTCCCCGGATGGCAAGGCGCTCGCCGCAGGCGGTGAAGACCGCAAAGTGGTGGTCTGGGATCTGGGCGGCGACGGTCCCATACGGAGACTGGCCGGGCACGAGGGGGCGGTCAACGCGGTTGCCTTCACGCCCGACGGGCGCACCATCGTCTCGGCCGGTGACGACGCGACCGTGCGCCTGTGGGACCTCAAAAAAGGCGCCGAGGCCAAGGTCATGAAGGGTCACCGCGCGCCGGTGCGAGCCCTCGCCGTGAGCCCCGACGGCACGGTGCTGGCGTCGGCATCCGACGACGAAACGGTGCGGGTCTGGAACACGGCCACGGGACGAAACGTGGCTGTGCTGAAGAGCCACCGCGGCCCCGTCACTTCGGCGGCCTTCAGCTCCGACGGAAGATACCTAGTCACCGGATCTCAGGACCGGACCATCGACGTCTGGCTGCACGCGAGGGGCAAGCTGCTCAAAGGCATGCACAAGGAACTGTCGAGTGGCGTGGTCGCTGTGGTCGCGCGCGATGAGCGGATCGCCGCGGCTTCGTCGGATGGGATCCTTAGTCTTTGGGAGCTTGTCGGCAGCCGCCCGCTCAAGCAGTCGACAGCCCACGCAGATACGGTCAGCGCGCTGGCGTTTGCGCCTGACGGAGCCACCATCGCCTCTGCGTCGCGGGATGGTGTACTGCGGGTGTGGGATGGCAAGACACTCGAGCGTCGCTGGTCACTGGCTGGCAGCACGCGCGAGCGCTGGTCCGCGTGCAATGACGCCCAGACCTGTTGGCGCAGGGAGGATGGGACCCTGCTGAGCAGAGTCAACGGGCAAGGCGACATTGTGCCCGTCTCGCCGTCAGACGACGCGCACCGGACCGCTCTCGCCGTCACCATCGACTGGAAGAAGCTGGGGCGCGGCGTCGACCTCATGGAGGGCAGGACGGTATCGATCCCGGTGCGAATCGAGAACCGGGGCGCGTACCCGGCGTACTGGGTAAGCGTGGCCCAGTCGGTGATGCGAACCGCTTCAAGCAGGACCTCTTTGGTATTGATTCCGCCGCCCACGATTACGGTACTCGCGCCCTCCGCCAACGCCAACGTCGTGTGCGAAGTGTCGGCGCTCGGGGAGTACGAGAACCCTCAACCTCATTCCGATACGCTGCGCTTGTCGATCGCCAGCGCCTCGGCCGAGCCGTTGTCCATCGAGATACCCGTGCGGGTCGACACGCCGCATCTGAAGCTGTGCAGGTTGGCACTCCCGCGTGGCCCGGGCGAGGCAGTGGTGGCCTCGATGACCGGTGTCTCCATGGCCCAGCTGCAGCCCGTCCTCCTGCAGGGCGACCTCACCCTGGAAGGCGACAACACCACGAGCATAGCGCCGATCGCGCTCGAGCAGGCTTTCAACGGCCAGGATCTGGCCTTGTCTTTCCCATTGCCCGAGGGCGCGCATCTCGATCGGCGCAGCCGGGTAACCCTCACCGTACGCAAAAGCACCCACCCGGCTCACGTCTGGACGTTCGCCCACTCGCCGGTGCACATTCCCACACCCCTCTGGTCCTGGGTGCTGTTGCTGGGCGGGGTGCTTGGGCTAGGCTTCGTGATTTGGCAGGTCGGTCTCTACGCACGGGCCCGGCCCCTCGGACGCGTGGTCAAGCGGCTCGCGCGGTTGGCCGTGGGTGTGATGCTCGGTTTGGTCAAGGCGCTCATGGCGCTGGTCTTCTTCCGCTCGACGCTGCGATCCTTGCGTGCACGTCTGCGGCGACGCGGGCTCGCGGTCAGCTTCTTCCGCTTGCAGCCGGAGACACAATGCTCGCACCTCGCGCGCCAGCTGGGCGCCTCGTGGGCACCGCTCGCGGGCGAACACCAGCCTGTTTTCGAGCTGCATCTCGGCCCCGACGTGCCGCTGAACGTCGAGCGCTGTCTGCTGGCGCTCCCGACAGACGACGATGCCCTCGGTGCCGCCCTGGCCCACCTCGACATGACCGACGAGACGCGTGGGGAGGCGGCCGGCTTAGCCGGCCGCGGACCATTGCGGGAAGGTTTGGAAACCCTGCCAGGGTTTCCATATCAGCGAAAGAACGCGATCACGGTCGTGCTTTCCGATGCTCCCCGGTCGGAGCTGGCCGAGCAACTGCGCGCCCCCCGGCAGTTCGTCGTCTTCAGCAAGGCGGTGATGAACCGCGTCCTGCGTGCGCCGCGACCGGCACTCGCATTCGCGCAGGTCGTAAGCGACCAGGTCGACCGCGCTGCGGTGTCGCTTTACCGCTCGGCAGTCAGCGGAGATCAGCGCCAACCGTTCTACGGCCGCAAGGGCGAACTGCGCCGTTTGGCAGTCGACCCGCGCAGAAACTCCATGATCGTCGGTCCCCATGGCATCGGCAAGACCAGACTGCTCGATGAGATCCATCGCCGGTTCCGTGCTCACCCGACCGTCGAATGTCATTACCTCTCGCTCGCCGACGGTGATCTGATGACCGCGCTTGCCGATGCGCTGGGTATGCCCGGCGAGCCATCGCTCGACACGTTGCTCAAGCAACTCAGCGATCGACCCAAGGAAAAGAAGGTCATTGTCCTGTGCGATGATGCCGATACATGGGCCATGCGCGACGCCGCTCAGGGTGGGGTCGAGTTGCAGGCCCTCGCATTGCTCAACCAAGAGCACCGATGCACCTTCGTGCTGGCCGGATTCCTCGGACTCCTGCATGCGGCGCGGCCGTTGCCCGGCCGCGAGCCCTTCGGCGACACGGTTAGACTCGAGTGCCTCGATGCCGAGTCGTGCGTCGAGTTGGCCACCGAGCCGATGGCCGCGCTGAACGTGCACTATGCCAACGCCGACCTTGTTGAGCTCGTCTCGCGGCAGAGCGGAGGAATGCCAAGCTTGCTGGTGGCCATCTGCGATCAGGTGGTCGCTCGACTCGAACCCGACCAGCACACCATTGACCAGGCGATGGTCGAGAGCGCGTGCAAGAGTGAGGCTGTCACGCGCGCGATCACTGCGTGGCGCCCTCGTTTCGGTCTGCAGGAGCCACGCTTCGCGACCCTCGACCGGACTGTCGTACTGTCGGCAGTTTTCAAGGCGCACTTCACGCTCCAGGAGTTGCAGTCAACCCTGGCGAGCCTCGGCGTGCAAGCGACTGCAGCCGAGATCGAGCATTCCGCGCGCCGGCTGATCGCCGCCTGCGTGTTCGAGCACTGGCTTGGTCATCTCCACTTTCGCGTGCCGCTCTTCCAGACCGTCATGCAGGAGGCCACGCTGGCGCGCATGGTTTCGCAGTAGTCAATTGAGTTTATGACAAGTCCTCCCAGATCGGTCCGGTGAATGTCTTGGTGATGGAGTCGGGTTTGCGCGACGAAAGCTAGAAGAGAATCACGCCGTTGAACGAAACCGTGTGGAATGTTCCGGATGCATAGGTGCAGCCGTTGCCGACATAGTCGATGGTCTCACACCCGCTAGAGTAGTGACGCCCGGTGTAGCTGAACAGCCCACCAATGGCAACACTGCCCATGCCGACAAGAAGGCCTGCGTTGACTCCAAACATCAGCCCACTGTAGCTGTCGTTGTAACTGTCACCGTTGATTGTGTAGGATATGGTCTCCTCGAAGAACCCAATTTTCGGACCAACGATGAGTTCAAGGGGGCCGTAGCGCAGGGGCAGATGAAGCAGGGGACTGAACGAAAAATCAGATGCAATGTCTGAGACTTCCGAGGAGACTCCCTTGGGATTAAGAAAATCAAGCGTAAACTCGACGTTCATCGAAAGCTGACGGTTGAGGTGCCAACCCAGAAGGGTCCCGATGCGAAGGCCTGTATCGTAGTTGTCACCCGTGCCACCGACCGGCGTAGCAAACCCAATATACGGCATGAACAGGAGTCCCCGAGTATAGGGGGGCCCATAGACGAGGGGAGGTCCTTGGTAGTACCCGGGCGGGGGGTAGCTC
>Ga0247845_1000049_pt1 | contig 22291 bp, 20 predicted proteins | sample PFST25metaG_2_FD_186008 | JGI IMG/M metagenome (GOLD analysis project Ga0247845, IMG submission 186008) | Peat soil microbial communities from Stordalen Mire, Sweden - P.F.S.T-25 | ecosystem: Environmental > Terrestrial > Soil > Wetlands > Peat | place: Sweden: Norrbotten County, Stordalen Mire...
GCGCTGGAACGTGCGGGAGCTGGCGCGGCAGATCGAGGCGTCGGCGGTCGAGCGTTCGGTGCTCGGCCCGCCAAAACTCTCAACCGCGTTGAGAGAAATCCACCCTGGAGCGGCCGACGAAACCGGGGCGCGCGCCGGATACGCGGTCGCGGTGCCCACCAAGTGGGCCACAATCCTGTCACTCAAGAACGCGATTGTGCCGCTCGGTCCCCACCTGCTCGACGCTGGCGAGGCTGCGGTTATCCAGTTGGCTTGAGCAGGCCATCAGGGACGTGTGCATCGACGAATGGCGTGGACGCCGCGCCGCCGCCGCAATTGGCCTTCAGGTCACGGGCTCGCTCGGACTACTCGGTCGAGCCAAGAGCCTTGGGGCATCCGCCTCAGCATTGGCTTCGAAAAAAGAGGACGAAGGCGCCAGCATTGGCATTACGGTGAGCCCGGAGCAGATCCCGCAGTACTTCGGCCCGCCGCCTGACATGGCGAGCACCGTGCCGGCCCGCCGGTAGCACGTCCCTCATCGCCACGAATCGATGTAGACTGGCGCCATGAAGAATATCGCTTTCTGCCTTACAACCATTGTCAGCGCGATCTTGCTTGTCACACCCACGGTGACAAGGGCTGAGGCCAACCCGCCGGTCACGCTCGCGAAGATGCGATGTGTCCGCATCTTCGGGCATATCGTGCACTCCCTGCGAGCGGCGGACCGCATCGACGACGATCACATTCGCTGCACGGTGGCCGCGACCAACCGGGGCAGCGAGCCGGCGATGTTCACGATGGCGCTGCGACTGGATCAACCGGCTACCGGAAGTGCCGCGCCCGTCAAGATCGAAGAGCAGCAGAAGATCGACCTCGGCACCGGCGAGGCCAGCGACGCAGAAATCGCCATCGACGTGTCCGAGAACCTGAACGGCTGTATGCCCTTCACGCTGACCATCACCGTTGGCAAGGCGACCATCAAGAAGGCCATCGATCCAAACTGCCCCGACTAGCCCGCGCTAGTCAGGAGGTTGTTTCCAAGGTTGGAGGCGTTCCCCGACCGGCAGGCGCTACGAACAGATCTTGCACGAGTTCACGCACGAGAGGCTCTTCGATTCGGCGGGCGCTTCGCTTGTGCGATCTCGAGAAGCTAACAACATTCAACGAGTGCCAATATGCCGCCCTTCCGAAATCGATTCAGCTCGCATTTCTGCTTCGACCCATTCGGGTTACGACCCTCAATGACAAGAGTGATCTGAAAGTTCGGTTTGATCTCTTTGAAAGACTAAACACCGGGGGGGTGAGGCTGCAACCGCAGGAGATTCGGAACTGCATCTTCCGCGGTCCGTTCAATGAGGCCCTGAAGGAGCTTGCAAGGGATCCATCATTCAGAGAAGCGAAAATCGTCGGCGAGGACCGCCTCCCATCCGGTCTTGCGGTCCAAGCGCTTGTAGTAAGCTGCCAGCAATTCTCGTATCGCCATGGACGACCTCCTAATCTTGTAAGGTTGGACGCCCGCCGCGGGCAAAGGTCTCCAACTTGGCGCCAGAAGGCCCGCCGGCCACGCTGAAGAGGTGTCCACATCGATTTCACCTTATGACAATGGCTGCCTGCGCCAGGGCTGAGGCGGGCGCGGCGGGCAAGCGTAACGCTTTGCTGGCGACGTCAGACGTGCAATGTGCGAAGGTCCGCCGCGTCCTCTCGTTGTTGTGCTTTCGCCGTCATGTCAGGTTCTGTAGTGGGTTCGTCTTTGGAGCCGCTCTCATTCTTTCTCATGGTTTCCGCCGCGGGAATTCTCGCCGGCGCGCTGGGGTCATTGCTCGGGATCGGGGGCGGGCTGATCATCATTCCCACGTTGACTCTGTTTGCCGGCGTGGATCTTCGGTATGCGATGGGGGCAAGCCTGGTGTCAGTGATCGCGACATCCAGCGGGGCAGCGGCAACCTACGTTCGGGATCGCATGGTCAACCTGCGGCTGGCCATGTTCCTGGAACTGGCCACCACCACGGGCGCGGTGGTCGGGGCGCTGCTGGCTGGCCTGCTGCCTGCGGCACTGCTGTCACTGATTCTCGGGCTGATCCTGGCACACGCCAGCTGGTCGACCTTCCGCTCGCATGGGGACGAGACGCCGCCCAGCCGCACGGGCAGTCCCTTGGCGGCGCGTCTGCGGTTGCAGGGCTCGTACTTCGACCCGGCGCTGGGACGGCAGGTCGAGTACCAGGTCACGCGGGTCCCGCAGGGACTTGCCGCGATGTGGGGTGCGGGGCTGATGTCAGGGTTGCTGGGCATCGGCAGTGGTCTGTTCAAGGTGATCGCCATGGACCGCTTGATGCGCGCGCCGCTCAAGGCATCGACCACGACCAGCAACTTCATGATCGGGGTAACGGCGGCGGCTAGCGCGGGCACGTACTTCGCTCGCGGCGACATCAACCCGTTCATCGCCGCGCCGGTGGCCTTGGGCGTGTTGGCCGGTACCGTGATTGGAACCAGGCTCTTGCGCAAAATGCGCAGCCGTTTCATTCACAAGCTGCTCTTGATTGTCTTGGTGATTGTGGCGGTGCAGGTGATCCGGGGCGGGATTGCAGGACTGCTGGGAGGGGGCCACCATGACTGAACGAGACTCCGCAATCACTTCCGGGCGCATGGAACTGCTGGTGAGCTACGTGCTGCGCATCGGCGTCCTGTTGGGAACGGCCATCATCGTGGCAGGCGTGGTTCAGATGGCCCGCACGGGCCAGACCGGCTACGCCTCCGTGTTGCCGTACGGTCTAGGCGCCCTGCTGGCCTTTGTGCCACCAGGAAGCCCGGGCCACTTTCCGACGGCGCCAGGCGAGATTCTCCGTGCTGCCGTCGCCGGCAAACCATACGCGATCATCGCGCTCGGAATCCTGGTGCTGATTGCCACACCCGCGCTGAGGGTGGCCCTGTCGATCGGCTTCTTCATCGCGGAGCGCGATCGGTTCTACGTGGTGATCACGCTGCTGGTTCTGGCCGTGCTGGTCGCGGGTTTCCTGCTGGGCGCTGGCTAGTCACTGGCCGTGGGCACAGGGGCGGGAAGGCAATGCCACCCGCTACACCGGCCAGGAGCACGCCCGGCGCTCTCGAGTATGCCGATCGGCGAGACCGCGCCCTGTCAGAGGCGTCGTCAGGCAAGGATCCTCCGGGAGAACATCACTCCGTTCATGGCATACAACAGGCTTGCGCTGGCACAAGTCTGGCAACTGTTGTGGCACGCCGAGGGATCGCGCTGGCGCCCACTTGGATAGGATCCACAATGGCTATATGGGGATGTGAGTGAAACCCAAGCTGGAGGATGGAGTCATGAGGCTGCAAAACATCAAGAACGTTTCCAGGGAAGACCTGCTCGGGTTGGTGGGACTGAAAACCAAGAACTCGTTGCGAAGCTGGCTGGGCGGAAGCGGGTTGGTGGGAATCGGGCTGGCGGTAGGCGCAACCGTTGCGCTGCTACTCACACCGAAGTCCGGCCCCGACATCCGCGACTCGATGCTCGACGGATTGCGTAGCCTGCGCAAGCGTGCCGCGCGCGCCACCACGGAACTCACCCACTGAAGCGACAGGGGTTCTGACAGGCGGCGAGGCATGGCGCTCGAGCGTGCGGTGGCCGAGCGCTACTTGCCCAATCGCGTCTGTGCCCATAAAATCCTGTGGCGTGACAGGTTCCGCGCAAATTCCGCGCCTGCAGTGGAGTCGTCAGGCCGCGTAGGAAGAGACGCGTCTGAAGCCAGCACGGGCCAGCGTTTCCTTCACAGCCGCGAAGGCAGCCCTACTGGTCGTCCCTCGCTGGACAGATCGTCACAAGGCTTTGAAGCGGCAAGATCGGCGAACACCTGAGCGATCTGTTCGATGCTCGGCGGCTTGGCGATGTGGCGCTGGAAGCCGGCCTCGCGAGCGCGTTGCAGATCGTCGGGGAGCGCGTAGCCACTCAATGCCACGAGGAAGGCGCCTTTGAGTGCCTCGTTGGCGCGAAAGGCGCGCGCGACATCGTAGCCGTCCATGCCTGGCAGACCAATGTCGCACAACACGACCTCCGGCCGGAAGCTGCGGGCCTTGGCCAGACCCTCGGAGCCGTTGTAGGCCACGGCCACCTCGTGTCCATCAAGCTGAAGCACCTCGCGCAGACTGTCCGCACCGTCGATGTTGTCCTCGATAATGAGCACGCGTCGGCCAGGGTGGTCAGCACTGCCCCGGGTCATCTCGGGGGCGATGGCGCCCTCGGCCGCAAGCGGCAGGCTCACGACGAACTCAGCACCCTTGCCCAGCCCATCGCTGTGCACGCAAACATCGCCGCCGTGAAGTTCGACCAGCCCCTTGACCAGTGCCAGTCCGAGACCGAGGCCGCCCTTGCTCCGATCCAGGGTGGTGTCGGCTTGCATGAAGGGCTGGAAGAGCCGACCAATCAACTCTGACGGTATGCCGGCACCAGTATCCGAGACGCGGATGACGGCTTGCCGTTTCGCCCGATCGACCGACACAGACACGGTGGCGCGCCCACCGTGGCCGGTGAACTTCGCCGCGTTCTGCAGCAGGTTTCCGATCACTTGCGCCAGGCGCGTCCCGTCGGCGTTCACGCTGACGCGCTCAGGATCAAGTTTGACCTCGATTTGGATCTCGCTCTTCTCGAAGAGCAGGCGGTGGTCCTCGACCACTCGGCGCACGAGATCATTGAGTTCCAGCAGCTGAAGCTCAAGCCGGATCTTGTTCCGCGAGATGCGCGTCAGGTCGAGAAGGTCATCGACAATATGTGATAAATGTCCGACCTGGCGATCGATGACCATCTGAGCACGGCGCGCCTGGTCGCTGCCCGGTGTGGCGCGATCGAGTATGTAGAGGCTGTTTCGGATCGGCGCCAGCGGGTTGCGCAGTTCGTGCGACAGCATGGCGAGAAACTCGTTCTTGCGCCGATCGGCCTCGCGCAGTTGCTCGTTGGCCGCACGCAAGGCTGCTTGTGCCCGCATGCGCTCCATGGCCGTGGCGACCTGGTCGGCGACTGTGTGCATGGTCTCCACATCGTCGGGGCTGAAGTGGGGCCGCGTCCTCGTCCCGAACGACAGGGTGCCGATGAGCTGTCCCTGCACCATCAGCGGATGGCAGCAGTAGGCTTGGATTCCGTAGGATTTGACCAGGTTGGCTCGGGGATCTGAAGAATTGAGAATATCCTCGGCAATCATCCGCTGCTTGTCGCGTGCCACGCAGCCACAAACCGCCACGCCGTAATCGAGCCATTCGAGTTTACGAACCTCCTCATCGGAGATTCCGGCGCAAGTGTTCAGCCGCAGCCGGCCCGTGGACTCGTCCGCGAGGAAGTTGAAGAACGCCTGGCAATCCAGGTGTTGCATCACCCCCTGGCAGAGCTCGTTGACCACCGTCTGGGGATTCTCGGCTGCCAGTAGACGACCGGCGGTGCCGGACAACAAGCGAAGGCGTGCTTCGCTCTCCTTCAACTGGTTGGTCGCGCGTCGCCGTTGTGTCACGTCGTGGAAGACCAGCACCACGCCAATCATCTTGCCAAGGTTGTCGGCGATTGGCGCCGCGCTGTCCTCGATGGGAACCGCTCGACCATCGCGGGTGAGCAGGGCAGTATGGTTGGCCAGAGCGACCACCCGTCCTTCGCGCAAGACCTGCTCCGCGATGTCTGTCGTTGGCTCGTGGGTCTTTTCGTTAATGAGCCGGAGGACTGTCGCGATGGGTTGCCCGAGGACCTCTTCCGTCTTCCAGCCGGTGAGCGATTCGGCGACGGGGTTGATGAAGGTGATCCGGCGTTCGGCGTCGCACGCGATCACAGCGTCGCCGATACTAGAAAGCGTTACACGCAGCCATTCGCGCTGCTCGGCTACAGTCTGCTCCTGTTTTGATACGGCACGAGCGACGGTCCCGCTGGTCAGCAAAGCGAGGAGCACGCTGACCACGAGAAGCAGCAGCGGCAAGCGGCCGGTGGTTTGCAGGTCGCGCAGTGTGGTGGTCTTGCGGGCTTCGAAATCATCAATGGCCTCGGCGCGCATCTCGTCCTTGACGAACCTCTGCAGTTGCATGCGGAGGGCGGCAAAGCGCGCCAGATCCTCCGGACTCGCCTGACTGCCAGACTCCAGCAGCGTCCCGCCCAGGGTGAGAACCTGGCGCCACTGGGTTGCGAAGCGTGCCGCCAACTCTTGTTCGCGCACAGTGGTGGCGAGCCCCCTATACTCGGCGAGATGGCGGTGAAGTTCGATTGCATCGTCGGATGCTGTGTGCCGGGCCTGGGCATCGCCAGCTACGGCCAGGCGAACCGCTTGGCCGTAGCCGAGGACCCCATTTTCCAACTCAAGGGTTGCCTCTCTTCGCGGACGCGCGACATTCGCCTGGGCGTGGAGATCTTCGGCAAGGGTTTGAATGTTGACGGCGAACACGATGCCGACCGTTGCCAACAAGCACGTGAGCACGCCAAAGCCGACCCAGAGCACGCGACCTGTGCCTCGCAGGCGCATATTCTTCACGACGATGCCGTCTGCGGCACAGAGGATGCCCACCCCAAGCACCACGAATGCGGCAGCCGTGGGCAGAGCCATGCTCACGAAGCCGGGCAACTGCCGGAGGTAGACGGCCCCTGTGGGAAAAGCAACCAGCGACACCGCACCGATAACGGTGGCGACGAGCGCAAGCAATTCGGTGGCGTAGCCGAGATAATTAGTCGCGTGGGGAGCCCGCCGGCTTTGCCGGCGGCGCACCATCGCGGGAGGGTATGGGAACCCTTTCAGGGTTCCCATGTCGGTGTCCCGGCGCCGGGCACCGCCGCTTCCCAGTAGCCCGATGCCCAGCAAGAAAAAGCAGAGCGCGGTGGAGAGCGCCATCCGTCCCGGCGGAAAGGCCGCCTCCTGCGGAGCCAAAATGTCGCGCACGAAGACCTGATCGATTCGGAGATCCAGCCCCGCGAGGTGCTCGGCGAGTGACAGGGCACCCATCAGCCCCACCAGCGCCCCGAGTACGAGCCTCACGGGACCCCGCTTGCGCCACCAAAGGCCGCTTCCGGCAAGTATGAAGCCGAGGGCGGTGTTGAACTTCATGGCCGCGAGGCCCGGCAGCACACGTTTGAGCGGGTCGATGCCCAGCAGCCAGCCCGCAACTGCGAGCAGCCCGACAGCAGCGGTGAGCAGAGCGCAGCCATCTGCCACCCGAGAGAGGCGGGTATCTGTCGACGCTTCACGCGAAAAGCTAGGAGGAGTTCGGTCGTTCATGGGGATCTCCCTGATGCCAGCGCTTCCTCGATCTTCTCTATGCTGGGTGGCTTGGCGAGGTGTCGGTCAAACCCGGCCTCCGACGCCCGCTCCAGGTCATCCGGCATGGCGTAGCCGCTCAGGGCCACCAGGTGGACACCTCTCAGAGTGTCCTCGGCGCGCAATGCGCGCGCGACCTGATAGCCATCCATGTCAGGCAAGCCAATATCGCAAAACACGACCTCTGGCTTGAATGCCCGAGCCCGGGCCACTCCCTCGGGACCGTCATCTCGGTGGCGACGAAGAGATTCTGCAGATCGCTGTTCGCAGCGCCGAGCTCGTCCACCTTCTGGCGCAGTTCGGTGTTTACCGTTTCCAACTCCTCGTTGAGTGACTGCAGCTCCTCTTTGGAGGTCTGCATCTCCTCGTTGGCTGACTGCAGCTCCTCGTTGGTCGAGATCAGCTCCTCATTCGAAGACTTCATTTCCTCGTTGGCGGACTCCAACTCCTCGACGGTGGTCTTCAGCTCCGCGCGTGTCGTGCGCAGCTCGTTCTCCAACTGCTCGACGGCGGGCTCCGCGGCCTCGCTGGCCCCGGTTTCTTCTGGACCGTTCTCTTCGGGCGGCTCCATTTCCTGCAGCGCCACCAAAAACAGGCCCGCCCCGGGTTCGACCGCCGGCATGGGCCGTACCGTCAGGTGCACACGACGAGTCGAGTCTTCGCTTTCGACCGAGATGTTCTTGCGGACGACTTTGCGCCGTTTGTCGCCAGCGGCTCGCAAGGCCATGCGCAGCTCTTGCCTCAGGTTCCCGCGAAAAGCCTCAAGCAGGTTGGTGGTGGTCAAGGCGCCGGCGGGTAGCTGCAAGTGGCGGCTGAGTGGTCCGGCCACAAAGAGTACGTCGCCACGCTCGTTGATGACCGCCGAGGGCGCTGCGTATTCCTCGAGAACTGTGCGTTCGAAGGCGGCGCCGATCTTTTCGTGCGGGGTCTGGGCCCGGCGCTCGAGCATGCCTTGCGGGCTGGGCGAGGCCCCCGAAGCGCGCGCGGCACTGCGGCTCGCGAGGGGAAATTCCACCACCGGCCGATTGACCGTCTCTTTGCGGCGGAAGATGCGATTCCGCTTGTCCGTGGGCTCGAACAGCTCGGGGCTGCCGGATATGCCCTCGGACGGACCGAGGAACAAGAAGCCGCCGGGTCGAAGCGCGTAGTGGAAGAGCGGTACCAGCTTTTTCTGCAGCTCGGCGCTCAGGTAGATGAGGACGTTCCGGCAGGAAATGAGATCGAGCTGCGAGAACGGCGGATCACGGATGAGGCTGTGCTCGGAGAAGATACACATCTCGCGCAGCTCTTTGCCCGCCTGGAAGTCGGCCGCCCGGCCGGAGCCGTTCGACGGGTCTCTCACGAAAAAGCGTGCCAGACGTTCGGGCGACACCTGGTCGGCGATGTCCATAGGGTAGCGAGCATGTCGTGCCTCGGCCAGCATCGCGGCGTCGAGGTCAGTCGCGAAGATCTGCACGAATCGCCGCGTCTCGAGGCGATCGAGGTGCTCGCGCAGCAAGATGGCGATGGAGTAGGCCTCCTCGCCCGAGGCACAACCCGGGACCCAGATGCGGATGGGTGCGTCGGCCGATTTGCCTTGCACGATGCGGGGAATGATCTGCTGAGCCAGGGCCTGGAACGCTTCGGGATCGCGGAAGAACTGGGTCACGCCGATCAGTAGATCCTTGACCAGGCCGTCCGCTTCCGCAGCGTCCGTCTCCAGGAACGGCAGATAGGCTCCGATCGACGTTAGGCGGTGGACCTGCAACCGGCGCCGGATGCGACGCAGAAGCGTTCCTTCTTTGTAGCGGCTGAAATCGTGTCCGGTGCGCTGATGAATGAGCGCGCAGATCTTGCCGAGGTGAGCGGCAAGCTGCTCGCCGAGATCTTCCGCAGCGTCGAATTTGGTCAGGTGCTCTGCGTGCTCGGCGATGATTGCGGGCATCTGCGCGACCGGGACGACGTGATCGACCAACCCCGCCCCGATGGCGCTCTGGAGCATACTGTCGTGCGTGGCGGTCTCAGGAGGCTGCGCCAAAGTGAGTCCACCGTGCTCCTTCATGGCCCGCAGACCGACGGTGCCGTCATGGCCGGCGCCAGAGAAGAGCACTCCGACGGCGTGCTCGCCCTGGTCCTCGGCGAGCGAGCGAAAGAACGCATCGATGAGCGAACTGGACGGGCTCTCGGACGCCAGCACATGGAGGACGCTCTTGTCGATGGTCAACAGGGTGCCTGGCGGGATGACGTAGACGTGGTCGGGCTCGGGAGCCAGGCCATCGCTAGCCTCCACCACGGGCATGGCCGTGTGCCGAGCCAGCAACTCGGCCAGCATGCTGGGGTGGTGGGGTTCGAGGTGCTGTATCACTACAAAGACAAGTCCGCTTGCCACCGGGACGTGTTGCAGGAACTCCTGCAGCGGCTCGAGCCCGCCGGCCGAGGCCCCCAGACCGACGACCAGCGTGGCTCCCGGCCTACCTCCGGGTATTCCTCCTCGCTCAGAATGCTTTGGCGGCTCGCGACTCATGATTACACCTCAAGCAGGCGTGTCGACCAACTGGCGCCGATGACCGAGATCACTGCGATAGCCCCCAAGAAGCCCGCGATATCGAACAGGTCGTCAATGCGGGGGCGGGCTCCAAAGCCCTGAGGAATTCTCATGGATCACCTGTTGGCGGCTGCTGCCTCGGGATCTCGGCAGGGAAGCCCCCCAGAATCTGCCTGAACTCCGGGCTCGGCGGCTTGACCATGTGGGCGTCGAAGCGACGGGTGATGTCTAGCACAGCAGGACAGGAGGAACCTAGGAACGTCTGTCGGTCTCGCCTCCGCCTCTCAGCCCTGTTTCCGACTCAGGCGCGGCACGGCGATATCCTGGGCCGCATCCTCTCCAGCGGTGTCGTGGTCAGTTTGCGGTTTCGTCGTGGGCCCGGCTGGCTGGACCGCCGCAGACCTCCGAAGGGGCCAACTCTGCGAGGATCTTTTCGAGCTGCTCGATACTCGACGGTTTCGCGAGATGCGTCTCGAACCCCGCCTCCTCGGCCCGTTGTAGATCCTCGGGAAGCGCGTAGCCGCTCAGTGCCACGAGGAAAGCGCCCCTGAGCGACTCGTCAGCCTTCAAGGCGCGCGCGACTGCGAAGCCGTCCATGCCGGGCAGGCCGATATCGCACAGCACGACATCAGGGAGGAATTCCCTCGCCTTTGCAATTCCCTCCGGGCTGTTGTACGCGACCCCGACCTGGTGCTCACCAAACAGGAGTACTTCGCGTAGACTGTCCGCCGTGTCGACATTGTCCTCGATGACCAGCACTCGCCGCCCTTTGCCGGCGGCGGCACCATGTCGCGGCCGGGAGCTATCTGCAGGATGTCGTTTTTGCGATGGCACCAGATTCTTGACCTCGTTCCGGCAAGAAACCGAAAAAAAGTGGCCACCCCGTCGCGTAGTGGATAGCGCACCCACCTTGGCAGACCCAAGGCAATTTCCTAGCACGACGCCGACCCTTTGCGAGAGAATCATTGTTTCAGTTCTGTGAACATTCACAGCGCTCTGCTCTGCTCACCGCAGCTTCTCCCGCCAGACCGATTCCTCATTTGGTTGACGCACCAAAGTTTACCCGTTGCGCCTCCCCGCAGCTATTGGCGTCGTGGCAATTCTGGATCGCCCTGACAGCCGCGCTGAGTGCGGTCTGTTGCTGCTTGGCCAGTGACGAGAAGGTGTTGTGCAGCTCGTGCGGATCGGCGACGAGGTTGTGATACTCGCGCTCTCCCGTCTCATACTCGACGTAGAGGTCGGTACGCGTGCGAATTGCTTCGTAGCTGGGTGGGTTCCCAGAGCGAACACCGGGGAGATCCGGGTCTGCCGGGTCCCGGTTCGGGCCGTGATGCTCGACCAAAGTCGCCGTTCGCCAGTCCGGCACCGTCTGTCCGTGCAACAGGGGAACGAGGCTGCGGCCATCTGCATTCGGTGGGGCTGTAGCGCCAGCCAGTTCAGTGAATGTCGGGCAGAGATCGATGTTCTCTACGATCTCCTCAACTGTGCGATCGGGCGGCACGCCCGGACCAGTCACGACCAGGGGCACGTGGATGTCGGTATCGTAGGCAGTCATCTTGCCCGGCATCAAACGGTGCTCGCCCATGTGATAACCGTTGTCCGAGCTGAACACGAAGTAGGTGTTTCTTTCCTGTCCGATCGCCGCCACCGCAGCCTGTAGCGCGCCGATCATGGCATCGACCGCGAGCACGGATTGCGCGCGCATGCGGAAGTCGCGATCGATGCCGGCCGCGTCGGCCGCTCGAAGGGCGTGCTTGTTGCGTTGCCACTGTGGGGCGCTTGCATCAGGGGCCGCATCGTACGCCGGGGTTCGCGGGGCTTTGAGCCCGGGGAATGCGTTGGCGTCCCTGGGCGCTGGAGTATAGGGCGCATGGGGCGCAAAGGTCGCGATCTCGATCAGAAATGGTTGTTCGGCCGACTGCTTGATGAATTGCACACCCAGGCCAGAGACCACGTCAGTCAGGTAGTCGGCGGGCGTGGTGCCGTAGTGGACGAGTTTATTGTCTTGTCTGAGGTTGTAGTTGAACCCTCCGTACCCGTTCCCCGCGACTGCCCAGAAAAACCACCCGGGCGCCGCCGGGTGCTGGATTGGCAAATACCCATTCAGATACTTGCCCGACATGGATGTGCGGTATCCGGCCGCAAATAGGGAAGTGGCGAAGGTGACCTGCTCGTGGCCCTTGTCTCGGAAGGCCAGGTAGCCACCATCGGGGCCTTCGTTCTTGAAGATGCCGGTGTCGTGCGCATAGCGCCCGGTGAAGATGGCTGACCGCGAAGGGCAGCACAGAGAATCCGTGACGAAGTAGTTGGCGAAGGTGACACCGTCCTTCTGCATCTGCAGGACATGGGGCATGAACTGGACAAGGTTCAATGAAAGATCGTCGGTCAGGATGAAGACGACATTCGGCCTGCCACTTGCTCTTGCAAGAGGTTGGGGCGAAGCCACCTGCACCGTCGGTGGGGCTGGCGCAGCGGAGCGCGTCTGCCCGAATTGCGGGTCTTGCGTTCGACAAGCCGCAACCGTCTGCGCATCGACCTGGGGCAGAGGCTTGCTCGCCCTACGCGGCTGCGATTGGCCCTGCATGATGGGGCTGATGCAGTCCAGCCAAAGCCCGCGCCCTTCCTTGCCGCCGCCCTGGACAAATCCGGCGCCCTGACAAGCTGCCTTGATCTGCTCGCAAGAGCCTTGTGCGCGAGTGTGGACCGGCGCCCTCGCTGAGGCACAAGCCACGGCCAAACCGAGCACCACGCCAAAACCACTGGCGATCCGAATCCTGTATGGACGCATCACCGCCTCCTCTTGTTTTGATGATGGAAGGGGTGGGTGAAGATTCAGTATGCCGTGGGGGAGCCGGCGCTCTAGTTCATCGCCTGTTCTTGTCCTTGCGCAAGCTCGGTTTTCGCGGGCGTTTGCTCGGCGAGCTGGGCGTCGCGATTGATCTCGAGGAGCAGGTCGGCCGTGGCCTGGTCAGCCGGGGGAAAAGCGTAGTTCTCCAGTTCACGAGGCGCTACCCAGCGAAGCTCGGCCACCCGAAGCGGACGAGGTTGTCTTGTGACCGGGATGGTGGCCCGATAGAAAACTAGGTCAACGACGCAACCTTCGGAGCGGTGGGTGCGGTGGCCGATAACGTCGCCCACATCCGCAGCGACACCGGCCCGCTCCCGCAACTCCCGTCGGAGCGCGGCCTCGTCGGTGTCGCCGGTTTCGACCTTGCCACTCGGGAACTCCCACAAACCGGCAAGGACGTCCGTCGAACGTCGCTGGGTGATGAGGTATCGTCCTTGCTGCTCGATGATGGCAACCGCCACGCGAATGTGAGATACGGCGTCGCCCACGGTACCGCGTCGAGAGCGGCCCTTCCCGAAAGCGGATCGTAGTCCGTCCTGGCGGTCTTGCGACGTCGGTTGGGGTGGCAGAGCATTGGTTTCTGTTTGCCTGATCATCTCGCTCAGTTGGATTCAGCGCCGGATGGATTGTTTCAAAAAGATCGGGCCCTTTTCCCGACCGAACCTTTTCGAACTCGGGAGGCATCGGAATTTTGGGGCAATGAACGCGTGTTGCTTGCGTCTGGATACCCTCCTGATCGGCGTGTGTTCCTGCGCCATCAGATTCTGTCCATGAGGCGGCAGATAGCCGGACGCGACGCCTCCCGGCATGAGACTCAGCTCCCCCTGCCTTTGGTTCGACATCCAAGTACAGAGCGAAAGGAGGAAACACCAATGAGATGCATGGTGATGGTGAAAGCCAACAAGGACTCGGAGGCGGGAGTTCTCCCCAATACCGAGATCCTGACCGCGATGGGAAAGTTCAATGAAGAGCTGGTGAAGGCCGGCGTGATGCTCGCAGGTGACGGACTTCACCCCAGTTCGAAGGGCGTCCGCGTCCGGTTCTCGGGCCGGGAGAAGACCGTGCGGAGCGGCCCCTTCCCCGAGACCAAGGAGCTGATCGCCGGCTTCTGGCTGTGGCAGGTGCGATCGCTGGACGAAGCCATCGAATGGATAAAGCGCTCCCCCTTCGAGGATGGCGAGGTTGAAATTCGCCCGATCTTCGAGCCCGAGGACTTGGGGGTCGAGTTCACACCCGAACTCAGGCAGCAGGAGGAGCGCCAGCGTGCGCAAATCGCTGCCAGGAGATAGACACGACGCTCGACGACCGAATGGAGAAGATCATGTTCATCAAGAGCGCACCGGAGGGGGAGGCGGAGGGCAGTCTCCGCGAGATCTACGAAGGCGACCGAAAGAGCTTGGGCTACGTGCCCAATCACGCCAGGGTCTTCAGCCTGCGCCCCGAGGTCCTGCAAGCATGGCGTGCCTTTCAGGGGAGTATTCGCAAGAACCTGCCATTGAGACGCTATGAGCTGGTCACACTGGCGGCTGCGAAGGCTTTGAATTGCCGCTACTGTCTCCTCGCCCACGGCAAGTGGGAGCGTCATTGTAGCCACCACCGCCCGACGCCAACGAGCGCTCCGGCGAGCACCAGCCACGCGGAGTTGAGCCGGAATTTGAGCAGCAGCAAGGCGCTGGATCCCGCGATCACCACTGTGAGTAGGTCGGTAAGCGCACTGCGACCGAGGTGCCAGGTGACGGTCGCCATGAGCGCCAGGGACGCGACGGTGACTCCGTCGAGAAATGCCCCCGCCCTGCGCGAACGCCGCAGGCGTGGAACCAGCGGCCCGGAGACTGCCACGAGAACAAACGAGGGCAGGAAGATACCGAGCGTCGCCACCAAGGCGCCGGTGCCCCCGTGAAGTATGTAGCCGATGAACGTTGCGGTCGTGAAAACCGGCCCCGGCGTCACCTGGCCTAGGGCAACCGCATCGAGGAGCTGGGACTCGGTCAGCCAGTGACGGTGGTTCACCAGGTCAGCGCGCAGGAACGCGAGGAGGACGTAGCCACTTCCAAAGAGTACGGCGCCCACCTTGAGGAAGACCATGAAGAGCCCCAACAGGCTCGCGGACGCGACCGCTGCGGCAGCAGGCGTGGCCGCGCTGCCGAGGGTAGAAAGCGCAGGCACAGCCATGGCCCGCAGTCCTCCGCGTTCCGGGATAGCCTTGGCCATCATCGCGAGCATGCCTCCGGCGACCAGAACCACGAGCGCGTCGACACCGGCGAAACTAGCGCCCACGGCGCCGAACGTGATGGCGCCCAGGATCCAGGACTTTACCGCCGAGCGCCCGAGCCCCAGGAGAGCCTGGAGGACGATGGCAATGACGACAGGCTTGACACCGTAGAGAAGGGAGGCGACCTGCGGCAACGCCCCGAAGCGTACGTAGGCCCATGCGCAGCCTCCGACAATCAATGCGGCAGGGAGGATGAAGCATGCGCCACCAAGGACGAGGCCGGTCCAGCCCGCGCGCCGGTAGCCAATGAAGATTGCCAGCTCGGTCGAGCTCGGACCGGGGATGAGATTCGCCGCGCCGAGCAGGTCGAGGAACTCCTCTCGACTGAGCCACGCCCGCCGGCGGACCACCTCCTGCTCCATCATCGCGATGTGTGCCGCTGGACCGCCGAACGCGGTCAGGCCCAGGCGCAAGAAGAAGAACGCCACCTCTCGCGCCGCACGCGCGCGCTCGCTCGGGGCCGCCGCCGTTTCAGTCACGCCTGGTCCCGCTCTTGCGCGTCAGGCGGGCGTCGATGGACCACGAGCCGCCACCGACGATGAGGAGGAAGGTCGCGCCCAGCAGCATCGACCAGTCGGTGCGTGCCTCGTGCGCCATGGCCCAGAACCCGCTCTTGAAGAGCATCGGAAGCTTGGTCGTTGCGATGGCGACAAGCATGTCGATGATGAGCGGTACCGTGGCGAGTCGGGTGGCGAGACCCAGGAGGATGAGCAGGCCGCAGCCAATCTCGAAGACGCCGTCGAAGGGCGCCGTGAATCCCGGCCAAGGGATGCCGATCTTGACAAAGCGGCCGGCCCCCAACGCCGCCGGGAAGATGAACTTCTGGAGCCCCTCGGAGAGAAACACCGCGCCTACGACGAGCCGCACCAGCATGGTGGCCGCCGGCGCATTCGTAACCAGCACCTTCGTCACCCTACTGGATGGATTCACCATGACTCCAACCTGTTTGATACAGGTTTGCAAATAACCTGCGTCCTTCGACCTTCTCTTCGATGCGGCGGTGGCGTTGATCGTGACCAGCATTGCGGTGACGGGTGACCACCGGGACCCGACGATGTTCGGCCCGATCTCGGCCGATGGAAGTTGCCAGGGTAGCGCGAAGCGCTACTGGCTCTCATCGGCCTTGCCGGTCATGGGCACGAAGCGCACGTGGGCACCGCGAGGGGCCCACGGTATCCAATCCGTGCGCGAAACGTCGGTTGCCCCTGCTTGTTTCGCTTGGCCTCGACCACGATTGAGCTCTCGGGAAGTTCGATCCCGCTGACCTCGTTCACGTGCCGTGCAAGTTCCTTGAGCTGTCGGAGCAGCTCGTCAGCGGAATAGAGCGCGCTCGGCTTGAGGGAGAAATCCAGATCTTCCGAAAAGCGGTAGGTTTCGAAACAGCATTTCTTCAAGCACGTTCCACCCTTGAAGACCCAGTGCTCTCGAAGCTCCGCGTGTTGAGCGATCCCGACGAGTAGCCAGCCGAGGACGCAGTCCTTCTCGACGACGTCTGGTCGAAGTCGCCATTCGGCTGCGCGCTCGAGGATGTGCTGCTTCGTGATCACGCGGAATCTTGTCCCACCGCCACGTTGGCGTTCACCCAGAGCCCCCACCTCTTCACCATGTGGCCGCGCGAGGAGACCGCAGGATCGAGCTTGATCACGCCCGTGGTTTTGGCCTGCAAGCATGCCGCGACCAGCGAGGGTTGCTCGTCTAGAACCTCTTCGGTGAGGAACCCGAGGCGCTTGTAAGCGGAGCCCCTGCCGAGTTCCTTCATGCGCAGCAATAGCTTTGAGGGGCTCCAGTCAGGCCCGCGGCGGTACGCGGCCAGGATCTCGATCAGGTGCCGCACTCCACCGACCCAGGCGGGATCGACCAGGGCATCGACAATCGTGCGCTCCCGGTCCGAGACCGACACCCGAAGTGGGCCTCGCCATACCTGGGCTGCGCCCGTGACACGTTTGCGGGGAACGCGAACGATGTGCAGCTCGGCCCCCAGAAGCGTTCTCGATTTCGATCGAGCGCCGGCAGCGGTCACGACGAACGTGGAGCGAAAGATTTGCTCGGTCAGCCCCCAATGCTCTGCCGCACTCCATCCACCGATGTAGCAGGGTGACAGGAGAACCTCGGCGAGCACCCACGGGTCCTCTACCGTGGTCGCCGTCGCGCTGGAAGCCTCCAAGGGGAGAATGAGGTACAACCCTCGTCGCGCGCGTGAGAGCCAGCCGGCCGCCACCAGACGGGACAGCCTCGCAGCGGCCACACGCCCGGTGACGCCGAGAACACGGGCGGCTTCCTCGGCGGAGATGAGTCCCCCTTTGGCGCTGCGAGCCAAGAGCGATAGGGTAGTCCGGGAACCAGAAGATGCTGTTGATGTCGTATCAGCCATGGATACCGTCGCCTATGCGACACTGACTATACCACTAGCATGGCTGCGTAATCGACAAAATTCTCGATGGAAAGCCACGGGAGCCAGGATGGGAGGTGCTCACGACGACCTGCTGTCTGCTCCAATTTCCGCGCTCCCTGTCGTCGACTGAGATCCGCCGTTCACCGAGGCGTTCATCGCGATTCTCGAAGCGGGAGGCGTGAAGAGCGTGAAGATTCCGGCGCAAAGTCCAAATTGCAATCCATACGCGGAGCGCTTTGTAGAAACCATCAAGTACGAGTGTCTCAATCACTTCGTCATCTTCGGCGAGCGACATCTGCGCCACTTGATCAAGGAATTCGTTGAGCACTATATGACCGAGCGGTTCCACCAGGGCATCGGTGGCCAACTCATCAGAAAGCAGGTTGGACCAACGAATGACAACGGGGCAGGCAAGGTCGCCTGTCGCTCGCGCCTCGGCGGGATGCTGAACCACTACTATCGGGAGGCCGCATGAGTCTCGGCGATCAGTTTTCGGACAGCAACGGGCACATCACACATCCATCGCCGCTTGGCTACCAAGGCTGCGACAGCAAACGCGAACGACGAATAGTGGCCCGTCAGCTGATCCTCATGGCCTATGCGGGCATGGCGGCCGAGCGTCTGGTCGATCCAGATGCGCCCGACTGCCACGGCGCCAGCGACGAGAGGAATGCATTCCAACTCTCCCGGACCTACCGCGTTCAACCGCGACACTTGTCTTTCGTCGGGGATGCTCAGCACTGGGAGTTCCTGGGCCGCCTTCAGAACAAAGCCCGTGGCCTTGTACTCCGGTTGCGCGCGCCGATAGCAAGACTTGCCGATGAACTGTTGTCCCGAACGACGCTCACCTGGCTCGAGGTGGAGGCGGTCGTCGGCCCCCTGATCCCCATGCGCTAGTCGTGGGCCTCGCTCGCCGGGGCCACCGAGCAGCCATCCCGGTTCCGCTTCTGCGTGTCAGAGCCTCGTGTTACCGTTAGCCTCGCTGACGTTCGCGTCAGCGAGGCTGCGCGTGCAGCCAAGCGGTCGAGGATGCCCTATCTCCTTTCCCTGACAGACATCACAAGCTCACAGCCGAGATGTGTCTTGGCGAACGATAGGCAGGCAACCGGAGTCGGCACATGAGCGCCAAGAGTATGGACATATTCTCGCTGCGCGACTCGGTCGTCGGCGAGTACAAGAAATTCGCCACTTCCTTCACGACCATCCACGCCGAGGATATCCGGCGGCAGGTCGAGGCGATCTATGCGGGCGACCGCTACTGGCCGGAGCCGCTGATCCAGGTCAACCCTAACTACCGGCGGTCTACGACCGTCGACAAGCTGGTTGCCTCGGGCGCGCTCGAGCCCCTCTGCGCCGAAATCTTTCGGACACGGCCGACCGGAAGCCCGGCCGGCGAATCGCTGTCTCTCTACAAGCACCAGGAGCAGGCCATCGCCCTCGCGTCGCAGGGCGAGAGCTTCGTTGTGACGACCGGCACCGGGTCCGGAAAATCCCTGTGCTTCTTCATCCCCATCGTGAACGCGGTTCTCGCGGAGAAGCGCCACGACCCGCGTCCGCGCACCCGAGCGATCATCATCTATCCGATGAACGCGCTGGCGAACAGCCAGGAGGAGGAGCTGGAAAAATTCGTCGGGAATGTTTCCGGGCGCGCCCCGGTCACTTTCGCCCGCTACACCGGCCAGGAGGACAGCGAAGAGCGGCAAAGGATCTCCCAGAACCCCCCGGACATTCTCCTCACGAACTTCATGATGCTCGAACTCCTGATGACCCGTCAGGATGAACTCGACCGCCGCGTGATGGGGAATTGCGCGGGTCTTCGTTTTCTTGTTCTCGACGAGCTGCATACCTATCGAGGCCGACAGGGCGCGGATGTCGCGCTTTTGGTTCGCCGGGTGCGCGAGCGGCTGGCGCCGGAGAGGCTGCAATGTGTGGGCACCTCGGCAACGATGGCCAGCGAGGGATCGATCGAGGGCAAGAACCGTCTTGTCGCAGACGTTGCCTCTAAGCTTTTTGCCGTCGCGATTCCTGAGAGCAACGTGATCGTCGAGACCCTCGAACGGGTGACCGACTCGGCCCAGACCTCGGAGTCGGTTCGTCCAGCGCTTGGGCGCGCGGTCGACGCGGGTATTCCGCAGAACATCACGGACGCTGATCTCCGTTCGCACCCGCTCGCGATCTGGGTCGAGACAGAGCTGGGGGTCAAGTGGTCACCAGAGGACCAGCGCTGGATACGCGCCCGCCCTCTCACGGTCACTGAGGCCGTCAAGGCGCTGGCCAACGCTGCGTCTCGGGACGAGTCGGCTTGCCGGCAGGCGCTCCGGGATCTGCTCCTGGTTTCCTCCTTGCCCGAGATTGAGCGGACGGGATCCCCAGATGCAAACGGGCGAGGTTTCTTCGCCTTCAAGCTACATCAGTTCATTTCGGGCGCTGGCCACGCCTTCTCGACCCTGGAAGCGCCGGGGCGCCGTGTCGTGACGGTGGACGGCCAACAGTTTTTGCCTGGCGATCAGGACAAGAGGTTGTATCCGACGCACTTCTGTCGCCACTGCGGCCAGGAGTACCATCCCGTGCGCCTCACGGGCGTCGCCGGTGAACGACTCTTCCTCCCACGCGACATAGACGATGCGCCGCCCCGGCGCCCCGACGGGGACGACGCGGATGTGGAAGAAGAACACGACGACCGTGACATCTTCGGTCTTCTCACTCCTCACAGCTCGGACGCGGAGTTCACGTTTGGCGATCGGGAAGAGGACTACCCGGAAACCTGGCTCGACTACGATGCCGCCGGCCGTCCTCGGATCAAGTCGCACTATCGCGCTGCCAGGGCACGCGAGGTATTCGTCGAGCCCACGGGCAAGGCGGGTACCGGCATTCGCGCGTGGTTCCTTCCGGGAAAATTCCGTTTCTGTCTACGCTGTGGCGATACTCAGGGACGGGCGGGCAAGGACCGGAACCGACTTGCATCGCTCTCTGCCGAAGGCCGAAGCTCTGCGACGACGGTGCTGGTTGCCAGCGTCCTCCGCTGGATGCACGGCGAGGACTCGGGGCTGGACGAGTTCAAACGCAAGATTCTGGGCTTCTTGGACAACCGCCAGGACGCAGCGTTGCAGTCTGGCCACTTCAACGACTTTCTGTTCGTCAGCCTGATCCGGGCCGGGTTCCTGGGCGCCCTCGGTGCAGCCGGGCCAGGTGGACTGTCCAGCGACCAACTGGGCCTGGCCCAGCAACGCGCGCTGGGGTTTGACCGCCCGAGTCCCGAGATTCGCGGGGAATGGTTGCAGGAGCCGACCCTCCGAGGTTTCAACCTTCAGGACGCCGAGGCCACGCTGCGGCAGGTGCTCGCCTATCGAGTCTGGTTCGACCAGCGCCGAGGTTGGCGGTTCACCAACCCCAATCTCGAGCAGCTCGGCTTGGTCAAGGTCGACTACGAGGGCATCGAGGCGCTGGCGGCTGACCAGGAGTTGTTCGCAGACTGTCCAGAAGTCCTTCGGCGCGCCTCCCCGGAGGTGCGTGTCCGGGTCTACCGAGAACTCTTGGACCACTTGCGGAAGGGTATGGCCGTCCGCAGCCAGGTGCTTGAGGCCACCACGATCGAGCAATTGCTGGCCAAGTCGCACAGCCGATTGCGCGCACCCTGGGGTTTCGGTCTTGACGAGAGGCCGCCGCGAGCGCGCTGGTTGATGGTCGATCCACCCTCGCGGCGGGATACCAGTCTTCGCGACGAGGATCTGATCGTTCGTGGAGGCTCGCGCAGCGCGCTTGGAAGGATGCTCCGATCTTCCAAACTTTGGGGCGACGATAGGGGTGTCCGTGACCTGAAGGCTGGAGATTTCGATGCTCTTGTGAATGCGCTCCTGGCAGCCGCGTCGAAACACGGCCTGGTCTCCGACGAGGTCACGCCGTTCGACAACCAGATTGGCTGGAAGCTGAACGATGCATGTGTGCGCTTTCGAGCAGGCACGCCCAAGATCGATCCTGCGCATCCGAACCAGAATGCTTACTTCCGCGATCTCTACGCCAACTTGGCCGAACTGCTTCGGCAGCCGGGCCATCCGCTGTTCGGTTTTGAAGCGCGAGAGCACACCGCCCAGGTCGATGGTGACAAGCGCAAAATCCGGGAGAAGCGTTTTCGCTACGGGGAGAAAGAGCAGAGGGAACTTGCGGCGGACGAAAAGCTGCTGCGCGATCTGGGCGAAGCGAACCGATTCTTGCCCGTGCTTTTCTGCTCGCCAACCATGGAGTTGGGCGTCGACATTTCGGCTCTCAATGCCGTGTACATGCGGAACGTTCCCCCCACGCCGGCCAACTACGCCCAGCGCAGCGGCCGGGCGGGACGCAGTGGGCAAGGTGCCCTGGCGCTGACCTACTGCTCTGCCCAGGGCCCGCACGACCAGTACTTCTTCCGCGATCCGAAGGAGATGGTTCACGGCGAGGTTCGTCCGCCGTTGCTGGATCTGGCGAATCGTGACCTGGTGGAGAGCCACCTGCAGGCCGTGTGGCTCGCATGTTGCGAAAATCCCCTTGCGGCGTCGATTTCCGAATTGTTGGTCCTGCAGAATCCGACGCGGCCGCTTCGTCCGGACGTGCGTGGGCCGCTGGCCGAGCCACGTGTGGCCCACGAGGCGAAGGAGCGCATCAAGCGCGTGCTGGATCTTCTGGCCGATGATCTGACCCCAGTCTTCGCACCCTGGTTCTCAGGACGTGACGAGTACGCTGCGGCGGTTGCCGACGGAGCATTGGCCCGCTTCGAGGAATCGTTCGATCGGTGGCGTGACCTGTTCTCTGCGGCCGAGCAACAGCGCGACGCTGCTCGGCGCACGATGGACGACTACGCCGCTCCACAGAAAGAGAAGCGCGCCTCCAAGAGCCGCCATGCCCAGGCCATGGAGCAACTCGACCTGCTCCAGAAGGGGACCAGCAGCCTTTCCAGCGATTTCTATACCTACCGCTATCTGGCCACTGAGGGCTTCCTGCCCGGCTACAACTTCCCGCGCCTGCCGCTCATGGC
>Ga0247845_1000050_pt1 | contig 22032 bp, 18 predicted proteins | sample PFST25metaG_2_FD_186008 | JGI IMG/M metagenome (GOLD analysis project Ga0247845, IMG submission 186008) | Peat soil microbial communities from Stordalen Mire, Sweden - P.F.S.T-25 | ecosystem: Environmental > Terrestrial > Soil > Wetlands > Peat | place: Sweden: Norrbotten County, Stordalen Mire...
TGCTCCAGCGCCACCCGGCGTTCGTCGGCGCCCAGGATCTTGGCTTCGTAGTCAGCCAGCTCAGCGGTGACGAAACGCTCGGCATTGGCCACGGTCTGTTTGCGCGTGTAGTCCGCGGGCACGTTGGCCAGGTGCGCGCGCGTGATCTCGATGTAGTATCCGAAGACGCTGTTGTACTTGACCTTGAGCGAGGCGATTCCGGTGCGCTCGCGCTCGCGCGCCTCGATGGCCAGGATCTGGTCTCGCCCGCCCGAGGCGATGGCACGCAACTCGTCCAGCTCGGCCGAGACGCCAGGCCGGATGAAGCCGCCTTCCTTGGTCATCGCAGGCGCGTTGTCTTCCAGGGTGGCGACAACGCGGTCAGCGATGTCCTGCGCCAGGTCCTGGCCCAGATCGAGCAGGTCACTGCCGGTTCCGCGCTCGGCCAGCGTTGCCATCGGATCCATGGCCTGCTGCAAGGCCGCCGCCAGGTCGGGGACCTGCTGCAAGGAGCGGCCCAGCACCACCAGATCGCGCGGGCTGGCCACGCCCAGGCGCGCGCGGCTCACCAGCCGCTCGAGGTCACCCAATTCCGAGAGGATCTTGCGCGCGGCTTCGCGCGCCGATTGTTTCTCCACTAGGCGTTCGACGGCATCGTGGCGCCGCCGGATGCGGGCCAGGTCGAGCAGCGGGAAGAGCAACCAGCGACGCAACAGCCGGCCGCCCATGGCAGTGGCAGTGACGTCCAGGGTATCGAGCAGGGAGCCCGCTCGCTTGCGCTCGAGCATGGTCTCGATGAGTTCCAGGTGGCAGCGCGCCTGCTCGTCAATGACCAGGAATTCGTCGCGCCGAAAGAGATCGAGGCGGGTCACGGGCAGCGGGGCCGAGATCTGGGTGGCGCGCACGTAGCGCAGGACTCGACTGGCGGCCAGGCTGGCTTGCGGGGCGCGAGCGAGCGCGTCCCGTTCCAGTCCAGGTCCGAGCCCGTCGGCCAGGGTATCGAGGGGCGCGGGCTCGCCGTCGATGCTGACCGGGGTCTGCGCCAGGCGCGGGTAGGCGCGCCGGATGAGGGCCGCTAGCTCGCCTTGCCCGCGCGGCAGGAGGATCTCGCGCGGATCGACGCGGGCCAGTTCGTCCAGCAGACCTTCGCTGGTGGCGGCCTCGGTGGCACGGAAGTCGCCCGTGGTCACGTCGATGAAAGCCAGGCCGAATCCGTCGCGGCTGTCGCCAGCCACCGCCGCCACGTAGTTGGGCGCACGGGGTTCCAGCGATTCTTCGTCGAGAATCACCCCGGGCGTGATGATGCGAACCACGCCACGCTTGACCAGACCCTTGACCAGCTTCGGGTCTTCCAACTGCTCGCAAATAGCGACCCGATGGCCCAGCTCGGTCAGACGGGCGATGTACCCGCGCGCGGCGTGGTGCGGCACCCCGCACATGGGTACCGGATTCTCCTTGCCCTTGTCGCGGGTAGTTTGCGTGAGCGAAAGCACGCGGGACGCGTAGACCGCGTCCTCGTAGAACATTTCGTAGAAGTCCCCGAGGCGGAAAAACACGATCGCATCCGGGACCTGCGCCTTGACCTCAAGGTACTGGCGCATGAGTGCGGTCGCCGGCTGGTCAACCGGCCCAGCCGGCGCGTCCGGCGACGGCCCGACCTCCTTCGCGCGGTTGTCCGTCTCGCCGCTCACGTGACCTCCTTGAGCCTGTGCGGAGGCCCGGCGAGAGACTATTCCTTGGCGGGCGCGGGCGCCGCCGAGCGCGGCTTTCTCGGGGCTTTGGCTGGCGCCCCGCGGGCAGCCTGGCGCTCGGCCTTCTGCTTCTTGAGCCGCGCCTTGTACTTGTTCTGGCTTACGCGTTGGCGCATCTTCTTCGAACGGCGATTGTCGTGCTTTCCCATGCGGCAGCCACTATTGGGAAACTAGCCCCGTATGTCAAGCGGGGAGGCAAACTCCCCGCCATGGCTGCGTGACGTCGTGCTCGTGGCCGGAGCCTACTGAGCCGTGCAATTCGGGTTGGAAGCGGGACAGGTCAAGCACTTCATCGACAGCAGGGTGCCAGCGGGCGCCGTTTGTCCAGTCTTGCGCAAGGCCGTGATCCGCTGGTAGTTGGGCGCGTCCGGGCAGCCGGTGACGGGATTTCCGTCGTAGTAGAGGTACCAGCAGGGCCGAGCGGAGTCCGGGACATTGTTGATTTGGGGGTTTGTTGGGTCGAGCGGATCCGTACCGTTCATGCACTCGGGCAGCGAGTTCTCAGCATAGCCGGTCGCAAGGCACAGGCCTTGGGCGGTCGTGGCGCCCGGCGTGTCGCACGCGATCTCGTCAACAACCTGGCACTCGGGCTGGATTCCCGGGGTGTTCGGGTCAGTGTCCAGCAACGGGAATGAAATGCAGGCGGGCTTCAATACCTGAACGAGCGCGCTGCCAATTGAGGTCATCGCGAACGTGAAGCTGTCCGGGTTGCAGATGCTAAAGACGTTCTGGTCGTTCCTGGCGAACGCATCAAGAAACTTCTTCAGGCGAAGCCCGGCGTAGGCCTTGTAGATATTGCCGTCAAGGGACTTCTGAGTGGGAACCGTGCAAATGGGCATGTAGTCCCACAGAGTGCTCTGCGATACGGGAATCGAGGTGGCATCCTTGCCAATCTGGAATTGAACCGTGCTCGGGTCCATGTTCTGCGGCCACCCGATGATGCCCGACACGAAAATCTGATCCGGCCTCTTGGGGATAGCGACCCCGCTGACGGAGACGCTGTTGATGCTATCGATGATGTCCTCAACCGGGATGAGCGGGAGGTAGGTGGAGTCCTGGGGACTAGCCGGCTCCCTGGCCGTGCAATTGGAAAGAGGGGTCGAGAAGGGGATTCCGTTTACCGGGGTGTAGCCATTCACCGGGTCGTAGCCAGGAATCGGGGCGCCGTTGCAGAGACTCCCGCGCATCGCACATCTCATGCTGGCAGTTTCGTCCGGCAGCCTCTGCAGGAACATGTTGTCGTTGTTTGGGCCATAGTTGCCGGCGTCGGCGACCGGGGCAGAGCAGTCATCCTCGTCGGTAATAAGGATGATGGCCAGGTAGGCCTTGTTGCGCACGAAGCCGACGTTGGCCATGTTGATGTCAGTACCGTCGGTTAGCCTCTGCGGGTTGAGTGCCAAGCGGGTCGCTTGCAGTTGGTGCTCGAAACCGCAGCCACTGACTCCCACGGCCGTGGCAAGGCAGGTGAAGACGTCGGCGAGATTGCCGGTGTAGTTCTGCGTCCGTCCGATCCCATTCGCATTCGCGACATCCACGATCCAGCGGGCTCCTGAGTTGAGGCCGCAGCCGTTGGTTATGTTCGCAGTTGACGCGTAGAGTGTGTTGCCGGGAGCGACCGAGGCGATGGGATTGTTCGGATCGTTTCCCCACAGCAGGCCCCGGTCGCCCAAGAAGCGGGGGCAACCTTGGCCAAGATCGTCGGTGCCAGCCCCCAGGTCGCTGCTGACCACGCCGATATGGATGTCAGGCAACCCGCCTGGCACCTGCTGCAATTGCTGGATCATCAATGGAAAGTTCGCGGCCAGCGCCTGCTGCTTGGGGTCCATCGAAGGTGAATTGTCGACCACGAACAGGATGTCGACCATACGCTCCGGGCTGACCAGAACTGAGAAGTCGGTTTCTGCGGCCCCGGCGCCCGCACCGGTGATCGGCGTGCCGCCGATGCCCCCAGTTGCGCTCGTCGTGCCCCCGGTCGCGGAGCCGAAAGTCCCGCCCCCTGAAGGTTGGCCGGCGTCGTCGGGCAAGCTTATGCCTGCCGTCGGATCGGACATGCATGCGGCCGACAACCCTGCGAGCAGGAGCGCGGCCAATGAAACTTGGCTGAAGCGAGTGTGGTTTGTCATGACCGTTCTTGTCCCCGAACGCCGATCAACCTTACAACCGACGTCTAAAAGAATCCGAAGCTGAAGCCCAGGCCAAGCTGGGCCTCGATGCGCGGCAGGGCCGCGAGGTTGGGGGTTGTACTGCCCTCCACGTTGTTACGGATGTTCTGCGCGGCTGGCCACAGTAGTGTGCGCAGCTCGGCCCAATAGGCCCACCTGCTTGCGCCCGTGTGCACCAGCCGGAGCCCGGCCGTGGCTCCCCAAGACGCGGCCAGTTCGGTGTGGTTCTGGTCGAACCCGCTGCCCGCAACCAGGAGCAGTCCAAACACAGGCCCGACGCCTCCATCCAGAATCCACCTCCCTTGGGTCAGCGGAGCGCGCAGAGCCAGCGCCAAAACCGGGCGCCACCAGCGCGCGGTACCCTTTCCCACACTGACCTCGCGAGGAAGCGGGCCTGATAGTACAGCCGCCAAACCGAACCGGCCGGCCAGACGTGTCCACGCGGCCTCGCCGGACAGGGCTGCGCCCGCGCCCCGCCCATCGAGCGAAGCAAACCCGCCAATCCCCAGCGACGCGCGCGACTGCGCTGGCAGGGGCGTCTGTGTGACCGGCGCTCGAAGGCTGGGTGGCTCAACCGACAGGGCCGCGACCGAGTCAACCCGGCCGAGGGGATCCGCTGGCATGCCGTCGAGCCAGGCCGCGATGACCAAGGCGGCGGCCTGGGCACGCGACCCGCAGTCGGGCTCTGCGGGCAGCATCCGACTGGTCGCAGGCTCGCTTTCGCTGGCCAGCTCTACCGCCATCTGCCCACCCTGGATGCGAACATGGGCTGCGACCGAAACCGGATTGTCCGCAGACCATAGGCCCCCCAGGCGAGTCATAACCTCGGCCGCCGACGGGCAATCCGAATCGCTGGTGACCCGCGGGGCCGCGGACGCAGGCATGGCCGCCAGGCACAACGCCCCGAGCGCCACCGCTCGTCTCATCGTGTGGCTGCCAGCAAGCGCGCTGCCTCGGAGGCGAAACGGCCGGTGGGATAGATCTGCAAATAGAGCTGCAAGTCGGCGCGGGCGCCTGTCTGGTCCCCGGCCCGGGTGCGCGTCACGGCGCGGCCCCACAGGGCGCGCTCCTGCCAAAGCGAAGTCCCTCTCCCGTGAGCCAAGGCTTGGTCAAAATCCGCGCCAGCCTCGCGCCACCGCTGCGCCCGCGCGCGCAGCTCACCACGCACCACATAGCGTTCCGCGCTGCGCGGGGTGTAGTCGAGCGACATCCTGTCCAGACGAAGCAGAGCCTCATCGTTGCGGCCCAGCGCCAGCAGCGCCTCGACCTCCAGCACAGACCGCTCGCTGGCCAGGGGACTCTGCGGGAACTGGGCCTCGTGCCTGGCCAGGATGGCGAGGGCGCCGGCCGGATCGCGGTCGGTGCGGAGGCTGCGCAGCGCCTTGCCAAGCATGGCCTGCCCATTCAGGGAAGCTGCGGCACCTGTCGCTGGGGGCGGCGCCGTAACCGGCGTGATATGCGACGCTCGGGCAGCCCGCGGGCTGGTGGTGGCAGGCGCCAGCATGGCCACACGCGAACCAGCCTCGGGCGCGGCACCCGGCCCGGAGGGAGGCGGCGACAAGCTGGGCTCGGGCGCAGGCGACGGCGCGACGGCCGACATCTCCCTGTAGGGACTCTGCAGCGCACCGCCAAGCATTGTCTGTCGGCTCATGGGAGTTGCAGCGCCCATCGGAGACGGAGCCGCTCTGCTCGGCGTGACATGCGACGCACGGACGACCCGCGGGCTGGTGGTGGCGAGCGCCAACTTGGCCAGTCGCGGACCAGGACCTGGCGCAGCGACCGGCGCGGAGGACGGCGGCGACAGGGCAGGCTCGCCCGCAGGCGACGGCGCGATCACCGGCGGCGCGACCACCGGTATCTCTTCAAGCGCTGGTGCTGCATGGTCGACCGTTCCAACCGGTCTTGATTCGGCGGCCGACCTGGGCCGGATTGCATGCGCTGGACGCCGCCGCGCCTGACCGACTGCCTGCTCGCTGGCGACCCGTGGTCTGGCTTCGCGCGGCCAAGGGATGAGCCCGAAGTGGCCCGCCGCAGCAAACACCAGCCCGCCGGCCAGCAGCAAGGCCAGGGCGGCCAGCGCCGTCGACCAACGAAATCCTGCCACGGGACGGTGATTGGAAAGTAAGGCCATCCGGAGTCGGTGCTTGATTCGCTCGCGCTCTCCTGCCGTCAGCTCCTCCAGCGGCTCAGCAGCACGCACCAGGGATGCCAGCGGCCCCAGGTTCCGGTTCGTCGCTGACTCGGGCGGTGCCTTGCTTCCAATCCTCATGGGATGTTGCCTCCGGCGGACAGATCATCGAAAAGCCGCGCCCGCGCTCGATGTACCCTGACCCAGACAGCGTTGGGCTTGATTCCAAGCAGAGTTGCCACTTCGCTGGCTGAACGGCCGTCGATGTCGAACATGATGACAGGCGTGCGGTACTTCTCCGGCAGGCGATCCAGGGCGGCATACAGGAGCGCACACTGCTGGCGACGCTCCAGCTCTTCGAGCGGCGTCGGGCTGGCAGGCGCAAGCGCGGTCGTGTTGTCGCGAAAGACCAGGTTGAGAAAACCGCGCACCCGCCGACGGAAACGCCGCTTGCGCACGATCAGTTCGGTGATGCGAAACAGCCAGGTAGAGATCTTGGCGTCGCCGCGGAACTCATGCCGCCGCCGCAACGCGACCAAGAACACGTCGTGCACCAGGTCTTCCACCTCAGCTCCTGGCCCAGCCAGGCGGCGCACCCAGCGCTCGACCAACGGCTCGTGGGTTTCGTAGAGCTGGTCAAGGGAGTCCAACAAGCGTTCCCGGACGCGGGCGGCGGAGGTTGCCACCCGACCAGTGCCGTCGGAAAGCGAGTTGTGAGCCATCAGGCCAAAACTCTGGTGCCGCGAGCTTCCCCCACCTTACAAGGGAATTGTATCACCAGACCGGCCGGTCAAAGACAACCGCGGCCAAGAGCGTCTCTGCGCCGTGGCTGATCCGAACCTGGGCCCCGACCGGCACGGTCGAGGCCAGCAGTGCCAGCGCCACGGAAGCCTGGCCAGGAACCCGGCCAACGCTGGTGACATGTCCCACCGCAGGGCTCTGCTCGAATGCGATCGGTTCGCCGGCCGCGGGGATCCCATCGCCGCACAAGCGAAGCCCGGCCAGCCGCCGGCGCACCAGCCCCCGGTCGCGCGCACGCACGATGGTTTCCTGGCCGAGGTAGCAGCCCTTCTTGTGGTCGAGCGCGCTCGACAAACCCAGCTCCATGGGCAGGGTGTCGCCCGTGATCTCGGCGCCGACACACGGCTCGCCCGCCTCAATGCGCAGAACCTCCGCCATCTCGGGCGCCAGGACCGGGACGCCGGCCAGGTCCAGGTTGGTGGCCAGCGCGGTGCAGGCCGTGGCAGCGCCAAAGGCCCACAGCCCGTCTGCCCCCAGAGCGTGGCTGCGCACCAGCCACAGCAATCCAAACGGGCTGGTCGCGTCCGTGTGCGACCAGGGCGGCCGGGCCGCGAAGTCCTCGGGCACAGAGACACCGGTGGCACGGAGCGCCTGCGCCGAGCCCGGCCCGTGGAGCGCAGTCAGGGCGATGTCGGGCATCACGGCGACGGCGAAGTCATCCATGACCGCATAGTGTGCCAGGGCAGAGGCAATCCCCTGCCTCGCTGCCGCGGCCACCACCAGGCGCACCTCGTCCGGTCTGACGCAGACGCGCAGATCGCCCGCTACGTGACCCTTGTTGTCGAGCAGAAGCGAATGGCAGCCAGCCCCGACCGCGGTGCCTTGGACGCTGCCGGTGGTCAGCCTGTGCAGAAAACCGATTCGGTCCGCACCGGTGCAGCGCAGAATCGCGATCGCGCCCGCGCCGACCCGTGCGACGCCCTCTCGCGCAGGGGACAGGTTCTCAAGCGGGCACATCACGCCCTCGCAAGGGGGCCCGCATCGAATACTTCAAAGCGGCCGACTGCCGCTTCTTGACTGTCCGCATGTGGTTTGCGGTAGCATGCGCTCCCCCCTAGGTCAAACCCGTCGACTTTCCATCGGGTCACCGCCATGAAGACACATCGTTTCTCTGGTTCTGCATTTGTCGCTTTTCTGTGCGCCAGCACCGGTCTGCTTGTGGCAGGCGCCGCCCAGGCAAAGGCCTACAAGCTCGATGAACTGTTGGACATGGCCAGAAAAGGAAACCCTGGCCTGGCTGCCAACGCACAGGTTACCGCTGGTGTGGAGGCGCAAGCCTTGGAAGCGCACCGGAGTTACTGGCCCACCGGAGACTTGTCGTCGACGGTGGCGCCGGTGCCGGAGATCCGTTGCAACGCCACGGCTGACAACGACTGCGCGAGCACGAATTTTTCCTTTCAGCCCTCGCAGACCTTCGACGCCATCACCAAACTGCGCGGGGTGTTCACCCGCACCGAGGTCAAACTGGTCCAGCCCATCTACACCTTCGGCAAGATCTCGGCCGGGATCAACGCGGCTGATCTGGGCGTGGAGGCATCGCACAGCAAAGAATCGGGCCAGGTGGCCGAGGTGGAACTCAATGTTCGCAAGGCCTACTGGGGCGCCAAGCTGGCGCGCGAGATGCTGAGCATGCTTGACGAGGGCCTGGACTACCTGAACGACGCGCAGAAAAAGATCGAAGACGAACTGGCCGATGGCTCGGGCAATGCTTCGGTGACCGACCGCCTGCGCCTGCGCACCATGCGCGCAGACATCGAAGCGCGCGCTTCCGAGGCGCGGCGCGGGGCCGACTTGGCCAAGGCTGGCCTGCGCACCCTGATTGGCCCCAGCGCGCCGGCCGATCTCGATGTCGACGATGCCCCGCTGGAAACGCAAAACCTGCCGGCCCGCGAGCTGGCCGCCTACAGCGATCTGGCACGCGCCAACCGTCCTGAGGTCAAGGCCCTCGACAGGGCGGTCGCCGCCAAGCACGCCCTGGCTGATCTGGAATGGCGCCGCCAGTATCCTGACCTGGTGTTGCTGGGTACCGCCACCTACGCCTACGCCAGCTCGATCGATCACCCGACGAATGCTTTTGCCAACAACCCCTTCAACACCTCAGGCGTGGGTGTGGCAGCCGCGTTCCGCATGCCGCTCGATCTCTTCGTGAAGAACGCGCACGCCCACCGGCTGCGCGCCGAGGCCCAGGAAGCCGAGTTGCGGCGCAGCGAGGCCTTGGGGGGCATCAACTTCGAAGTGGAGAAGGCCTATACTGAAATGAAGGAAGCCGACCAGCGCTTCAAGACGGTGCAGAAGGGCGAGAAGGCCGCGCGGCAATGGATCGCGGCCGTCATGCAGAACGTTTCCGTGGGGCTGGCCGAGACCAGGGACTTTTCCGACGCGCTGCTGGCCTTTTTCCAAGCCCGCCTGCGATGTCTACAGGGCCTGTACGACTACAACATCGGGGTCGCCAGCCTGACTCGTGTTGCCGGCGTAGACGTGACGAAGAACTAGATCCCCAGGAACAGGCGGGTACCGAAGTTCGGTTCGAGGTCCGAGGCCAGGATCTTCGCTGCGGCTGCCTTGGTGTCGTATTCCACGCGCTTGAACTCGAAAGTCCGCGTGGCCGTGTCAAAGATGGTGTAGCAGGCGCGCGGATCGAAATCCCGCGGCTGGCCCACCGAGCCCGCGCTGATGATGTACTTCCACCCTGGTCGCAGCTCGAACTTGAGCATCACCACCTCCTGCGCGCCGGGGTGGTCGGGGTTGATGGCGAACGACTTACAAAGATGGGAATGGCCGATCACGGTGAGCGGGGGAAGGTGGTCCCAGATGGCCAAGCACTGCGCGGCCTGGTCGCGCGCAAAGATGTAGTCGAATTCACGGATGTTGATGGGCGAGCCGTGGCAGAAGAGAATGTCGTCTTCGCGAAAGTCGTAGGGCAGGCCCTTCAGCCACTCCATGTTCTCCGCAGTGAGAAGCTGGGCGTGCTTGTCCAGAGCCTGGCGTGCGGCGTAGTAGTAGTAGGAATAGTCCATGCGCCCCGCCACCGCCGCATCGTGATTGCCCAATACGGCCTGCGCCACGCGGGAGCGCATCAAGGTGCAGGCTTCGTTGGGGCTCGCGCCGTAGCCCACGGTATCGCCGAGGCATATGTACTTGTCGATCTGCTCCGACTCGTACGCCTTCAGGACCGTTTCCAGCGCCTCGATGTTGGCGTGCGTGTCCGAGAGGATACCGTAGCGCATCGAAGAACTACGATACCATCGCCAGGGGCCAATTTGGAGAAAGCCGCGCAGGACGCACGACGGCGCCCTGCACACGGACGAGAAACGACGCGGTTGGCGCCCGCAGCCGTTGGCATCGTGGATAGGCCAGGCTAGAAAGGCAGTCCTCGATGCCAACCGTCGTTCTCTGCTGCTTTTTCCTGTCAGGGGCGTCGGGGCTCATCCTTGAGCTGTTGTGGACGCGCCTGTTGACCTTGGTGTTCGGGTCCACGGCGCTTGCCGTGTCCACCGTCCTGGCCACCTACATGGGCGGGCTCGGATTGGGGTCCTACCTGGCGGGCAAAGTTGCGGACCGCATCAAGAATCCAGTACGTGCCTATGCCCTGGCCGAGGCCGCCATCGGGCTTTACGCGCTGGCCGTGCCCTGGCTGATCCACTTCTACCCAGGACTCAACCACTGGCTGTGGGCCGCCTTCGGCGATCACTACACCGTGCTCTCGCTGCTGCGTTTCGTGGCCTCGGCCGCGTTGCTTATCGTGCCCACCACGCTCATGGGCGCGACCCTACCCTTGCTGGCTCGCTACTTCGTGTCGCGTCCATTCGAGTTTGGCCGCGTGAGCCTGCGCCTCGGCACTCTCTACGCGGTGAACATCTTCGGGGGGGTGAGTGGTTCCTTCCTGGCCGGGTTCATCTCCCTGCCGCTTGTCGGGGTGCGCAACACCAACTTCCTGGCAGCCAGTTTCAATCTGTCGTTGGCCGCGGCCATCCTGATCGCCCGGCAGTTCAGCCGCCGCTGGCCGGCGGCGCCCAAAGGACCCACCCTCGACGAGTTGGCCGCCCAGGCCCAGCCGGCTGAGACAGGCCTGCCCCCTATCACGCCCGCGGCTCGGCGCGCGGTTCTCTTCGCCTTCGCGGTCTCCGGCGCCACGGCCATGACCCTGCAGGTGCTTTGGACGCGCGCCCTGGCGGTCATCATCGGCTCGTCGATCTTCTCCTTCACCATCATCCTGCTGGCCTTCCTCATTGGCCTGGGCACCGGCTCGGCAGCCTTTGGTCGTCTGGCACAGAGATTCCGCGACCCCGTGCGCAGCCTGGCCACGGTCCACCTGGGCATCGTGGCCGCGATCGGGGTTTCCTATCTGGTCACCGACCGGCTGCCCTACGTCTTCACGTATCTGTTGTCGTCGACCTCCATCACGGCCGACGCAGTTCTGGTGTGTCAGTTCACCCTGGCCTGCATCGCGGTGCTGCCCACGACCTTCCTCATGGGCGCCATCTTCCCGCTCACCGTTCGGGTGGTGACCGCGAGCCTTCACCGGGTGGGCCGCGACGTGGGCTCGGCCTACGCGATCAACACGGTGGGTGCAATCGTCGGATCGTTCCTGTCGGGTTTCGTCGTCCTGCCGCAACTCGGGCTGCAAAGGGGCATCTACGTTTCGGTGGTGCTCGATCTGGGGCTGGCGGCGCTTCTCTTCTCCGTCTCCAGCAGCCTTGCACCTTCACGCCGGATCCTGGGCATGGCGGGCGCGGCCGGCATGGCGCTACTGGCCCTGTCCCTGCCACGCTGGAACCTCACCGACTTCTCCATCGGCTTCTTTCGTGTTTCCATGGCGCGCGACTACATCGAAATGGTCGAGCACCGCCACCAGAAGAAGAAATGGCAGGTGCCCAAACTGGTCTACTACAAGGACGGCATCGCCACGACGGTGTCGGTCGACCAGTGGGGCAAGACGTTCTCGCTAAAAAACAACGGCAAAGTCGACGCCTCCAACGATGCCGATATGCCGACCCAGATCAGCGTGGGCCTCTTGCCGCTCTTGCTCTACCAGAACGACCATCCGCCCAAGGTAGCGCTGATCGGGTTCGGCTCGGGCGTGACCGCCGGTGCTGTCACCCAGTACCCGATCGCCTCGATCGAGGTGGTAGAGCTGGAGCCGGCCATCTACGAGGCGTCGCACTTCTTCGACAGTGTCAATCAGCGCCCCTTGGAGAATTCCAAAGTCCGCGCCCTGGTGGGTGACGGCCGCAATTTCCTCAGCCAGCGCAGCGACCAGTTCGACGTCATCATCAGCCAACCGTCCAATCCCTGGATTACGGGGGTTTCAAACCTATTCACGCGCGAGTATTTCCAGGACATCAAGGCGCGCCTGCGCGACGACGGCATCTTCTGCCAGTGGGCGCAGCTTTACGAGATGGCCCCGTGGAACATCAAGGCCATCTACCGCACGCTGGCCGATGAGTTTCCCTACGTGATGGTGTTTGCGGCCGAGGATCTGTCCTCCGATACGATTCTCATCGCCAGCCGGCACCCCATCAATTTGGATGTGCGCCAGATCGCGCGCGCTTTTGAAAACCCGATCACCGCCGCCGAGGCGAAGCGAGCCGGGTTCGCTTCGCCCCACGACGTGCCCGCCTACCTGCTGCTCGGCCCGGAGGAGCTGCGCTCGTTTACCGCCGGCGCGGCCGTCAATACCGATGACAACGCGCTCATCGAGTTTGCGGCTCCGCGCGATCTCTTGGGTTACGCCAAGTTCGATCCATACCTGGCCAAGATCTACGGCCCGATGTGGCCCTACGGCCGGCTAAGCGAGCTGGTGGCGGGCTACGATGGCCCCGACCGCGCGGTGTCCATGGCGCGGTTGGCGCGCAGCCTGCTGGCTCACGGCAAGGCGCGCGAGGCCCACCTGTGGCAACACCGGGCCGAGGCTGCGGGCAGCGGCCCCGAGGTGGCACACTCGCGCCTTCTGCTTGATCTGGTGGCCACGCGCGAGGATCGCGATCCCGAGATCGCGCTCGCCCCGGACGACGGACTGCAACCGCCTGTGCCGCCACCCGGACTGGCACCTGCGGTGGCCGAGCGCGTGCGGGTGGAGTACCAGCAGATCCTAGCCTTGGTGGACAAGAACAAGTTCGCCAGCGCCTTCAAAGTGGTCGATGACTGGCCTGAGGAGACCTGGGGCGGGAAGCTGGGCAAAGACGTCGCCCTGCTCACTGGCCTTCTCGAATACAAGGCCGAGTTCTACGGTGACGCCATCGACGAGCTGAAGCCCCTGGCTGACAACGCCGAGTACGTCAAGCGACGGCCCGAGCTGCTCTACTACCTGGGCCGCTCGTACTACGCGAACGCGAGCTGCGCGAAAGCCGTGGCGGCACTGGAACGCTTCATCGATGGCCAGGGTGCGCTCGGTCGGCCGTTGTTGCCGGCCTCGGCCGGGTTCGGCGGCAACTAGCAAAAGACAAAAATTTTCGGCGCGGTGGTAGCATGGGCTTATGGTGAAAGTGCGTGAGACCCGCAGCCGGAAGAAAACGGGGCCGGCCGTGCCGCCCCGGCCGGCTTCCCATCCACGCACGGCTGCTGCGCACAGCGATCTGGCGGTGGGCGTGGGTCTGGCAACCGTGGACCTGCTATGCGTTGTGCCGCGCGTCGAACAACGGCTGGTGGAGGTCTCGGTCTTCAGCATGCAAGGGGGAGGGTCGGCCGCCAACATCCTGGCTGTGCTCTCCACGCTCGGGGTTCGCGGCCGCTATTTTGGTCGCGTAGGCGACGATGAGTTCGGCCGTTTCATCCTTCGCTCGCTGCAACAACTGCACATCGACACGTCTGTGCTGGCGATCGAAAAGGGCAAGGTATCTCCAGTCTCGATCATCCAAATCGATGAACTGAGCCACAAGCGCAAGATCCTGCTTTCCCGGGGCAACGTGACGCCGCTGTCCACGCGCGATTTGCCTGACCGATTGCTCGACGGTGCGCAGCTGCTGTGTATCGATGGATCGCAGCCGGCTTTGCAGGCCGCCGTCGCAGAAAAGGCGCGCGCCAAGGGGATCACCGTCTTGCTCAACGCCAGCCAACTTTCGGGGGGCATGGGCGAGCTGCTCACCCTGTCCGACATCGTGGTGGGATCAGAGCGTTTCGCCAACGAGCTGGCGCCTTCTGACGAGCTGGCGACCAGCCTGCGCGAGATCACGCGGTTGGGTCCGCGGATTGCGGTCATCACCATGGGCGAGGCCGGTGCAGTTGCCCTGGAGGGCACCAAGTTGGTCCAGCAGGACGCCGTCGACGTCTTCGTGGAAGACACCACCGGCGCCGGCGACGCCTTCTGCGGAGCGTTCGCCTATGCCCAGCTCAAGAGCTGGCCGCTGGAGCGCGCCCTGCCCTTTGCCAATGCCGCTGCAGGACTCGCGTGCCGCAGCTTGGGCTCACGTTCCGGCCTGACCACGCTAGACGAGGTGACGGACGCGATGAAGCGTGGATAGCGACGAAATGCCCATTCTTTTGGGTCTTTCGTGCAGATGTGCGACGCTGGCTCCGTGTCGGTCTTCAGCAGAGAGAATGTCGTCAACCTGGGGCTCTTCCTCCTGCGCCTTGGCGTGGGGGTCAACGTGGTTCTCCTGCACGGCTTGGACAAAGCGCGCCACTACAGTCAGCTTGTGAACAGCTTCCCTGACCGTCTTGGCATAGGCCATCGCCACAGCCTGATGCTGGCCGTGGCAGCAGAATTCGTCGGTGGAATCCTGGTCACGCTCGGCCTCGCCGGTCGGCTGGCGGCCCTGCTGCTCGCCTTCAGCTTGGGACTGACGTTGTTCTCCGGCGAGGCCGGTTTGCCTTGGCGACAGCGCGAGACCACGGTCCTCTACCTGACGGCAAGCCTGGCCATCCTGATGCTGGGCTGCGGCCGCTGGGCGCTTGACGCTGTGGTGTGGAAGCGCTTCCGCAAGGGCGGCGGCGGCACGCCGGCGGCGAAGCGATAGCAGCGAGCACGACCGCCTCCGGGGCGACCGCAGGTCGCCCCTACGGCGACGGACGACGCCACGTCTGCACCCCTGGCTCGCGGGATTACGTAGGGGCGACCTGCGGTTTGTAGGGGCGACCTGCGGTCGCCCCAGAGGCAGATCTACCAGCGTTCATCCTGAATCTTCGCCCAGGGCATGACGACCACCCCTTGCCGCTTCTGGCTTTCGCTGCCGCCGTAGACCAGGCGGCGGACGACGGGAGAGGTCTTGGGGAGACGCGAGGTGAATGTCTCCATGCCTGCGAAGAAGGAAGCGTCCACGGTGCTGCCAGACTTGGCCTCGGCAATAATCCAGCCCCGTTCGCTTTGCACTAGCAGGTCCACTTCCGGGCCACGGGCTTCCCGGCAGTGGCGCAAGCGTACGACGAGACTCATGGATTTGCAATCGGATTGCAAATTTATGAAAACCATGGTGGGAACAGTGTTGGCGCGCGCCTCCGGAAGTCGTTGCCCCGCCACTGCTCGTTCCGTTTGATTCGCCGGTGGATTGCACCGAGCCGGCGACCCGCCCGCAAGGCCACCCGCCGGCAGCCTACGACCTGGCGCCGTCTTCCAACTTCTGGATCCAGCCCAGCACGACCTGCTCGAAGCCGCGCAGGTCGCCGCGCACGCCCGGATGTGTTCGTTCCAGTCGGCCCGCGTGGCGTCGCAGCTCCGCGTCGTCCAGGGCGACGGCATAGGCGTGGCGGAAGAAGTGGCGAAAGGCGAGCAGCTCAGAGAGATCTGCCAGGCGCGCCGGGTCGAGCACCGCTGGCCTTACCGCCGCAAGTGGCAGGGCCATGCCCCGCAAGAGATCTTGATGGTACGACGGTCCGCCTGGCAAGCCTCCCTCCACCACGCGCGCAATTCGTTCGAGGATCGATTCAAAGGCGGTGTACCAGGCGTGCAATTTCACAGCGAGGTAGGCAGCAGCCTCGGGCCCGAGCGGTCCTGGGCGGCTGTCCACGGCCGAGATCTCTGTCCGCAGCGCATCCAGCACGCCGGCGTCCGCCTCGTTGTCGCGCACGAGGCGCCGCAGCTCAATAGCGGTCCTGTGCTCAGGCGGCATATAGGATCTCCCCTTCATCGAGGGCTCGCTGCACGATCTCCTGACGCCCCACCTCCCTGGGCACCAGATCCACGGGCAGCGGGGCGAGCAAGAAGAGGCGACCAAGTGCCTCTGCCCGCCGGCTCGCATCGAGCCCCTCGACCAGCAGGTCGATGTCCGGCCGCTCCGATGGCGTGCAACGCAGAAGCGACCCAAAGAGCGTGACCCGCCGGACCCCATACTCGCAGACCAGGACGGCGACCAGCCCGGGCAGTGTCTCGCGCACCTTGCTTCGCAAGGTTTCCCACTCGGCCTGTTCCCGGCGGGCACGGGCAAGCAGCGCTTCCATCACGCGGATCATAAGGGGTCGTGGGTGTCGGGGCAACCAGGCTGCAGATCACTCCGGCCAGGACCGCGGCCACGCCCCCCTGGGGATTGCACAGGTTGCCTACTTCGCGTCGTCGCTGCCGCCGATGCCGTGCTTTCTCAGCTTGTCGTGCAAGGTCACGCGCGAGATGCCGAGCTGGCGCGCGGCCTCGGTGCGATTGCCCGCGCAGGCGCGCAAGGCATCGACGATCAGCCCACGTTCGAACGCGTCCACCTTGTCGCGCAGGCATGACTGATCATCGGATGAAGGCGGGGGCCGGCCCGGCGACAGCAGCGCGAGATCCAGCTCTCCATCAGGGGACAGGGCCACCAGGCGCTCGATGGCGTTCTGCAATTCGCGCACGTTGCCCGGCCAGTTGTGGGCCGCCAGGCGCGCCAGAAGAGCGTCCGACTGGTCAAACGGGGCGACCCCCAGGCGCTCCGCAGCTTGGTCGAGGAAGTGCCGCGCCAGCAGCGGAATATCGTCGGGGCGCTCACGCAGCGGTGGAATGTGCAATTCCACCACGGCCAGGCGCCAGTACAGATCCTCCCGGAACGCGCCCCGCGCTACCTCGGCTTTCAGATCGCGGTTGCTGGCCGCCAGCACCCGCACGTCGACGTGGCGCGGTCGATCCTCGCCCACGGCCCGGATCTCGCCTTCCTGCAGGGCCCGCAGCAACATCCCCTGTAGAGGCAGTGCCAGCTCGCTCACCTCGTCGAGCAGCACGGTGCCGCCATCAGCCTCGCCAAACAGCCCACCCCGCGACCGCACCGCACCGGTGAACGCTCCGCGCACGTGACCAAACAGCTCGGCCTCGGCCAGCTCGGCGGTGAGCGAGGCACAGTTGAAACGCACGAAGGGCTTGGCCGCGCGCCGCGAGGCCCGCACGATGGCTTCGGCCAGCCGCTCTTTGCCGGTGCCACTTTCGCCGGTGATCAACACGGTGCTGTCGCGCGGAGCCACCCGGGCCACCAACACGGCCAGCGCTCCCATGGCCTCCGAGGCAAAAACCAGCGTCCGCGAGAGCGCCAGTTCACCCCGCAGCCTCTCGTTCTCCAGCGCCAGGCGTGCCGCCTCGGTGGCCCGCCTGATAACCGCGACCAGCTCGTCGGGCTCGAAGGGCTTGCGAAAGTAGTCGAGCGCGCCGGCCTTGATGGCTTCCACCGCCTGGCGTTCCGAGCCGTGGGCCGTGATCACCACCACCCGCGCGGCCGGGTTTTGTGCAACCAGCTTGCGCAAGAGCTCCATGCCATCCATGCGCGGCATGCGGAGATCGGTCACCACCAACTGCGCCGGCTGAAGCTGCAGACGTTCCAGGGCCTCGACCCCGTCGCATGCAACGTCCACCTCCAGGCCAGACGACTCCAAGATCTCGCGTAGCGTATAGCGAACGCCAGCATCGTCGTCGACCACCAGCACACGTGGCTTCAACATGAGGTGCCGTCGCGCAACGAGATCTGGTCGGCGTTGACCTTGGCCATGGCGGCCATGGTACGCGCGATCGTCACCTCATTTCCAGCGCGGCCCCGATTCACCACAGGCCGCAGGCAAGCGCAGCACCGCCACGCAGCCGCCACCTTCGCGGGCGCTGAGATCGAGATCACCGCCGTGCTGGCGGGCCAGCGCGCGCGCAATGGTCAGGCCCAGGCCCGAACCCTGCGCCTTGCTGGTCACCCCCGGGTCGAAGACCCTGGCCCCAAGTTCCGGAGCCACACCCGGGCCTCGATCCAGCACGCGAATCTGTGCGCCCTCGCTGTCGTGGCTGGCTTCGATCTCCACCGTCGTGCCGGTTGGGCTCGCCTCCAAGGCGTTTTGCACCAGGTTGAGCAGAACCTGCTCAATCTTGCGTGGATCGCACAGCGCGGTCGTGTCCGCGACGCGGACCTCGATCGAGACGCCGCGCTCGTGCGCCATGCCCTCGTGCAGAGCCGCCACCTCACGACAGAGCGCATCGAGATCGACGTTCTCGGCTGCGACCGGCACCAGCGGGCGCGAGAAATTGAGAAACTCCTCCAGGATTGCTTGCATGCGGTCCACCTCGCGCCGGAGCACGGTGAGCCGCTCGCCCGACTTGCCCGTGCCCGCATCTTGAGCCAGCAGGCCGGCCAAGCCCTTCACGCTGGCCAGCGGATTCTTCAGCTCGTGCGCAATCTCGCCGGCCAGGGCCGACAGCTCGCCATGGGCCTGCACCGATTCCTGTCGCGCGCGGAGCGCCCGCCGAATCATCGCGTCGAAGGCGCCGCGAATGATCCGTCCGAGGCTGGCGACCATCAGTAGGCCGGCGCTGGCAAAGGCTGCATTGGCGAAAAGGTGCGTGTCACTCCAACCCGCCCGCGAGCCACCCCCGAAAGCGACCAGATTCAGGTTGGGCACCTGCCCTTCGGCCTCAGCCAGGGCCATGGCCCACAGAGCGACGATCTGGCAACCCACGAGAACGAAGCCCGCCGGGGGCCGCATGGTGATGGCCACCACCATCGCGATGAGGAACATGGCAAACAAGAATGGGCTGCCCAGGCCGCCGGTGGCGAAGGTGACACCTGCTTGCGCCAGCACCGCAAAGGTCAGATTGACACCAATCGTGCCGCGGTGAAGAGCTGATGCTCGGTGACGCCCCGCCTCCACCAGGAAGAATGCCGACGCCACCACGATGAGCGTGCCGAGCAGCCAGCGCCGCCACGGCGTCTCGTCGGTGGCCAGCAGCCACATGACCAATCCCACCAAAGCCGGCAACACAGCCACGCGCGCCCAGACCACGCGGCCGAACAGGCGGGAGAGTTCCTCGCGCTCGATCTCGTCAAAACCGGGACTGCCAGCGTCGGCGCGCGTACTCGCGGTGAGCTGGGCAGAAGACGGCTGGTTCATCAGCGCATCCGCCCCAGCGCCTTGTCCAGCGCCACACGCGCGATGCCCAGCCTTCCCCGCGCATCGGCCATGGCCAACTCGGCCTGGTACGACCTGTCGTTCGCATCCAACACATCGAGTGAGCTGGCCACGCCTGCCTCAAAGGTGCGCTTGGCCGAGGCGGCCGCTGCTGTCGCGAGGTCCCGCTGCTGCTCGGCCAGGCGCAGTCGCTCTTTGGCCACCGAGACATCACGGCGCGTGTCCTGTACCTCCTGGACGATACTCAGCCGCTGCGCTTCGGCGGCAGCCCGCGCCGTGACCAGGTCGGCTTCGGCTTGATCGCGTTTGCCGCGGGCCAGCCCGCCGTCGTAAAGCGACCACAGGGCGTCCAGGGTCAGGCGCCAGCCCTGTTTCTTTCCCGTCGGATAGGGCACGTCTGCAGCGAAGACCGCGCCACTGCCGGAGATCTGCGGCAGCCAGCGCAGGCGCGCCGAGTTCGCCTGCGCCTGGGCGGAACGAATCTGAGCTTCCTGGGCCGCAAGCTCGGGCCGGGTCTGCAGGGCTTCGGCCACCAGGCTCTCCAACTGCCGCGGGGCCTCGCCGCCCGCGACGGGCGGCAGCAGCACGCGCAACGGCTCGCTCTTGCCCAAGAGCACGCCCAGCGCCAGGTGGCTGCGTTCGCAATTGGCGCGCGCCTGCGCCAGATCGCTCTGGCGCTTGACCACTTCGGTCTCAGCCTTGAGCACCGACAGCGGCGCCTCCGTGCCCGCGGTCACGCCGCGGGCAGCGCTTCTTCGGTGTTCATCCGCCACGGTCACGGCGCGTTCCGAGACATCGACGATCTCTTCGGCCGCGGCTGCCGCCCAAGCGGCCTGGGCCAGCGATGCGCGCAGTTGCAGGCGCGCGGACTCGGCAGTGGCCGCGACCGCGTCGGCCGCGCGCTGGGCGGCCGCCCAGTCAGCCCACGCGTTGGGAATGACCAAGGGCACGCGCACCGTGCCCGCAACTGTCCACACGCCCAAAGGCTGAATGACCAGCGCGCCCGGATGGATGGAGGCCAGGGGCGTGCCGGTGAAGTCGACTACGGCATCAGCGCTGTTGCGGGTGTACCCGCCTGCTGCCACCACAGTCGGAACCAGTGGAACCCTTGCTTGCGTGGCAAGCGCGCGTGCGTCCGCCACCCGGCTGCGCACCTGAATCAAGGTGGGACTCTGGCTATCCAACTCCGCCAGCGCCTGGTCCAGGGTCAAAGCTCTCAGCGGCCGATCATCCTCGGCCCATGCCAGATGCTCGATGCCAAGGACCAACAAGAACAAGGCACCAGCAAGCCTGCTCGATTTCATTTTGTCTTCCGCCCGCCTTGGAGAGCAAAACCGATGCCGGAGAAAAGGAATGCTGTTCAACCACAGAGAGCACAGAGGACACAGAGGCGAGGCGTACGCCCGCGGGGTCATTTGCCCGTCCTTCTCTGTGGTGAAAAGGCATTCTTCTTCTGTTCGGAAAACCGAACAGGGTGTCGGAAGTCTTTACAGTCTTGCGTGGGCCGGCTGCGAAAGTGCACAAGGAGCTTGGGCATGAAGTTTGCTGACTTGCGAGCCAGCAAGGAGTCCTCATGAGAAGGGTCGCTATCGTTCTCGTCGTCTTGGTGCTGGCGCTCGCCGGTTTGTTGGCTGCGCGCCTGTGGATGCAGGAACGCGCCCAGCGCGGGCCCACGGGCGGTTCAGGCGAAATCGAGGGCACCGAAGTCGACCTTTCGTCGCGCATCAGCGCACGCGTGGCCCGCCTGCACGTGACCAAGGGGGCGGCCGTCAAGAAGGGCGACCTGCTGGTCAGCCTGGACTGCGCAGACGCGCGCGCGTCTCTGTCCGAGGCGCAAGAGCGCCAGACAGCGGCCGAGGACCAGGCCAGCGCGGCCGAGGCATCGATCGGCGCAGCCCGCGCCACCCAGCAGGTGGCCGGCGCTGCCCGTGTCGCCTCCGAGGCGCAGGCGTCGTCGCTGTCCGCCCAACGCGACGCCACCCTCCGGCAAGCCAACCGGCTGGAAGCGTTGACTGAGGACGTGGCGCTGGCCACCCGCGACCAGACCCGCGCCAGCGCCGATGGCCTGGCCCATCAGGTGGAAGCCCTGCGCGCCCAGGCTCGCGCCAGCGAGGATCAGGTCCGTGCCGCGGGCTCGACCTGGAAGGCGTCCGCGGCACAGGCCCAGGGCGCCCACGCCAGCGCCCGCGCAGCCGCCGCTAGCGTGGCGCGCGTGCGCCTGCTGGTTGACGAGTGCGAGATTGCGGCACCCCGCGACGCCTGGGTCACCGAGTTGCCCCATGAAGTAGGCGAGCTGGTCGCGCCCGGGACCACGCTCGTGCGCCTGCTCGACCTTTCCGAGGTGCGCGCCACTTTCTATCTGCCCAACGCCGAACTGGCCGCGGTCAAGCTGGGCGCGCCTGCCGTGGCGGTGGCTGATGCCTATCCGGGGGAAGAGTTTTCCGGCCAGGTCTCGACCGTGGCCTTCAAGGCCGAGTTCACCCCGCGCAACATCCAGACGCGCAGCGATCGCGATCGCCTGGTCTATCCAGTCGAGATCGTGCTGGCCAATCGCGCAGGCAAGCTGCGCGCGGGCATGCCCGTGCAGGTCACCTTGCCGGGAACGGAGCGCCGTTGATGAGCACGGCGCCCGCTGCCACGCCAGGCGGGACCACGATGGGCATAGAGGCTGGCGCCGCGCTGGAGGCGCAAGCGCTCGTGCGCTGCTTTGGCGCCACCCGGGCACTCGACGGTCTCAGCTTCACCGTTGGTCGCGGCCAACTCTTTGGCTTGGTGGGCGCGGACGGCGCAGGCAAGACCACCGCCATTCGCGCGCTGGCCGGATTGATCACACTCGACGCAGGTCGCGCGCTGGTTCTGGGCCGCGATCCGGCCAAGGGCGGGGTCGCTGTGCGCGAGTCGCTCGGGCTCATGCCTCAGCAGGCGAGCCTGTATCCCGATC
>Ga0247845_1000052_pt1 | contig 21527 bp, 22 predicted proteins | sample PFST25metaG_2_FD_186008 | JGI IMG/M metagenome (GOLD analysis project Ga0247845, IMG submission 186008) | Peat soil microbial communities from Stordalen Mire, Sweden - P.F.S.T-25 | ecosystem: Environmental > Terrestrial > Soil > Wetlands > Peat | place: Sweden: Norrbotten County, Stordalen Mire...
GTTCCGGCTCGAGACAGCCGTCGAGGCGCTGCGCCGGGAGCTCGAGTGCGAGCCGGAAGAGGCCATCGCGGCGCCGTGCCCCGAGCTGCCGCCCGGCCTTCCCGCGCAGGCCCGCGTCCGCGAGCTCGATCGCGAGCTCCGGCTGATGGGCCCGGTGAACCCCTTGGCGCTCGAGGAGCTTGCCGCGCTCGAGGAGCGGGACCGGTTTCTCGCCGAACAGCTCGAGGACGTCCGGCGCGCTCGCCGGGAGCTGGGGCGGGTCATCCGCGCTGTCGACGAGGAGATCGTGGGCATGTTCACCCAGGCGTTCGCGGATGTCGCCCGGCATTTCGAAAGCCTCTTCTCGATGTTGTTCCCCGGAGGGACCGGCCGCCTGAGCCTGGTCGAGCCCGACGACCTGCTCTCGACCGGGATCGAGATCGAGGCCCGGCCGGCTGGCCGCAACGTCCGGAGGCTGTCGCTGCTGTCGGGAGGCGAGCGGTCGCTGGTGGCCCTCGCGTTCCTCTTCGCCGTGTTCCGCAGCCGGCCGTCGCCGTTCTATGTGATGGACGAGGTCGAAGCGGCGCTGGACGACGTGAACCTCCACCGTTTCCTGGACCTCGTTGACGAGTTCCGTGCTGACGCCCAGCTGATCGTCGTGAGCCACCAGAAACGGACCATGGAGGCAGCAGACGTCCTCTACGGCGTGACCATGCAGGCGGGCGGGGCGTCGAAGGTCGTGAGCGAGCGGATGGGGAACCCGCCGGGTCGCAGCGTCGCTGTCGAGTAGCAACGAGCCGGTTGCAGTCGGCTACTGCGAATAGGGCGCCTCGCGGCAAGTGCGTCGCTGACCGGTAGTCTGCGCACGTCATGACCCTCGTGATCGTCCTCGTCGCCCTCGCCGTCGTGCTGCTCGCGTCCGGCGGGCTCATAGCCGGGACGCGCGCACGCCGTCGCAGCCCGACGCTCCCAACTGATGGCGCCGTTCCTCAGCGGTTCACTGTGCCGCCGGTCACCGCCGCGCCGCAGCCGGAGCCGTCTCCGGTGCTCGGCGAACAAGCCGGTCGCCCGGTGCTGAGGGACCGGCTCGGACGCGCCCGAGGACTGCTGGCGGGCTACTTCGATCAGGTCCGCGTCCGGAAGGGCATCGACGAAGCGACTTTCGAGGAGCTCGAGGAGGCGCTCATCCTCGCTGATGTGGGTGTCACGACCACGACGCGGGTCCTAGGAGATCTTCGGGCAAAGTTGAGCAGCGGTGCCCTTTCCGCCACCGACCCCCCCGCTCTCCTCCAGGCGCTTCAGGATGATCTCATCTCGATGTTCGAGGGCGATGTCGGCTCGCTTGTCTTCGCGGACGGCGACGGGCCGACCGTGTGGCTCTTCGTCGGCGTGAACGGGGTTGGCAAGACCACAACGATTGGGAAGCTTGCCTTGCGGGAGGTGCAAGCAGGCCGGGGGGTTGTCCTGGCGGCTGGTGACACGTTTCGGGCGGCTGCTGGAGAGCAGCTCGAGTCCTGGGCCGAGCGCGCCGGTGCACGGATCGTCAGAGGCTCGGACGGCGCGGACCCTTCTTCGGTCATCTTCGACGCCGTTCAGCATGCAGCCTCCCGGGGGGCGGGACTCGTTTTGGCTGACACCGCCGGGCGTCTGCACACCAAGGTGAACCTGATGGAGGAGCTGCGCAAGGTGCGCCGCGTGGCCGAGCGACCCCCGGGCCAGCTGACCGAGGTGCTTCTCGTGCTCGATGCCACGACCGGCCAGAACGGGGTCGTCCAGGCGCGCCAGTTCACCGAGGCGGTCGGCGTGACGGGAATTGTTCTCACCAAGCTCGACGGCACGGCCAAAGGTGGCGTGGTGCTCGCGATCCGATCCGAGCTCGGACTACCGATCAAGCTCGTCGGGGTCGGTGAGGGTCTGGCGGACCTTGTGCCGTTCGATCCGGCCGAGTTCGTCTCGGCGCTGTTCGGCTGAGGCCGACGCATTCGTCGTCCTCGGTGCCCGGGTCGTCGCCCGACTAACCTGAGCTAGCTCATGTTCGATACCTTGACCGATCGTTTCGATGCAATCTTCACGCGCCTTCGCGGCCGCGGTCGACTGGGCGACGCCGAGGTTGTCGAGGTTCTCCGCGAGATCCGAGTCGCCCTTCTCGAGGCTGACGTCAATCTCGCTGTCGTGCGGGACCTCATCGAACGGATCCGCGCCCGCTGCAGCGGTGCCGAGCTCGCCAAGCATCTCACCCCTGCCCAACAGGTCATCAAGGTAGTCAACGAGGAGCTCACGGCCACCTTGGGCGGTGAGGCGCTGAAGATCAGCTACGCGTCGAAGCCCCCGACTGTCGTGCTGCTGGCGGGCCTTCAAGGCTCCGGCAAGACGACCGCCTCCGCCAAGCTGGCCCGTTGGTTCCGCCAGCAGGGGCGGCATCCTTATCTGATCGGCGCCGACCTGCAACGCCCGGCAGCCGTCGAGCAGTTACGGGTGCTCGGGGCCGAGATCGGCGTCGGCGTCTTCTCTGAGCCGACCGATCCCGTTGCCGTCGCCCGCCACGGCCTGGTCGAGGCAGAGCGCCTCGGGCGCGATGTCGTCATCGTCGACACCGCCGGCCGTCTCGCCATCGACGAGGAGCTGATGGACGAGGTGCGGCGTGTGTCCGCGACGGTGCGCCCGAACTACACGTTCTTTGTCGTCGACGCGATGACTGGTCAGGACGCCGTTCGGACCGCCGAGGCCTTCCACCAGGCACTACAGCTCGACGGCATCATCTTGACAAAGGTTGACGGTGACGCGCGCGGCGGCGCCGCCCTCTCGGTCAAGCAAGTCGTGGGACGGCCGATCGCGTTCCTGTCCACCGGAGAACGGGTCGCCGACTTCGAGACGTTCCACCCTGACCGCCTCGCCAGCCGGATCCTCGGGATGGGCGACGTGCTCAGCCTCATCGAGAAGGCAGAGCGCGAGTACGACGGTGAAGCCGCCAGCCAAGCCTTCGAACGGCTCCAGGCAGGGACATTCACCCTCGACGATTTCCTCGATCAGCTCCGCCAGCTCAAGAAGATGGGCCCGTTCACGGGCCTGTTGTCGCTGATGCCCGGCGTCCCCAAGGAGATGCGCGACGCTAAGGTCGACGACCGCGATGTCGGCAAGGTCGAGGCGATCATCTGCTCGATGACACCCCTCGAGCGCACCGACCCGACGGTGCTGGACGGCGCACGCCGGCTCAGGATCGCGCACGGAAGTGGCACGTCCACGACCGAGGTCAACAATCTCCTGCGGCAGTTCAGGGAGATGCAGAAGATGATGCGGGGCGTCGGGCCGATGGCCAAGCTCGTAGGCGGTGGCCGGCCCGGCAAACCCTCCAAGTCGAGCAAGGGCAACCGGAAGAAGGTCAAGGGCGGTCGTGTCACCCCATCCTCGAGGGGCCTCGGCCCGGCCCGCTAATCGTCTCCACCACGAAAGAAGGAAGAAACCCTGTGACCGTCAAGCTCCGCCTCATGCGCATGGGCAAGAAGAAGCAACCCACCTACCGCGTCGTCGTGGCCGACAGCCGTTCGCCTCGCGATGGACGGTTCATCGAGGCCGTCGGCACCTACGCGCCCCGTATGGAACCGTCCACCATCGAGATCGACAACGCCCGGGTCCTGGGCTGGCTGGCCAAGGGCGCTCAACCCACCGAGACCGTGCGCAAGCTGCTCGTGATCTCGGGGGCCTGGGAGCAGTTCGAGTCGAACCGCCCCCCCAAGCAGGTCTCGGAGCGCTACGCACGCGCGGGCCGCTCCACTGCACCTGCCAAGAAGGCACCTGCCAGGAAGGCGGCAGCCGAGAAGGCGGTCGCTGGCAAGTCGGCCGCCAAGCAAGACGCCGCCGAGCAGGCTCCCGCCGGCAAAGCTCCCGCCGGCAAATCCGAAGCCGAAGCCGAAAGCTGAGTATCGCAATGACCGACACCGGAAGTAACCCCTTCGCCGAGCCGGACTTCAGTGCTCTTCACCCTTCGGGCACCGAAGATTCACCGGACGAGGGCTACAGCGACGAGGACGTCGATGACGTCGAGGACGAGCTTGACGATGAAGACGAGTTCGATGAAGGGGAAGAGTTCGACGACGCCGGCGAAGTCCCCGTCCAAGCCGTGGCCGTGCAGGAGAACCACGCGGACGACGCGGGCAACCGCGTAGCAGGCGGCACAGCACGCTCGGTGCTCGAGCACGTCGCACGCTCCATCGTGGACGACCCTGAGGGTGTGGCGGTCGAGGTGGGTGAGACCCGTAGCGGTATCCGCCTTTCCCTCCGTGTAGCCCAGGGCGACATGGGGCGGATCATCGGTCGCCGGGGACGCACCGCCCAGGCGCTGCGCACTCTCGTGCGTGCGGCAGCGGCCCGCGACGGCCAGGAGGCGTCGGTCGACATCGTCGACTGAGCACGAGATGGTGCCGAAGTCGGGTGGCGTCGGGAACGGGCGGCCGCTCCTCGAGGTTGGCCGGATCGCGCGGCCGCATGGTCTGCTCGGCGAAGTCGTGGTCGCACTCATCACCAATCGCGCCGAGCGGCTCGCTCCAGGAGCTGAGCTGACGTGTCACTGGGCTGTCGCGTCCTCCACGCCCGGACCGGCCCACACCTCCGGCCCGCCGGGCGCATCAGGCACGGCCGCCTTGGCGAATGGCCGGGTCGTCGAGGTGCGCAGCTCCCGGCCTTTTCAGGGGCGCTATCTGGTCGAGTTCGAGGGTGTGAACACGCGGGAAGCCGCCGACGAGCTTCGCGGTGCGCTGCTTGTGGCGCCTGCGGTTGAAGACCCTGAAGCGCTCTTCGTGCACGATCTGGTCGGCAGCGAGGTCGTTGAGGTTGACGGGACCCAACACGGCACCGTGGTCGCGGTCCAGGCGAACCCCGCGAGCGATCTACTCGTGATGGAGGACGGGAACCTGGTTCCGCTGAGATTCGTGGTTGGCCGTGAGGACGGTCGCCTCGTCGTCGACGTACCGGCGGGGTTGTTCGAGTGACTCGGACGAAGGCTCCGGCGACCGCAACCGCGTCCGCTCCCGCTCCCGTGGCCACGCCGGTGAGCACGACAGTGGCGCTGCGCATCGACGTGTTCACGATCTTTCCCGAAGTGGTCGACGCGTACTGCACGACCAGCATCGTCGGGCGGGCAAGGCGGGACGGCCTCGTCGATCTCCGGATTCACGACCTTCGCGCTGCCGCAACCGATCCACACCGCACCGTGGACGACGCGCCGTTCGGCGGCGGAGCTGGCATGGTGCTCGCGCCAGAGCCGGTCTTCGGCGCTGTCGAGCTCGTCGACCCGCCGCGACCCCTCTACCTGCTCGCACCCGGGGGTCGACGTTTCGACCAGACCGTTGCCGCGGAGCTCGTGGGCCTCGAGCACCTCGCGTCAGGCTCTGGCCCGCCGGCGTTCTCGCTCCTCTGCGGGCGTTACGAGGGTGTGGACCAGCGGATCGCCGATCACCTCGCCGACGGTGAGCTCTCCATCGGCGACTTTGTGCTCGCCGGCGGTGAGTTGGCGGCCCTCGTTGTCGTCGAAGCCACGGTTCGGCTCGTCCCGGGGGTACTTGGCAATGCGGCCTCTACGGGCGACGAGAGCTTCACGACCGGGCTCCTGGAGTACCCGCAGTACACAAGGCCGGCCGTGTTCCGGGGCTGGCAGGTTCCCGAGGTCCTGCGCGGGGGCGATCATGGTCGGGTCGAGCAGTGGCGCCGCGCTGCGGCACTCTGGCGCACGCTCGAGCTCCGGCCGGACTTGCTGGACGCCCGAGGCGGTCTCTCTCCAGACGAGGTGCGCCTCCTGGCCGAGCACGGCTATCCTTTAGGTGCTTACGGAACGGGACGAACCGAACGGTCGGACGCTGGATCCGGCAAGCGGCAAATTTCCGGCGACCCGTCCGATCGCCTCGAGGAGCGTGACCTGTCATGAACCCCACCGACCTCATCGACCGCGAGAGCCTTCGCGACGACATCCCCGCCTTTCGCCCTGGGGACACCTTGAAGGTGCACGTCCGAGTCGTGGAAGGGAACCGGGAGCGCGTCCAGGTCTTTCAGGGTGCCGCCATCCGCCGTCAGGGTTCTGGCATCCGCGAGACTTTCACGGTTCGCAAAGTGAGCTTCGGCGTCGGTGTCGAGCGCACGTTCCCGGTCCATTCACCGATCATTGCCAAGATCGAACGAATCACCGAAGGCGATGTCCGCCGCGCAAAGCTCTACTACCTACGTGATCGCGCGGGCAGGGCGGCGAAGATCAAGGAAAAGCGCGACGTCCGCTGAGACGCGGTGCGAGGTTGTTGTAGCGGCCTTCGAGATTCCTGAGCGCGTTGGCCCGCACATTCGAGGCTCCGGGGACGTGCTAGGCACGCGGCTATGAGTGCCGAGGAGGATCTCGACCAGTTCGAGGCCGAAGTGGAGCTCGAACTCTACCGTGAGTACCGCGCCGTGTTCTCGATGTTCCGCTACGTCGTGGAGACCGAGCGCCGGTTCTACCTGGCAAACGACGTCAAGGTCACACCCAAGTCAGGGCCCGGTGCCACATACTTCGAGGTCGAGCTCGGTGACGCCTGGGTCTGGGACATGTACCGCCAAGCGCGGTTCGTATCGTCGGTGCACGTGGTCACCTACAAGGACGTGAACGTGGAGGCGCTGCCCAAAGACGAGGTCTGAGGGTGACGCCTGCTACCGGCGGCTCAGCGCTGGGACGCTTGGGTGAGGACGCGGCGGGCGACTGGTACCTCCAGCATGGCTGCGAGATCGTCCAGAGGAACTGGAGCTGCCGTACTGGTGGGATCGACCTGATCTGCCGGCGTGGGCGGGTGCTGGTCATCTGCGAGGTGAAGACGAGAAGCACGCATCAGTTCGGCTCTCCGTTCGAGGTGGTCACCTCCGCAAAACGTCGTCGTCTCCGCCGTATTGCCACTCTTTACCTCCTGGAGGCGGCCCCGAGCTCTACCGTCGTGCGTTTCGACGTGGTAGCGGTGCAGGACGGCCGCGTCGAGGTCCTGGAGAACGCGTTTTGAGAGGACGCGAGCTGGAACGGGTCTTCAGCGCCCGGTCGGGCGTCGGCGCGTGCGATGTTCCCAACAAGGCGAGTGCCAGTGGCGCCTGCTGTTCGGGTCCGACAGCGGGACGATGACGACATGGCCGGTACCGGGTCGTATCTCCTGGTTGCAGCCCGGGCAGATATATGTCTTGTTTGCCTGGTACGGCTGGATTCGGCGAATCTGCGCGGTGCCGGTGCCCACTGGATCGTCCACGAACGAGTCTTCGACAGTGCCTGTCCTGCCTGCAGCAGTGCCGCTCACGCCGCCGATGCGACGGTTCTTGCCGGTAGCGGAACGCTCCGTTGCGTCTTCCTGGCGCGAGTGCCGGTCTCGGGGTCGTCGGGGCATGCCACTGATTATGTTGCACGCCGGAGTGCCCCGCTGGCTTGTCCAGACGCAGGTCCTTCTTCATTCTCCCTCGTGACCGCGGGTGGTGGCTCCGGCGTCATCATCACCCACCGGTGCCCGGGGGCGCGTCCTGTGCCGGCTCCGATCTGACTCAAGCAGGCCAAGGCCTGGGTCCTGGCCGTGACCAACGACGTGACCAACGGGAAATTCATCACCGTCAAGGTTTCGCGGGCGGTCTTTTAGGCCGTCTGGGCGGCGGCTCCTCAATGGGAACTGAGGGCTCCGGCCCGCCTGAGGGCATCCTCGTATATAGCCGCGAGACGGTCCCAGCCGGAGTTGGCCTCTTCGTCTATGCCCTGGTGGTCCGGGTGGGCATCCAACCAAGTGACCGTCTCGCGGATGCCCTTTGCAAAGGGAACTTGCGCCCTGAAACCCGGTACCAGCCGCCGGAGCTTCGAATTGTCGAACACAGTGCAATGGACCTTGTCGCCGCAGAGGTTGCCTTCCTCGGCAGGGTTGGCAGCGATGAGGGCGTCTGTGGGCACGTGGAGGATGTTGGCCCTGGCGCCGCATGCATCGGCCAGCAGGGTGTAGATCTGGTCCCAGGTCAGAGCCTCGCCGGAGGTTATATGAAAGGCTTCTCCCAACGCCTCGCTCCGCCCCATCAGGCCGAGGAGGCCACTGGCGAAGTCTGTGTTGTGGGTTATCGTCCAGATGGCGGTACCGTCGCCTGGAACCAGTATCGGCGCCCCCCGCCGGATGCGCTCGACGAGCGTGTAGGGCTTGCCCCAGCTCCCGACGCAGACCGGGATCTGGGATGGCCCGTAGGTGAGCGAGGGCCGCACGACAGTCCAAGGGAAGTCGTCGGCCTCCTCCAGCAACCTTTCGCAGGCGATCTTGTCGCGGGAGTACTGCCAGTGAGGATTGGAGAGCGGAGTTGACTCGGTGACGAGCCAGTGCGCCGGCGGCTTCTGGTACGCGCTGGCTGAGCTTATGAAAATGTACTGCCCGGTGTTCCCATGGAACGCTCCGAGGTCCCGGGCGACATCGGCAGGCACGTAGGCAACCCAGTCGACCACAACGTCCCAGTCCTTCCCGTCCACGAGCCTGGCCAGCTCACGATCGTCGTGAGCGTCCCCCTGCAGCAGCTTGGCCCCCGCGGGGGGGTCGGCGTGCCGGCCACGGTTGAGGAGCCAGAGCTCGTCGCCACCGGCGAGGACGGCCTTGGAGCAAGCCGAGCTGATGAGGCCGGTACCACCTATGAAGAGAACGCGCACGGCAGTCGATGCCCAATCTCGGAGATGACGTTGCGCACAACCATGGCACACGGGCGCTCGACGAGAAAGCGCCCGGAGCGTTGCCTCGGCCCGCGCCCGGGGCCAAGGCCTCGAGCGTGGTCATCGGCGACCCGGGCGGAGTGCGAGACAACGATGCCGGCGCGGTGCAGAACCGCCGGACGCACCGCCGGCTTGTGGTGCACACCACAAGAGCCTTGTGCTACCGGCTGGAGGAGGTCGGCATCGCCGCCGAGCTCACCGAGGTGAGCGGCACCTCCTCGCACTGCCCCGATTGCGGGGCTGTGGCCGGGTCCTGGTCTGCACCGACCCCGCTCGTGGCACCGTGCACCACCGCGACGTCGCGGGCGCGCAGAACATGGTCCGGAAACTGGGCCGTGCACCGAGTCTGATCGCTCACATCGAGCACCGTCGGGTGGGCACCCCTGCCCGGCGTGACCAGAGGCGTGTCTCCTACGAGCTGTCTTCGAGGACGACGCCGGAGGTCCCTGCCCGTACCCGGGCCACCACTGTCGCCTCGGCTGGAGTGGAGTCGCTCGTCGCCTGGCGGCGAGGACTCGCGTGACCATATTTGCGCGAGAGGGTACTCAGGCGGCGATGCAGATCGTCCAGCTAGACCAGGGGCGACCCAGTCCGGTACTGGCCGTCCACGCGGCGCGGAAGACCAAGGGGGTTTCCCTCACGCAGGGGGGCCGGCAGCAGGTGGTCAGGGACGCCCTGGTAGGTGACGGGCCGAAGGAAGCGGCCGATGGCTGCGGCCCCTACGGAGGTGTGCAACGGTGAGGTGGTCGCCGGGTACGGGCCGCCGTGTTGCATGGCCCAGGTCACGGCCACAGCGGTCGGCCAACCGTTCCAGATGATCCGGCCTGCTTTCTCCGCGAGCGTGTCGAGCAGTCCGGGAACGACCACGTCGTCGAGTTCGCCGTGAACGGTCGCGGTGAGCTGACCCTCGAGCATCTCCGCAACCTCGATCAGCTGGGTTTCCTCGCTATATTCGGTCATGAGCGAGACGGGCCCGAAACACTCCGCCAAGAGGTGTTCGGCGTCTGAGACAAGTCCCTCAACTGTCGTGAGAAGCAGGGTGGGAGTCCTCGCGCCGTCCGGCTGTCTGCTTCCCTCGGCGATGACCTCGACGGTCGGGTGGTGCCGCAGAGCCGCGAGCGCCTCCTGGTAGGCCCCATCGATCCGGTCGTTGAGAAGTTCGGCGGATGGCTGCGCACCGACCATCGTGCGGATGCGGTCACGGTCGAGGACACCTGCGGGCAGCAACAAGATGCCGGGCTGGGTGCAGAACTGCCCGGCCCCCAAGGTGAACGAGGCGACGTAACCGGAGAGGATCTCGTCCAAGCGGGCCGCCGCGGCCCGCATCGTCACGAACACAGGGTTCACGCTTCCAAGCTCCCCGTAGAAGGGGATCGGTCTCAGCCGCCCGACGGCGATGTCGAACAGCATTCGTCCCACTTTCGCCGATCCGGTGAAGGCCACCGCGCTGATATCGGGATGGGTGATGAGCGCGCGGCCGGCTCTGTCGCCTTCGACCACGGCGAACGTGCCGTCCGGCGCCCCGGCGTCGTGCAGCGCTTGACAGACGATCTCCCCGCAGCGGGCGGAAAGTCGCCGGTGACCGGGGTGTGCCTTTAGGACCACCGGGCATCCAGCGGCCAGTGCGGAAGCCGAATCGCCACCGGCAACACTGAAGGCGAACGGGAAGTTGCTGGCAGCGAAGACGGCAACGGGGCCGAGAGGCCGGAGAAACCGGCGCAGATCTGGCCGCGCTCCTGGCGGCCAGATCTCGTCCGGCGTGTCGATGCACGCCTGCAGGTAGTCGCCTTCCTCGATTACCGCGGCGAGGAACCGCAGCTGGAATGTCGTTCGGACCAGCTCCCCACGCAAGCGGGTCTCGGTCAAATGGGTCTCGGTGATCGCCAAGGCGACCAGCTCATCGTCCGCGCCGTCCAACCGGCCGGCGACCGCACGAAGCATTTCGGCTCTCGTCGCCGGATCGAGCGTCCGCCACCGGGCGGCGGCGGCAACGGCCCTCTCGACGACATCGGACACCTCGAGAAACGAGGTCTCAGGAGGATCGCTGTCGGTGTCAGTCACGCGGGCTCCTTGGAAGGACGGTTTCGGAAAGGCCCCAGCGGCCGCCTCGGCTGAGGCGCTCGCCCGCAGGGCACATGACTACAGCCACTAGATCGTGACTCCCCCGACGTACTCGGGTCCGGGGGGGCATTCGGGATAGAGCTCGGCGAAGCCCTCGGCGTTGTCCTGGGGACAAAAGCCGATGGCTTCGCCGCCAGCGGTGGACCACCAGCGCCGCGTGTTCGCCGACACGCCCCACACGAGCTGGAAGCCCGGGCGTGAGCTTGCCAACGACGCTTCTATGAGCCGCACGAAATCGGCCGGCGAGAGCCAGGTGGAAAGCATGCGGTGGTTCTGCGGAGCGTCGAAACAGGACCCGATGCGCAGACAGACGATGTCCATCGAGAACTTGACGCTGTAGAACTGGCAAAGGGCTTCGCCTGCCGCTTTGCTGACGCCATAGAGGCTGTCGGGCAGCGGTGCCACGTCGTCGGCGAGCGGCTGGGGTCCCCGGACGTGGAAGCCGGCCGCGTGATTGCTGCTCGCCACCACGACCCGCTTCACGCCGTGGCGACGGGCCGCCTCGAGCACCTGACGGGTCCCACCGACGTTGACCTCGAAGAGGTCCGGCCAGGGGGCATCGCCGGCGAAGCCTCCGAGGTGGACGACGGCGTCCGCGCCGCGGCACACCGCGTCGAGCAAACGGGGATCGGTGACCGAACCCTGGTAGATCTCCACCGGCTCATCGGGTGCGGCCTCTGGCGCCGGGATGATGTCGACCAGCCGCGCTGAAGTGGCGAGGTTATCCAACGATGACCGGAGATAGGTCCCGAGCCTTCCGGCTGCGCCGGTGATGACGATGCTACGTGAGGGCGTCACCGTGCATCCGGCTCCACTGCGGCCCCGGTGCGGGCGAGAAAGTCGAAGTCACACCCCTGGTCGGCTTGGCCGATGTGCTCGCTGTACAACGCGCCGTAGCCGCGTTCGAAGATCTTCTCGGGTGGGGTCCACGCCTGCTTGCGCACGCGAAGCTCGTCGTCGGTCACCTCGAGGTGCAGCCGCCGTTCAGCCACGTCGAGAGTGATCAGGTCGCCGTCTTGCACCAGTGCCAGAGGTCCCCCGACGAAGGACTCGGGTGCCACGTGCAGGACACACGTGCCGTAGCTCGTTCCACTCATCCTGGCGTCGGAGATGCGGACCATGTCCCGGACGCCTTCGCGGAGGAGCTTGTCCGGTATCGGGAGCATGCCGTACTCGGGCATACCCGGGCCACCTTGCGGGCCCGCGTGGCGGAGCACGAGGACAGAGTCGGCGCTGACGTCGAGCTCGGGATCGTTGACGCGAGTTTGCATGTCCCTGTAGTCCTCGAAGACGAGGGCAGGCCCGCTGTGGCACAAGAGATGCGGCGATGCGGCGAGATGCTTGATCACAGCCCCGTCCGGTGCCAGGTTTCCGCGCAGGATGGCGAGGCCACCGTGTTCCGACAGCGGGTTCTCCCGGGGCCGGATCACTCGCTCGTCGTGGACGACGGCGTCAGCGAGGTTCTCGCCGAGCGTTCGTCCGCTGACGGTCACCCGCTCGAGGTGGAGGAGGTCTTTGATCTGCGCCATGAGGGCGGGAAGACCCCCGGCGTAATAGAAGTCCTCCATCAGGTACTCACCACTGGGACGGATGTTGGCGAGCACCGGAGTGCACCGGGAGAGACGGTCGAACTCGTCCAGGCTCAGCTCCACGTCACAACGTCCCGCCATCGCGACCAGGTGGATGACGGCGTTGGTGGAGCCGCCGAGGGCGAGCACCACCGTGACCGCATCGAGAAAAGCCCGCCTGTCCGCGAACTTCGACATCGTCAGGTTCTCGCGCACCATCTCCACAATGCGCGAGCCGCTCGCGGCCGCCATCCTGGGGTGAGCTGAGTCCACTGCCGGGATGGACGATGCGCCCGGCAGGGTGAGCCCTAGCGACTCGGCCACAGCGGTCATCGTCGAGGCGGTGCCCATCGTCATGCACTGGCCGGGGGAGCGTGCCATCGCGGCCTCGAGAGTGTCCCACTCGGCTTCGCTTATGGTCCCGGCGCGCTTTTCGTCCCAGAACCGCCACATGTCGGTGCCACTGCCCAATGTTTCTCCGTGCCAGTGACCCGTGAGCATGGGGCCGGCCGGCACGTAGATGATCGGCCTGTTCGCGCTCGCCGCGCCCATCAGGAGCGCCGGCGTGGACTTGTCGCAGCCGCCCATGAGGACGGCCCCGTCGAAGGGGTAGGAGCGGAGTATCTCCTCGGTGTCCATCGCGAGCAGGTTCCGGTAGAGCATCGGCGTCGGCTTCTGGAAGGTCTCCGAGAGCGTGGCGACGGGCATCTCGACGGGGTACCCACCGGCTTCCCAGACGCCGCGCTTGACAGCCTGGGCACGCTCGCGCAGGTGCATGTGGCAGGGGTTGATGTCGCTCCAGGTGTTGAGGATCCCGATGACGGGCTTGCCGGCGAGCTCCTCGGCACCGATGCCGAGTTGGCGGGCACGTGAGCGGTGGCTGAAAGCCCGCAGCCCCTCGCCCTCGAACCAGCGGCTGCTGCGAAGCATTTCGGGTTCGTCGGTCATGAGAGCAGCCCCCAGAGCTCGAGGATCTCGGTGACCTTCGCCCGTGTCTCGCCGGGCAACAATGAGCTCGGCGGTCTTATGTCCCGGGCACATATCCCGAGCTGGCAGAGCGCCTCTTTCACCACCGAGACGTTGTTCGCGCTGGCATCGGCGGCGCGCAGTTCCTCGAAAGGTCGCACCCGGTGCCAGATCTCTGTCACGATGTCGTGCTCGCTATCGGCCAGGGCATGCCAGAGGCGAAGCGACGTCGACGGATCGATGTTCGCCAGTCCGGAGGTGAATCCCGTAGCGCCGACGGCGAAGTATCCCGGGGCATGGAGCTCGGCCAGACCGGCCACCCAGGTGAACCGCCCCGCACCGGCTTCCGCGGCCACCGTCGCGAAACGAGCCGGGTTCGGCACGGCGTACTTCACCCCGATCACGTTGGGGCAGGACTCGCCGAGCCGGGCAAAGGCCGAGCCGGGGATTGCATCGTTGCGCACATAGAGGACCACGCCGAGCTCGGGCACGTCGCTCGCAATGGCTCGGTGGTACTCGATCCACCCGTCGACCGAGACATAAGGGTGGACGGGCTGGTGAACCATGATCATCGCCGCGCCTGCTGCCTGTGCGTCCCTGGCGGCCTCACGGGCGGAGGCGACATCGTGACCGACTCCGACCAGGACCGTTGTGTCGGGGTCGGCGGCCTCCAGGCCAAGACGGGTGACGACCCTCGCCTCAGCAGGGGCCAAGGCATAGAACTCCCCGGTGTTGCCATTCGGGGTGACAGTACGAATGCCACCTTCGATGAGGCGACGGATGACCCGTTGATAGCCCGCCTCGTCAATACCCCCGTCGGGCCCGAAGGGCGTCGTCGGAACGGCTACGACGCCGCTCAGCGACTCTCGTTGTTGCTGTGAGTTCATTCCCGCTCCCGCTTTTCTCCATGGCCGTCGCTGAGCTGGCGCGACACCGTCACCTCAGGGTGTGCCCAGGGCATCGACGACGCGTTGCTGGAACACCTCGATGTGCTGTCGCAAACGATCGGCGGCCGTCTCTGCCCGTCCGGCCAGTGCGTCCTTGGCCATTTTGTGATGCTCAACCGCCTCGCCGGCCCAACTGCCGACGTGCTGCCACACGGTGACGCTGATCAAGGCATTGACGTCGGTCAGGTCGTCGAGCACCTTGACGAGGGCGGCGTTCCCGCAGCCAGCGTAGATCTGACGGTGAAAGGCCCGGTTCGCCAGACTTCGTTCGTACACGTCCTCGCCGTCTTCGGCGGCGACCATGCGTTCGACCCCGGCCTTGAAAGTTGCGGCGTCGAGCCCGCGCAGGATTGTCCGCCGCACTGCTTCGGGCTCCAAGAGCAACCGGAGGTCGCAGACGGCCAGGGCCATCGAGGCGTCCACGGTCCTGACCGAGGTGCCTCGGTGGCTGCTCGAGGTCACGAGCCCCGTCCCGCTCAGGGCCTTGAGTGCATCGCGGACCGGGGTCTTCGACGTGCCGAGCTCATCGGCGATTGCCTTCTCAGTGAGGGGACTCCCGGCCTCATACCGACCCGAAAGGATTGCTCGTTTGATCTCGTTGGCGATCAAGTCGCCACGAGACCCGAAGCGGGGCTGCATGCTCGCCTCGAGCTGGTCCTGTACCATCATGTCATACACAACACATAATATACTCTGTACTTTGATCGGGCTCCAGAGGGGGAATTGGTGGGAAGCGGAGATAGCCCGGAGGGTCCCTGGCTTGGCCCGACGCTCGTGCCGCCGCAAGTCAGCGCCTACCTGTACCCATGGGATCTCGTCGGTGATCCCCACGCTGTCTCGCGACTTGTCTCCGCCGGTTTCAAGCACGTAACCATCGCCGCCGCCTACCACAGCGTGCGGGCAGCGACACCACAGCATCCGCAGCACCGCTTTGTCGTTGCCAAGACCGCCGCGCTGTACCGTCCGGTGCGGAGTGGCGTATGGGGTGGACGTCGGCTTAGTCCGCTCACTGCGTCCTGGACGGGCTCTGAGGATTCGTTCGAGCGGGCGGTCGAGGTTTTCGGTGCTAGCGGGCTGGGGGTCAGCGCGTGGGTCGTGCTGACCCACAACAGCGCGCTCGGCCGCAAGCGGCGCGACCTTGTCATACGCAACTGCTTCGGCGACAGCTACGAGTACGCCCTCTGCCCCGCCAACGCCGAGGTACGCGAGTACGCCGCCCTGCTGGTTGCCGAGGCGGTGCGTGACCTTCCCCTGGAGGGGATCTCGCTCGAGGCCTACGGCCAGTTGGGTGCAGCCCACGGCGGTCACCACGAAAAGACGGTCGGGGCCTATACACCGCTGGCGGAGCAGGTCCTCTCAATCTGCTGCTGCGACGCCTGCCAACGATGCTGGAAAGCCGAAGGCATGGACGCCGGCACTACCGTGCGGATATTGCAGGGGGCGTTCGAAGCTGCCCAGTGCGAGGCTGTCGGAGTCGATGCCACGCCAGACCATGTCCTCGATGCACCGCTGGCCGCACTGCTCCTGGCTTGTCGACAGCTTCACACCGACGCCCTCTTGGAAGGGGTGCTCGCTGCGCTACGGAGTGCCGACCCTTCCCTGCGGATCACCTTGCACGCCCAACCAAACCCGTGGGCTACCGGAGCCTCACCAGGGCTCACGCCGACATCGGCCCGGCGGGCAGGCGCTGTGCTAGTTCCTGTCGAGGCAACCTCGCCGCACAGCGCGGACGCAATTGCAGCAGCCCGGCGCTTGGTGCCAGCGAGCGTAAGTGTGGCGGCCTACGTCAATCTTCTGGCACCGATCGAGCCCGACGATTTCGACGAGCACGCAAGGCGACTCCTGCATGCGGGCGCCGATGAGCTCCATCTGTACCATTTCGGCCTCGCGAACCGGAAACAGCTCCCGTTCTTCTCCCGCCTGGCGTCGTTGGCGTCCTGAGCACCCTGCGTTCGGCGAACACGAACTCGTCGAAGTGATAGTCGCCCTGAGGCAAGGCTACGAGCCCGCCGGCTCGTCTCGCTCTCTCCCGTCCGGGACCAACGCCACGTCTCCTACGAGAACGGCACGATTGCGCTCGCCTCCCGCTCTCGCCTGTCACCGCATCGACCAGAGGTCGGCCCTTCGTCCGGCGAGCGCTTCGTCACGTGCCGACGGGCTCCTCCGATGCCGACTCGAGCGTCTGAGCCAGGCGGCGCAGGAAGGAGCGCACGGTGCGAAGGGCCAGGTGGTCGAGCTCGCGGGCCTCCAGCCGGACGGGCGGCATTGCAGGGACCTGCCTCCAAGTGCCTTCGAGCCGCAGCTCGCTGCGCTCGGCGTCGACGGCGACAATCTCCAGGGCGGCATCGAGCACGAAGCCGCCACCTTGGGCCAAGAGCTTCCAATCGAGCAGGTGGCGGCGCTGCTCGCCCGAAGTCGGGGACGTTGCGGGAAGAAGTGAGACCTCGCTGCAGGGCCCGTCGGGCCGGTCCGCACTGCCGGACGGCGAGCGGCGTTCGTCTCGCTGAACCTTGACGCCGGCGGTGGTCCTCCGCTCGGACCGGGTGGCTTCGCTGCAGGCTGCGTCGAGGATTGGGCCGAGCAGGTGCGTCGAACGCGAGAGCCGGATGCGCGCCACGGCCTGCTCCAGTTCGACGTGCACGACGTCCGCGACCGCAACGGCAGCCGGACCCATGCGGTGAGAGTCGGCCGGGATCGGGTAGGTCCCCGTCTCGATCGAGTGGTCTCGAGCTGCGACCTCAGCCAGTGTGGTCGTCGCCAGCACTTGGCGCAGCACGGCCGTGGCCGCCGACCAGGTCTCGTGCAGGGGGCATACCGCCTCCCAGCGACAGGGCCCCTCACCAAGGGCGCAGCGCTCGGCATGGAGCGGGCCCTCGGCCGCCTCGACGACTTCGAGCACGCTGATGTCCTCCGGCGCCCGTGCGAGCCAGTAGCCGCCGTTGCGCCCGGCCCTGGAACTGGCGACGCCCGCTCGCACCAGGTCGGCGAGGATCTGGGAGGCAAACGTCCGCGGCACCTCCGTCTCGTCGACCACCTCGCGGATCTTCCGTGGTGCCCCCTCCTCGAAGGCCCTGGCGAGCGAGATCGCCGAGCGAAGCACATAGTCGCCTCGCTTCGACAACGTCATGTCCATAACAGGAAGTCCAGTGCTCGGCCTGACGAACATCCGATAACTCGAGCAAAGACCAACCTATCCGACCGCCAGAGGCCTCGTAGTGGAAGACGGAAGTAAGCGCCACGCATGTCATCTCCCATATGACGAGAGACTACTCGTTTCTGTCACTACACGTAGAGTGGACGACGGCCAAGACGAGAACTCGTCTTTCACCACACACTGCCGCGTCTTCATGCAGCTCACGGGGGGGAACTGCAGCGCTACACGTATAGTGATGCGGTGCACGTACTGTCAGGCCTTACACCTTGACAATGCGGGTTCGGCACCCAGTATTTGATCACACCGCCGCGTAGCACAGGATGCCGCGATTCGTCACTTGCCCCCTTGCATATCTCCCGTGGCTCCTCTACTATGTACTCACTGAGCCATGTGTTCGGTGTGGGAACAGTTCTACCAGGTGTTTGTGGTTGTAGCGTGCCATTGGGCCTGATTTGTCCAATGGCATTTGCGGGGCCTACTTCCTACATCCCCTCCCCGGGGGAAAGTACGGGGACAGGAGCGGTCTATGCCTGCCGACTCCGACCAACAAGGGGGGTCGTCCATGTACATGCTGCAACTCGCGAACCAGCACAACGCCGATTCACAGGCCGCTGCCGAACGGGGACGTCTTGTCAGCGAGGTGCGCCATTCGCGTCAACATCGCCCCGAGGGCCTGTGGGCCACCGCTGCAGTCCGTGAGCTCAGTCGTCGCCTGTGGGGTGGGGCGTTCGCGCACAACCCAGAACGAGATCTCCAGGTGGCCGAGGACGTCGCCGTCCTGTGCCAGGTCCCCAACGCGGCCGAAGCGAGCTGAGCACCCCAAGCAAGATCCGCGGCGCATCGCCGTCCGGTGGCTGTTCGATAATGCCGCCGAACCTCACATGACGGTTGCCAGGTTGACCGATCGAACGTGCCGGTCATTCGGTCGTGGTCGTGCGTAACCTGGCGCCGTCGGATGTTCGCAAGGCGGGGTCCGGTCTCGACGTTCCGGTTGCCGCCGGGCTGGTTGTGGCGGCCGACGGCCATCACCTTCTCTTGCCGGGGCAGCAAGACTCGGACCAGACCATGCTGGTCGAGCGGCTCCCGAGCGTGGTCCTCCCCTTGAGGAGACTCAGCCACTGGAGACCTATCGGATCCATTCGGCAGCGGCCTTTCCGCTGCCGGCGGTGGGAAAGCACCGTCCCCGTTTCGGGTTCCTCATCATGGGATCTCGGCCGCTGCGTTCATCGGCGGCGCCTCGTCGTGGATGCGTCCGGGCGAGATCAGCCTGTGAACTGCCAGAGTCGCGGGATGTCACTCGAAGTACGTGCCTCCCGGCGGCTTGTACTTGAGGGTCGCGGGTGCCTTTGTGAGAGCTGGGCTGGACGCTCATCACGCACCGCTAGGCGAAGGCGTTGGCGTAAGCCTTCGCGCGGTGCTCGCACGGGAGTGGGGATGACCTCGATGCCAGCAGAGGCGAAGACCCTTGTCGAAGCCTTGGGGTGGGGTTGGGTTCCCGGTCGCGCGGTAGCCATGGAGCTGGTCCACTCCCTGGCGCACAGGCGACCTGTGCCCGCCAAGACCGACATCTCCAAGACCGTTCAAGCCTGCCAGTCGGCAGAGGTCCGGGCAGCGAGGGTGATAGCGAGCAGCACCACAGCCAGGAGGACCACGGCCAGACCGAGCGCCGCAGACGGGCTCACGCGTAGCACGAGCAGCGCTCCACAAACTGCGCCCGCCACCATGGTCACGACCGCCAAGATCCGGCGACCGACAACCGCTCGGTCTCCCTCAGGAACGTCTGCAGCGATCCCCGTGAGTGTCATCGTCAGCACCGTGGTGGTCAGGTCGGGTACCGCCAGTCGGCGCACGACAGAGTTCTGCAAGCCCAAGGCGATGGCCAAGGATGCAGCGATGGCATCGGCAGCCGTTGCGGGCACGGGGGCGCCGACGAGGAGGGCGATTGTCAGTGCGAGCACCAACAGGACGAACTCAGCGCCCACACAATCGCGCAACAGCAGTGCTCGGCCCTGCCGAAGCCGTTCGAGGACCCGTCTCCGAGCGCCCCAAGGAGAAAACCTCCCAGAGCAAAGAGCGATGCAGCCAGGGAGAACCCCTTGGCTCCAGCAAGTGCGAACCCGACGAACACCACGTTTCCTGTCATGTTGGCCACGAACACTCGACCAAGGCTGAGAATGCTGACTGCGTCAACGATGCCCGTCGTGGCAGTCATGACCATCAGCAGAGCGGGAATCGGTCCGTGATCCGGATCGCCGATCAGACCCTGCCACAGTCCCGGAGAATAGTCGGGGGTCTCCGACCGGCGGTGGTCGGCGACGGCCGGCGGTGGTGGATCTCCCAGAATGTTGTCATCCATTTATGAAACTCTTAGCCGCATATAGCGAACAAGCCTGAGCCAGACGCTCTTGTAGTCGTGGACGGCCGTTGGGCTGATGTCGAATGCCATGGACTCGCTTCAATCAGCACGAATGTGCGGCGATCCTGCCGCCAGGGACCGGCCGGGGGTGGATGCGTTGCATACCCGTGTGCCGGCCATCGTATTCGACCGTCCGAGCCCGGGCGGTCACGGGGTTCGGACCCGATTGTGGTCACCTCTCGCCCTGACCATCACAGCCGGCCGCTCTGGGCGGATAGCCCTCAACACCGCATCGACGATGTCGGTCACGAAGCGGTCGCTGAGCGGCGCGTGCCGGTGAAGCAGCCGGTGGTACAGCGGGCCGTACAGCAGGTCGAGAGTGAGCTCGACGTTCGTACCCGCCGGGATCTCCCCACGAACAGCGGCGCGCCCGATCGCGGCGCGCGCCTGCTCGCGACGGGGCCTGACAAAGCGAGCGTGGTACTCCTTCTCGAACTCGGAGTTGGTCTGCGCCTCAGTGATGAACGCGGCGACTATCCGACCGTACGGCTGGGTCCGCAAGCGCCGCGCCCAGGGCAGGAGCAGCGCGGCAAGATCGCCTCGCAGCGAACCTGTGTCGGGCTCGTCTGGTACAGCGACCGCCCAGGAGTGGTAGAGGGCTTCGAGTGCGAGCGCCTCCTTGGTTGGCCACCAGCGATAGATCGTCGCCTTGCCGACGCCAGCACGCCCCGCAACGACGTCCATGCTCGTGCCCGCGAGACCCCGCTCCAGCAGAACCTCGGTCGTTGCGGCGAGGATCGCGAGTCGGGCCTTCTCGCTCCTCGGGCGGCCTCGTTGGGCGACCGACCTCTCGGTCATCGCCGGCCCGAGAGCTCAGCGAGCGCTGCGGGGATGCTCGCGATGTCTCGATGCCCATAGCCGATTGCCTGCGCCTTGTCGAAGAGCTCGTCTACAACAGCAGTTGCCGGCAGCAAGACCCTGAGGCGCTGCGCCGTGTCGAGCGCGAGGGTGAGGTCCTTCTCCAGCATCTGGATGTCGAACCAAGCCGTGTTGGACGGTTCGACGATGAGAGGAGCTCGTCCTCGGAGCAGTGGCGACCCGATCGCGCTCATGCTCATCACCTCGACGGCCGTACTCCGGTCGATCCCGCCGCGCTCGGCGAGAAGTACGCCCTCTCCGAACGCGACCATCTGGGCAGCGACGCTGATGTTGATCGCGAGCTTCAGCAACAGCCCCTGACCGTTCTCGCCGACCCGGATGACCGAGCCCAGGTGAGCAAGGATCGGTCCGACACGATTGAAGGCCGGCTCGGAGCTACCGACCATGATGGTGAGCGAACCCGACTCCGCCTGAGGAACGCTGCCGGAGACCGGCGCGTCAAGCATCTCCGCCCCGAGCGCGCGCACCCGCGCCGCGAGCTCTCGGCTCAGGTGTGGGCTGACCGTGCTCATATCGACGTAGGCCGTTGCTGGTCGAAGACCGGCGAGGATGCCATCCGCACCGGTGACGACGGCTTTCAGCGCCGCGTCGTCGGTGACGCTGCTGAGCACGACCTCAGCTGCCGCGGCGACCTCCCGCGGCGTGTCGCACCAGGTCAGGCCACGTTCGAGGAGCGCCGCGGCCTTCTCCTGTGACCTATTCGTGCCGAGGACCGGGAAGCCTGCATCGAGGAGCCGGCCCGCAAAGCGGCTGCCCATCACGCCGAGCCCAACGACGCCGA
>Ga0247845_1000055_pt1 | contig 21341 bp, 19 predicted proteins | sample PFST25metaG_2_FD_186008 | JGI IMG/M metagenome (GOLD analysis project Ga0247845, IMG submission 186008) | Peat soil microbial communities from Stordalen Mire, Sweden - P.F.S.T-25 | ecosystem: Environmental > Terrestrial > Soil > Wetlands > Peat | place: Sweden: Norrbotten County, Stordalen Mire...
TTCATCATCGTCTGCGACATCGGCCATTGCTTCGACCTGTACGCCGCCTTTGACGGAACCGGGAACTATCGCGCGTTCCCCAACGCCCAGACCAACCGGATCTTTCTGCGCGATCTGGCCAAGCACACCGACACGCTCCGCCGCGTGTTCGAGGAACCGCTGGCCCTCGATCCATCCAAGCACTCGGCCAAGATTACGCGCGAGGTGGCGGCGCACCTGGCCGCCCTGGCCAAGAAGCTGGAAGACGATGGGCTCGATCAAGAGCTGATCGCGCAGTTCCTCATGCGCTGCCTGTTCACCATGTTCGCCGAGGACGTGGGCCTGCTGCCCGAGGGCCTGTTCACCAAGGCGCTCAAAGAGCTGTGGCTTCCCCACCCGGCGTCGTTCCCAGGCGGCGTCGAGGACCTGTGGCGCAAGATGAACGACGGCGGCGAGATGTTCGGCGTGGTGGGCAAGATTCTGCGCTTCAACGGCGGCCTGTTCGCCCACCCCAGGGCGCTCAAGCTCGACAAGAAAGCCCTCGCGCTTCTCTTGCAGGCGGCCGAGTGCAACTGGTCCGACGTCGAGCCCGCCATCTTCGGCACCCTGCTGGAACGTGCCCTCGATCCCAAAGAGCGCCACGCGCTGGGCGCCCATTTCACCCCGCGCGCCTACGTCGAGCGCCTGGTCAGGCCCACCATCGAGGAGCCGCTACGCGCCGACTGGGACGTGGTGCAGGTCCAGGTGCGCCGGATTGTTGTCGCCGCCGAACGCGCCAAGACCGACAAGGCATCGAAAGACAAAATCAAGGAAGCCGTGGCCGTCGTGCGCGAGTTCCACCAGAAGCTGTGCCACACGCGCGTGCTCGATCCCGCCTGCGGCTCGGGGAATTTCCTCTATGTCACCCTCGATCTGTTCAAGCGCCTGGAAGGCGAGGTGCTGAGCCTGCTGGAATCCTTGGGCGAGAAGCAAACCCTGATGCACATGGAATCCGTGCGCGTGACGCCTGCGCAATTCCAGGGCATCGAGATTAAACGCTGGGCCAAGGAAATCGCCGAGCTGGTGCTGTGGATTGGTTACCTGCAATGGCACTTCCGCATGTACGGCAAGACAATGCCCGTGCCCGAGCCCGTCCTGCACGACTACAAGAACATCGAGTGCCGCGACGCCGTTCTCGCCTACGACGGCGAGCCCGAGCTGGTGCGCGACGAAAAGGGCAAGCCGGTCACGCGGTGGGATGGCGAAAGCATGAAGACCAGCTCCACCACGGGCGAAGAGATCCCAGACGAGTCGAAGCGCGTGGAGGTCTACAAGTACAAGAATCCGCGTAAGGCTGAATGGCCCGAGACGGATTTCATCGTGGGAAATCCGCCGTTTGTTGGCAAGAATCGCATACGCATCACACTCGGGGATGCATACGTCGATGCCCTTCGACAAGCCCATCCTGATGTCCCAGAAACGGCCGACCTCGTGTTCTACTGGTGGAACGAGGCCGCGGAACACGTTGCAGCGGGACGCTGTGCCCGATTCGGTCTGATCACCACCAACAGCATCACGCAAACGTTCAACCGTAGAGTAATTGAAACCGCGAACACTCGGGGAGTCTCGCTGGTTTTTGCCATTCCAGATCATCCATGGGTGGATACCGCCAGCGGGGCCGCCGTTCGCATTGCAATGACCGTCGGTGAGGCCGGTTCTCGTAGCGGCAAGCTGTGTCTCGTCACTCGCGAGTGGTCGATCAACGACGGTGTGTCCGGAGTGGAGATCCAGGAGTGTGTTGGAAAGATCAGCCCCAATCTGACCGTTGGTGCGCTGGTCTGCGAAGCAAAGCCGTTGGCGGCCAACCTTGGCATATCCTTTCAGGGGATAATCCCGCTAGGCGATGGATTCAAGTTGACGGGAGACGAGGTTCGCAAGTTCGGCAAGGACATGCCGCCGGTGATTCGGCGCTATACGATTGGGAGAGACTTGGTGCAGGTTCCCGAAGAGCGATATTTGATCGATTTCTGGGGCCTGTCCGAAATCGAAGCGAAGACAAAGCATCCGGCCCTGTACCAACACGTTCTCGTACACGTGAAACCGTTGCGAGATCAGAATCGTCGCTCATCTCGACGTGACAATTGGTGGCTGTTTGCGGAAAACGCCCCAAAACTGCGCGGATCTCTGTCTGGGCTTTCCCGATACATCGGCACCTCAGAAACCTCAAAACACAGGACCTTCGTATTCATCTCTGCTGAGGTTCTCGCAGATCAGAAACTTCGCGCCTTTGCTCTTGACGATGCGTACTACCTGGGAGTTCTGTCCAGTCGCATCCATGTTTCATGGGCGCTCGCAGTTGGAGCCAGGCTGGAGGACCGTCCCGTATACAACAACACCCTGTGCTTCGAGCCGTTTCCGTTTCCGGTAGCTATCAAGTCGCAGCAAACACGCATCCGTGCGCTCGGCGAGGAACTGGACGCCCAGAGGAAGCGCCAACAAGCCGCGCACCCCGATCTCACCATCACTGGCATGTACAACGTCCTCGAAAAGCTCCGCTCGGGCGAGGCGCTCACGGCCAAGGACAAGGTCATACACGAGCAGGGCCTGGTGTCCGTGCTCAAAAAGCTACACGACGATCTCGACGCCGCGGTCTTCGACGCCTACGGCTGGCCACACGATCTTTCCGATGAACAGATCCTCGAACGCCTGGTGGCACTGAACGCCGAGCGCGCGGCCGAAGAGAAGCGCGGCCTGGTCCGCTGGCTGCGCCCGGAATTCCAGAACCCCGGCGGCGCCAAGGCCGCAACCCAGGAAAAGCTCGCCGCCACCGACGAGCCCGAGGAAGCCGCCGTCACGCAGCCCACGGCCGCCACGCCCTGGCCCAAGAAGCTGCCCGAACAGATCGCCGCCATCCGCGACATCGTGACCAAGGCCGCAACCGAATGGTCCGTCGAGCAAGTCGCCAGCGCCTTCAAGGGCGCCAACAAGGCCGACGTCGAAGAGGTCCTGGACAGCCTGGCGGCGCTCGGCATCCTGGCCGGCTACAAGTCCAAAGGCGCCCGCCGCTGGAAACTCACCCGCGCTGCGGTGTAGGGGGCTGACGCTGGTTCAACGCGAGGTTGACTGTCGGGCGCGCTGGGACAACGCTAGAGACATCCAGGCAACCCGACGGCCAGCTACCGACGGGCGGCCGTCGATAGCATCCCCGGCGGCCCGTTTGGCGCTTTCTCTTCACGGGATGCGGAGGGATGCGCAAGTGACTGCAACCAGCGAGACAAACTCCAAGAACGCCGACGATGTCCAGGGCAAGGAGGAATCAACACAGGATGTCGCCAGTCCGACGGTGCTAGTCGGCCCACTCACGCCAAACACAACCAGGAACAAGCCAGATTGGGACGAGTGGCGCTGTCGCCCTCAAGGAAGTGTGGCTGAGGCTGTCGCTTTGTCATGTGACGTAGCCCCGGACCAGGTTGACTTCCTCAATGAGTTTGAGGCGCCCGACCTCAGACAGTTCTACAAGCGGCTGCGAATCGCCGACGAGAATGTGAAAGCGGGGACACTTCCCTACGTGAACTGGTATCCGGACGAGCTGGCCTATGACATCTTCCGCACCGTCAGACTGGGTGTGTTCGCGAATTGGGCCGAGGGCTTGAGCTGGGAGCTACCAAAGGCTTTCCCGCGGCCTGAAAAGAAAGGGAAACCTGCCGTCGACTGGACCGTGTGGGGGCACAGACCCCAAGCGGAGCTGTGGGAAGTGGTGGCGGTGTCTCTGGACATAGCGCCAGATTCGCTCACGGATTCCATGCGAGGGGGGGCATTCGATCTGTGCCCATCGTGGCGGTCGCATCCGCAAGAGTTCCTGGACCGCCTGGCGATAGCGGAAGCCCATCTTGGGAAGGGCCTGAACGTAGTGGAGATCGTCGAGAAGAAACGCCGCAAGCACTTCAGCACAGTCAGCCTTGCCGACTTTGCCGCGTGGTTTGTTGGGCTCGATCCGCCCTTGCCACCGCCCCTGCCCAAGAAGTTTCCGAAACCCGCGCCGTCGGAGCAACCGCACACTGGAAGTAGCTGGCCATGGGGCACCTACGAAACGGAGGCGCTAAAACAACTGGCGGCTGCTGTTCGCGAGTTCTGGATGAAATACGATCCTGCCAAACCACGGACCGCACCGACGAACGACAAAGTCAAGGAGTGGCTGAAATCCCGAGGAGTAGCAGACCGAACTGCTGAGGTGATGGCGACGATCATCCGCCCAGACGCTCTTCCTCCCGGTCCCCGGCCGATCTGACGAGACGCGATCGCCACAAGAAAGAAGAAAACATCCGCGCCCATCTGCCCTCTGCTTTTCCAGGCTATTCCGGGCAAAAGCGGGGTTGTCCGCGCCCAGTTCCCGCGACCCCCGCGCATTTTATTCTAGCCAGACCGTGGCCAATATCGTCGGCAAGATGCTGACAAGACAAAGAAGCGCAGCCCGCCGTCTTCCCGCCCACGTAGCCCGCGCGATCGCCGTTGCGGCCCAGACTGACCCGCGCACCGTCGCGCGCGTAGTTGCCGGCCTGCCTACGAGGGCAGCAACACGCGATCGCATCGTGCGGGCGCTCCACAACCGCGCTGCCCTTCATGAGGTCTCGCCGGGAGAGGTGCTGTGATGGCCCTGACGTTGGACATTGCCAGCGACGTGCGCGCCGCCGTCGCGTCTGTGGTGCCAGACTTGCGGGCGGCGGTGGTGGAGGCCGTGCGGACGGCCATGATGGATCGGCTAGTGACAGTTGAAGAAGCGGCCAGCATCGCGGCTTGCTCAACCGGGGCCATCCGGAAGCGGATTGCGCGGGGCACGCTGCCCGCCGTGCGCGTGGGCCGGACCGTGCGTGTGCGTACATCTGACCTGCTCGGCGAGGTGCGGCGGTGACTGCGGGCCTGTCCGAGCTGCTGCGCGCGCTGCAACCTCACAAGCTGCGGAAGACAGGCAGCGGTTGGGCTGCCTGCTGCCCTGCCCACCAGGACAAGCGGCCGTCTCTCTCAATCACTGAGGCGGCCAATGGGAACGTGCTGGTCAAGTGTCACGCTGGATGCCGCACGGAAGACGTGCTGGTGAAGCTGGACTTGCCCATGGCGGTCTTGTTCCCTGACCATGGGGAGCCGGTGGCGACGCCACTCAGGACCGCCCCGACCACGACGGAGCGCGAGATCGTCTACGACTACCGCGATGAATCGGCCCGGCTCGGCTTCCAGGTCGTACGCCAGCCTGGCAAGAATTTCCGGCAACGCCGACCCGACGGGAAAGGCGGCTGGATCTGGAACCTGGACGGCGTAGGGCGCGTTCTCTACCGCCTGCCCGAATTGATGGCAACCGGGACCGATCGCACGGTCTACGTGGTGGAGGGTGAGAAGGACGTCGAGACGCTGCGCGGACTTGGCGAAGTGGCCACGACGAACCCAGGCGGCGCGGGCAAGTGGAGGCCCGAGTACACACCGGCGCTTCATGGGCGCCACGTCGTGATCCTGCCTGACAACGATGATGTGGGCCGCAAGCACGGCGAAGACGTTGCGCGGGCGCTGACTGGTGCAGCCGCATCGGTCAAGGTCGTGCATCTCCCTGGGCTGGCCGAGAAAGGCGACGTCTCGGACTGGCTCGCGGCCGGCGGGACCGTCGCGGACCTGCAACTGCTTGTCAGAGCAGCACCCGCCCTTGGCACCACCTCCGAGATCGCCGGCGTGTCGGAGCGTCCGCCCAAGGTTCCAGTTGTCGAAACGAACCTGTGGCCTGCCCCTATCGCGCGAGAGGCATTCCACGGACTGGTGGGCGGTATCGTGGACGCAATTGAACCCCACACCGAATCGGACCCCGTGGCGATCCTGGTTCAGCTACTAGCGGCGATCGGAAACTGTGTCGGCCGCGGGCCGCACTTCCTGGTGGAGCGGACGCCGCACTACCCTGTGATCTTCGCCGTCTTGGTGGGGACATCTGCCAAGGCCCGCAAGGGCACGTCCTGGGACCATGTGAAGCGCTTGCTGCGCGACGTGGACCTCGAATGGGCGGACACCAGAATTGTGACCGGGCTTTCGAGCGGCGAGGGCGTGATCTGGGCAATCCGAGAACCGATCGAAGCGATCAAGCCGGACAAAGGAAACAAGGGCGCCATGGTCCGGGTTCAGATTGACGAGGGCGTAACCGACAAGCGGCTCATGGTGGTGGAGCCCGAGTTTGCTTCCGTTCTCCGGGTGGCGTCTCGGGATGGCAACACCCTGACCGGTGTTTTGCGCCAGGCATGGGACGGCGGAAATCTGAAGACGCTGACCAAGAACAATGCCTGCGAGGCGCGCAATCCCCACGTGTCAGTGATCGGGCACACGACACGCGACGATCTTCTAAAGTACCTGGACCGAACGGACGCGGCCAACGGCTTCGGCAACCGGTTCCTGTGGCTTTGCGCGAAGCGGTCCAAGTTGCTTCCCGACGGTGGCTCCCTTGACCCGGCGACGCTGGTCCCTCTCGTCTCGGAACTGCGGGCCGCAATCCGGTTCGGACGTGAGCATGGGGAGACACCTCTGCCACGCGACGGCCAAGCGGCCTCAGTCTGGCGCAATATCTATGGGGAGCTGTCGGAGGGCCGCCCCGGCTTGTGTGGGGCGATGGTGGGCCGGGCTGACGCTCAGGTGGTCCGGCTGTCCTTGCTGTATGCGCTCATGGATCGGTCGTCCGAGATTCGGCGCGAGCATCTGGAAGCCGCGCTGGCGGTCTGGGACTACGCGGAAGCGTCCGCACGTTTCATCTTCGGAGCTGGTCTTGGCGACCATGTGGCAGACGAGATCCTGCGGCGGCTCAGGGCCGCGCCGGACGGTCTGACCCGCACGGACATTAGCCAGTCGTTCGGCGGGCACCGGGCGGCTGCGGATCTTGCCCGAGCGCTGGGCCTGCTGACCCGGCACGACCTGGCCCATGCGATGAGCGAGACAACTGGTGGGCGCCCCGGCGAACGGTGGTTTGCTGGGCCAGGCGAAAAAGGCGGAGAAAGCGAAGAAAGCCCCCCTTCTTCCGCTTCTTTCGCTTCTTTCGCGGGGGGATCTGGCTAGATGGGGCGATATCTTGACCGGGCGAAGGCAGTAACCGGCCCGGTTCGGGACCAGAACCTGGCAGTGCCGGCGCCCCTGGGTTCCAGCGAGGAAACACTCGCGGCCGTGGCCATAGTGCCAACGGCCAATGTGTGTGACGACTGCGGCAAGGAAGCCACCGTGACCATCGTGACCGACTTCGGCGCCCGATACTGCCGGCGATGCCTTCGGGGCGGATGACCATGGCAACCGATGATGACGCAGACATCGGCGGAAACGATTCGGCGGATCTCGTCGTGCTTTCGGATGGATCCGCCGGCACCCTATCCCCCCCACCTGGGCCGAAGATCGATCTGCGTGACCCGCACGCGGTACGGCGAGAACTGGCAGCGGTCTACCGGGACACACGCGCCGGTCGCCTGGACCCTTCGGCCGCCACCCGTCTCGGCTACCTGCTGTCTTTGCTCTTGCGCGCCTTCGAGACGACCGAACTGCAAGACCGCCTCGAAGCGCTCGAACGCACGATTGGAGAAAGGAGAGAACCCCATGCCCGTGGACCGAATCGCTAGGTTGTACGAGGGACTGACGCTCAAGGAGAGGGCCGTCTTGGCATTTGGCTACCTCACCGAACTGAACTTCCAGGAAGTTGAGAGAATCCTCGCCACGGTCCCGCGCAAGGTCTATCGCATGCTCGACAACGACCATACTCGCTGGGCCGACGGTCTCCGCAGGATGGCGCTGTTCTTTGGGATGGAGCACTGGCGATTTCAGGCAAAGTCTTTGGCGGCGAGTGGCTTCTTGATGCACATGTACAACAAGCCGGATGTTAGCGAAGAGGAAGACGAGCGCGTCGGGGTCTGCTTCGATGCGTGGGGTGTTTGGGAAACTCGATTGATGACCATGGATGTGGCGCTCGAAGCGGTCTGCGCCAAGCACAAGGTTGACGCGGCGGCGATCCGCCGTTACTGCGACATCGAAGGACCCTACCAGGCACTTGGGCCAGGGGCGGTCGACCCAAAGCTGCTGGAAGAGATGACAACGGCCTATGACGGTCTGCTTCAGGGATGGGAATGAGTCCGCTTGTACACACACCGGTCGGCTTGTGTACACCGATGCGCTTTTAGGCTTGACTAGAGAAACCAGTGGTATACGCTGAAACCATGGCAAAGCGAATCAAGACGGGCGATCCCAAGGTGGCAGTCGGCTACGTTCGCGTCAGCACGGACGAACAGTCCCTAGGCCCGGAGGCGCAGCGGGCCGCTATCGAGAAGTGGGCGCAGTCGCGCGGCGTGCGCGTGGCCGCCGTGTTCGAGGACCACGGCATCAGTGGAGGCGCCTCGCTGGAGAAGCGCCCCGGCTTGTTGGCTGCCCTTGCCGCCCTCCGTGAGAACGGGGCGGGCTTGCTGGTGGCGGCGAAGCGTGACCGCATCGCCAGAGACACCGTGATTGTGGCCATGGTCGAACAGGCAGCCGTCCGCGCGGGCGCCACAGTGACCACGGCCGATGGGGCGAGCGACGGCGCAGGCCCGGAAGGCCAGCTGATGCGCGGGATCGTGGACGTGTTCGCTGCCTACGAGCGCGGAGTGATCAAGTCCCGCACGCGGGCTGCCCTCGCCGTCAAGCGCACACGGGGCGAGCGCATCGGTGGGATCCCCTACGGCTACGAACTGACGGCCGATGGCGTCCACCTGGCCGAGAACGCGGCCGAGCAAGCAGTCATCGGGCAGATCCGCGGGCTGCGCGCGGCGGGCCTGTCCTTGCGAGCGGTGACGGCCGAGTGCGAGCGCCGGGGCATGGTGTCCCGCGTGGGGCGGCCGTTCTCGCTCACGCAGATTGCGCGGCTGGCAGCATGAGCGGCAAGAAGCGTATGGTCGACTTGGCCGCCGTCCGGCGGGGTCTTGCCGGCCTGGACGCCACCGTCAAAAGCTGGCCTGAACTCACCACACCCGAGGCGCGGGAACGTCTCGGGGCCTACCTGGAAGACGAAAGGGAACACGACATGGGCAGAACGAAGAACGCGAAGGACAAGGGACCGACTGTGCAGACCGCCGTCCGCCTGGACCTGGAACTAATAACCCGCCTGGACGCCGTCGCGCGCAAACTGTCCCGGCCTGGCCTCGAAGTGACCCGCACCGACGCGCTTCGGATCTGCCTGCTGACCGGGCTACAGGCAATCGAAAAGGAGCGGTAACGGTGGCCTCGGTCTACAACAGGGGCACCAAACATCGGCCGCACTGGTGGGTGGAGTATCGGGACATCGACGGCCGCCGGAAGGCCGTTCCTTCCCGCCAGCCTACGAAGAAACAAGCGCGCCTATACGCCGAAAAGGTGGAGGCCCGGATCGCGGCCGGCAACGTCGGAATCCCAGAGCGAACGCCCGAGGAGGCGTCCCGCCATCGGCTCACGGTGAAGGAACTGGCGGACACCTTCCTGCGTGACTACTCCTCGCCGCGGTTGAAGGATGCCGCCAGATACAGGAGGGCTGTTGGCTTCACGCTGCACCACCTGACCGGCTCGCTTGGCTACATGCGCGTCGTGGACGTGGGGCGGCTGCATCTGGCCCGGCTACGGGATGAGAAGCTGGCCGCCGGATTGTCGAAGGCTACGGTCAAGCTGGTCTTGGCCTACACGTCACGCATGTGGAACTGGGCACGCGCGGAAGGCTTGATCGATGTTTCCAATCCGGTGACCCTGGTGGACAAACCCTCGGTGGCCGGGCAGGCGATGGACTTCAACTTCTTGTCGATGGATGAGGCGGACCGCTTGCTGTCATGGGCGCGTGAGAAACAGCCGAAAGAATATCCGGCCTATGCCACAGCCCTCTATACCGGCCTGCGCATGGGCGAGCTGTGGGGCTTGCGGTGGGCTGACTGCGACCTGGACCGCGGTTTGCTCACGGTGCGCCGGTCCTACCGACTGGCCCCCAAGTCGGGCAAGCCGCGCGCGGTGCCCATCAACCCGGCGTTGCTGCCGATCCTTCGCCAGTGGCGGAATGACTGCCCGGCCTCGGATGAAGCCTTGGTCTTCCCCACGGCCCGCGGGTTCATGAGGCAGAAGGATCGCGACTACGGATTCAAGGCCGCGCTGACCGGCGCCGAGTGCCACGCCGTCACCTTCCACGGCCTTCGCCACACCTTCGCCAGTCACTTCATGATGTCTGGCGGGAACATCCTCACCCTGCAAAAGCTCCTCGGTCACTCCTCGGTGGCGGTGACGATGAAATACGCCCATCTGGCCCCGGACTTCATGCGAGACGAGATCGCCCGCCTACGCTTCGAGCGGCCCGCGGCCGTCGTTACGAACCTTGCCGAGCGTCGGGCAGGCACGGGATAGTGGGTAGAGAGAAACAGACCGATGCGTCAGCTATTTCATCTGCGATGAGAGTGATCTTGCCCGCCATCACGGCACATCGCAGAATCGAGTAACAGATTGAAATGCTTCGCCTAATTTCAATCGCGTGAGTCTCCGCGCGCATCTTCGGCGTGCAACACATGAACAGAAGAGCAGTCTCTTTTTTCTTGATCGAGAAATGATCGAAATGCACAATGCATTTGTCTTTCGCCCTGGCGTTCATTTGTGGATGTCAGGAGTCAATTCTAAGACCCATGCTTGGCGAGAAGCCAAGCGTTATTTGCCCTGACGTTCCGACGTGGATGTCAGGAGTCAATTCTGAGACCCCGCTTGGCGAAAAACCAAGTGGGGTTTCTTTTTGACGTCGCTCGCAGGAGGTTCGGGTGAGAGTAGCGATTTTCATCGACGGCGCACACCTTGGAAAGATCCTCAAGAACCACCACAGCGGGGTGCAGGTCGCATTCGACCGCCTGGCCAGCGAGCTGTCGGCGGGTCACGAACTCCTGCGCACCTACTACTACGACGCTCCACCGTACCAATCCAATCCACCGACGCCTGAAGAGTCCCGGCGGTTTTCGGCTCGTCAGGGTTTCTTCTCGTCGCTGAAGAAGCTGAGCCGATTTGAGGTGCGGGAAGGGAAATGCGCTCGCGTGTGGGATACGGACCGCAACGACTGGAAGTACATGCAGAAGCGCGTCGACGTGCTTTTCTCGGTGGATCTAGTGCGTCTCTCATCAAAGCAAAGGATAGATCGTGCTGTCTTGATTGCCGGCGACTCGGATTTTCTTCCTGCTGTGGCCGTGGCGAAAGATGAAGGTGTCCAGATCCAAATAGTTCACTCGCCAGACAGGAAGCAGGTCCATCGCGACCTTTGGGACGCGGCAGATGAACGCATCGCGCTCGACGTGGAGCTGATCTCGAAGGTCAAGCGCTAGTCCAACGGGCCGCGAACTCGGCAGGGTGAATCACGCTTCTTGCCCGAGGCCTGTGCCAGCTGGATGGCGGGCCATACGGTTCGTTCGGCACCCTCTCTCCACTTCAGATCCGGCGGATTACTACACATTCCCTACAGACGCGCCGCCTCCATCCTCGGCCACCTCCCAAAACCTGAATGATCTTGCAGTGGAGCTGATGGGGATCGAACCCACGGCCTCTAGAGTGCGATTCTAGCGCTCTCCCAGCTGAGCTACAGCCCCAAACCCGCCGAAACGGGTCAGGGGATTGTACTTGTGGCGATCGGGTTTGCAACCAGGAAGTCCCAGGGGTCTATTCTCGTCCGGACCATGGCGCGCAAAGCAAACCCCGACCCCAAGGCCGAGACCACGCCAAGGCCGGCCGCGGCCAAGGTGCGCGCCGGCCGGGTACGCGCCGATCTGGCGCTGGTCGAGCAAGGGCTAGCCCCCACGCGCGAGAAGGCGCGAGCGCTCATCCTGGCGGGGCAGGTACTCGACGGCGATCGCCCGGTGGACAAGGCCGGCGATCTGGTCGGGGCGCAGGCGGTCCTGCGCCTTCGCGGCGAACCCATGCCCTACGTCTCGCGCGGCGGGCTCAAGCTGGCGCATGCGCTTTCGACTTTCGGCCTCCAGGTGAAGGACCTGGTAGCCATCGATGTGGGCGCCTCGACCGGCGGCTTCACTGATTGCCTGCTTCAGCGCGGCGCACGGCGCGTGTACTGCATCGATGTCGGACACGGCCAGCTCGACTGGAAGATCGCCTCGGATCCACGCGTGGTCGTCGTCGATCGCACCAACATTCGCCTCATGCCACCCTCGCGCATTCCCGAGCCCTGCGCGCTTGCCGTGGTCGATGTCTCTTTCATCTCTTTGCGCCTGGTGCTGCCCGTGTTGCCCGCTTTGCTCCATCCGGGCGCGCCCGTGGTTACTTTGGTCAAGCCGCAGTTCGAGGTGGGCCGGGCCAAAGTGGGCAAGGGCGGTATCGTACGCGACGAGGCGGATCGGCAGCACGCACTCGACCAGGTGAAAACCGTCGCACGCGATCTGGGCTACGAGGTTCTGGGAGAGACGACCTCCCCCATCACCGGGGGCAAGGGCAACGTGGAGTTTCTCCTCCATCTTCGCCATCGCTAGCGGGGAAAGCGCCAGGGCAAGCACGATCAGGCCCATCGTCCTGCTGGTACTCAGGCGGTCCGCCGTCTATTGTGGTGCCTGATGAACATTCTCGTCACCGGTGCGGCCGGATTCATCGGTTCTCACCTGGCCGAACGGCTTGTCGCGCGCGGGGATCGCGTCACCGGGTTCGACAACTTCGACGGGTTCTATCCGCGCGCGGTCAAGGAACGGAATCTCGCGGGGCTTCGCCGAAACCCGGCTTTCCGCCTGGTCGAGGGTGATCTGACCGACCCGCACGACATCGCCGCTGCCCTGGATGCCGCGGGCAAGCTGGACGGGGTGGTGCACCTGGCGGCGCTGGCCGGCGTGCGGCCATCGATCAAGACCCCGCAGCGCTACTGGGCGGTGAACGTGACCGGCACGCTGCACCTTCTTTCCGCCTGTCGCACGCGCGGTATCAAGCGGTTTGTCTTCGGCTCGTCGTCTTCAGTCTACGGCAAGGATAGCTCCGTGCCGTTTTGCGAGACGGATCCCTGCAGTAGGCCGCTTTCACCCTACGCGGCGACCAAGCGGGCGGGCGAACTGCTCGCCTTTACCGAGCACCACCTCTACGGCTCGTCGGTCACCTGCTTGCGTTTCTTTACCGTGTACGGACCGCGCCAGCGCCCCGACTTGGCGATCCACAAATTCACCAGGCTCATTGCCGACGACCAGCCGATTCAACTCTTCGGCGACGGAACCTCCTCGCGGGACTACACCTGGATCGATGACATCCTCGACGGCGTGCTCGCCGCCATCGAACAGCAGGCCCGGCACACCAGTCCTGCGTTTCTCATCTACAATCTGGGGGGCGCGCGTCCCACCGGCCTGAAGAATCTGGTCGACCGCATCGCCGCTGCCCTGGGAAAGCCGGCCCGTATCGACTGGCAACCCGAGCAGCCCGGCGACATGCCGCACACATTGGCCGACTTGGATCTGTCCCGGCGCGATCTGGGCTACGCGCCCCAGGTCAGCATCGAGCAAGGCATTCCCCGCTTCGTCGCCTGGTGGCGCGCCGAGAACGGTCGGTAGTTAGCCTTTTCACCACAGAGAACACATCGCAGCCTGACGGCCGCAACCAAAGGGATCACTCCGGCCACGGCCACGACCACGGCCACGACCACGACCACGACCACGGCTTCTTGCAGCCATCGCGGCGCTGTCGAGAATCTTCGCGGCTTGCGAAGAAACTCAACGTCAGTAGTACAGAGCTCGGATGAGAAGGAAGAATCCGGACCGCGGAGAACGCAACCCTTCTCTTTCCTATCCGGCTCTGTGACCTCTGTGTCCTCTGTGGTGAAAAAAGCTAGCCTCGACCCCTCCCCACCCCGTAGTACGTAAACCCAGCGGCGCGCACGGCTGATGGTTCCCAGACGTTGCGCCCGTCGACGACCACCGGCGTGCGCATGAGACTACCCAGGCGCCCGAAGTTGGGCCGGCGGTAGTCGTGCCATTCCGTGACCAGGGCCAGGGCATCGGCGCCCTCGGCACATTGGTAGTTGGAGGCCTGGAATTCCACGCGTTCACCCAGGAGCTTGCGCGCCGTCGGGATGGCGACTGGGTCGGTGGCTGCCACGCGGGCACCGGCGGCTAGCAAGTCCTCAATAAGGACCAGCGCCGGCGCCTCACGCACATCATCGGTACCGGGTTTGAAGGCAAGCCCCCACACGGCGATCTTGCGACCACGAAGGTCGCCGCGAAAGTGTTCAAGCAAGCGTTCGGCCAGGAGGTGTTTCTGCCGTTCGTTGACCGCTTCCACCGCTGCCAGGACCTGCAGGCGCGTGCCCGCTTCCTTGGCGGTGTTGATCACCGCGCGCAGATCCTTGGGAAAGCAGCTTCCACCGAATCCCGCCCCCGCGTACAGGAACTTGGTGCCGATGCGCGCGTCCGAACCAAGTCCCTTGCGCACGAGCTCGATGTCCGCGCCGACCGCATCGCACAGACGGGCGATTTCGTTCATGAACGAGATGCGCGTCGCCAGCATGGCATTGGCGGCATACTTGGACAGCTCGGCCGAGCGGCGGTCCATCACCAGGATGCGGTCGCTCGATCGGGTAAAGGGCGTGTACAAGGCCTGCAGGGTGGCCAGCGCGCGCGGGTCGCTGGTCCCCACGATCACGCGATCGGGCTTCATGAAGTCGTTGACCGCATCGCCCTCCTTGAGAAACTCGGGGTTGGCCGCAACCGCGAATTCGTGGTGTGCATGCTGGCGCACGATCGCCTCGATCTTGTCGCCGGTGCCGACCGGCACGGTGGACTTGGTCACCAGCACGGCCCAACCCGAAAGGGCGCGTGCGGCCGTTTCTGCGGCTTGGAAGATGTAGCGGAGATCGGCCGAGCCGTCGGGCGCGGGTGGGGTGCCCACCGCCAGCACCACGACCTCGGCTCCTGCCACAGCGGAGGATAGGTCGGTGGTGAAGGCGAGTCGGCCTTCCTGCACGTTGTGGGTGATCAGCTTGTCCAGGCCGGGTTCGTAGATAGGCACTTGGCCCCGCTTGAGCGCGGCGATCTTTTCCTCGTCGATGTCGCAACAGGTGACGTCGTTGCCCATGTCCGCGAATCCCGCACCCGCAACCAGTCCGACGTAGCCGGTGCCGATGACACAGATTTTCATGAGGCGATTAGCCTAGCATGGTCGAGTCTTGCGACCGCAAGGCTGCGGTGTGGAATAATCTCCACCCATGCAGGTGATGATTCTCGCGGCTGGACGTTCGACCCGTCTTGGCTCTCTCGGCATGGCGCTTCCCAAGCCGCTGCTACCCGTGTGTGGCTACCCTGCCGTCACCTATGCCTTGGCGTTGTGTCGGCAAGCCGGCCTGCACGACGTCGTGATCAACCTGCACCACCACGGCGACAAGCTCGGCAAGGCCTTGGGTGACGGCTCGCAGTTCGGCGTCAACCTGCGCTACTCGGTCGAGGAAGAGCTCCTCGGCACGGGCGGGGGCGTGGGCAAGGCCCGCGCGCTCTTTGCATCCGAACCGGTGCTTATCATCAACGGCAAAGTCGCGGCTGAGGTCGATCTGCGTGCGGTCATCGCGGCCCACGGCCAGGCGCCTCGCGGAACAATGGCCACCATGGTGCTGCGCACGGATCCTCATCCTGAACTGTGGGCGCCCATCGGCGTGGATGCGAACGGCAGAGTGATGAGCATCCGAGGCCAGTGCGCGGGTCGCCCCGCGCTTCTCGCCCCGCGCATGTTCACCGGCATCTACGTGGTCGAATCGGCGTTGCTCGACCGCCTGCCGCCAGGCGTGTCCGACATCATCGGAGACGCGTTCATTCCGGCGCTGCTGGCCGGAGATCACATCGGATCCATGACCATGACCGGTTACTTCGCCGAGCATTCTACCCCGGAGAGCTACCTCGCCGGGAACCTGGCCTTGGTTGCCAACCCCGCCTTGCTGTCCCATCCGCCTGGGCCCCTTGCGGGCGTGGATCCCGCTGCGCACGTCGATCCATCGGCACAGATCGTTCCGCCCGTTCGCCTCGCGGCCGGGGCAGTGGTCGAGGCAGGGGCCGTGGTGGGCCCGTGGGCCGTGGTGTGCGGCGGAGGCCGCGTGTCGGCAGGCACGCAGGTGGTCCGCAGCGTGGTCTGGTCAGGCGCGACCGCGCAGGGAGATCTGGCGGGAACCATTGTGACCCCCGAGGGCCCTTTGTTGGCCGAGACGACTCCGCCGCCGCATATGGTGTAGGCGCCATCCCGCGACAACCGTCGGCGGTCGTGGCCGTGGTCGTGGTCGTGGCCGTGGCCGTCGGTGATCACTCCGGCCACGGCCACGGGGACGACTGCGACCACGTCTACGACCACCACCGATCGCTCCGATTGGGTGAGCGACTCGATCGTGGAAAGGCCCGTTCAAGTGGTCCGCGGCTGCGCTTGTCGCGGGATTGCGGATCTGCGGACCTATCGTCCGCCCACCGCCGGCGGCAAGGCCTGTTCGCGCAGACAGGAGGCGACGGCTTCCACCAGGCTGCGTTTGTGGCGCGACTTGGGTAGGAAGATATTCGCGCCGGCGGCCAGCGCGCGCTGACGGGTCGACTGCGATGTGCGCAACGACAAGACCACGATGGGCAAGCCGCGCAGGGTCGGTTCGTGTCGAATTCGCGCGATCAACTGGAACCCATCCACGCGTGGCATTTCCAGTGCAGTCACAACCGCGTCGAACCGCCGCTCGCCCAAAATCTCCCACGCGTCCCAGCCGTCCTCGGCGGCGACGGTCTGGTAGCCACCGGCGGCGAGCAAGCGCGAGGCGCTCTCGCGTGCCATGCGCGAGTCGTCGACGATGAGGACGCGCGGTTGCCCCCGCCGGGGCCCCGGCGCCGCGGTTCGTGGCGGCCCAAAGGCCGCGTCAGCGAGCGTGCCCAGGTCCAGCACCAGTTGCGCCTTGCCGGCCCCCGACGCCGTGACCCCGGCATAGAGTGGAATGAGCCCCAGAAGAGGACCCGCTGGACGGATCACGACCGTGCGTGGGCCGACTACTTTGTCGCAGGTGAAGATAAAGTTGCGTCCGCCGTAGCGCACGTGCAAGCCTGCCGCGCGCCGGCCCGGGGACAACTCAACGCCCAGCAGGGCATGGAGATGCAGAACGGGCAGCGCGGGTGCGTTCCCAGCCGGATGCTTGGCCGGCATGCGCGCCACGACGGAATTGCCGGCCAGCATGTCGGACCCCACCGGCAAGGCTTCGATGACGTGTGCGGCTGGCACGGCGTAGACTTGACCGCCCAACTTGAACAATACGGCCTGCGTAATCATGCCACTCAGTGGCACCGAGAGGCGAAAGCGCGTGAACGCGCCCGCCTGGTACTCCAGCTTTACCTCGCCGCCCATGTGCGCGACGGTGCGCTCGACGATATTGAGGCCCATGCCTCGGCCGGCCAGCGCGTCTGAATGGGACCGGGTGGAGAAGCCCGGCTCAAAGACAGTCGCGAGCAAGCCTTTGTCATCCAGCGCGGCTGCCGCCTCTTGGCGCCCGGTGCGCCGCAAGGCCTGTCGGACTGCTTCCCGATCGATACCTCCTCCGTCATCCTCAAAGGTGACAAAGACGCAGTCGGCCTCTTGCACAGTCTTGATCTCGATGCGACCGCGGGCTGGCTTGCCGCGCTCGGCGCGCACCTCGGGCGACTCAATTCCATGCGCCAGAGCATTACGTAGAAGGTGCAGCAAAGGGTCGACGAGCTGATCGACGACGCTCTTGTCCAGCTCGACCTCCCCGCCCGTGACCACCATGTCCACCGGGCGGCGGCAGCTGCGCTCCAGCTCACGCATGGCCGAGCCGAGCCGGCTGTAAAGCCATTCCATGGGGACGAGGCGCACACGGCGGATCTGCTCTTCGAGCCGCTCCGAGGTGTGGCCCATGGAGCCCGCATCGGCGGCGAGTGCGCGGGCCGTGCGGTCCAGATACGAGGCGAAGTTGCTGAACGCGACTTCCACTTCTCCCAGACGGTCGAGAAGGCGCGTCCTGCTCTCCTGGCAGTGGGGGTCAGCATTGCGCGGGTCGCTTCCCAGTTCGCCCAGTGAGCTGCGCATGGTGCTGCGGGCGACACGCAGGTCACGCAGCACACTCTCCAGCTCATGCACGCGTCGATCGAGGCGCGTGCGCAGGATGACCAGATCGCCCACGCCATCGAGCAGCACATCGAGCCGCTCGGCATCGACCCGGAGCATGCCATCGCTGCTTGCTCGCCGATCGGCCACCGCGCGCCGGTCGGTTTGCCGGCGGCGCTCCGCCGCCCCTTGCGGCAAGGCGACGGGTTCGGGTGGATCGACGCCGCGCCCGGGCGGGGCCGCCAGGCGAGCGCTGGTCAGGAGGGCGCGGATAGAGCAGATGCCCTCGTCGATCCGTTCCAGCATTCCGAAGGTTGGCGCAAGCTTCCCGATCCGCATCTCGGCGCACAGCTCCTCCAGGTCATGCGCGGCCCGCGCGATCACTTCGTGGCCCACCGAGCCCGCCGCACCCTTGAGCGTGTGCAGATGGCGAAACAAGGCGTCCACGAGCTGGGGGTCGACCTCCAAGGTGGCCTCCGCGGCGCGCGCCAGCGCCCGCTGCGCCTCCGCGATGTGGCGCAGGTGCTTGTCCGCCTCGTCGAGAAACAAGCCGCGAAGCAGCTCGGCCTCGCTCGGATTCCACTCACCAAGCGGGCCGCGCTCGCCGCTGTCGCTGCCGTTTCTTGCGGACGATGCCATGGCTGAAGCTGGAACTAGCGCTCGCTCTCTGTCGCGCCATCGGCCGCCACGGCTAGCACCCGCCTGACCGCATCGCCGAGCGGCGTCGGTGGGTTGTCCAAGAGGGGCGCCAGTGGCTGGAGCAGGCCGGTGATCTCAGCGCGCCGTTCGCGCAAGGCTCGCGCCAGTTCGGCCTCGTCTTGGCCGGCGAAGCGCAGCCGTGTCAGCGCCTGCGTCAGCTCCTTCACGGCCACGCCAAGAGCTGCGGCGTCGCGTCCTGCCTGGGTGGCTGATGCACCCAACGTCTCGGTCACGCGACGGATCTCCTCGATGGTCTGGTTGGCTTCGCTGGTTGAGGTCACGATGCTCTGGATAAAGGCGCCAATGTCCTTGGTGGCGGCCGCCGAGCGCTCGGACAGCTTGCGCACATCTTCGGCCACTAGGCCGAACGCCTTGCCCTGCACGCCCGCGCGCGAGGCTTCAATGGCCGCGTTGAGCGCCAGAGTATTCGTTTCCGAGGCGACATCGTCGAACAACTCCAGGATCTGTCCGATCTCGTCAGAACGCGCCTCCAGCGCCTTCAACTTGCGCGCGATTTCTGCGATGGACGCCTGCTGGTGAGACGCGCCGTCGGCTATCACCTGGTTGGTGCGTTTGAGCCCTTCCGCCGCCGAAAGGGTATGGGCGGCGCTGCCCACGATCTGGCTGGCATGCCGGCTCAACGCTTCCAGCATCTCGTTTAGCGCGCAGGCCAGGGGTTCTAGATTGGGGGTGGTCCCCCTAGCGCGCACCGTCAGATCGCCACCTTTGGCGGCGCTCACCACATGCAGAAGGTCCTCTATTCCGCTCTTTGTCGTCATAGGCTTGTCACCATACTGATGGCGTCGCGAACATGATCGATGGCCCGCTGGGCATCTATCAGCAAGGCGGGGCCGTCGGCGTCGAGCACCGTGGCAGTCAGAAAAACCGGCCGCGGGGGCGGTGACCGGCTGTGCTGCTCGTCGACTCGGCCCACTCGCACCTGACGTTCCACGGCCAACGCGGCGGAAATGGCCGGCGTGTTGGCGTCGGGTGCGGTCTCGATCAAGATGAGCCGCTCCGCCGTCATGAGGTCGGGTGTGCCATCGTCATGCGATTCGCCGACCTGCGGAAAGTACACACCCAGATCCAGCACGGGCAGGACCTGGCCTCGCACAGGAGCGATCCCGCGCATCACGGGCGGGGCCAGCGGCACCGGAGTGAGGGCGGGCATGGGCAACAGCTCGCGCACCACGCTGGCGGGCAGAGCACAGCGAAGGCCGCGCAGGTGGAAGAACACCACGTCCAGGTTGGACGACGCAGCCACAATCACCCAACCATCGGCGCCACGCGTCTGCGGATGAACCGGCAGCGCAGGAGCCGGAACAGCACCTGGGTCACATCGTACGAACCCATCTTGGACAGCCGGATGATGTCGCGCACGGTGTTCTTTCCGTTGACGATTTCGAGCATGGCCACCTCTTCGCGCAGCAACCGGTGTTCGTCGAACGACGCGATCTTGTTCTCGTTGCGCACGAAAACCATGTCGAAGTTGTCGATCTCTTGTCCGATCACGCGCCACTCGTCGACGCGCCGGAGGCCCTGCATGATGAGCCCGTCGATGGGCAGGCCCAGGGTCGCCTCGCGTGCAGCCGGCGAGGGCTCGGCCGCAGGGTGGAAGGAAAAGTGTCCCTCGCCCCAGCGCAACCCCTCGAACACCAGGGCTGTGGTCTGTTGCGCCATGGCCCTTCGCAGCCCGGCTTCGGTGATGAGACCCCGACGGCACAGATCGGCACCCAGCAATCCGCCGCCCGGAGCAACGCGCCGCTCCTCGAGAACCTCATCCAATTTCACACGCTCGATCTGTCCACTGCGCACCAGAAAGTGTCCCAGCAAGAACTCATCGGGCACGCCCTGGGCGCCGGCAAAATCGATGCGGCCTTTGTTCACGCAGATCTCGATGCTGGCATCGTTCCCCCTGAGACGTAGCGCACCAGAATGCTGCCGGTCTTGCAGCAAGAGCAGCACGTCGGCGATCGACACGACCGCCAGATCACCCAGGAATGCGGCACCATCCGGACCGATAGGAAAGCCAGCCGGCTTGTCCTCTTGTGCCTTTGGCAGCAGCCCGACCACATCCAGGCTGCCGGACGATTCGCGGGATGCGGGCGGCGGTTGCTGCCGGTGCTTCTCCAGGGCGTGATGCACCACCGCAAGCAGCGCGTCTGGCGAAAAGGGTTTGGGCAATACATCGACTACGCTGGCCAGGTTGGAAAAACAGGCGCCCGCCTCCTCGCCTTTGGCGCTCATCACGACCACGGGCACGGCAGCTAAGGCCACGTTTCCCGAGATGGCCCGGCACACATCGTCCCCATTCAGATCGGGCAGAAGGTAGTCGAGCAGCAGAAGGTCCGGGGGCCGCTCCGTTGCTGCCAGGATGCCAAGCTCGCCGCAATCCGCAGTCGACACGCGGAAGCCTGCCTTGGCCAGCGTCATCTCGACTAGCTTCAGGATGGTCGGGCTATCGTCTATGACGAGGATACTCTCGTCTTGCATCGATATCTGGTTCCGTTCGCGGACAAAGCAGGCTACCACGGCAGACGCACAGAACGAAGGCCGGTCGTCGAGGTAGGCGCAGGTAGTCCGTGGTGTGCAACCGCGTGGGGAGCCCGCCGGCGCCCCCTACGGGG